>Ga0187771_10003991_pt1 | contig 10378 bp, 11 predicted proteins | sample 0116_SJ02_MP15_1_FD_133139 | JGI IMG/M metagenome (GOLD analysis project Ga0187771, IMG submission 133139) | Tropical peat soil microbial communities from peatlands in Department of Meta, Colombia - 0116_SJ02_MP15_10_MG | ecosystem: Environmental > Terrestrial > Soil > Wetlands > Peat | place... | reverse complement strand
GTACTCCTCGAGCGCCTTCATCATGTGCTGCGTTTTGCTGGCGCCCGCCTCGGCACCGGCCATGAAGGCGTCCATCATTCCCGCGGAACGGTAGATCATGGACTCGATGGCGAAGGTGCGGATGGTCATCTCGGCCAGCTTCTGCCGGATGAGGCCGAAGTCGGCGAGCTGTTTGCCGAACGCGGTGCGCTCCTTGGCGTATTTCGAAGCGACTTCGATGGAGCGCTTGGCGCCGCCCAGGCAGTAGCAGCCCAGGCTGAAGCGGCCGGCGTTGAGGGTGTTGAAGGCCACAATGTGGCCGCGGCCGATTTCGTGGAGCAGGTTTTCTTTGGGGACGGGCGAATTCTCGAAGAACAAGGCGGTGGTGGAGCTGCCCTTGATGCCCATCTTTTTCTCTTCCGCGCCCACGGAAAAGCCCGGAGTACCCTTCTCGACCAGGAAGCAGGAGATTTTTTCGCCGTCCACTTTGGCGAATACGACGAAGAGGTCGGCAAAGCCGCCGTTGGTGATCCACATTTTCTGGCCGTTGAGGATCCAGTGCTTGCCGTCCTTGGAGAGTTCGGCGCGTGTGCGCAGGGCCTGGGCGTCCGAGCCGGCCTGGGGCTCGGAGAGGCAATAGCAGGAAATCAGGTCGGCCGAGACGATTTTGGGCAGGTACTTTTTCTTCTGTTCCTCGGTGCCGAAATAGACGATGGGGATCGTCCCGATGCCGGAATGGGCTCCGTGGGTGACGGAGAAGCCGCCGTAAGCGGAAAGCTTTTCGGCCAGGAGCGTGGCCGACACTTTATCCAGTCCGGCGCCGCCGTACTCCTCGGGAATGGCCCCGCCGAGCAGGCCGAGGGCCGCGGCTTTCTTCAACAGCGAGGGCATTACGCCTTCTTTGTGCTGCTCGAGGTCGGGGACGAGGGGCATCACCTCATTGGTGATGAATTCTTCGGTAGTCTGGCCGATCAGCTTCTGTTCGTCGTTGATATCCGCCGGAGTGAAGACATCGTCGGGCCGCGGGCTTTCGACCAAGAAGCTGCCGCCGCGCGCTACGGTTTGAGAAACGGTGGTGCTGGCCATGGCATTTCCTCGCAGGTCGCAAAATTAGCCCGAGGGCCGAAAGAGATTCCGGGCCGCCGGGCCGGCTGACCCCATCCTACCGGGAAGAACTTCCCGGAGCAAACCGGACTCGCCGCGGCGGGCGAGCATGGGGGCGCTTGAGGGCGGCGTTCCACCAGGCGGATTCGAGCGCAGGGAGCAAAACGGCTTTGGTGGCGGAGCGCAGATGGACGTTTGTGGAGCCCTTGCGTCCCCAGGCGCCCTTCGCCGGGCGGAAAACGTGCGGGACAAGCGCGAGACATTTTTTCTGCTGCGCGGGCGTAAGCATCAGAGCGCCCCATTTTTCATCGGGATAGCCGAGGGTGGCAAAGATTTTCCCGCCAACGCGGAAATCGGGGTGGCGCATGTGGGCGCTCTCGGTGGCATCCTCGAAACTGAGGGCGAGGCGGCGAAAGGCGTCCGGGGTCACGGGCAGAGCCTCCGGGCGCGAGTGTACCGCAAGAGCGCCACGGGGGAAGCCAGCGCGCTCTCCTATGGACACACACTTTTTTCTTGACAACTAATACTGTCCATTGTAGCCTCCCGGTTCGATGGCCGCGCAACCCAGCTTCGCCCTGCTCGACACCGCGCCGAGGGCAGCCGCAGTGCTGCATCCCCTGCGGCAACGGATCCTGGAATCGCTTGCGGAGCCCGACTCCGCCGCGGGGCTGGCCCGGCGGTTGCGGCTTCCCCGCCAGCGGCTGAACTACCACGTCCGCGAACTGGCGCGCGCCGGACTGCTTCGCCGGGCCGGCCGGCGGCGCAAACGCAACATGTTCGAGCAATGCTATGTGGCCACGGCGCGCGGCTACGCGCTTTCTCCCGAACTGCTCGGGCGGCTTGGGGCCGACCCGGGGCGCGTGGAAGACACGTTCAGCGCGGCTTATCTGCTGGCCCTCGCCGCGCAGCTCCAGGCCGAACTGGGGCGGGCGAGCCGCGAAGCGAGCGCGCAGGGAAAGCGCCTGACCACGCTTTCGATGAATTCCGAGTTTCGATTCGAAAGCGCGGAGCAGCGCGCGCGGTTCGCGCGGGCGCTCGAGGCCGCCGTCGTGGACGTGATCGGGCGGTTCGCCTCGCCGGCCGAGCGCGAGGATGGCACGGCGGGCCCGGGGCGTCCCTATCGATTGATTGTCGGCTGCTACCCGGTTCCGCCGCGAAGCGATTCCGAGAAATCCACCGAGGAGAGGAAACAACCATGAGCCCAGAGCCCGGATCGACGTCCCTGGAGCATCGCGGCCGGCGGTTGGAGAAGGAGATCCGCATCGATGCGCCCGCGGAAAGGGTGTGGGAGGCGTGGGCGGACCCGGTGAAACTTGCGCAGTGGTTCACGGACCGCGCCGAGGGGTTTGCGGAGACTGGGGCGACGATCCGGTGGTACTTCGACTCGTTCAACTTCAGCATGTCGTATCACGTGCTGCGGTCGGAGCGGGGAAAGTCGTACGTGATCCGCTGGGCCGATGCACCGCCGGGACGCGATCCGGGTCTGTTTGAAGTGACGCTGGCGCACGCGGGGGGCGAGACGACGCTGCACCTGTTGGAATCCGGATTCCGCGAGGGCGCGGAGTGGGACGAGGAGTATGAGGGCGTTTCGTCGGGCTGGACGATGGCGCTCGCGCTGTTGAAGCACTATGCGGAAAACTATTTCGGGCAGGCGCGGGCGTCCTGGCTCTTGCTGCGGCCCGCGGCGTACACGGCGGAGAGCAACCTTCCGCTCCAGCGCACGGCGTGGGGATTAGCGCGCTGGCTGACGCGCTCGGGCGCGGTGGGCGCGGTAGGGCAGGCCTGCCGTCTCGATCTGCAATCCGGGGGGACAGTTTCGGGCCGGGTGCTCGCGCTGTCGAAGAGCGAAACCTGCATCAGCTGGGACGAAGCGCACGGCACGCTGGAGTTCAAAGCGTTCGCGATGGGCCCGCAGAAAATGATCGGTCTGCGGGCGTGCGCCTGGGCCGATGGCGGGGCTCGGGTGGAAGCAGCAAAGCCGGCTATGGAAGCCGCGCTCGATCGATGGGCTGCGGTCCTGGCCAGTCAATAAAACGGAGAGAGGAAAAACCATGAAAGCGGCGCGAATCCTGACACTGATGACGATGGCAGCGACACTCTGTCTTACGCCTGCGTCCAGCCAGCAAAAACCGGAAGGCCTGGCGCAGATGGAAAAACTCCGACTGCTCGTCGGCACGTGGACGTACACGGAGACCTACGAAAAGTCCGCAGCGGTGCCCCAGGGCGGCACAGGAACCGGGACGTACACGGCACAGCCGGGGCCCGGAGGATTTTCGCTGATCATTGATTTCACGACGCACCTCGCTCGGCACGATGAGATCGGCCACGGCATCATCACCTGGGATCCGAAAGAAAAGGCGTACAAGGAGTACATCGTCGGGAATGGATTCCCCGGCTGTTACGTTTTCACCGGGCATTGGGAGGGCGAGATGCTCGTCTTCCTGGGGGAATTCGATGCGGGCGGGGCCAAAATGCAGCTCAAGACGAGCTACACGGAGTGGAAGCCGAAATCGATCACTATCCTGGAGTACTATCGCGTGGGAGACGCGCCCTTCCAGTTGCTGCAAACCACGAAGGCAGCAAAACCGTGAGCCGAATCTGAAGGTGAGCCGGGGAGGATCAGTGACGAGCGAGACTCCAGCTCTTCGCGAACGCGCCTGGAGCGCCGGCTGCGGGAGGGTCGCATGAGCGACGGCCCGGCAAAACAAATCAAACGCCTCAAAAGAGAAATCGAAATCGCAGCGTCGCCCGCGGCGGTCTGGAAAGCGCTGACCGACGCGGAAGAACTCGCGCGGTGGTTTCCGCTCTCGGCGCGGGTGAATCCCGGTCCCGGAGGCTCCGTCCTTCTTTCCTGGGGCCCCGGCAGCGAGGGCGAGGCGCGGATCGAGGCCTGGGAGCCGCAGAAGTTGCTCCGCTTGCTGCAGCAGGCCGGGGAAGTCGCGGGACCGGAAGGCGTAACCATTGAGTGGAAGCTCGAGCAGCGAGGCGGAACGACGATCTTGCGCCTGGCGCAGTCCGGTTTTTCTGCGGGAGGGGACTGGGCGGACGAATACTTCGCCTCGACCGAGTACGGCTGGGGCTTTATGCTCGTCAATCTGCGCCACTACCTCGAGCGGCATGCGGGAACGCCGCGGCTCGTAGCCTGGCCGAGGCGCAAAGTAACGGTGACGCGTGAGGAGGCGTATCGCCGGCTGGCTGTGCCCGGCGGGCTGTTCCGGGAAGGCGCGGGCGGCCTCACGCCCGGGACGGAATACATGCTCGAAGCCGCCACGGGAGAGAGCTTTGAAGGCCGGGTCGAATTTGTGCAGCCTCCGCGAGGGTTCTGCCTCTCTGTCCGCCATCTGAACGACGCGCTGTTGTGGCTGACCATTGAAGGGATAGCGGGCGAGCACGACGTCCAGCTCTGGCTCTCCACTTACAACCTGCCAAGGGCGAATGTCGAAAGGTTCGATCGCCAGTGGGCGGCAGTGCTCGACCGGATTTTTTCTCCGGAGGCGAAGCCGTGAAATGGGTGTGGAGGATTCTCGGCGCGATGGTCGCGCTGGTGGTGCTCGGCGTCGCCGGTCTGTGGCTCTACGGCCTGCGGCCCAGCCACGGGAAAAACTCAGCGAATATCGAAATCAACCGCCCCGCCGCTCAAGTGTGGCGGTACATCACGATCGACGAGTTGACGAAAAAATGGGTCAGTGGATTGGAGGAGATCCGGCACACCACTCCGGGGATCAGCGGCGCCGGTGAAAAACTCTATCTGGTGGAGAGCTACGAAGGGGAGCGCTTCCCGATGGAGATGACCATCGAACGCGTGGCAGAGCCGCAGGAACTGACCTTCGTGCTGGTGAGTGTGGGCGCTCCCTCGAACAGCTTCACGGAACGCGGCGGCTACCTGCTGGAAGAACGGAATGGAAAAACGCGGGTGACGCTGGCCGCGCAGACCGATTACCACGGGTTTCTTGCGCGACTATTCGAGCCGTTCATCACGCCGGCGGCCGATGAGAAGCTTCGCGGCGACCTCGCCCGATTGAAGTCGATGGTGGAAGCGGAACCGGCGGGCGCGAACGAGAAGTGACGCGGTCCGCTGCCGTGGTTTGCCGTCCGGCATATCAATTTGTGGTATATTGCCGGCACCGTGGCACGAACTCTCCTCTCCCGGAAAGCGCGGTGTTGCGCCGTGTTCCTCGCAACCCTTTGTGCCGCTGCTTCGCCCGCGGGCACCGAGCGCGCCCCAGGGTTCGCGGCCGAAAGCACCGCCGGGCAGCGAGACAGCCGCTCTACAGCAAAGGAGCCAGCACCGCGATTTACGGCAAAAACGACCGACGGCGAGAAATTCTCGAACGACACGGTGAAAGGCAAAGTCGTTCTGCTGGATTTCTGGACTACCTGGTGCCCGTACTGCAACGAGGAAGCGGCCATTGTGGACCGGCTCGACCGGGAGTTCGCGAACAAAGGGCTCATCGTACTGGCCATCGACGTGGCGGAATCCAAGAAGAAGGTCAAACAGCACCTGGAACGCCACCCGCGCACGAGCCGCATCGTGCTGATGGAGGACACCAACCTGGCGGCGATGTATCAGGCCACCGTTTACCCCATTTACGTGGTCATCGATCGGGACGGCTACATCGTCGGAAATCAGCGTGGAGCGGCAGGGGAAGGCGCCCTGCGGAGATTGCTGGCGCGCGCCGGGCTGGCGTCAAAGGAAGCGGACGAGGACGCCGACGGCAGGCGGTAGAGAAGAAAGAAAAAGCAGATTCCTCGCCCGCTGCAGCGGGCTCGGAATGACAGAAAGAAAGGAGCGCAGCCAGGAATGGCTGCGCCACTTCCGCTTAGTTCAGGCGCTCGAAAATGCCGGCAGCGCCCATGCCACCGCCGACGCACATGGTAACCATGCCGTAGCGCGCCTTGCGGCGCTCGAGTTCGCGCAGGAGGGTGGCGGTGAGCTTTGCGCCGGTGCAGCCGAGCGGATGGCCCAGCGCGACGGCTCCGCCGTTGGGGTTCACCTTGGCAGGATCGAGGCCGGCGAGTTTGATGACCGATAGGGCTTGCGCAGCGAACGCCTCGTTCAGTTCGATCACGCTGATGTCGTCGAGCTTTAATCCCGCTATTTTCAGGGCTTTCGGAATGGCAAACACGGGTCCAACGCCCATTTCTTCCGGCAGGCAGCCGGCGGTGGCGAACCCGACGAGGCGGGCAAGCGGCTTGATGCCGAGCTGCGCGGCGCGCTCCGCGCTCATGATGACGGAGGCTGCGGCGCCGTCGCTCATCTGCGAACTGTTGCCGGCGGTGACGGTGCCCTTGGCGTGAAATGCAGGCTTCAGTTTGGCGAGCACTTCGGCAGAAGTGTCCGCGCGCGGGCCTTCATCAACGGAAAAGGTGTAGGAGGAAGTGTGCGGCTTCGAGCCGTTCATGGCCGTGACGCTCACTTCCACGGGCACGACTTCATCTTTGAAGCGGCAGGCGGCGATGGCCGCCACGGCCTTCTGATGGCTGGCTAGCGAAAATGCGTCGGCCATTTCGCGCGAGATGCCATGCTTGACGGCCAGGTTTTCCGCGGTCAGCCCCATGCCCAGGTAGGAATCGGGATAGTGGTCCATCAACCAAGGGTTGGGAGAGATTTTGTTGCCGCCCATTGGGACCATGGTCATCGACTCAGTGCCTCCGGCCACGATGACCTCGGAGCCGCCACCGCTGATACGCTCCGCGGCCATGGCAATGGCCTGGAGGCCCGAGGAACAGAACCGGTTGATGGTCATGGCCGAAGCTTCCACGGGCAGGCCGGCGCGCAGCGAGGCGATGCGGGCAACGTTCCAGCCCTGCTCGCCTTCGGGCATGGCGCAGCCCAGGATGACGTCGTCAATTTCTTTGGCATCGAGCTGCGAGACGCGCGCCAGCGCCCCCCGAATGGCCACGGCGGCAAGATCGTCCGGCCGCACCGTGCGAAGCGCACCCTTCCCGGCCTTGCCCACCGCCGTCCGCACTGAACTGACAATCACTGCTTCACGCATGTTCGTTCCCTTCCCTGGATAGTAGCCGCAATTCCTCTTATTTGACGCCGGAGACCGGAAAAACGCAACATCCCCTGAGGCAGCCGGCGATTTGAACGAATTGCGCAGGCGTGATTAAGATGGTTCAGGACTTGCCCCCGGGAGGACACCATGCCCCAATACGACTACCTCTGCCAAGCCTGCAACAAGGAGTTTTCGCTGGTGTTGACGCTGGACGAGCACGAAAAAGGCAAGATTGCCTGCCCCAAGTGCGGGAGCACCAAGGTAGAGCAGCAATGGGCTGCGTTCTTCGCCACAACTTCGAAGAAAAGCTAGTCCGCAGGGGCACGACATGTCGTGCCCCTACGAAGTCACTGGAGAAACGCGCCAGAAGCGCCGACCCATTCGAGGTCGCGGTTGTGGTCCACACCCATCATCTTGCCACGGCCCATGCGGACGATGACGGGTCCAGCCTTCAGCTCGTCGGTCCACAGGAACATGATGCGTAGTTCGGCCTGAGTCGGCCCGTGGGGAGTGGCAATGACGGGCTCGAAGCGCATGCGCTCCTGCAAGAGATAGTCGCCGCGCTTTTCGCGCGGGATCGCGTCCAGATCGGCGCGGGTAGGGCCGACAATCACGCCCAGGCCAGCGAAGGAGAAGAGCGGCTTCAATACGTAATTTTCCAGGTCCGCCGGCCATTCCGCCATACGATCGAGAAACCACGCGCGTGGCACCGCGCGATGCTTCAGGTACGGAATCGAGAATTTGCTGATGCGGAAGAACCAGTTGGGATGCCCCGCCCATTCCACCTCCAGGTCGTCGCGGAAGGAAAACGGCAGGGCCAGATTTTTTCGCACCAGCTCGTCTACAATCACGCGGTTGTAAATCCGGCGGATGGGAATGCGACGGCCGTCGCGCTCATAGAACAGCCGGCGGCCTTCTTTCCGCACCTCCGTGACGCACACTGGTCTCACGCCCAGCAATTTTTCCGTGGCCGTGAAATCCGGCAGCGTCTTCTGCTCCCACGGCTCGATTTCCAGGAGCACGACGTTCGCTGGGTCGCGGGCGCCCACGATCGCCCGGCGCAGTTCAGTCAGGTACGAATTCGCATCGGGAAAATCCAGAAAGGAGCCGAGCGAGGGATCGAGGCTGTAGCTCTGGCGGTAGGCGTCGAGCAGCAGCGACTGGTAGGCGTAGAGAGACGGGAAGCCCTGAATCTCCACGAGCCGCGGCTCGAGTTCTCGGCCGGAGCCGCGGACCAGTCCGAAATCCGCCTGCACAAAGAGCGGCCTCGGTGTCTCCGCCGGCACATTGAATTCGGGAGGGATGGCGGCGCGCGCGGCTTCGCGGTAGGCGGGGTCCTCCACGAGATAGTGGATCATCTCGCGTCCGGCCGCGGCCAGGCGCGCGAGGAGCGGCCGGGGGAAAAAGCAGGGCGTCTCGCACACGCGGAATTTCACGTGGGTACCGCAGGCAGCATCGAGGGCGGCGAGAAAGGCGCGGTATTTATCCGCGGTGAATTCGCGGTTGAAGCGCTCGCGCAGGGCGGGAATCATTGCAGCTCGCGGAAGGTAGGATACCGAAAAACCGGAGGGCGGACACCCGCCACCGCGGGCAGGCGCGGGTCCACCCCTACAGAAGGAATTTGCCGTCCTGCATGATCTGCTTATCGTCCAGCCAAATGCTGAAGCGCGTCCCGACCACGTCAATGTGCGTGCCGGAAGACCATTCCGCGCCGGTGTGTTCCCCGTAGGGATTGCCGAAGGCGATGTGGATGCCGGGCAATTTTTCGTCCTGGAGAATATGGCCGATCACATGCTTCAGCTCGATGTTTGTCCCGATGGCGAACTCGCCGACGCGATCGCTGTTTTCGTCGGTATGGGTGTAACGCCAGAATTCATCTTCGAGCGCGCGGTTCTCGGAATGGATCTCGCGGATGCGGTTCTGCCCGATGCGGATGGAGAGGGGCTCCGACTCCAGCTTGCCGTACTTGCCGCAGAGGTAGTCGCCGACCACGCCGTCGGCCACGTAGGTGCCGTTGACTTCCGCGGGGGTGGTGAACACTTCCCCGCCAGGAAGGTTGCCCCATTTCTCGGGGCTGATGATGCCGCTGGTCTTGATCCAGCGGTATTTCCGCGTGAGGTCGGCCTCGAGCCGGGTGCCCAGAGGGGATTCGGCGCGGATGTGCTGGGCGCGTCCGGCCATTTCCCAGACCTGGCGGCTGAGCTCGTCCACCTTGCCGAAATCGGCGCGCATGCCCTCCAGCATGATCTGGCGGTTGATGTTGACCATGTGGGCGTGGCGGATGCGCCGGCGGTTTACCACGGCAGTCATCTCCATGCGCGAAGTAAGCTCGCCGGTCTGCGCCTGAGCGGCGAAGACGCTGACCTGGCTGGTTTCCAGGTCGTCGAGGACGGGTTGGGGCATATGGCGCAGGGGGCGGTCCGCCTCATCTTCGAGCGTCCAAAGACGGTGGGGCGCGCCCACCGCGCTCACTTCGCTGGCGATGCTGCGGGCAATCTCCTGCGTTTCGCGGTCGGTGATCAGGGTGACTTTTTCTTGCGGCCGGATGCGCAGGCAGACGCGGACGGCATTGCGGGCGCCGGGAAGGAATTCGGGATCGAACGGCAGGGGAGCGGGCACTAGCTCGCCCCCGCGGATTTTGGAACGGCTTCGATCAGCCCTGCCTGGGTCTCTTCCACGATGTAGTCCACCACTTTGGCGAAGTCGTGCGTCTCTTCGTAGACACGCAACTGGCGGTCGGCGCCTGAACCGCGGTTGAGGATCTCGTAGATGTATTCGATCTCGCGGCGGCTGCCCAGTTCGTCCACGACCTCGTCCACAAAGCTGAGGTATTCGACGATGAGATCGCGCACGGGAACTTCTTCCTGTTTTCCGAAGTCAATCAGCTTCCCGTTGAGCCCGTAACGCGCGGCGCGCCATTTATTCTCCATGATGAGCGCGCGGCGGTAGGGACGGAAGGTCTGGTTCGAGGCGAACAACTGATAGAGCTTGGCGAAGGTGGCCTGGATGAGCGCGGCGATGGCGATGGTCTCGTCCACGCGCATGGGGATGTCGCAGATGCGGACTTCCAGGGTGGTGAAATTGGGGTGCGGCCGCATGTCCCACCAGATGCGCTTCGCGTTGTCAATGCATCCCGTCTTCACGAGCAGTTTCACGAAGGTTTCATACTCCCCCCAACTGGCGAAAAATTCTGGGATGTTCGTGCGGGGGAATTTATCGAAGACCTTGCAGCGATAGGACATCAGCCCCGTGTTCATGCCCATCCAGAAGGGCGAATTGGTGGAAAGGGCCAG
>Ga0187771_10003990_pt1 | contig 10378 bp, 9 predicted proteins | sample 0116_SJ02_MP15_1_FD_133139 | JGI IMG/M metagenome (GOLD analysis project Ga0187771, IMG submission 133139) | Tropical peat soil microbial communities from peatlands in Department of Meta, Colombia - 0116_SJ02_MP15_10_MG | ecosystem: Environmental > Terrestrial > Soil > Wetlands > Peat | place... | reverse complement strand
GCATCAGGGCAGTTACCCCCTCATTCGTCTTGGCGTTGATATCGGCTCCCTTCTTCAGAAGCGCTTCAACGACGTCGAGATTGTCCTCCTCGCGATTTTCATTGGCCTGGGATGCAAACATCAGTGCGGTTGATCCCTCATTGTCTTTGACGTTGACATCGGCGCCCTTGGCCAGAAGCGTTTCCACGACGTCCGGATAGCCGTTATCTGAAGCCAACATCAGCGCGGTTGCCCCCTCATTGTCCTTCGCATTGACATCGGCGCCCTTCTTCAAAAGCGTTTCCACGACCCCCGGGAACCCGTCGCCAGAGGCAAGCATCAGGGCAGTTACCCCCTCATTCGTCTTGGCGTTGATATCGGCTCCCTTCTTCAGAAGCGTTTCCACGACGTCGAGGTTGTCCTCCTCGCGATCTTCATTGGCCTGGGACGCAAACATCAGGGCGGTTGTCGCGTATTTGTCCTTGGCATTGACATCGGCCCCTTTGGCGATAAGCGTTTCCACGACGTCCAAATAGCCGTTGTCTGAAGCAAACATCAGCGCGGTTATGCCTTCATTGTTTTTGGCATTGACTTCGGCACTCTTATCGAGCAGTGCTTCCGCTGAGTCCAGGCATCCATACTGGGAGGCAAGCATCAAGGCGGTTGTTCCCTCATTGTCTGCGGCGTTGACATCCGCCTCCTTAACCAAAAGCGCCAGGACTACGTTGCGGTTGTCAGCCTGCTGAGAGGCAAACATCAGGGCATTCGTCCCGTAAATGTCTTTGACATTGACATCGGCCCCCTTGGCGAGCAGATCCTCCACCACGTCAAGACGGCGATTTTCGGAAGCAAACATAAGCGGGGTTACCCCTTCTTTGTCCTTCGCATTGACCCGGGCGCCCCGATCAATGAGGCGCTTTATCTCGGGCAAACTACCGCGCTTTGCCGCTGCAATCAAATCCTCATCGACTCCGGCCCAGCTGGCGGCAGGAGTAAAGATCGCCCACAGCGCCGCGACCGCCATGACTAATGCCCATATTATAGGCTTATAGCCAGTCCATGGATGTGTCCTAAAAGCCATTTTACACCTCCTGTCTAGAATACGTGAGTTAGCAACCGCCAAACTTCGAAACGGCGCCCTCCCTTGGTCGAGCTTCCCCTTCAGAACGACAATCCCGGCCAGCCGTCAGATGGACCCGAATCTATTTCTCAGTACTATGCGCCGGCATAATGGATCAAATCGTGCGTTATGCATGGGAAAGGCAGTTTGCAACCGGACTCCGCCCCAAACTGTTCCGGAACAGATCAAAAGCAGCCCGGAAAACCATACGATTTCTCAGTCGAAGACGCAAGTTTTATGTGAGAAGACTGGTGTTGCCAATTTCTGGAGATGCGCCCCCTTATTCTGGGCCCGTCAATAGTTCCCCCAGTCACGTAGTAGTTCAATCGTAGACCTTCGGCGACAGATACGGCATATACGGCGCGTTCACGGTCTCGTTCATCTTCACTTGATGCTTCGCTATGTTAACCGGCCTGGTGAGGCTCTCATAACAAGGCCAGTGGCCCGGGAGGTGAAAATAACACTCAGCAGGGATCGCAGCCCCCCGGCCACTCGAAAAAGTTAGGGTTATTTCTTGCAAGCCACGGGTACCGAGGTGCCCCAAGAATAGTATGGGCCATACAAGCCGGCTTTAAGCTCGGCAGGCGGGTAGCCCTCTGGGAATGCGTAAGTGTAGATGGCATCCCACGTGCCGCTGGACGCAAGCTTGCCTTTTGTTGAGCACGCGTAGGTTACCTGGACGATCCATGCGTTGGTGTAGTAGTTCGCAGCAATGGAACCTTCCTGGCAGGTCAAGGTAGTGACCACTTGCCCTCCCTCCTCTTGAGCGTTACCGGTGCAGAACGCGGGCACGCCCGAGACGGGATCGTTGGCCATATAGCTGCTCACCGAATACGCCATGGACCCTGCTGGGGTAAACTGTACTACCCACGAGTCGGTGGGCATTTCGGTCCATTTTGTGGCTAAGGGATCACTGGTGCCTTCCCATTTGTTATTAAAGCAGTAGGTGCCCGCGGGCAAACATTTTTGGAGACTATCTGATGCGGCACAAGCAGTGCCTCCCGAAGACAGTGTCGCTGCCAACGCCAGCACTACCACCATAATCCCCATTCCGAACAAAGTTTTCTTTCTCATGGTTCTGCTCCTTTGGTAGATGAGCTTGATTGATAAAATGTCTGCTATCGAAAAAGGCGGTTGCACAAGGTTAATTTAAATTCCGCAGACCAATCACCTCCTTTCCAACAGTAACTCTGTCTCGTGCCTTATACCGATTTGCGTTCAAGTTGATGTAGCCTGGGACCTTGTGCCCCTCTACACTTCATAACGCCCACAATCCCGCGAAACGCGGGACCGCCGGCAGCGGGACCACGTCAGTACACCTGGTGCGGGATGATCTTGGACGCAACTCGGTATGAGCCGGTATCAGCCTGGGCGCCCTACTTTCGACTCTTTCAACAATCAGAGAATCTTCTTCGCATGCACAGGCACTCATAAAAAATCCTCTATTACTCGGCCCAGGTAGACCCCTTTTCCCCTGTTTCCGTTATGAGTCGATCTATATGATGGACTTTCTCCTGGCCTTGGTAAGCGCATCCTGCCTGTTTTGCGCCTGGAGCTTTTCGTAAATTTTCTTTATGTGGCTATGTACCGTGTGAGGGCTTATGGAAAGCTTATCCCCGATTTCCTTGTATGCAAGCCCCTCCGCAAGTCCTCTTAATATCTCTTTTTCTCGCTCGCTTAGGATGTACCGCTCATCGACTTTATTTTCCTGGAATTCAACTATTATCCTTCTGGCGATCCGGGGGCTCATGGGCGCCCCTCCGGAATGGAGGCTGTGGAGGGATTCGATGATTTCGCGAGAAGAGCTGCCTTTCAGCAGATACCCTGAGGCCCCCGCCTTGATGGCGGAAAAAACCGTCTCGCGGTCCTCATGGATCGTGTGGGCCATTATCACCATTGCCGGCATTTGTTCCCTGGCCCGGGCTATGAACTCCGCGCCGGAAAGAAAAGGGAGACCAAGGTCCACCAGGCAAAGATCGGGTTGGCAGGCATGGAGCCTTTCAAGCGCATCTTCGGCTGAACCGAAGGCCCCCACGACCTCGATCCCCTGTTCACCGGCAAGGAGCAGTCGCAGGTTTTCCCGAAGCATTGAGTCGTCTTCGATAATGACAAGCCTCATTGGTCCCCCTTATCCTGGAGACCAGCCTATCAGGATTTTTTTGGTTTTCTATAGCCCTGGCGGGGTATTTTCGGGGTATTCGCGGACCGTGAACCTAACCTATATGACGCCGCTTCTCTTCGCCTTGGTCAGCGCCTCCTGCCTGTTTTGAACATGGAGTTTCTCGTAAATCTTCTTTATGTGGCTATGTACGGTATGAGGGCTTATGGAAAGCTTGTCGGCAATTTGTTTGTATGCAAGACCCTGCTCGACTCCCCGCAGTATCTCTTTTTCGCGCTCGCTGAGAAGGTAATGCTCGTCGATTTTGTTATCCTGAAATTGCGAAATCACTTTTCTGGCGATCTTGGGGCTCATGGGCGCCCCTCCGGAATGGAGGCTGTGAAGGGATTCGATGATTTCCCGGGGCGAGCTGCCCTTGAGCAAATATCCGGAAGCGCCCGCCTGTATAGCAGAAAAAACCGTCTCACGGTCCTCATAGATTGTGTGGGCCATTATCTCTACCCACGGCATCTCTTCCTTGACTTTAGCGATAAACTCGACACCGGAAAGCATGGGGAGGCCAAGGTCTACCAGACAGAGATCGGGCCGGCAAGAATGCAGTTCCTGGAGCGCATCTTCGGCAGAGCCGAACGCACCCACAACCTCGATCCCCCGCTCGCCCGCAAGAAGCAGTCGCAGGTTTTCCCGAAGCATTGCGTCGTCTTCAACAATGGCAAGTCTCATTTGGCTCCCCCCTAAAGGGACAGCAACCGTCTCCTGTTGCCCGGTTGTCTTAATGTTATGGTACCTCGAGCTTCACAATAGTCCCCCTTCCGGAACTGACCGAAAGCGCGCCGCCTATATCCTCCGCCCTGGCCCTCATGTGGGGAAGGCCCCTTCCCTGCTTTGGCCCGCTTTCCCCGATCCCGACCCCGTCGTCCTGAACGCAAAGAGCGATTTTTTCAATTCCGGTTTCAAAGCGAACCTGCACCCGATGCGCCTCCGAATGCTTGACGATGTTGTTGAGACATTCCTTATAGATTCGAAGGAGATTGAGATAAAGAAGGCTTCCGGGCCTCTGCCGTTGGTCGCAAAGGGAGATCTCCATCTGGAAGGCCATGCCGTTTGGTTCGATCATCTTTGCCCCAAGGCCCCGGAAGTCGGCGGCCAGTCCCTCCCAGGTAAGGCTTTCGCCGTCCAGGCTGTGCATGATGGTGCGGATCTCGGTAAGCCCTTCCCTGGAAAGCTCGGATATCGTCGAAAGGGGCTTTTGGCTGTCGGCCGCCGAAGCGGATTTTTGGGCAACGGCGGACAGAAGGCCTATGTTGGTCATTATTCCGCCGATCCCATCGTGGAGGTCCCGAAGGATTTTTTCTTTCTCCACAAGGTGCTTTTTTCCCTCCTCGATGATGGTTCGGCAATATCTCAGGTTTTCGTCGTATAGCCATGCATTCTCGTATAAAAGCCTTGCGTGCACGAGAAGAGAGCGAAGAATTCCAATCTCGTAGCTTCCGTAGATCTCTCCGGTTGGAAGCTCCCCCAAAAACAGGACGTAATCCGCCTCGTCCCCACGACCCAAAGGAAGGGCCAGAAGCATCTCTTCCTGCGGCTGAATATCTTTGAGAGGGCTTTCCCAGAGAATCACCGGCTCGCTCTTTCCGTTAAACGCAGAGACCCCCCGTTCTTCCTTTTCCCTGGAAAGCAGTTTTAGGGCCTTGGGCTTGAAACCGTTACGGATTGAGTCTTGAAGAACCTTTGCAATGGAATCGGGAGGTTCACCCGACGCCGCACGGGTAAAAGCGGCGATGACGTCCCGCTCTTCCCCCGGCGCTCTTCCGAATAGCTTTTTTATGTAAAGCCGCAACCTCTCCCGTACAGCCGCGTAAATGGATATGGTAACGGCAAGAGAGAGCACTATCCTCCCGGTGGGGCGAAGTTCAAGCTGCCGGCCGAACTCCGAGGAAAGCACGCTCATAAGGAAAATATCGATGATGACCAGCAGCGCGATGGTGGCCGCATAAACAAGGGCCCCTTCAAACAGATCGTCGATTCCCATGAGACGATAGCGATTAATGGCAAAAGCTATGCAAATGGGCGCCAACACCAACGTAGACGCCGCAATCTCCGGCCTAACAAGGCAATTTCCCGTCAATTTCAATGGTATAACTGAAAGAATCATCACCGGGAGCAACCCGGAAAAAAATCCCGCAGCCGCCCATTTGCACATGCCTCTTTCGACTGAGTTGCTGCAATGCAGGAAGTCGTGAGCCGCTATGGCCGCGACGAGCACAAACCACAAGCCGTATACTTTCAAAAAAAGACCCGGGTTGAGGCTCGAAATCATCAGCACCCCTGCGGGATACCAAATCAAAGGAAGCCACGGCACACGCTCCAGGATCACGCTTTTCTTGGGCACCAGCAAAGCCATGTGCATGATGTACATAGAGACAAAAGGCATGCGGGAAGCAGCGTTCACCAGGAACATTAGAGATTCAAAGTGTGGCTCTACGGACAGTTTGCGAGTGAATATCGTGAAGAGTGTAATAAATGCGACAACAGACCATGAGCACATAAAATAAAGAATAAAATGCTCTTTATTTTCTCCCTTTTTGCATACGACGGCGAGGCCGACGATTAAAAAGGAGAGCACGTGCAGGATATAAAAAATGTTTCTCGAGGATAGAAATGACCATCCAGCCTTTCCGGGCTGAAGGTTTATAGTGAGTTCTCCAAGTTCACGGATTATTTTGAAATTGACGTTTTTTTCACTTAACTTTCTATAAAGCTCTTTTCTTGCCTGAAACCACGCTAATACTTCTTTTCTACTGTCAAGCTCATAGAGGTTCTGTTGCAGGTGAGGGTACCCGATCTCCACCCCGCCTATGCTCTTTATCAGATCGCCTTCTTTAAGAGCACTCCAGGCTTCTGTCGATTCCACCTTCCAGCACTGGAGCGCTTTGTCCCACTCAACGGTTATCCCGACTGAAGGAGACGTATACAGAAAATAAGACGATGTCCCAATCAGAATAATTTGGAGAAGTGAAAAGAAGCTAATATAGACAAGCTTTTTGCGTGAAAGTCCCATCTTCCTGTACTTCCGCTACGAGGGTAGTTACCTGTGACATGACTGCATAGTCCACAAGAGACCATGCCAAGCGGAAAAATTTCCCACAAAAAGATCAACCTCTGGAAAATCATTTTACCATAGTCGAATCGAACGCGCAAACGCTATGCTGAAGGGGCTAACCTGCGCGTGGTTGCCTGCTCAGGTGGTCCTTTGAAGAATTGTTGCTCCTGTTTTCCATCTCCGTGCCGCTTTCGTAATAGCGATATCGTCAAGGCTGGCTTTCCATGCAAATCTTCTTTCCTAGCAGGTTGCTGAAAAAAGGCGCTCTTCTGAGCGATGTTTTTTTCTCAAAGCTTATCGAGAAACGTTCTTTGATAATAGTCGGTGTCATAAAGGGTCTCAATTTAGACGTTTTAAATCTCCTCAGGCTCCTTTTTTTTGATGGTAAGGGCTGCCAGTCCTCACTGGAGGACCTTATCTGTGGCGGTTTCCTCCGGAAAAGGGGTCAAGTCTCCGTTTGACCAATGCTCAGGTTCATGATATTCATCGTTCATGAGCAGAGCGTTACGGATAGAATTTCCAGGCGCCTGGCGCCACGTGATGAATCGTGGCCGTCGTCGCGAGCGCGTCTACGATGACGATGCGGATTACCTGGGTTTTGTCGCCCTGCTGCGGGAAGCCGCCGGTTTGTGGGATATCGGGATAGGCGCCTTCTGCCTGATGGCTAATGACTATCAACGACTCCGAGCTTGTCAAGTGCCGCAGGGGGCGATTCAACGAACCACGCGCGGTGGCAATTCACCTGACCCGCATAATGCGAAAAGACAGTTTCGCAGATATCGGTTCCATCTTCGGCCTCAAGAGCTATAGTGCTGTCGGGGCGGCGCTTGAATCCATGCGAAAGCGCCTGGCCTCAACCAACGAACTGAGTGAGCGTTGCCGGCATATCCAAAGAGCCCTGATAACTGGTCAAACGGAGACTTGACCCCTTTCCGCCTGCGAAACGGGGTCGGACCCAATGCCGTTCGGGTCTTTATAGGAGGCACCAGGGATCACATGGCCGTCTGCTTCGAAATCGGCTTTTCTCCGTACATCAAGAACCGTCAGTTCTTTCTTCCTGCCAAGCATTAACCTTCTTCTGCGAGTTGCGTGTAAATGGCCTCAAAAATTATACCGCCGATTTCCAAGGCCTTCGAATCATCCCTGAGCACCTTAGTTAAGCCCCGGCATATAAGGTCCAGTCCGGCTGCCTCCGGTGCAGGGAGCAGTTCGTTAACGGAATCGGCCGCATCAACTATGGCGCAAATCCGATCCAGTATTTTGTCGTTGATCTCATACTCCTTGAGAAACGTGCAAAAAGTGCATTTCCCTCGCTTATGGCTGAGATTAACACCCGGTATATCGAACGGAATGCCGTCCATTTCCTTGTAATCAGCGCCTCGTCTTATGAACAGGAATGCAGCATCTGAATCGATCTTTTTGCGGATGAGCCAGGCGCACGCAATCCTATCCACACCAACATTTTCCCAGGTTATCCAATTCAAGACTTGTCCTCCTCTTGTCGCAATACCTGCGCCCGATTCTCACAAGCCCCTCTCGCTTCGGTTGCAAGAGGCGACTTAAGGTAATCCTGGGTTTTGACACTGTTGTAACGCATCCAAATTTTAGAAAGCTGCCTGCCACTTTTGGCAAGAGATGCTTCTCTCATAATTTCTTTATATTGAGTGTTGACCTGTTCCAAGAAGTATTCCTTTAACTCTTTTTCCATCCCCGGAGTGAGGGCCTGTGTTTCCCACACTGAAGCTTCTCCCCCGAGTTCTCTTAGTTCGGCGGCGAGCCACTCCAAGTTCTCCAGTGTCTTCTCGGAATAGGGCAAAATGCATACTGAGTCCTGGACTTGGTAAACCCCGAGTTTCTTAAGCTTTCTCCAGGTCGCCACCTTAATAGCGGTGGTCTTGGAGCGGGGCATCTTGTAGATGAGCATAATCCATTTCACTAAGCATTTTCTCCGGGAAAATGTCAGTCCTTGCTTGCTGCATTGTAACTTCTGCTACAGGATAATATCGATTTATCCACTCTGTCAATGAGCGAGGAAGTTCACCGTTTTGGGAGAAAAACGGGGTATGGAAATATAAACGACCCTTGACTCCGTTGGTATCCTAAGATTATAGTGTAACGCACGTTACACAATCTAGCTTCGGATGCCAGGGAGCATCAAGTGAGTCTACTTAGTCCACTGACGGGACTTTACGTGGTCGGATTCTTTGCAAGGCTTTCCTACGCCCTCGCAAGAAGCCCGGTGCTCCCCCTGTTCGCGCTCTATCTCGGAGCGGGACCGGAGGCGATAGGCTTTGTTGTTGGCATATCCACCGTGACTGGAATATTTTTCAAACTTCCGTCAGGGGCGTTATCCGACATCATTGGGCGAAAAAGGACCATGCTTATCGGTCTTTTCGTGTTCGCCTTCATGCCTTTTACCTACCTCTTGGTCGGGGACTATTACCTGCTGAGTATTGTCCGGTTTCTGCACGGATTTGCAACGGCAATCTATGGTCCAGTATCAATGGCAGTCGTAGCTGACATTGCCGGAAGCAAAAAGGGTGAGATGCTCTCCTGGTTTTCCTCTGTGACCATTATCGGAAATCTGCTTGGTGCTCCGGTCGGAGGGTTCCTTCTTTACAGCCTAACCAGGCTGGCACCGCCTTCTATTGGGGCTTTCCGGACGGTCTTCATTGTGAGCGGTCTTGCCGGTATGGTTTCGTTTATTTTCGCACTGTGGCTATTGAGAGGCGAAGAGAGCGCTACGGCAAGAAATGGCCTCAGGGACTCCTTGAGAAGGTTTGTATCCGGCATTTCAGAGGTGATTAGCGACAAAAGGATAGTTGTCACATCCAGCATGGAGGGCCTGCAGAACATGGCCATGGGAGCGCTGGAAGCGTTTCTACCCATCTATGCTGTAAAGGTGGTGGGCTTAAATGAATTTCAGGCAGGGCTTCTCTGGGGGGTGCAGGTTCTAATAACAATTCTATCCAAACCGATTATGGGGAGAACATCGGACAGGTATGGAAGAAAGCCTGTCATCTCGATTGGGATGCTGCTTTGCGCCGTGTCTTTTGCATCCATTCCCATGCTTGACTCATTTTATTTTCTCCTGGTTGCCGCCGCTATCTTCGGTTTGGGCGAAGCATTTGTGACATCTTCCTCTGCGGCGCTTGTGGCTGATTTTTGCAAAGAGAGGCATTTCGGGACCGCAATGGGAACATTCGGGACGATCTTTGACATCGGACATGCCTCAGGACCGATACTGGCCGGTATTTTTATCGCAAAGTGGGGGTACCTGCACGCCTTCTGGGCTTTGGGCAGCATCATTGCCATCGCGGTACCGATGTTTATTTTGGTCGTTGACTCTCGCACCCCTCAAAATCTACGCCATCACCAAGCAGCATAGCAACTGAGAAAATGACCAGATATGAGACCTCAAGTCAGACAAGTTGGAGCATAATCCAAGACAATTTGGAGAAATGAAAGGAGGCGCTAAATGGGTAAGAAAGGGTTTATCATCACAATCCTCATGGCTATTATCGCAGCGGCGGCATCGACCCTGAATGGGGCTGAAACGCAAAAGAGACCAAAAGCTCCTGAGCTTGCCATGGGCACGGCGACCCTCTCCGAGGAGTGCGGTGCATGCCATATTGCCATCTATCGCGAGTATGCAATGGGCTTTGGGGGGGATTTGACCTACAAAGGCATTGTCTACAAGTCACGGGAGGATAAGATCCTAACCCTTCCAACCGAAACTTCAGTCGGCACACTTCATTCATTGGCAGGAATTGACCCTTTCCCTGTTCATGCCAGAGGCGTGGAGAAAGGCGGGCAATCCTGCGATGTTTGCCATTTCCCCATCGCTTTTCAAATCCCGGATCTTGAAAACATCGAAATCGGCAAACCTCAACCCAGGCCCGTGGAAAAGGAAAAGGGCGGAGTAACATGTGCTAGCCTGGATTCCCACGTTAGTTTTTTGAATTAACACCACGGAGCTTTCAGAGGAACTGGATACGCAGGTGTTTGCCGCCGAGCCACGGGATCGGGACATCAGTGCGGCCGAAATGAGCGG
>Ga0187771_10003989_pt1 | contig 10379 bp, 5 predicted proteins | sample 0116_SJ02_MP15_1_FD_133139 | JGI IMG/M metagenome (GOLD analysis project Ga0187771, IMG submission 133139) | Tropical peat soil microbial communities from peatlands in Department of Meta, Colombia - 0116_SJ02_MP15_10_MG | ecosystem: Environmental > Terrestrial > Soil > Wetlands > Peat | place... | reverse complement strand
ACACGATTTACGGCACTTTCATCACGCGGGAGGCGAGCCTCGCCGGCCGGTTCGAGGTCACGACCGACAGTTTCTGCCGCGCCTATTGGGACGACGACGCGCTCGGCGAGCGCGATATCATGGCAATGCTGAAGTCGGCGGCGCCGCACGAGGTCGCGCTGTGCGTTCAGTCGTTCAATCCGACGCCACTGTCGACCATCTCGCGGGCGCTTCGGGCCTTCGAGGCGCAGCCGACGGACGCGCCGCGGCGTAAATCCGCCTGAATTCAACCATGTCGCTGGTTCGACAGACCTCGACCTACTTCGTCGCCAACGCGGCATCGGCGGCGTTCGGCCTCGCCAATGTCGTGATTTTCACCCGCCTGATCGCGCCCGCGGACTACGGCATCTATGTCGTGGGCATGGCGTTTTCGGGAATCGCCGTCGCGATGCTGTTCACCTGGCTTCGCCAGGGCCTGCTGCGCGAGGAGGCCAAGGCCGACGGCACCGACGTGCGCGGCACCGTCATGCTCGGACTGCTGACGACCTGCCTGCCGTTCGTGCCGCTGTTCGCGCTGGCCTCCTATCTGACCGCGAACGACTGGCTCGCCACCGCCGCGGCATCGATCCTCGCGATCAGCGTCGGCTTCTTCGAAATGAGCCAGGAACTCCTGCGGGCGCGCCAGCAGTCGCTCGCTGTCCTGCGCTCGACGCTGGTGCGCGCCACCCTAGTATCCCTGTTCGGAACCGTCGCCATCCTGTGCGGCGCCGACGGACGCCTGCTGCTGCTGTCGGGCGCCCTCGCCTACCTGGCCAGCGCCGCGCTCTCGGTGACCAGGGCCTGGCGCGGCACCCGGATCGACTTTCGCGATCCGCGCCTCGTCCCGCTGTTGAAGTGGGGCCTGCCGCTCACCGCATCCATGGCCCTGCTCAGCATCTCGGCGATGACCGACCGCTTCCTGGTCGCCTTCGTGCTCGGCGCCAAGGCGGCGGGACAATACGGCGCTTCCGTCGACCTGGTGCGCCAGGCGCTGATCATTCCGGCGATCAGCGCGTCGAGCGCCTTTGTACCGATTGCCGTGCGGCTCCTGGCCAGCGAGGGCAAAGCGGCCACGCGGGACCATCTGGAGCGCTGCAGCGAGCTGCTGCTCGCGATCACGCTGCCCTGCTGCGTCGGCTACGCGCTGCTCGCCTCCCGCATCGGCCATGTCGTGCTGGGCCCTGACTTTCGCTCGGCGGCGGACGCGATCATGCCCGTCGTGGCGCTCGCCGTGATTCTTCAAATCCTCGTCAACCAATACCTCCACATCGGCTTTTTCCTGTCCAACAAGACACACTTCTACATCGTCAATACGGCGACCACGCTGGTGGTCGGCACCGCCATTTCCTACGTCCTCATCGAAGCGTTCGGGCTGAGCGGCGCCGCGTGGAGCCGCGTGGTCTCGGAAGGCGTCGGCCTTTGCAGCGCCCTCGTTCTGGTGCGGCGGGCTTTCCCGATGCCCTGGCCGACGGGGCGGATCGTGCGGGTTCTCGCCGCGACCGCGTCGATGGCGCTCGTCGTGGCCGTCGTCGATCGGCGCCTCGAGGCGAAGGACCTGCCCACGCTGCTGTCCCTTGTTTCCGCGGGAGCTATCGCATACGCCGCCGCCTGCTGGGGCTTCGACGTCGCCGGCACGCGGGCCAGGCTCGCCCGCGCCTTCATTCGGCTCAACGCTCGCGCCCAGGTCTAGCGGATTCGGGATACCGGGCAGATTTGCCGTTCGCGGCGCGGACCGCAGATTCCGTGGACAATCCGGGTCGAGATCGGCAAACTTCGCCGCCAAATCGACCCATGCTGCGTGTCGTCCGACGACATCCAGATCACTGCGAGCCACCCATGGATCTCAAGCTGCGCGGCAAACGTGTCCTGATCACGGGAGCATCGAAAGGCATCGGCGCGGCCGCGGCCGAGGTTTTCGCCGAGGAGGGCTGCGATCTCCATATCGCCGCCCGCAATCTCGACGCGCTCAACGCCGTCGCCGAGCGGTTGCGGCGCGCGCATGCGGTTCGCGTCACCGCGCATGCGGTCGATCTGCGCGCCGGACCGGACCTCGCGCGCCTCGCGGCGGAGGCTTCCGACGTCGACATTCTGGTCAACAATGCCGGCGACATCCCCGGCGGCTCGCTCGCCATGATCGACGAGGCGACCTGGCGCCACGCATGGGACCTGAAGGTGTTCGGCTACATCAACCTGACCCGGCTGGTCTACGCCCGCATGAAGGAGCGCGGCCACGGCGTCATCGTCAACGACATCGGCGCCGCGGGTGAATGGTTCGACGGCAACTACATCGCCGGCAGCGCCGGCAATGCGGCGCTGATGGCCTTTACCCGCGCGCTCGGCGGCCAGAGCCTGAAGGACAATATCCGCGTCGTCGGCATCAATCCGGGGCCGGTGGCGACCGACCGCTTCATCGCGCTGGCGCGGCGACGCGCCTTGGCGAAATTCGGCGACGAGAACCGCCTCGAGGACGCGACCGCGAGCCTGCCGCTCGGGCGCGCCGCGAAGCCGCGCGAAATCGCCGACATGATGGCGTTTCTCGCCTCCGAGCGGTCGGGCTACACCAGCGGCGTCATCATGACCATCGACGGCGGCATCGGCGCGCGCGGCGAACGATAGGGAAAGGCCAGACCATGAAGGCATTTGTCTACGCGCAGGGAGGCCCGACCATCGCCGAGGCGCCGAAGCCGGAGCCGCGCGGGCCCCAGGTGCTGGTGCGGGTGCATGCCTGCGGCCTCAACCGCGCCGATCTCGGCATGACCAAGGGGCACGTCCACGGCTCCCAGGGCGGCGTCGGGACCGTGCTTGGAATGGAATGGTCCGGCGAGGTCGTCGCCGTCGGCGCCGAGGCGAAGGGCGTCAAGCCGGGAGATCGCGTTGCCGGGTCCGGCACGGCGGCCTTTGCCGAATACACCCTCGCCGATCACGGCCGGCTGCTTCAGCTTCCCGCGGCGATGAGTTTCACCGCCGCCGCTACGCTGCCGCTCGCGCTGACCACCATGCACAACGCTCTGGTGACAATCGGGCGCCTGGAGAAGGGACAGTCCGTCCTGGTCCAGGGTGCGAGCTCGGGCGTCGGGCTGATGGCCCTGCAGATCGCCAAGCTGAAGGGCGCGCGTTTCGTCATCGGATCGTCGACCAATGCCGCGCGGCGCGCCCGGCTTGGCGAATTCGGCGCTGATCTCGCCGTCGACTCCGGCGATCCCGGCTGGGTCGACCAGGTGCTCGCCGCAACCGACGGGCGCGGGGTCGATCTCGTCATCGACCAGATTTCGGGCCGGGTCGCGAGCCAGAACCTTCGCGCCACCAAAGTGTTGGGGCGCATCGTCAATGTCGGGCGGCTCGGCGGCACCCATGCCGATTTCGACTTCGATACCCATGCGGCGCGGCGAATCGATTATGTCGGCGTGACTTTTCGGACGCGAACCATCGAGGAGATCCGCGACATCTTCGACAAGGTCCGCGACGACATCTGGCCGGCTGCCGCCGCGGGCCAGCTGCGAATGCCGATCGACAGCACTTTCGCCTTCGGCGACATCGGCAAGGCCTTCGCGCGCATGGAGGCCAACGCGCATCTCGGCAAAATCGTGGTGACGCTGTAGCCGGTTGCCAACAACAAGAGCAGCGTTCGGCGGCGTCGGCGCCGGAGCGCCTCGGATTCGCGGCTTTGAGAGCGTCGGGGAGCCTGCTAAACCGGGCCGTATGAGCAGCTCCCTGCAGTCCGCCAAGTCACGCGTCGCCGCCGTTTCGATCGTCGCCAGCATGGGCATGGCGACGACGAAATTCGTCGTCGGCCTCGCCATCGGCAGCCTGGCGCTGATTTCGGAGGCCCTGCATAGCGGGATCGACGTCGTCGCCACCATCATCACATGGGCCGTCGTCCGGGTCTCCGACAAGCCCGCGGACGCCGAACATCATTATGGCCATGGCAAGCTCGAGAGCCTGTCGGCGCTCGGCATCATCGCGATGCTCTACATCCTTGCCGGCGGCGTCGTGGTCGAGGCGTTCGGCCACCTGCGCGACGGCATCGCCCCGACGCAGGTGTCGCCGCTGCCCTTCGCAATCCTCATCGTCGACATCGCCGTCAATTTCTGGCGCGCGCGGGCGCTGCATCGCACCGCGCGCGAGACGCGCAGCCAGGCCCTCGAAGCCGACGCGCTGCACTTCGGCTCCGACGTTCTCGGTTCGGTCGCGGTCATGATCGGCCTCGGGCTCATCGCCCTGGGCTATCGCTGGGGCGACGCGGCGGCCGCCATCAGCGTCGCCGGGATGATCGCGCTGCTCGGCCTGCGGCTGGCGCGGTCGACGATCGAAACCCTGCTCGACCGCGCCCCGGAGGGCGTGACCGAGGCCGCGAGCGCGGCCATCAAGTCGATCCCCGGCATCATCGACCTCGAGCGGCTGCGGGTCCGCATGGTCGGGCCGACCCATTTCGTCGACGCCACCGTCAAGGTACCGCGGACCTATCCGATCGATCGCATCGACGACATCAAGCAAAAGGCGCAGCGCGCCCTCGGCGAGGTGCTGGCCGATGCCGACCTGTCGTTCACCGCCGTGCCGGTGGCGCGCGACAACGAAAGCGTGCGCGAGCGCATCATGGTGATCGCGCGCAACCGCGGCCTCGCCATCCATCACGTCACCGTCCACGACCTCGGCGACAAGTTGACGGTCAGCATCGATCTCGAGGTCGACGGCGAAATGAGCCTGTTCGACGCCCACGCCGTGAGCCAGGAGCTCGAGGAGGCGATCTCCGAGGAATTCGGCCCCGACGTCGAGGTCGACACCCATATCGAGCCTCTGGAACCGGAGCTGCCGCACGGCATCGACGCCGATGCCGGACAAGTGAGCGCGGTCGCGCGCGCGCTTTCCGAATTCGCCGCGGCGGGCGGCAAGATCTGCGACATACACAGCGTCCGCGTCCGCGACACCGATGCCGGCCAGATCGTCAACTTTCACTGTCATGCCGATCCGGCGATGAGCGTGATCGACGTCCACGACGCCGTCGACGCCATCGAGCGTGCGATCCGCCGCGCTTTTCCGAGCGTCAAGCGCGTCATCAGTCACGCGGAACCGGGTGCCTGACCGGTTCGAGGCCAGCGCCGTTCTTGTTTCGGACTCGCGACGTCATTCGCGTGCGTGCGATTCTTCGGACCGCAAGAAATTTTTCGCATTAACGAATCGTTGACTCTCGACAGAGTCGGAAAACTGGATTCAAATGACTTTGATTCGGGACGGCGGAACGCTCGTTTCGACGGCGGGGCTCTAGGAAAATTCCACGGGGGTAAGGGCATGGCGCGCGCACACGCGACGAGCGCGTGCGTCCAATCCGATTCGATCAAGGGATTGGCGCAGTCGATCGCGAAACCAGCCTACCACCGACTGCTGATCGCCGAGCCCGCGTTGCGGCGGGCCGTTCCGACCCTCATCATCGCCTTTCTCATGACGATCGGCGTCGGCGCCTTCGTGCAGGTCGCCGATCAAATCCAGCAAAAGCGACTCTCGGTCAAACGCGATCTGGTTGCATTGGCCGAGGTGCTCGCCGAGCGTCTCGATCGCGCAACCATGTCGCGCGAGGGGCGCGCGGCCCTCGAGCACGCGCCGTCGTCGTCTCGGGTCCGCGCGGCACTGCCCGGCCTGATCCCCTCATGGGGGTTGACGGCCGGACGGCAGATCATCGTGACCGGCACCGATCGGCGGGTCCTCGCCCGCATTCCCGGCGACGCTCCGACCGACAACATCGACGGCATCGTCGACCTGATCGCGACGGTGGGATCGCTGCCGGCCGCCGGCGGCGTCCCGACCGTGCTCGACGTCACGCTGCCCCAGGGAGCCAAGGCGCTCGCCGCCCAGCGGGAAATCGGATCGAGCGGCGGCCAGGTGATCGTCGTTCAGGATCACGACGACTCGCTGTGGCGGTCCGATGCAGCGCTCTCGGTCACGCTCTCGGCGACCACGGGCTTCGTCGTCCTGATCCTGGGCTTCGCGTTTCACTGGCAGTCGACGCGCGCCCGCGAGGGCGACGTGATCAATGATGCGGTGCGCGGCCGCATCGACACCGCGCTCAATCGCGGGCGTTGCGGGCTGTGGGACTGGGACCTCTCCCGCGGCAGGATCTTCTGGTCGCAATCGATGTTCACGCTGCTCGGCCTCGAAAGCCGGACCGATCTGATGACCTTCGGCGAAGTCAACGCCCTGGTGAGCTCCGACGACATCGACCTGTTCGAAACCGCCAACCAGTTGATCTCCGGCGAAGCCAACTGCATCGACCACACATTCCGGATGCGCCATGCCGGCGGTCACTGGATCTGGCTGCGGGTACGCTGTGAGATCACCACCGGCGGCGACGGCGACCTTCACCTGATCGGCATCGCCGTGGACATTACCGAGCAGAAGAGCCTCGCGGAAAAGACCATCGAGGCCGACCTGCGCCTGCGCGACGCCATCGAAGCGATCCCCGAAGCCTTCGTGCTGTGGGACTCCGAAAACCGCCTCGTGCTGTGCAACTCCTACTTCCAGCGCATGCACAAGCTGCCGGATTCCGCCGTCGCTCCCGGCACGCCGTTCGAGACCGTGAGCGAGGTCGGACGCATGCCCGAGGTGCGCACGAGGCTTCGCGAGACCAGCGCGCTCGCGCCGGGCGCCCGCACCTTCGAGGCGCAGCTCGACGACGGCACCTGGCTGACCATCAGCGAGCGCCGCACCAAGGACGGCGGCTACGTCGCGGTCGGCACCGACATCTCGCAGATCAAGCAGCACGAACAGAAATTGGTCGAGAACGACCTGCGCCTGCGCGCGACCGTCGAGGACCTCAGGCGAACGCAATCGACCCTCGAGCGCCAGGCCCAGGAGCTCGCCGATCTCGCCCAGAAATACGCCGAGGAGAAGAACAGGGCCGAGGAAGCGAACCAGACCAAGTCCAAGTTCCTCGCCAACATGAGCCATGAGTTGCGCACCCCGCTCAACGCCATCATCGGCTTCTCGGAGATCATGGGAAGCGAGATGTTCGGGTCGCTCGGCTCCGACAAGTATCAGGAATACTGCCACGACATCCTGACCAGCGGCCGCTATCTCCTCGAGGTCATCAACGACATCCTGGACATGTCGAAGATCGAGGCCGGACGGATGAAGCTCGATCTGGAGCCTCTCGATCTGGAGCGCACGCTGCTCGAATCGCTCCGCGTCGTTTCCGGGCGCGCCGAGGCGAAGAACCTGGCGCTCAAGGCCGACATCGAAAGCAGCACCACCATCACGGCGGATCGCCGTGCGATGAAGCAGATCGCGATCAACCTCTTGTCCAACGCCGTCAAGTTCACCCCGGACGGGGGAACCATCACCGTGCGCAGCCGCTCGCTGAAGGACAGCGTGGTGCTCTTGATCGCCGACACCGGCATCGGCATCACGCGCCAGTCGCTGGCGCGGCTGGGGCGTCCCTTCGAGCAGGTCGAAAGCCAGTTGACCAAGACCTACCATGGCTCGGGCCTCGGCCTCGCCATCGCCAAATCGCTGACCCGGTTGCACGGCGGCGGGATGCGGCTGCGCTCCAAGATCGGCTGCGGAACGGTGGTCTATGTCTCGATCCCGCGTGCCATCACGCTGGAGGCTGCGCCGATTTCTGCCGCGGCCTGAGGATCCGCGCGGCGGTCCTGGGTGCGGTGCCAGAATCGGGACACCAAACTAGGCCCTGCGTTGCAGCAGATCGAGGAGGATCTCGCGCACGTCCGCCTCCGTCTCGCGGACCCGCGCCTCGAGCGCGGAAAAATCCGGCGCGTCGCCGGCCCGCGCCATCATGCGCAACAGATCGTCGCCCGCGGCAGCCGGCGTAAACCTCTCGCTCACGCACAGGCGCATGATTTGCGTCAGGTCGTGGTAGAGCCGCCCCGCAGACCGCAGGACATCGGCTTTGGCAGGCGGCAGCAAGCCCAGCCGCAGAGCGTTCTCGATCACCTGAAGCGTGTTGACGCTGAGCAGGTCCGGCCGTTCGGCCGCGTGGATCAACTGCAGGTATTGCGCGGCGAACTCGATATCGATCAGGCCGCCGGCGGCGTATTTCAGGTCCCAGATGTCGCGCTCGCCCTTCTCCTCGCCGATCGCGCGGCGCATCTCGAGCACGTCGCTCGCCACCAGATCCTGGTCGCGGCGGCGCATGAGAACCTGGCGAATCACGCGTTCGATACGCTCCCTCAACGCCGGCGGCGAAGACACGACGCGCGCGCGCGTGAGCGCCATGTGCTCCCATGTCCACGCCTCGTGCTCCTGGTAGGAGGCGAAGGCATCGAGCCGCGAGGCGACCGGACCCGCCCGTCCGGAGGGGCGCAGCCGCAGATCGATCTCGTACAGCACCCCGAAATTGGTGCGGGTGGTGAACGCGCTGACCAGCCGCTGGGTGAGGCGCGCGAAGTACTGCGCGCCGTGCAGCGACTTGCGCCCGTCGGAATCCGGATGGTCCTGGTCGAAGTCGTAGATGAGAATGAGATCGAGGTCGGATGCCGCGGTCATCTCGCGGCTTCCGAGCTTGCCCATGGCGATGATGGCGGTCTGCTGGTCCTTGATCGTGCCGTACTGACCGGCAAACTGCTCGGCGACCAGCCTGTGCACGGTCCGCACGATGCCTTCCGCGGTGTCGGCGAAGGCCGCGCCGGCCTGCTGCGCCGAGACCGTGCCCGAGAGAATTCGGGTGCCGATCAGGAACAGGCTCTCCTGCCCGAACAGGCGCAGCCGATCGAGAAACTCCTCATAGGAGCCCGCGTCCGCGAGGTGCGCGGTGAGCCGTCCCGACAGCTCGCGCCGATCGGGCATGGGGCCGAAGAACCGCGGGTCGACCAGGCCATCGATGATCTGCGGCTGCCGCGCCAGCATGTCGCCGAGCCGCGGAGCGGCACCGAGAATGAGCGCCAGCAGGCCGACGAGATCGGGGTTCTGGCTCAAGAGCCCGATCAGCCGCGCGCCACGGTGGAGCGCGGCGAGGAAGCGATCGAACGCCACGATCGCGGCATCCGGATCTTCCGCCTGCGCCAGCCCCTGAACGAGGGCCGGAACGAAGGCCTCGAAGGCGCGGCGCGTGACCTCGACCTTCAGCGCGCGATAGTCGCCCCGCAGCCATACCGCGAGGCTGGTCGCAACCATTATCGGCTTCTTGAAGCCGAGGCCGGCAAGATGTTCGAGCAACCTGGCGTCCTCGGGGCCCGTCCCATAGGCGATCGCCGGCTCGCTCGGTGCCGACGGCGGCGCGCTCTCGAACAGCCGGCTGTAATGCGCCTGGACGCGGTTGAGGTGATGCAGCAGGTCCTTGGCGAAATCGGCGCCCCCGGCATAGCCGAGGAATCGGGAGAACCGTTCGACGCCGTCGGTTGTCTCGGGCAGCGTATGGGTCTGCTCGTCGGCGACCATCTGCAGCCGGTGCTCGACGCGACGCAGGAATTCATAGGCCGCGCTCAGCTCCGATCGCGCTTCGGCGGTGATCCACCCGGTACCCTCGAGCACCGCCAGCGCCTCCAGCGTCGCGCGAACACGCAGTTCCGGATGCCGCCCGCCGGCGATCAGCTGCTGGGTCTGGACGAAGAACTCGATTTCGCGGATGCCGCCTCGCCCGATCTTGACGTTGTGGCCTTCGACCGCGATGTCGCCGTGGCCCTTGAACGCCTGCATCTGGCGCTTCATGTCGTGCACGTCGGCCAGCGCGGCGAAATCGAGATGCTTGCGCCAGATGAAGGGGGCGATCGCCGCGGCAAAATCCCGCGCCACGCGCGCGTCGCCGGCGCAGGGCCGGGCCTTGATCATCGCGGCGCGCTCCCAGGTCCGCCCCTCGCGCTCGTAGTAGTGGACGGCTGCCGCGGTCGAAATCGCAACCGGCGTCGACGCCGGATCCGGCCGCAGCCGCAAATCGACGCGGAAGACGTATCCGTCGACGGTGCGCTGCTGCAGCAGCCGGGCCAGCCCCTGAATCAGCCGGACGAAGAACGGCTGCGGCTCGATTCCCTCGGCGACCGCGGGCGTCTCGGGATCGAAGAACACGATCAGGTCGATATCGCTGGAATAGTTGAGCTCGCCGGCGCCCATCTTGCCCATGGCGAGAACAACGAGACCGCAACGTTCGGCGACATCCTCGCCGCCTGCGAGATTCATGCGCCCGCGAGCGGCCTCCCGCCGCAGCAGATGGCGCAGCGCGAGCTGAACGGCCGTGTCCGCCAGCGTCGTCAGCGCACCGGTGACGCGCATGACCGGCCAGACGCCGCCGATGTCGCACAGTGCGATCAACAACGCCGCCTCCGACTTCATGGACCGCAGCAGCCGCGACACCTCGGCCTCGTCGTCGGCGGCGGACACCGCCGCGGCGGTCGCCGCAATCAGCTTCGAGAAATGCTCTT
>Ga0187771_10003988_pt1 | contig 10379 bp, 6 predicted proteins | sample 0116_SJ02_MP15_1_FD_133139 | JGI IMG/M metagenome (GOLD analysis project Ga0187771, IMG submission 133139) | Tropical peat soil microbial communities from peatlands in Department of Meta, Colombia - 0116_SJ02_MP15_10_MG | ecosystem: Environmental > Terrestrial > Soil > Wetlands > Peat | place... | reverse complement strand
TTCGCCGCGGTCGAAACGGAGCCGAGGCCGTCGTACATCAGGTTGACCTGGACTCCGTGCCGTTGCCGTTCGATCAGCGCGTTGGCGAAGGTCTGTCCGATGGGGCCGTCGGAGAAGATATACGTCTGCATATTGATGCTGTTGTGCGCGCCCCGGATCGCGGAGAGCATCGCATTGTAGGTGGCGGCGCCGTTCTCGAGCAGGGTGACCTTGTTGCCGAGCGTGAGTGGAACGTTGCTGATGGCCTGCTCGAAAGCGATATGGCGCGCGAGCACGTCGCTCGGTACCTGCTGGTGATCCTTGAGAACAGTAATGATGTGCCGGGCCTGGTCAGAAGTTACCGGCCCGTCGGGTCCGACGAAACGCGGGGCGACTAGATAAAGCGGATTGGTGTGCAGCAGGGCGTTCGCGTCGGGAACCGTGCCGCAGCCGGCAACCAGCAGCGTCAGGGCGGCGAGGAGGAAGTAGGCGAGGTTCACGGGAGTCCGTGGTGCGGCCGCGCCGCATCGAGATTAGCAGAGATAGATTCTAGCAGACGGCAACATTGCCATTCGATGACTACTGCAGTCGGAGCGCGCCTCTTGCCAACGTCGCGCCGCGGGCGTATCAGGGCGCTAACCATCAACAGCGCCCGGAGAGATGCCTGCCAGACCTCCCTTCAACGTCGGACAAATCCTCAAAACGATGGCCGACGTCATAAGGCCAGGAGAACAGCGCTTGTCTGAAAGTAATTCTGCCCCAAGGGTCTGCGCTCCTGGGGCAGAACAATGCTAGGACAACGCGCCGGCGACGGTCTATCACCGGCGACGCAAACGTCAGCTCGGATCTGCGCCCAACACGTACGGCTCAAGCGACGACTGCGCTTCAACGCGGAACTTATCCCACTGGCGGCCTCCGTAATAGGCCAGGCTGCCAGGTGCCGCCTTACCCTCACCGTTATAGTAGGAGATGCAATCACGCAGCGGGGCAGTCGCGATATCGACGTCACGGCAATGCTCGGCATACTTATCTTCCGGCTCTTTGCGGACATCGACAATGCACGCGCCGCGCTCACGCATGGTCTGGAGCATCCATACGAGATAGTCAGCGTGCGCGTAGATCACGTCGGTGAAGTTGAAGCTGCCGCCGCCGCCCTGCGGACCGGTGACGATGAACAGGTTGGGAAAGCCGCGGGTATGCAGGCCGAGGAAAGTTCTGGCCCCTTCGGACTCCCACTTCTCCTTCAGGGTGCGGCCGTCGCGGCCGGTGATTTGCTGGAAAGTCGAAGTGCCCATCCACTGGAACCCCGTCGCATAGATCAGCACGTCGAGCGGATATTCAACCCCGTCATGTACGATGCCGCGCTCGTTGATCTCGGCCACGCCGCGCGGCGCGGTGTCGACCAGATAAACGTGCGGCAGGTTAAACGTCGGCAGATATTCATCGTGGAAGGTCGGCCGCTTGCAGCCATACGGGTAGTACGGCTTCAGTGCTGCCGCGGTCTTCGGGTCCTTGACGATCGCGTCCACGCGCGCCCGGATCTGCTCCATTAGGCGGAAGCTGGCATCGAGCTGCTTCTGCATCCGCTCTTCCGGGGTCAGCTCACGCTCGTATTTCTTGCGCTCCTTAAAATCCTGAACCTTGCCCGCCAAGTAGTCGTCGTTGGCGAGGACGGCGGCGCGTACTTCTGAGATCTTTGCAAAGCGCTCGCGCCGTGCCCGTGCCCATCCGGGCTCATTGGCCCAGGTCCTCCGCTCTTCGTCGGTGGTCGCGCGCTGATCGCGAACGTCGATCGAGGACGGCGTGCGCTGGAACACGTAGAGCTGCCTGACGATCTTGGCGAGCTCCGGGATCGCCTGCACCGCCGTCGCGCCGGTGCCGATGATGCCAACGGTCTTGCCGCGCAGGTCGATGTTGTAGTCCCAGCGCGAGGTGTGGAAGGCCGTGCCTTTGAACTTCTCCATCCCGGCGATACGCGCCAGCTTCGGCGTCGTCAGGATGCCGTTGGCCAGGATCACGAAGCGCGCACGCATCTTGTCGCCGCGATCGGTCTTGACGATCCAGCGCCCGGATGCCTCGTCCCAGGTCGTCGCCTCGACCGTCGTGTGAAACAGGCAGTGGTCGTAGAACCCGAACTTCTGGGCCATTCTCTGGCAGTGTTCCAGGATCTCGAAACCCGAGGCGAATTTCATCGACGGGATGTAACCCGTCTCATCGAGCAACGGCAGGTAGCTGTAGGATTCGACATCGCAAGCGATGCCAGGATAGCGGTTCCAGTACCAAGTGCCGCCGACGTCGCCGCCTTTCTCGCAGAAACGCACGTCGGTGAAACCTGCTTGGCTCAGCTTCTGCCACAGTAAAAGTCCGCCGAAGCCGGCTCCGACCACCAGGATCTCGCAGTCGTCGGTCAGCGGTTCCCGCGGGACCGGCGGCTCCGAATAGACGTCGTCCAGATATTTCTTGAACTCGCCTTCCATCGCCATGTAGTTGGCGGCGCCGGCGCGGGCTTCCTTGAACGCGCGGTACTTGGCCTGCTCTTCAGCATTGAAAGTCGCGCCGGCAGGCATTTCCGGCAGTTCCGTCAGCCTCTGATCGGTGACAACAGAATAACCCTTGCCCGTAATCTTTTCGGACGCTTTGGCGGCGCGTGTGTTGAAGACTTTCAGACCTGTCTCAGGATCGATACGGACTGCTGCGTTCATTTAGTTCCGTTCCTTGTGCTCCTTGTTCTTAAGAACCGTTCGTTAGCGGAGATCGAACCTTTCTGGCGGCAACCTCTTAACGCGCGATGTGCTGTGCTCAGCTAGCTCCGCCGCTACGAACAATTCGGCCATTACTCGATATCATACGTCGCCCGCTCTCTTCAAAGACCCGCACCTTCAGGCCGAGGCGGCGGAGATGGTATAAGCGGCAAAAGAACGAAACACCAGCGCCGATAATCATCGCGTCGAACTCTATTATCGCCCTTCGTCAGCGGAGGTGGATTGCAGATCATTTGTTATTTTCAACTCTGGTGGTTGACCAACAATCGACCGGGAGCTTCGTACGTAGGCTCGGCGTATGAATCGTGAGAACCCGTTGTGCAGTGTTCCGCATCAGATAGACCTGGATGGTTTGCGCAATTTGAGGCTCCTCCACGACCTGGAATATTTTCATTCTTCCTGCGAGTCCGCTACGGCAGGCAGACGGCCTGAGGCATTTTGACCGCCGGGGTGAGCACTGGCGCAGATAATCCGATTAGCTCATTCACGCTTTATGTTCCGCTCGCCTATGAGTCTGTCACCCAGACGTTGCCAGCACTGTCCAGCGCCGGATGGAGTGAGCCCTTAAAATTGGCGCCGGCGGGAGCGAAGTTGCCGACCGGGCCGGCGCTCGCGTTCAACGCTCACGCTCGCATCGTCGTCGTCGGGGTGTGTATGGAGCGCGATCAGTTCGAGCCGATGTTCGGAATCAACAAGGAACTCAACCTTCAGTTCGTGCTCGGCTACAGTGGCGAGGAGTTTTCCCGCACTTTCCGCAATCTTGCCGAAGGCAAGCTGAATCCGGCCCCCCCTCATCACGGGCAAGGTCGGCCTCGAGGGTGTCGCTAGAGCCTTCGAGGATCTTGCTTCACCCGAGCATCACGCCAAGATTTTGGTCGAACCGTGGCATGGCTAGGTGAAGCAATGGCACTCAGTCTGTTGATAAGCCTGTTTACAACTAGTGGGAAAATTTACGTGAATTGTAACTGAACGTTAACGCGGCTATTAGCACCTCGCTGCTTGCACAACCGCGCAGCGGTTGGTCGCGAGATTCGCGCTCACCGACGAGTGAACGGACGGAAGCGCCACAACACCACCTCCCCCAGGCGCGGGGATCGCGCGCCTTGTCGTCCGGTAGGTCCTCCGTCCGCCCCCCGAGATCCTGAGGCGGTATACGCACGCGCCGTGCCACGTGCGCGCTGACCCAGATCCCGCTCAAAGACTAGATCGTGGAGCACGCCTCTGTTAGTGCCGGTGCAACAAAAGATTGCACTTTGGCTCCGCTGGTTGGCGGCGAGTGGAAGCCTCAGATGCGGTGATGGCGGGCGGCGAACTTTGCGGCGACCGCCCATGAATCGGCGAGTGGCAGAAGGTCGGCGCTATCACGGGAAGCCGTTCGTGAACGATCTCCTGCCGAACAGTCCGGCCAAGCTGCAGCTGCTGATCGGGGCGACCGAACCTTTGGACCTCAACGCCTTCGCCGACTTCGTCGACTTCGCCCGGGCGGAAAACGCCGACCTGGCAGGACCGCTTGCCAACCGGCGCGTGCCCGACAGCATGCGCGCGGCGGGGCTGGTGCGCCATGGCGGGCGCTGTCGCAAATGCAGGAGGGCGATCAATCTGGAAAAGGATCACATCGTTCCGGTCAGCAAAGCGGGCAAGACCGAAGAAGCGAATTTGCAGGCCCTGTGCCGCCGCTGCAACCGGGCCAAGGCGAGGAAGCTGGTCGCCGGGTTCTGAAGATGAGTGGTGAATCGCGGAGCTGATCGAAATCAGTCAGTTGGCTGAATTCGTCGATGTGATCCCGGCTGCGCAATGCGACGGAGCACCGACGGGGGAAAGACCGGCCCAGCCCAGCTATGGCGACGCGGATCGGTGTCCACCTGCAACTATGAGGGCCAGCATCAAAAGGTTAGCGCGCACCGTCAGCTTGTCGCGCGGTCCCTGCGCTTCTGTAGCGCTAAAAATACCGTCGTTACTGCGCCGACGATTGCGAAGAAGTGTGTTGTTGGTCTGCGCCCCCGTAATATTCGAGTCGTGCTCCGGTGTCACAATACCTGTGATGTTCCAATTGCGGTCGAGAGTGATGATCGCAGGACGCTGAGAAACCTTGCTCGAACCGATACTGCCACCTGGGGACATCACCAGCATCGCCGCCGCGCTACCAACGGTAAGCCCCAACAGCAACGAAAGCATCCCGGAAATAGCACTCTTGACTCGCATAGAATGCATTCTCCTTTTTGAATGCTCCAGTGAGCCCTGAGATGCTGACGCTACGACTGAGCCCCATCAGTGTCGATATATTTTTTTGTGCGCGACTAGAAAGCTTGTTTATGACGTTCATGCAGTAAATTTGTCTAAAATAAGGTGTCAGTGCGCACCTTAGCTGATACCTTGTCGATGGGATCAGACCATGAAAATCGATGGCGCCTCTCATTGCGCGAGATTGATACCGGGCGGAAATCGATCCAACACGGCCGGTATCTGCCACCGCACCGATTGCGAGGCGCTGACCGGAGTCGGCTTATCGTGCGAACATCCCGGCGCCCGCGGAGAGTTTCAATCTCTTCAAAGGCGGGAGTGGTCCCAATGCGGCCGGTTTGCTGTCGCAGAGGCGGGCTTCTGCCGGTTCGATCAGTTGCAGCGGTGACGCCGTGAAATTCCGCGGTGGCGGTCCAATCGGGAAGTAGCATCGACTTTTAGACATGGTGCCTTGCCCACGGGCGTCCGATTAAGCTTTACGTAAACTCTAGGTATGGACTCGGAAACAAACTTCGCTGCCGAGATTGCCTCTTCGACCGAGGCCGCGAACGAGGAGCCCCAACCGCACAAGTGGCTGGTCGCGGCCGCGGTGCTGCTAGGCGGGATCATGACGCTTCTGGACGGCTCGATCGTCAATGTCGCGCTACCATACATGCAGCGCAGCTTTGGTGTTGGCGTCGACCGGATCAGCTGGGTCGTCACAAGCTACCTGGCAGCGGTCAGCGTGATGATTCCGATGAGCGGGTGGACGGCCGTGAGAATAGGCCGGCGCCGCTACATGTTGATGTCGATCTCGCTGTTTGTGGTGGCCTCGGCGCTCTGCGGGCTCGCCCAGGACATAGGCCAGATGGTCGTGTTCCGCGTAGTTCAGGGCGCTGCTGGCGCCGCGATGATGCCACTGTCACAGGCGATTCTGCTCGAGACCTTTCCGGTTGAGGAGCACACGCTGGCGATGACGACCTTTGGGGTTGGGATGATGGCCGCACCTGTGATCGGCCCGACCCTGGGAGGCTGGATCACCGAGACCTGGAGCTGGCGTTGGAATTTCTACATCAACCTGCCGATGGGCGCATTCGCGGCGTTGATGGTCTATGCCTACGTGCACGATCCGGGATATCTGCGAAAGCAAGGCGGCACTGGGAGGGTTGATTACGCTGGGATCATGCTGATCGCGTTAGGACTCGGGCTGTTTCAGATCGTGCTGGGGCGCGGCGGACATGATGGTTGGCTTGCTGCCACCTGGGTCAGGTATGCAACCGCGCTTTCAGCCCTCTCAATGGTTGCATTGGTCATTCATGAGCTGCGCTTTCCGGAGCCGATTTTGGATCTGCGGTTGTTCAGAAAGGTGGAATTCTCAATAGCAGCGGTGTTGATTTCACTCCAGGGTCTGGCGCTTTGGACGATCAATCTGCTGAATCCGCTGTTTCTCGAGAACGTTTTGCACTATGACGCGTGGGGCGCCGGGCTCGCGGTGGCACCGCGCGGATTGGGGGTCGTGGTTGCTCTGCTGGCGGTAGGACAATTGTCACGCCGCTGGTTGGAGATGCGACCGCTGGTGTGCGCAGGATTGCTGGTTGGCGCATACGAGGCGTACCGAATGTCGCGGTGGACGATTGGCGTGCGCGAGAGCGAAGTGCTGCTGCCAATCTTTTTCTTCGGTCTCGGACTGGGTGCGATTTTTCCGATCGTTACGGCACTCGGTATGGGTCAGATCAGTCGTGAGCGCATGGGCTTCGCATCAAGCCTGTTCTCTGTGATGATCAATACCGGCGCCGCGGCCGGCATCGCCGCCGCGACCAGCCTACTTACATGGGGCCACTGGCGGCATGAGACTCAGCTCCTGGCGAGGCCGTACTTATCCGTTACTTTTGCACGCAGCTTGAACTCCCAGGCTTGGTTGTTCGCGTACAACGACGTTTATCGCATCACTGCGGTGCTACTGCTGCTTCTCGCACCATGGGCCTTCTTGTTGAAGCGTGCGCCACTGGATTCCAGCGCCGCGACGAGCATCGACTGACTCGCCCGGATTTGTTTCGTGCTTGATCTTTTCCGCACGCCGGCGCAGCCTGCCTCCATTAACTGGGGCGGGAATCCGGCGTTCAAGAGCAGATTCTGTGGTCTCCAAAAGAGAACAGCACAAAAGCTTGGTTGTTTAACCATCCGGCAATGGAAAACGCCACCTTCCCAATCACGCTAGAAGCGCCTCACGACGCGGGACACGTCGCAAACCTCGCCGGAGTCGCCACGATCCCATGGTACGTATGGTGTCTTGCCGCCGCAGCTACTGCAGACGCCTTCGGCGGGTACTGGGATATCTCCTGGCATATCTCCGTCGGACGCGACTCTTTTTGGACCCTGCCACACTTGATGATCTATCTTGCTGGTATCCTTGCGGGTGTCTCGTGTGGCTATGCGATTCTGGGTACTACCTTCGGTGCTTCGCGCGAACTGAAGGAGCAATCCGTCACCATATGGGGATTTCGTGGCCCACTCGGTTGCTTTCTTGCCACCTGGGGTGCATTTGCGATGCTCACCTCAGCACCGTTCGACAACTGGTGGCACAATGCCTACGGCCTCGACGTGAAGATCGTCAGCCTCCCGCACTCAATCCTAGCCTTGGGCGAAGCGATGATCAGCCTCGGCGCGATGTTGCTCGTGTGTGCGCAGGCTAATCGTGCTTCGGGAGCTTATCAGCAAAAGCTTGATCGTCTCTTGCTCTATATCGGAGGTGTCGAGATCTTCGGGGCGGCGTTATTCGCACTTGAATCGACCCCCATGGAATTCATGCATAGTTCGAGCTTCTATCGCGCCATGGGAAGCACCTTCCCGATCGTGCTGCTTGCGATTTCGTGCGTTTCGCGTTTACGGTGGCCGGCCACCACTATGGCCGCCATTTACATGGCAGCCTTTCTGGCGCTTCTGTGGATCTTCCCGCTGTTTCCTGCCGAACCAAAGCTCGGGCCGGTCTATCAGCACGTCACGCATATGGTGCCGCTTTGGTTCCCGACGCTGCTGATCGTCCCCGCATTCGCGCTCGACTTGCTCCGCGACCGTTTCGGCGAGCGCTGGGGCTCGTGGTCGTCCGCGATTGTGGCAGGGGGCGTCTATCTTGGGGCCTTCGTCGCGGTCCAGTGGCCATTCGCAGATTTCCTGGTATCACCACTCGCACGAAGTCGTGTTTTCGGAACTACCTCGTTTGCCTACTTCGATCCGGCGAACGTCCTCTACAACCCATATCAATTCTCGGACTTGGATAAGACCCGGGGCGCCTTTCACACGGGAATGACGATTGCGTTGGTGACGGCGATCATATTTTGCTCAATCGGAATGGCGCTCGGGAACTGGATGCGCAAGGTCCAGCGTTGACGCGCGTGCGGAAAGCCCTCGCAGCTTTTGCCGTTGTCGCGATGCTGGCCGCATTCAGCCAAACGGCTATGGCACACATCGGCAGTCCCGACGTTTTTTACGAGGGTGATGCCGGTCCGTACCATCTGTTTGTGACGGTGCGCGTCCCGCCGGTGATTCCTGGCATTGCAGAAATAGAGGTCCGCACCAGTTCCGACGACGTGCAAGAAATAACAACCGCTGTGGCGCGCCTGACTGGCGCCGGCTCCAAATACCTCCCAGTTCCAGACCTGGCCAGGCGATCCAGAAGCGATCCACGCTTCTTCACTTCAAGCCTGTGGTTGATGGAGTACGGATCGCTGCGCGTATTGCTTAAGGTGGAAGGGTCCCGTGGTTCCGCCCAGATGTCCGTCCCGGTCCCGTCGTTTGGCCAAACGGTTCTCCCGATGCCGAAAGCGCTGGGCGCGCTGCTGTTGCTGCTCATGCTCGGACTTGCCTTCGGCGCAATCGCGATCGTTGCGGCGGCGGCGCGTGAGGCGCGCATTCCTCCCGGCGTGGCCGTATCATCTGAATACCGCCGCCGCGGGCGCCGAGCGATGGCGATTATGACGATCATCGTAGTGCTGGTCTGCTGGGGCGGGTTTTCGTGGTGGAATGCTGATGCTAGAGCGTACGCGAAGCTGGCACGCTTCTTCAGATCACCAAAATGCGCGGCGTCAGTCGTCGGCGGCCGGCTGATCATTCGGCCGACTGATACGCTCTGGCTCGAACATGAAAAAGTAAAGGAGCTGGTGCCTGATCACGGTCACATCATGCATCTCTTCCTCGTTCGCACGCCTGGTTTGGACCGCCTCTGGCACTTGCATCCAGGCCGTACCGACCATGGGAGCTTCGAGGTGACCCTGCCAACAATGGAACCCGGCCACTACGCTATTTTCGCCGACATTGTCGATAAATACGGATTCCCCTGGACGTTGGTAGGCGCGATCGACTTGCGCGATGTTTCTGGGCAAGCGGTCGGTGGCGACGACTCACAGGGAAGCGCGGTCCCGCTCAGGCAGGCGGCTGACAGCAACACTTCAGCGCTCGCCGACGGGACCAAGGTCATCTGGAAACGCGAAGCCACTCCGCTTCGGGCGAATGTTGCAATGATCCTCGAATTCGAGGTGATCGACAAACGCGGCCGACCGGCCGATGATCTTGAACCGTACATGGGGATGTCAGCTCACGCTGAGGTTCTTCGTGACGACCTGAGCGTCTTCGCGCATATACATCCTTCGGGTTCAGCTTCGATGGCAGCAATGATGATGGCGAGCGCCGATACGCCCGGTGGAGCATCGATGTTGAACATGAAAATGCCGACCGAGAAGATTCCTCCAGACCTCTCGATTCCGTACGGATTTCCCAAGCCGGGGCTTTACCGTATTTTCTTGCAATTCAAACGGGGCGGTCACATCGAGACTGCCTACTTCGACGCCCATATAGAGTGAGACAAAGGCCGTGATTTAACTCATTGGCCGGCAGCGCCGAAATTGCCCCGCGCGGGGCACGGTCCTGATGACGAAAGAGTTGGCGCGAATTCCGCGCAACCGTCACCTCGGTCTCGAAGTTCGACGCCCCCATAAGCGTGGTCTTCAGTTCCCCGCGCTGAGCAGCGCCGCGGCTTTCTTGAAGTCAACGGTTTGGAAACCCTCAGTGAAATTCGCGAGAATCGGCGCCAGCGCCGACCTCGCTTCGTCACACTGGTTCCGAGTAACCAGGAATCGCGCGAGACTGGTTGCAGCCCGTAGCTCCCATGAACGCGCCTGCTGGCCTTCCGCTACTTCCAATGCACGGTGAAAGTTGCGCTCCGCCTCCGCCCCTGCGTCGCCACGCATGACCAGCAATTCACCGCGTAACCGCCATAATTCTGCTTCGTGCATGTGCTGCCCGCTGCGGTCGATTTCCCTGAATGCTTCCGTTACCGCCGCGAGTCCTCTTTCCGGCTCACGTGCCATCAGGTACGACTCCGCCAGCAGGATTAGCGCGTAGTTGTACATCAACTCGCCACCG
>Ga0187771_10003987_pt1 | contig 10380 bp, 5 predicted proteins | sample 0116_SJ02_MP15_1_FD_133139 | JGI IMG/M metagenome (GOLD analysis project Ga0187771, IMG submission 133139) | Tropical peat soil microbial communities from peatlands in Department of Meta, Colombia - 0116_SJ02_MP15_10_MG | ecosystem: Environmental > Terrestrial > Soil > Wetlands > Peat | place... | reverse complement strand
CGCCCTCGATCTGCGCGTCACCGCTTCCAATCTGGACCTGGGCGGGAAATTTACCGTCTTCGCACTCGCCGATATCAGCGACGAGAAGCGACGCGCCGTGCTCGAGCGGATGTTCTTCCATGATGTGCTGAATACGACGGCGGGGGTACGCAATTTGCTGGAGGTTCTACCTGCTTTGTCCGATCAATACCGCCAGGAAACCACCTACTTGGCCTTTCAATTGGTAAAGCACTTGATCGAAGAAATCGAAGCGGGGAAAGATCTGGCGGCCGCGGAGCGCGGGGAGCTCGCCGTACACGTGGCGCCGGTGGATGCGCGCGAAATGCTAAAAAGCGTGGTCGAGCTCTATGCCAATCATCCTGTAAGTCAAGGAAGAGAAGTCGTTGTAAGTGAAATGAGTGGGCCGTTGGTGGTTGCCACCGATAAGGTGCTTCTGAAGCGAGTGCTGGGCAATTTGGTGAAGAATGCGCTAGAGGCGTCGGTCGAGGGCCAGGCGGTACGCCTTGCCTTCCAGAATCAGAGCGCCCCTGTATTCCGTGTGCATAATCAGGCCGCGATGCCCGATGTGGTACGCCTGCAAGTCTTCCGGCGATCTTTCTCCACCAAATCCCCCGTAGGACGGGGCATCGGGACGTACAGCGCCAAGCTCATCACGGAGCGTTACCTCGGCGGGTCGCTGAGCTTCACCTCGTCCGAAGAAGAAGGGACAACCTTCTTCGTGACCTTGCCCGCGCAAAACCCGGATTAATCAAATCCGTGAATCGGGGGGAGGGAGACCGGCTAAACAGAGAGCAATTCCTGCCTCCGTGTCAGACGCTCGCCGCATCCACGCAATTCAAATGGCAAATAGTCCCGCGTTGCGGGAGCAAATTTCAAACGGTTTTTCCATTTGCCATTTGCCGTTTGCCATTTGAATTTTGAATTTCCTTTCCGCTCCGCCTCTGGTCCAGATAAAATGTGATCGAAATATGAATACGCGGGTGGAAAAGGCGCTTCAACGCCTGAAGTCAGGGGAGCCGGGCGACGTCGAGCGGGCTCTCGCAACTCTGCAAGAAACTGTCTACGGCTTCGGGATGAAGGTCTGCGGGGTCCGCGAGGACGCCGAGGACACCGCGCAGGAGACCCTCCTCCGCCTGGCAAGACAGTTGAAGGAATTTCCCGACGCGCGAGCCCTGGCTGTCTGGCTCTACAAGGTGGCTAAGAGCCAATGCTTGATGAGCCGGCGGAAGAGCAAGTTCGCTCCCGCACAAATGCTCTCGCTGGATGCGCTGATGCCCCAAGTAGGTGGCGCCGCAGATGCGGCAACTCACTCGTGGCAGATTAATCCTGAAGAAATCGTGCTCAATAGGGAGTTGCGAGGCAAGCTGGAAGGAGCTGTGCTCGCCCTTCCCCCGCATTACCGCATGGTCCTGATCCTCCGCGACATGGAACAGCTCGATACGCGGGAAGTGGCGGAGGTCATGGGCATTTCGGAGGAAACCGCCAAGATGCGCCTGCACCGGGCGCGCGTTTTCCTTCGCAATGCGCTGGCTGGTTACGTCCAGCGGACACAGAGGAAGCATCATGCCTGAACGGCGCTGCAAGCAGATCTTCGCCATGCTCTCCGGCTATTTGGATGGCGAGCTTTCAGCGAAGAATTGCCACCAATTGGAGCACCACCTGCAAGGCTGCCAGCCCTGCATCGCCTATCTTGAGAGCTTGAGGACCACCGTGGAGGCCTGCCGCCGCTATCGGGCGCCACGGGCTCCCGCTCCCTCGCAGCAAGTGAGAGTCGCTCTGCTGGCGGCTGCTCAGCGGGTGCGGAAGAGCGGAATCGACAACACAGCCCTCTCCCGTGGGGAGAGGGCTGAGTTTTCACAGAGACTCGAAGGGAGAAAGCAAACGCCCAACGTCAAGCGCCAGCTTCACGGAGGGCGATGAGGCCGCAGAAGGGGGGTTCTAAGGCTTCCACGCCTGCTTGTTAATACCCGTGACTGGCATTGTGCTTCTTGTTGTAGATCTGCTTTGATAGCTTGTTCTGCTGTTGGTTGACAACCTGCTTGTCCGCTTTGCTCAGCTTGCCACCGTTGGCTTGGCGCATGCCGCCGATTTCGCGGTTCACGCCCTGCTCTTTATTCTCGAGGTTCGAAGCTTCCCGAGGAGTCAACTGGCCGCTGCGAATTCCCTGCGCAATGCGATCCTGCTGGTTCTCCCGCCGTTGGCCGATCCGTCCGTTGCCATAGTGCGCAACGTTGGCATTGTGTTTGTCCTGGTAAATGTCGTTGGAGAGACGATTCTGCTGCCGATTCAGTTTGGCGCGGTCGGCAGCGGTCAGTTTGTCATTGTCCGCAGCACGCATTTGCCGTTCTTCCTTATTCAAGTTTGCTTCCTTGTTTTCCAGATTCTTCGTTTCGCCCGCGGTGAGCTGCCCGCTCTGAACTCCGTTGGCGATGCGGTCCTGCTGGTTCTTCTTTCGTTGCTGAATTGTCTGGCCCGTGACAGTGCTGTCTGATTGAGCTTGTACTGCCGGCACACACATCGCAACCAAAATCACGCTGCCTAAAAGAAATCGTACGATCTTCATTGTTTTGTCCTTTCTCTTGGCTCAAGTCCAAGACTACCGGATTTATTTGCTTCGCACTGGACTGTCTGATCCAGGGCTTCGGAATCTCGTAATAGCAATTGCGGTACCATTCTTGAAGCTACCGTAACTCACAGATAAATAAAGGAGAGCGGGCCGGAACCCTGGCCAAAATACACCGGATGGGGTGGTGGTTTTGGGCCAGTCCACCAACTGGATTGCCGCCTCACGCTGGGAGCCTCGCTGCGACCGTGCCGCCCTAACTTGAGGAAAGCCTGCGGCTTTCTGGCCTTCCTGCCTGATTGCATGACGAGGATAACGCATCTTGTCAAAGATCTGACCAGAGAGGTTGTCTTGCAATGGAATGTGATCCGCGTCCGGCCACGAGTTCTCGATGACTTCCCACGGGGCATTCATTGACTTCGCACACCTCGAGACGAGAGGTGCAACACGCGATTTTCCCTCGGGCTTTGTAAATGAAAATAGCACCAGGGTACTGTCCCAGTTTCCTGGGTTCTTGGTTTCGCCTGTGGTGATCTGGCGGCGACCCGATGGGCCGGTAAGGCGGGCGGAATGGTGTCACGAGTTGCGAGGCAGGGCGCGTGGTGGGAAAGCACGCGGCCCATAGTATACGGTTATTCGTATAATCGCGTATAATATGTCTGCTTCAATTGACTTTAAACAGACATCCTCCTATACAATATACATGTCAGGGAGGAACCCACATTCATGGACCTATTGCAAAAAGGGATAAAGGCCCGCACTCATGCGCTTGCCATTTTCTGCGCCGCGACAGCTTTGACCCTCTTGCTCCCATCAACAGCTCGAGCACAAGTGTCGGGAGTGATTTCGGGAACGGTCGTCGACTCATCGGGAGCGGTGTTGCCAGAGGTCAGGGTTGCGGTGCTGAACCTCGAAACCGGAGCGATTCGCGCCGCCCTAAGCGACGCGACGGGGCACTACAGCGTGCTCTCACTTCCCATTGGGCGCTATGAAGTACGTGCGGAAAAGGACGGGTTCAGAACCGAGGTTCGCACGGGTATTACGCTGGCCGTCGGACAGGAGGCTACAGTCGATTTGGCCCTGCAATTGGGCGAAATCCGGCAGCAAGTGACGGTGAACGGAGAGGCGGCCCTCGTCAGCGCCACAGCAGCGAAGGCCTCCGGCTTGGTGGGAGAGCGGCAAGTAAAGGACCTGCCGCTGAATGGGAGGAGTTACGACGAGCTTCTTACCCTCAATCCCGGGGTCGTCAATTTCACTTGGGAGAAGACGGGTGGGGTGGGAATCTCCAATTCTACCGTCGGGAACATGTTCGCGGTGGCGGGCAACCGGCCTCAGCAGAACCTCTTCTTGTTGAACGGGATCGAATTCACGGGCGCCGCCGAGAACAATATGCAGCCCGGTGGTACCAGCCAGCAATTACTGGGCGTTGACGCGATCCGGGAATTCAACCTACTGAGCGACACTTACGGCGCAGAGTACGGCAAACATCCCGGCGGCCAAGTCACCATTATCACCCAATCCGGAACTAACGATTGGCACGGGACAGCATTTGAGTTTCTGCGCAACAGCGATTTGGATGCGCGCAATTTCTTCGATCACGACATTCCCCATTTTGCGCGCAACCAGTTTGGAGGTTCTTTAGGTGGACCGATCCAAAAGGACAAGACCTTTCTGTTTGGGAATTACGAAGGGCTCCAGCAGCATTTGGGATTAACCGATGTGACGCTCGTTCCCGATAACAACGCTCGCCGGGGTCTATTGCCTGGCCCGAACGGCACGACGGTCAATGTGGGCGTGGCGCCCGCGGTTGCGCCCCTGCTTTCGTTGTGGCCCGTGCAAAGTCCCGGCGCGCCGGACTTCGGCGGCATCGCCGAAGCGTTCAGCAACCCCTTGCAAACCATACGAGAGAACTTTGGCACAACGCGGCTCGACCACATCTTCGCGCCGAAAGACTACTTCAGCGCGGCCTACACCATCGACGACAGCGCCGATAACTCTCCCACCATCAATCCCTATAGCACGGACCTGGAGAGCCTGCGCGAACAGGTATTCAGTCTGCAAGAAACCCACGTCTTCTCCCCCACATTGCTCAACACTGCGCGCATCGGTTATTCTCGCGCAAGCTATTTCTATACCGGGGAACCCACACCCAATACGCCCGCGGCGAGTATTCCGAGCTTCCTGGTTGGCCGTCCTGTAGGCGCGGTGGTGATCGGAGGCAGCGCGGCCTCCAATCCAGCCGCCCAATTGAGCCTGGCGGGGAGCAACAATGGAAGCAACCTGGACATCGCTCGAAATCTCTTCACCTACGAGGATCGCCTGACGCTCACCAGAGGACGCCATCGAATCAACGCGGGAGTGTGGTTCCAACGGCTCGACTCAAATGAGAATCTGGCCCTCAGCCAGTATGGACAGGCGACATTTACCAGTCTGACGACTTTTCTGGAAGGCACGGTGGGGACTTTCCTGTTTGATCCCGCGCCCACTCCCCTCGGCTGGCGCTCGCTCCTCGGCGCCTGGTATATTACGGACGACCTGCGCCTGACCCCTAAGTTGACGCTCTCGCTGGGATTCCGCGACGAGTTCACCAACGGCTGGAATGAAGCGCACGGGCGTGGCGGCAACTACGTTTTTAGCAACGGGATCATCCTAACGCAACCCCGAGTGGCAAGCTCCGTCTTCATTAGCAATAACGCCAAGTTCCTGCCTCAACCGCGAATCGGGTTGGCGTGGAGTCCCTTCGGAGCGAAAACCGTCATTCGCGCGGGAGCGGGGATGTACAACGACCTTCAAGATGCGCTTGGATACCGGCTCGACCAGAATGCGCCCTTCAACCCCACTTACAGCATCGCGGCCCTCCCGGTCTCTCACCTTCCGCTCTCCCCGGCCGCGGTGCCATCCAGCGCCAAGGTTGTGCCAGGCGGGGTTCAACCCAATTTGGAGACTCCCACGCTCGTCTCCTATTCCCTCAGGATCGAGCGAGAGCTGACTCCCAACACCGCTTTCACTGTTGGCTACGTGGGCTCGCAGGGGTACCACGAGGTGCTCAGCCTGGACGCTAACGAGCCTTTCCCCACCATTTGCCCTGCGGCCCCCTGTCCTGCTTCTCTGCCCGCGGGGACGTACTACATTGCGAGTGGAACACCGAAGGCCAATCCGGCCTTGGCGAACACATGGAGTTGGTTTTCCGAGGGGGGCAGTTCCTACAATGCCCTGCTTTTGGATGTGACTCACCGATTCAGTGAGGGCTTAACCCTGAGGGGAGTGTACACTTGGTCCAAGAGCCTGGACGACGGAGACTCCCTTAACGCCACCGCAGCTGCCAATGCTCCGGGGTTGGTCATGAACCCCTTCGACCTCCGCACCGATTGGGGGCTGGCCACGTTTGACGTCAGGAATGTGAGCGTCATTAACGGAACCTATGAGTTGCCCCTCGGGCGGGGCAAGGCTTTCGTGAATGGTTTCGCCAGCTGGCGGAATACACTCGCCAGCGGCTGGGCTCTGAATAGCATTGCGACCTTGCAGGACGGCTTCCCGTTCACGCCGCAACTGAGCTTTAATCCCTCTAACAACGGCGACACACGCAACCCGGTGCGCCCATCGTTGAACCCCGCCTTTAGCGGCCCGGTGATTCAGGGAAGGCCAAACCAGTATTTCAATCCCCGCGCTTTCCTCGTCCCGCCGAACGGGACCTACGGCAACCTCGGAAGAGACACTTTCATAGGCCCGGGGCTCGCTACGCTCGATTTCTCTCTGCTCAAGGACACGAAGATTACAGAGAAACTGGATCTCCAGTTTCGCGCGGAGTTCTTCAATATTTTGAACCATGCGGACTTCAATACCCCAAACCTGATCGCATTTACATCCGCACCCGGAGCCCCCTCCCCCACCGCCGGTGTCATCACGAGTACTTCTACAACGTCACGGCAGATCCAATTCGGACTCAAGCTGATATGGTAGGAAGCGCGTTGGAGCGCGACCCGTCAGCCGACGGGCTGCCACTCTCGCTCAGTGCCATATGTTCTGTTGCATTAGTGACCCACATTTCCGAATTGAGAGCATTCCTCCCCAACAAGGCAAAGGAGGAAGTGTCAGGGACGTCGCTTCGCGCGGCGCCATTGCCAGGCGGCAAAGAGCATTGAGCGCCACTTTAGACACCTTCGGGTATCATGAGGAGGCACCCCAAAAAATTCCTTGACGCCGATCCTAGACCGCCTACAATGAACCTGTTGAAGACGCCAGAAAGGGAATTCTCGTTAAATCTCTCAGCTTGTCGGACGCAGGGAATCCCGCCTAAACTGGAATAGATGGTCCGAGTTGCCGGGAAATCGCGGATTACGTTTACTCTGTTGCTTTGGGGCGTATTAGCCGCATCTGCTTTCGCGGGCCCTCCGCAGACTCAAGAACTCGAAGGGGAAGTGCTGGGCGAAGCGGGCAGACCTATTGCGGGGGCCGTTTGCACGCTCACCGGCGGCCCTCTGCCTGACACTGGTCTCTCCGTTGCCACAGGAGAAAAAGGCGAGTTTACCTTTACAGGACTGTTGCCAGCCGTTTATCGCCTAGCTTGCGCAGCGGCAGGGTACGAACCCGTCATGAAGCAAGACTTGCGGATTGGTGAAACCCCACCGCCCTTCGTGCAGGTGGTTCTTCCCTCCGAAATCGTAGTCAGGCAAAAGGTAGAGGTTCGAGCGAAAGCCCCCGTTATAGCTCCAGAGAACGTTTCTCCTCCCGCAAAAGTGTCCTCGACCCAGTTGATGACGCTACCCTTGACCGAACAGCGATTCAAAGCAGCTCTACCGCTCCTCCCAGGCGTTGTCCGAACTCCCGATGGAAAAATTAACATTAAGGGAGTAGTCGAAAGCCAAAGCATGATGCTGGTCGATGGGGCGGAGACTGTCGACCCGGTGACCGGAGCGTTTGCGATCGAGGTGCCCCTCGATGCCGTCGGCTCTGTTGACGTGTTCAAGACGGCTTACCAGGCTGAGTACGGCCGGTTCGCCGGGGGACTGACCAGCGTGCAAACCAAGGCGCCGTCCAACCAATTCCATTTTGAATTGAACGATCTAACTCCCGCTCCACGCGGCAAGAGCGGCCACCTGGTGGGCATTGCGGAGGAATCCCCCCGAATTGACCTCACTGGTCCCCTTGTGCCGGGCAAGCTGGATATTCTCGAATCGTTCAACTACGACCTTCACAAACAACCCGTGCGCGGGCTTGCTTGGCCGAAGAACGAAATCAAGAAAGAGGGCATCGACTCCTTCACTTCTCTCGAGTACATTATTTCCACCTTGCACTTGCTCACGGGCAATCTCAAGGTCTTTCCGGGGCGCCGGGAGTTTGCTGATATCAACTCCCTGGTTCCGCAATCGGCATCGTCCAACTACGGTCAACGCGGCTTCTCTGTTGGGGTTAATGACCGCTACCTGTTCCCCGCCGGGGGGGTTCTAACTTCCTTTCTTCAGTTCACTTCTTTCTCCAGCTACGCTCACGGCCAGGGACCTCTGGACATGCTCGTGACACCCAATGGCTGGGGGGGCAACTTCTTCGATTCCTGGGCCCGTGATGGCTTCCAGCAGGAGGCTTCCCAGACGTATCAGGCTCGGCACATGGAATGGAGGGGCCAGCACGAGTTTAAAGTCGGCGGCGACCTTGTCCATCGCAGCTTTTCCGGAGGCGACGTTCCGCGCCCCGTCCTGGTCGTGCGACAAAGCGGAACGCTTGCCGAGAGCATCGACTTTCAAGGAAAAGGTCTGCTTTCGGCGAAAGATACTGAGGTGTCCGCCTTCGTTCAAGACCACTGGGCCATCCATGACCGGCTGGCACTCGACCTTGGCTTACGCTATTCTGGCCAAACCACCGGGAACTCCGTTGCTTTTGCGCCCCGGATCGGCGCAGTCTATTCCCCCGGCCTAGGCGACAAAACCATCCTGCGTGGCGGTATAGGAGTCTTCTACGATCGCCTGCCGTTGTTGGCCAGTGACTTTACAGACATTCCAGCAAGGCAAGTGACCCAATATGACGCTCAGGGCAACCCGCTGGGGCCGCCCCTGGTCTTCCAGAATGTCTACGCGAAGACCTCAGGCGGGGTAACCCAAATCCTCCCGGCTGGGCATGATCTAGACAGTACGCCCTACAACGTGACCTGGAATCTTGAGGCTGACCGGGAGATTCGTCCCCACTACACGCTTCGCCTGAGCTATCTTTCCAGCCGGACCTTCAAGGTCTTTACCATCAACCCCTTGATCGACCAGAATGGCGTTCCCCTGCTCCAACTTACCAACGCCGGGGCCACCCGTTACCATGAGTTTGAATCCACGCTACGCATTCGCACTCGCGCGGACACGGACATCAACATCTCCTACGTGCACAGCCTGTCGCGCGGAGACCTGAATAGTCTTGCGGAGGTTTATGTCCCCTTTGAGCAACCTGTTATTCGTCCGAATTTCTTCGCCAGTCTGCCCTCCAACATCCCGGATAGGTTCGTGACCTGGGGACGGTTCCATATCCCCTGGAAGATTGTTGCCAGCCCCGTGGTCGATATCCATACCGGGTTCCCTTACTCTGCCTTTGATGAGGGGCAGAACTACATTGGGCCCCCGGCCTCCTTGCGTTTTCCTGTCTTTGCCTCTCTTGACGTCGAGATGTACAAGGAATTCCGTATCCCCTTCATTCCCTGGGTGCGCAACCATACGCTGCGCGGCATCCTGCGCGCCTATAACGTCACCAACCGTCAGAATCCCCGCGACGTTTATAGCAATATTGCTTCACCTTATTTTGGCCATTATGCTGGGATTCAACACCGCTTCTACGATACCGCGCTCAACTTCCTTTACTGACTCGAACCAGACTTAGCGGTACACTACCTGTGGTTTCACGATCGCGGAAGCGAGGGAGGTACAGCTACCATGACGGAAACTCGGCGAGCGTTTTGTGGTCTCTGCCACCCGCGTTGCGGTGTGCGGCTGCGGGTTGAAGACGGTCGCGCCGTCGAGGTCGAAGGTGACCCTGACCATCCCATCTCTCGCGGACGGCTTTGCGCGCGGGGCAGGCTGCTTATCGATCACCTCTATCACCCCGCGCGCCTCAATTTTCCCCTGAAACGAGTGGGCGAACGCGGCGCAAATCAGTGGGCGCGCCTCTCCTGGGATCAGGCCCTCGATGAAGTGGCGGAGCGGCTGGCGTCGCTTCGGGATCGTTACGGCGCGGAAACGCTTGCCTTCACCCACGGAACCCATCGCACTTATCACTGGGACGGCAGGCGCTTCTTCAACCTATTCGGCTCGCCCAACTTGTGCGGGGCAAACAACATTTGTATGTGCCCCAGCCACGCCGTCGAGTACGCCACCTACGGAGGCTTCGCCCGCGGCGACCTCGGGCAGACGAAGTGCTTGGTCGTGTGGGGGAATGCCCCTTCGCAAAGCGACCCGATCCTGGGCTTTCCTGAGATTGTGAGCGCGAAAAAGAATGGCGCGAAGCTCATTGTGGTTGACCCGCGCCGCACCCGCGAGGCAGAACTGGCGGACCTGTGGCTTCCGATTCGCCCCGGCACGGACGTAGCACTCATGCTCGGATGGCTGCGGCTGATGATCGAGGAGGGCTGGTACGACCGTGACTTTGTGGAGCGCTGGACCGTGGGCTTCGAGGACTTGCGCGCTGCCGCTGCGCCGTACACGCCGGAGAAGGTCGCGGCAATCACTTGGCTTTCGCCGGAACTAATCTGCGAGTCGGCGCGCTGCTACGCCACAATCAAGCCCGCCGTGATCACCTGGGGTTTCGGTGTGGACAAGCAGGGAGTCAATGCAACTCAGGCGGCTCGG
>Ga0187771_10003986_pt1 | contig 10382 bp, 8 predicted proteins | sample 0116_SJ02_MP15_1_FD_133139 | JGI IMG/M metagenome (GOLD analysis project Ga0187771, IMG submission 133139) | Tropical peat soil microbial communities from peatlands in Department of Meta, Colombia - 0116_SJ02_MP15_10_MG | ecosystem: Environmental > Terrestrial > Soil > Wetlands > Peat | place... | reverse complement strand
GTGGGCAGCGACATCGAGTACGCCGATGAGGTCACCATGATGAAAGCCTTGGAAGGCAGGCGGGAGATGTAGGAATCGGGTCATCGGGTCGTGCGATGATCCCTCCGCTTACTGAACGCCTCAGCTTGCAGCCTTTCACTTTTCACTTTTGACCTTTCACTTCCTTGCATCACCCTCCGCTGTGACCGCACTCACTGAGTCGTGAAGGTTTCCGCCGTAGGCTAAAGTGTTTTGGGGTGGCTCTGCCAGCCAAGGGCGGGAGCCTGCGAGGACGCCATGGCGATCATCAATTCCAAGACCGGCAAGGTGATACGCGAGTACTCGATCGAAGAACTGCAATCTACCGCTAACCTGATGCGCGGGTACGACCTGGTGGTACTGGCCGCAGCCGCGTCCGGACATGCCGGCGGGACGCTTTCCATCATGGACATCACCGCCGCGCTCTATCTCAAAGTGGCAAACCACGATCCTGAGAATGCGAACTGGGAAGATCGCGACCGCATCATCTGGTCGGCGGGACACAAGGCGCCGGCGCTCTATCTCGGTCTGGCTTTCGCCGGATATTACAAGCCGGAAGACGTGGTCACGCTGCGCAAGCTGGGGTCACCGTTCCAGGGACATCCACACTGGCTCAAGGTGCCGGGCGTGGAGGTGTCGAGCGGCTCCCTAGGCCAGGGCCTGAGCGTGGCCGTGGGCGTGGCGCTCGCAGGCAAGCTTGCCGGCAAGCAGCACAAGGTGTTCTGCATCATGGGCGATGGCGAGCAGCAGGAAGGCTGCATCTGGGAAGCCGCCATGGAGGCCGCCCACTACCAGCTCGACAACTTGATCGGCATCGTGGACAGGAACGGGCTGCAGATTGATGGCCGCGTCGAGGACGTCATGAACATCGAACCGCTGGCGAAGAAGTACCGTGCCTTCGGATGGGAGGTGCTGAGCTGCGATGGTCATGACATGCAACAGGTAGTGGAGACGCTGGAGAAGGCGCGCACTATGGTGGGCAAGCCGACGGTCATCCTGGCCGAGACCATCAAGGGCAAGGGCGTCAGCTTCATGGAGAACGTCGCCGGATGGCACGGCAAAGCGCCCAGCGTTGAAGAAATGCTTAAGGGCCTGCATGAACTCGGGCTCGATAAACAGGTCCCCTACGCGCGCCTGCTGGAGAAGGCCAAGCAGTTCCAGGACGAAGTCGACCATGCGCTTGCGGCCAAGCTGCCCAAGTTCAGCCGCAACTACTGGTGGAACAGCGACTCAAAAATGAAAGCCGCCATGAAGCCTACGCGTATGGGGTTCGGTCAATCGCTGGCCGAAAATGGTGACAACAAACGTGTGGTCTGCCTCGGATTGGACATTTCCGGCTCGATCACCATCAGCGAGTTTTACGCAGGCAAGCCCGAGCGCAGGAACCGCTGGATCAGCATGGGCATTGCCGAGCAGTCGGCGACGGCGGCCGCCGCCGGGCTGGCGCGCGAAGGCCGGCTTCCCGTCTTCGGCACCTACGGAACGTTTGCCGCGGCGCGCAACCTCGACCAATTGCGGGTTTCGGTCTGCTACGGCGATTTCAACGTGCTCGTGGCTGGCGCGCATGGCGGTGTTTCTGTTGGGCCGGACGGCGCCACACACCAGGCGCTGGAAGACCTGTTCAATGTCCTCGGTCTGCCCAACATGCAAGTGGTCGTGCCCTGCGACTCAGTCGAGACCAGGAAAGCCACCACCTACCTGTTGCTGAAGCAGCCGGGACCGAAGTTCATCCGCTTCGCCCGGGAGGCCACGCCCATCGTCACCACAGAAGACACGCCCTTCGTCTTCGGCAAAGCCAACGTCATCCGCCTGCGCCACGAGGAAGACAGCTTTATCGACGCCTTTGAGACCGTGCTGGCCGAGCAATACGCGAACGAGCACGAGGACGTGAGCATCATTGCCTGCGGACCGATGGTTCCGGAGGCGATGCGCGCTGCTTATATCCTGAAACAGGAGTTCGGATACCAGACGCGCGTCATCAACCTGCACACGCTCAAGCCCATCGATGCAGCTGCGATTGTGCGCGCTGGGAAGGAGACCGGCGCCATCGTCACCGCGGAAGAGCACCAGATCGGCGCGCTGGCGTGGAGAGTGAGCGGAATCCTGACCGAAAGTCCTGAACTCTACGGCGTGCCGTTGATCACTGGGGCCATCGGGGTGAAAGATCGCTTCGGGGAATCCGGCTACCCCTGGGAGCTGATCAAGGAATTCGAGGTCAGCGCCGAACACATCGCACAGAAGGCCGCTGAGCTGATGGCCATCAAGCAGGGTGCGCTGACGGAACTGGCGGTAATCGGCTGATCAGATTGCAGTCGCCGCAACTTCTCCAATCTGGATGAGACCAGCGAGACGCTTCGCTACAACTCCAGCACGCCGCGCACCACGTTGTCCTGCAGTTCGTGCTGGAGCTTGAATCCCAGGCGCTGGCAAACGGCGCGCATCTCAAAGTTCTCGGGCAGGATGTTGCAGACCACCGTCTTCAGCTTCTCGGCGCGGGCAACTTCGATGCTCCGCCGCATCAACTCGGTACCCAGGCCGCGGTGCTGGAATTCGTCAAGGATGATCACCGCCCACTCGGCCGAGTCGGTGCCGTGGATCTTGCTCAGGCGGGTAACACCGAGGATCCGCTGCTCACCGTCGGCGGAATGGTCCCGGTGTTGGGCGACCAGCGCCATTTCGCGGTCGTAATCGATAAAGCAGATGCGGGTCAGCCGCTCGTGTGCGGTGCGCGTGCTCAGCTTCATGGGCTGGAAGTAACGCAGATACACGCTGCGCTCGGATAGTTTTTCGTGGAACTTGATGATCAACGGCTCAGCCTCGGGGCGGATGGGGCGGATCTTCACCGGCGTACCATCTTTCATCGTCCAGTCGCCGACGTATTGCGCGGGATAAGGCCGGACCGCGGGACGCGGCAGCGCCTCGTCCGGCACTTCCCTGCCGTGCAGCACCACGCGCGCATCCAGCGTCAGCAGGCCCTCCGGCGACGCCAGCAGCGGGTTGATGTCGATCTCCTTGATGCGGGGCTGCTCGGTCACCAGCTCACTAAAACGCACCAGCAAATCTTCGAGCGCCGCCAGGTCCACCGGCGGACGTCCGCGCACCCCCTTGAGCGCAGTATAGATTTTGGTTTGCTCCATCATGCGGCGGGCGAGCGTGGAGTTCAGCGGCGGCAGCGCCAGTGCGCTGTCTTTCGAGACCTCGACCAGTTGCCCACCGGCGCCGAATAGCAGCACTGGACCGAACTGTGCGTCTATGGAGCTGCCGACGATCAGCTCGTAGCCGTCGAGCTTGGCCATGGGTTGGACGGTCACGCCCAGGAAGTGTCCGGGACCCTTTTTCTGTTCCACCAGATTGCGGATTTCGTCGAAGGCGATACTGACTTCGTCGGCGTTCTTGAGGTTGAGCTGCACGCCGCCTACGTCGGTCTTGTGGGTAATGGTCTCGGAGTACAACTTGAGCACCACGGGATAGCCGATCTCGCCGGCGATGCGCTCGGCCTCGCGGGTGTTTTCCGCAATCTCGGTACGTACGGTCGGAATGCCATAAGTCTCCAGCAACTGCTTGGATTCGTACTCGGTCAGGATAGTGCGTCCCGCATCGTGGACTTTCCTGACAATGCCCTCGGCGAGCGCGCGGTTATGGCGCTCTTCGTATCGCAGCGACGGCGTTTCGTAGAGACCTTTCAAGTTGTACGCGTACTTCCACATGTAGCAGAAAGCCTTGGCAGCGGTGTCGGGAAAGGGGAAGGTGGGAATGTGGGCGCGGTTCAAGATGTCCTCGCCGCCGGCAACCTCGGCGCCTCCCATCCAGCTCGCCAGCACCGGCTTGCCGGTGGAGCTGGCGTAGGGCCGGAGCTGCTCGGCGATCTGCGTGGGGTTCGTCATGCCTTGCGGCGTCAGAATCACCAGCATGCCGTCGGTGCCGGGGTCCTTGGCCGCGATTTCGAGCGCCTTGGCGTAACGTTCGGGTTCGGCATCGCCGAGGATGTCAATGGGATTGTTGTGACTCCAGGGTGCAGGCAGAAAGCCGTTGTAAGCCTCCATGCTTTCCGGCGACAGCTCAGCGAGCTGGCCGCCCAAGGAAATGAGCGTGTCGGTGGCCAGCACACCCGGCCCTCCGGCGTTGGTGACGATGGCGAGGCGCGGTCCACGCGGGCGCGGCTGCTTGGCCAGCACCTCCGACATGTAAACAATGTCGGAGATGGAGTTCACGCGCAGCACGCCCACGCGGCGGAAGGCGGCTTCCAGCACTTCGTCGCTGCCGGTCAGCGAGCCGGTGTGCGAAGCGGCGGCCTTGGCGGCCGCCGCGGTGCGTCCAACTTTGATCACGATGATGGGTTTCGACAGCGACACTTCGCGAGCGGCAGAGAGAAAAGCACGCGCATCACCCACCGACTCCATGTAGATGACGATGCTGTGGGTACGAGGATCGTGGCCGAAATAGTCAATGAGGTCGCCCCAGCCGATATCCAGCATGGACCCGACGGAAACGAAACCGCTGAAGCCCACCATCTCGCGCAAGCTCCAGTCCAGCACCGCCGTGCACAGTGCGCCGCTCTGGCTGATGAAGGCCACATTGCCCGGCCGGGCCATGGCGCTGGCGAAGGTGGCGTTGAGCCCGCCGATGGGATTCATTACTCCCAGGCAGTTGGGACCAATGATGCGCATCTTGCCGCGAATGATTTCTGCGATCTGCCGTTCCAGTTCCTTGCCGGCCTCGCCGTGTTCCTTGAAGCCGGCGGAGATGACGATGCCCGTGGGCACGCCCAGCTCGACCGCATCCTGGACGATGGCGGGGACCGTGGCGGCGGGCGTGGTAACCACGATCAGGTCGGGCTTCTCCGGCAGCTCGCGAATGTCCTTGTACGCGCGGATTCCCAGCACGCTGGGACGGTTGCTGTTGATCGGGTAGACCGTGCCGCCAAAAGGAGAACTCAGCAGGTTCCACAGTACCGTGCGTCCCACGCTGCCCTGGCGCTCGGTGGCACCAACAACGGCCACGTTCTTGGGAGAAAAGATGGATTCGAGAGGATGGCCTTCGACGCGCAGCAGGTCGTGCGCGGGATCGACGACGACCTTCCCGCCGCCGACCTTTGACGGGAACTTGGCAGTAGACGTACTCATGCGTGCCTCACAATGATCAACAGTGCGCCCCCTAGTATCGCTCAAGGAGAGACGCTGCACACGCCGCAAGCGGATCTTAAGTTGATGGAGAGATGCCTCGTAGCAGCACCTGGCGGAAGTTGGGGGACGCGTACGTCGCTGCATCTCCGCTCACATCTCCGGAGAGACAGCAGGCTACCGTCGTTACGCTACTCGCGACCGGGCTTCCCCGTCCACACCAGCACTGCGCTTAACGTGGGTGCTATGACGAAGATGACTGCCAGCAGCGACCAGAGAATTGTCATGCGTCGTACTCCTCGGATCCATCGTAGGGCTCGGCTGAGATCTCGCTCCACCAGATCTCGCGGCGCTCGGCTTCCAGGCTCTCGGCGATGTATTGCCGACCGGCCTCGACCATATGCTTCCACATCCGGTGAGCGCGGGCGCCATCCTTCAGAAAACGCTCCGCCTCCTTGGCGCTGACCGGCATGCCCACTTCGCGGGCGACGCGCAGCACGTCGCTGGTGGTGATTTCGGCCGTAACTCGCTCGGTATCGCTATCGAAGCTCAACATGGTGCCACCCCACACTGCTTAATTCTGGCCGCCCCTATGAAACCGCGCCGGCCACTCACCGGCCTAGGGCCAGGGTCACAGGCGAATGTGATCACCATCACACCAGGAGCCCGTACTGGCCACGGGTTCTGGGAAGCGCCCACAGCGACCAACGAGTAACCTGGCCGGTACGCGCAAAAGTACCCTACTTCCCCGCGCGCGCAGGGTATAATCCTCCTACTTCCCCATGATCAAATATTCCATCGTGGTTCCGTTTCATAACGAACAAGAGAACATCACAATCCTCTACGACCGCCTGAAAGCGGTGATGGAAGCCACCGGCGAGAGCTTTGAGCTGGTGTTCGTGGACGATGGTAGCCGCGACGCCACCTTCCGCCTGCTGCAGGAAATTGCCGCTGTGGACAGCCGGGTGGTGGTAGTGAAGCTGCGCCGCAATTTCGGCCAGACTTCCGCCCTCGCCGCCGGGTTTGACCATGCCCAGGGCGAGTACATCATCGCGATGGATGGCGATCTGCAGCACGACCCCGAGGACATCCCCAAATTTCTGGAAAAACTTTCGCAGGGATACGACATCGTCAGCGGCTGGCGCCAACGCCGGCTGGATAACCTGTGGATGCGCCGCATCCCCTCGCGCTGCGCTAACTGGCTGATGGCCAAGCTGAGCGGGGTCCGCATCCACGACTTCGGTACCACCTTCAAAGGCTATCGTCGCGACGTCGTCCAGCAGATTCCGCTCTATGGCGAACTGCACCGCTTTATTCCCGCCTTGGCCTCCTGGTACGGCGCCAGCATTTGCGAGGTGCCGATCCGAATCAGCCAGCGCGAGCACGGCAACTCCCACTACGGCATCTCGCGGACCTTCCGCGTCTTTTTCGACCTGCTGACCATCCGCTTTCTGCTGCGTTACCTCTCGCGCCCGCTGCACTTCTTCGGGAGCATGGGGATGGCCGGCATCCTGATCGGCGGCGCGGTCGGCACCTGGCTCGCCATCATCAAGTTCATGCACCCCAGAATGGACGTGATCGACGAGCACGGGCCCTTCGTGGTCTTTTCTGCCGTGCTGATCGTAGCCGGAGTGCAGATGCTCGCCCTCGGTCTGCTGGGCGAGATGCAGGCCCGCCACTACCATGAGCCTTCCCGCCGGCTGCCCTATTCGGTCGAGCGCCTGCTGCGCTCGCCGGAAAGTGAACAGTCCACGCTGCAGGAGTAGTTCCTGTAGAGATGCAGCATGCTGCGTCTCTACGCATATTTTGGAATCGGATTAGTGTGTCCGCCGGGGGGATACTCCGGCGCTAGCGCTGCTGGTTCTTCTGCTCCGCCAGGTAGTCCGGCTGCTTCTTGAGAAACTCTATCCCCTGGGCAAGGTTCAAATCGTCAGGCGCGCGCCGGTAGTCGAACGCGTTCTCATGCTCGTCGATATTGAGGTTCTTGAACAGCATGATCTTGCCGGTGAAGCGCAGATGCATCGCGGTGACCTCCCAGCGATCGCCGCCCACGCGCGACTGCTCGACCTCGAATTGTCCGCCGGGGTCGAGGTGACCGAGAATCCCCCATCCGAAATTGACGCCTTTGAATAAACGCGCCTGGATCCTGACCAGCCGTTCTTCTTTGGGCTCGACCAGCATGTTGCCCTCCATGCCGTAATAGATCTGCAGCTCGCGGTTTGGCGCTTCGTACTTTGGGTTGGGCCTGAACTTGAGCCGGATCAGCTGCTGCCCGTCCTTGCCGGGCTCAAAGCCGTCGTACTCGTACAGGAAGGCGTCGGGAAGCGCCTTCACCATCCTGGTGGTGCGCTCTTCGTCCTCTTTCTGCTGTTTCCGCTTGGCGGTGCGCGTCTGGGAATCGCTGACCAGCTTCCGTAGCCGATCATCGTCGGTTTGACGCTGTTGGGTAGTGGGCGGCTTGTCATTGACGGCAATCAGCCGCGCCACCACTCCCTCGTTGGTCTCCACCAGCTCCTTGGTGATAGCGCCGGCCTTGGGCGTCTCCGTGCGCAGGCGGTAGAGGAAGCGGGCGTGTTCCTGGCTGGCCTTGTCCTCGTTGGCGATAGCGCGCCGCACCAACTCCTGGGCAGGAACCCGGGACGGCGCCTGCTCGGCCGCCACAACAGCCAACAGCAGGCAACAGCCCGCGCCCGCGATCAGCGCTGTAGGAACCATCCTCATAAAGGCGATTTCACATTTAGACGCCGCCGCGCCACTGCGGCGTTGCTTCCCTCATCATGCCACAGGCCGGCTTCCAGTCACCCGTCTTCTGTGGTGTCCTCGGCGGGGATGACCCCAGGACAGCAACCACGTGGCCAAATTCCCGATTGCTGCCTGTCCCGCCGAGAGGGTATAGTTCGGATGCTGCTCTTCGCCCCCATGCGGCGGAGACGAAGTGGGAGTGTCAGCCCCAAGCCGGGCGCGGGAGATTGCCATGGAAATTTCCAGACCGAGCGAAGGCGCGCGCGCCGAGGTCGCTCACATCGGGAAGTCGGTCGTGATCCGGGGCGAGCTCTCGGGCAGCGAGGATCTCTATCTCGACGGCGAAGTGGAAGGCAGCATCGAACTGCGGGAGCACCACCTGACCATCGGGCCGCACGGCCGGGTGCGGGCCACTGTCCATGCCCGCGACGTGGTGGTGCACGGGCAGTTGAACGGTAACGTTCACGGCACTGAGCGCGTCGAGCTGAAGAAGAGCGCGGTGCTTACCGGCGACATTCTCACCAAGCGCATCGTCATCGAAGACGGCGCCGTCTTCAAGGGCGGCGTCGAGACCCAGCGCGAAGCGCCCAAGGTCGAGCCCAAGCGTGAGAGCGTGGAAACGGTGGCCGCCAGCGGAACCGCAAGCGCTTTCACGGGAACGCCTGCCACGCAGGAAGCGCTGGTCGAGCAGAAGAAGTGAGACCGCGATCCTTGAAGTAACGGTTGAGGTCGGTCCTGGCGTAGAATCGGGTCCAGCGGTACATGAGTTCCGTGACGAAACCTCTCTTCCGTTTGTTTCGGGGAAATCCAGAAGCCGCAGCCGCACCGTCGGAGGCCGAACGCGGTCAGCGCCTGCGACGCCGCTCCAGCGGTTTGGCAGAGTTCACCCGCGCCATTGATGAGGAAGAGGGTCTGCGCATCCTCGACCTGGGTCCGACCTCTCCCACCAACATCGCTTATCTAACCGGTCTGGGACACAAGGTGCATAACGAAGATGTGCTGCAGGGATCGGAGGATCCCGCGCTGGTGGTGCAGGCTGAAGATGGCAAACCCACCCGCGACGCCGACCGCTTTCTGGCCGAAAACCTGGTGTTCAGCCCTACCACCACCTTCGATGCCATCCTGTGCTGGGACACGCCCGACTACCTGCACGAGGCGCTGGTGAAGCCCATGGTGAACCGCATCCACCGCATCCTCAAACCCAAAGGCATCCTGCTGGCTTTCTTCCACACCCGCGACGCCGGCCCCGACGCTCCCTACTATCGCTACCACATCGCCGGCGAAGATACGCTGGAACTCCAGCCCGGGCCGCGCTTCCGCCTGCAGCGCGTCTTCAACAACCGCCACATCGAAAACCTCTTCCGCGACTTCGCTTCCATTAAATTCTTCCTGGCGCGGGACAATGTGCGGGAAGTGCTGGTGGTCAGATAGTCGCGAGATCGGGTCATCCTGCCAGTTAAGTTCACTTTTTGCGGGTGGAGTTTAGATTACTTGTGAGATGGCGATTCACCGCCAGCCAGCCGCTTGCGCTACGTTATCTGGATGAATTGTTACGCCGCCTCACTTGACATGCCTGCACTCAGGCACGATTTTCTTGTTCCATTCCTTCCTGTAGAACATGTCATCCGTGAGATGAACGTCAACCCATTCGCTCCATGTGCCCCAGTACGTTCCTACTCCGACCCAGCACTTGCCCCGCGCTTGCGATGGCCATACTGCGACCGCGAATCGTCTCGGGACCTCGCGATCGGCGTCTGACTTGGCCATGTGTTCAAATGCCGGGTCGAGGGTGGCGGGTTCATCGGTTTCGTAGTATGCCTCGCGAATGCCGGACGAGGTTGCCCAATTGCTTGGCGCGTTCCCTCTAACGGCTGCCGTGCATACCCGTTGCCGCAGGTCAGAGCGGTTCTTAATGCGGGCTAGCTGTTTCAGTCCAGCCGCCTGCCGAATGGCAATGAAGCGATTGACCAGCGAATCCTCGATGGTCGCCAGTGCCTTACGGTCGATACTCGATGGGGTCCGATCCGCAGCATGGGCAGGACTCACAGTTGCGACAACCACTGATAAGGCTGCGATGAGAGCCTGACGTGTTCCCATATCGTGATTCTACGCTGAAGGCTCAGGTCTGCTGCCACCATTGGCGTGGACAGGGTTGATCACTAGCTTATGTGACGGATGGTCTCAGTACACGCTCCACACGCCCAGCGTCGCAAGTTCTACCAGGTTTTGGTCAGGATCGCGGAAATAGGGTTACCACTAACTAGGAGTCTCGGGGGACGTGGCGGATGGCCGAAGTCCTGGAGAAACGAGGAGTTACAGCGGCAGCGCGCTGGACGTCCGAGTTGGCCGTAATTGTGGCGCTTAGGTATGGGCGATTACCCGATCACCCGATGTTCCGATCGGAATAGCTGATATCCGGGTTTTTCCGAATAAGAACCGCGTCACTCGCGGCAATCCCAACGCTGTCATCACCGGCCGATGCAGGACTCTGGGTACGGATGT
>Ga0187771_10003985_pt1 | contig 10382 bp, 5 predicted proteins | sample 0116_SJ02_MP15_1_FD_133139 | JGI IMG/M metagenome (GOLD analysis project Ga0187771, IMG submission 133139) | Tropical peat soil microbial communities from peatlands in Department of Meta, Colombia - 0116_SJ02_MP15_10_MG | ecosystem: Environmental > Terrestrial > Soil > Wetlands > Peat | place... | reverse complement strand
GCCAGGAGGATTCGCGCTGTTCCGCGGCGCGAAAGCGACCCCGCGCGTCCGCACTTCACGCCTTAGCCCGTTTGCCCGGACGATGCGCAGTGCGAGCCTTCCGGACGGGTTGCGCCACGCCTTCTTTCTGCTCCGTTTCAGCAGCGGCCGCTCGCTGGCGAGACGGCGCCGGCGCCCGGCGTTCGACCAGCGCGATCACGGCTTCGCGCATGCGGTCGGCGAGCTTGCGGTAGGCTCCAGCCCCTTCGGAATCCTCAGCCAGTGCGCGCAGTTCCGCATTCGCGACCGGCCGTCCGATCCTGACCTCGACCGGCGCGCGGCGCGGGATCAGGTGCCCCTTGCCCAGCACCTCGTGAGTACCGGAGATGTGGACCGGCAGCACGTCGCATCCACTGTGCAGCGCGACGTAACCCGCGCCGCTCTTGAATTCGTGGAGCGCCCCGTCGGGCGACCTCGTGCCTTCGGGAAACATCAGGACGCTGCGGCCGGCGGCGAGTTCGCCGAGTGCCTCGTCCAGTGATTCGATTTGTGCACGTTCACGGTCGAACGCAATGAGCCGCGTGAAATTAGTCGCAATGAAGCGCCGCAGCCCGGTGTTGAAGAAATAATCCTTTGCCGCCAAAACCACCAGCTCCTGCCCCATGGCGCCCAGCGCATAGCTCACCAGGCCAAAATCCACATGACTGCAATGGTTCGCGACGACCAGCACGTTGCGGTTAGCCGGAATATTGCCGCGCCCCATCACGCGCGGTTTGAGCCATCTGTCGAAGGCCGTGTCGAGCGAACGTCGAAACGTCCGCTCGCCGATACGTCTCAGCGCTGCCGGCAGCTCTATCGTGTAGGGCCGTCCGAATCGCGCATACGAGGGCAGACGAGGGCGGCTCTGCCCCTGGCCGACCAGCCGCTGGAGATCGTCGACGGTGCTGATGTTGGACAGTTCCTCGGCGCTCAACTCGCGTCCGGCCTTGACCGCGATATGCTCGCCAAGCTCCGCGAGCGCGAGCGAATCGAGCCCAAGGTCCTCGATCAGCCGCGTCGCCGGCGTGATCTCAGGCGCGACGCTCGCCACCTGGGCCAGCGCCTGCGCAAGCCACGGCTCGACTTCGCTGCTGAAGGTCGCGCGTTGGTCGGCGTGACTTTCGACCATCCGGCGCACGATCGCTCCGACCTCACTCCGCTTGATCTTGCGCGTGCGCGTGCGCGGCAATTCCGCATCGGTGAAGCGCAGAATGCGGATGCGCTTGTGCGGATTAAGCCCGGCGCTGACCTTCTCGAAATGCTCGCGCAGCCGATCCTCGACCGCGCGTCGGCTTTCGCCCTTGGCGTATTGCGGCACGACCAGCGCCGCTACCTGCTCTCCCTGAGCGACCTTGAGGCCGACCACCGCCAGTTCCTTGACGTATGGCGAATGACCGTAAGCCTCTTCGAGTTCATCGATGTAGATGTTGTTGCCGCCCGAATCGACGATCACGTCCTTGGCGCGGCCAACAATGTAGAGTCGGCCCTCGCTATCGAAGCGGCCGAGGTCGCCCGTATGCAGCCAGCCGTCCTTGAGCACGTCGTCCGTGGCGGCCTGATTGCGGTAGTACCCAACCATCACGTTGTGGCCACGCGCTATAATCTCGCCGACTTCTCCGCCATCGGACGTGTCCAGTTTGAGCTCGACGCCGCCCAACGGCTTGCCAACCGAGCCTGGTGTCACGGGCTCCTCGGGGCGGGAGACGCTGAGCACGGGCGCCGATTCGGTCAGCCCGTATCCTTCGAGAAGCTTGACTCCGATATCATTGAAGAATTGCGCGACCCGCTGCGGCAGCGCGGCACCGCCGCTTACGGCAAGCTTGAGCCTGCCGCCAAGGGCGGTGTGGACCTGGCGAAAGATGATGTTGCCGAGATTGAGGTGATAATCACGGTCCAGGCGGCGGTTCAGATCGCGCAGTTGGCCGAAGGCGGCCTGGAAGAACGGCCCGCGAGCCTCGACCTCGTCTACAATCCGCCGATGCACGGCTTCCCACAGGGCGGGAACTCCGATCAGCGCTGTCGGTCGTACGTCGGCCAGGGTGCGCGACAGGCTCGCCGCATCGACCCCGATCGGATAGATGATACGCGCGCCGCTCGCGAGGGGCAGCAACATCCCGCACGTGAACTCGAACGTATGGTGCAGCGGAAGCAATGAAAGCAGGATGTCATTCCCGTCCAGTGCGAACACCCGGCCCAGCATCATCACTTCGGAGGTGAAATTGCCGTGTGTCAGCATCACGCCCTTGGGCGCGCCGGTCGTGCCCGAGGTGAAAACGATCGAGGCAACCGTCTTGCGCTCCGGGACAAATGACGCCGTCTTGGCCCGCAGCACGAACGGCCGCTGGAGCTCGCCCAGTTCTATCGCCATGGGAGCGCTCGCGCGCACTGCCGCGCCCAGACGTTTGGCGCATGCGGCCGAGACCAGCGCGGCGCGCGGCTCGGCAATCGCGGCGATCGCGGTCAATTCATCCGGGGAAATCAGATGGTCCAGCGGGACCGCGATTGCACCGGCGTACAGGATCGCGAAATACGCGACTACCCAATCGGGCGAATTCTCGCTCACGATCAGCACCCGGTCGCCCGGCTTAATCCCACGGTTGCCCAGCAGGACGCCGGCCCGATGCGCTGCGTCGCGCAGTTCACGGTATGTGAGCGGTGCTCCTTGGCCGGAGGGCTTGCGTGCCTCTATCGCTGGCCGTGCGCCATAACGCTCGGCCGCGCGGTCGAGCATCTCGGTCAGGGTCTTATGCCGCAGCAGCGCGCGCGGACGGCCGCGGGTATGCATTTCGAGTTGCGGGAAGATGTGTTGTCGCAACCCGGGCATGTGGACGTTGATCCAATAGTCATTCCAATCGATCTCGGCGGGACGGAACGGATGGCGTTCGACGTCGGCCGGTGCAAGCGTGCGGTAGAGATCGCGGATGTTCCTGCCATGGAAAGTGTAGACGAGATCCTGGATATACGGCCTATATACTTCGACCAGCGACCGCGCCAATTCGGCGTTGTCGTAAAGCTTCTCGACCCGCTGTTCGAACTTGCGCGCCGGCGCCGACCCCTCGCCCATAAGCGTCTTCGCCAGCGCCGCCGACTGTTTGAGCAGGGCGGGCAGCGTGTGGCTAACCAGCTCGTAGGTGCTCTGGGAGACGACCACGGCCTCCAGGTGTGGGGCCAGTTTGCCCATCGGGCCGCCGGGGTTCTTGCGATGCTCGCGACGATTGCTCAGTGCCGTCAGCTCGACCAGCCGGCGCATCGGCAGTGGATTCACGTCGGAAGTGCAGAGCTGGTAAATGGGCTGATGCCGCTTGAGCAGCAGGGCGCAGACGATCGGGATGATCGCATGAGCCGCCAAGTCGACGGGGATGATGTCCAGCACCAGCTCACCGCGCGCCGGATAAAAGCGATAACCGCGCCCTGAAAGGTACGTCAGCGGCGCGCTGGTATTCACTCCCTGGTTCCACCCGGGCAAAGGATCTCTGAGCGCGCTTTCGATCACCGATGGCCGAATCACGGTTGCCGCAATCGAATCTCGTGCCGCCAGTACCAGTTGTTCGCCGAGACTCTTGGTATAGCTGTACGTGTTGGGCCATCCCCAACTGAGCGCGCGTTCGCGCCCGACTTCCTTGAGCCGCTCCTCCACCCATTGCTTACGCCGCGATTCGTGGCGATGCTCGTGGCCCTCGCCGTCGCCGTTGTCACCGCCTGGATCGTCCTCGGCGGCAGCGCGCAGCGCAGCCTGGCGCGCGTGGTCGCGCGATTCGGCCTCGACCCGATCGCATGCGGCGAGCGCGTCACGAATCTCGCGTTGCAGGTTGAAATTGCGCCGCCCGTTAGGGCACCAGTCGGTCGGGATATCGTCCTCGAAGCGATGACCGTCGGCCGCGCCTGCCGCGTAACAGGTCGAGACGTGAGCCAGCGCGGCACCCCGCTTGCGGCAGAACTCGACAACGTTGGCGACACCTACCGTGTTGATCGCGATCGCCTTCTCGAGCGAAGCCTCGAAGTTGACCAGCCCGGCGCAATGCACCACCACGTCCACCGCGCCATGCCCGATCGCGTCCTGGTCGCCGGTTATAAGGTCGGGCTCGGTAATGTCGCCGGCCACCACCGTGACACGCTCTTCGACGTAGCGGTCGAAGCGGCCGCCCAGGTGCTCGCGCAACGGCGCCATCGCAGGGGAGTCGAGAATCTCCCGCCGAAAGCGGTTCAGGCTCGATTTGCGATCGCCGCGAATCAACAGGTAGATGCGTTCGATCTCCGGATGATGCCGCAGCAACAGGTAGAGCAGCACCTTGCCGAGAAACCCGGTCGCACCGGTGATCAGGATTCGCCGTTTGCGCAGTATCTGTTCGAGCGGTGGCATCCCGCCGTTCGCCGCCCGGCTCGTCTCGTTACGGACTCCGTTGCTATTCGACATCGGCTATGACCAGCGGAGGCAGGTGCAGATAAGTGATCGTGGCCGACCGCCCCAGCGCGGAAGTCGCCATTGCGATCGCCTCATCCAGCGTGTCCGCAGCCTCCCATCCCAGGCGCGCAGCCACCTCCGGCTCCTCGCATCCGGCGGCAATTACCCGCCCGCAATGCTGGCGGGCCGGTTCACCCCAATACCACATGTAGAACGGATGTACACCGTGATACGCATGCCCGTAGCGGTACATGTGGATGTAGGTCGGATTGCGCGCGAACTCCGCCTCGAACCTCTTCTCCAACTCCATAGCGTCAGTGGTTTCCGCTAGACAGCGATGAAAGAACTCGATGTAGCTCGGATGGTGTTCCGGATGAAATTCATCGCGCAGAGGGTGACAGATGATCACCGTCCCGCCTGGTTTCACCAGCGGCTTGTTACGGAACATGTTGAACAGGTAACCGAGCCCCGTGCACTGCACCAGCACCGGGTTCATGATCGAATTGACGTTGTATGGACAGATAAACGGCACTCCGAGAATCAGCACGTCGGATTGCCCTTTGACCGGGACCGAATACTGCTGGAACACGCGCCCGAGCGCCTGCCGATGCACAGTTTCGGTCTCGCCTGCCCACACTCCGGTCATCCCGTACGGCGCCGCGTACCGATTCAGCATTTCGCGGCGCAACTGGTGCGATACACTCCCCAGCGTCCAGCGGAAACCCTTCAAACGCATTCGGTCCCAATCGGAAAAGCGATCCTCGTTCTTGTGCAGGAAATCGAGCATCCCGCCGTACATCTGGTTGTTCACCGCGGTCTCGATCGAAAAGACATTGAGCTGCTGATTGACCAGCCGGCCCATTCGGTTCGCCGAGGTGTGCAGCGCCGAGCGTGCCGGGTCCATGTAGGAATGACATTCGCGCAACGTCGCCGGGTTGTGATGATGGCGCAGGCTCTGGTAGGGCGCGAGCCCCACCGCTACCGACTTGTGGCCGCCGTCCATCGGCACCAGGTTGATGTTGAGGTAAATGAGCAGGTCCGACTCCGCCGCGCGCCGCGACAGCCACACCTCTTCGTTATGGTCGGTCTTGCCGAGCATCACGAGCTCGGCGCGATTCTCTCCATCGAAGTTGTAGAGCCGGTCAGGCCAGAAATCCTTGAAAGCGCGCTCGCCCACCATCCGGCGGATTTCGCTCTCGGTCATCCGCCGATGGAGCGCGGTGGCAATCACCAGATGCACATCGTCGACGCCGTAGTCCGCCAGTGTTTGCAGAACCTGGTTGAGCAGGCGCTCACGCAGATCCGGTCTCCGCATCGGTGGCAGCGGCAGGCTGATGTCATCAATCGCGATCGTCACGCGCATGTTCGGATTGAGTTGCGCGAATAGCGGGTCGGCGTTGAGCGGATGAAGCAGCGCGTAGCGGATGGCAGTATCGGGATCGGGAAGAGACTCCAGCGGCGGTGGCGGATAGATGACGCGTGTTCCGGCTGGCAGCTTCTCGAGCATAAAGTCGTCGCCGTAGGCGATCAGCCGTGGTTCGGAGCGCCGATTTAGCGTCACCACCAGGTCGCGCCGCGCGCCAACTTCATGACGGAGTTCCGCCGGCTTGAGCTCCCTGAGTTTAGCTTCGGGCCGCGCCATTAAGCCTCCTCTCAACCCACGCCTCGACCGCGGTCCGATCCATGCCAGCCAGCGTGCGACCTTCGGCCGCCTTGGCAAAGCGAATAATCGGCCATTGCCGGCTGCGCGCGGTAGCGCTCAGGCGCCGATCCGGATTGACCGCGACCGGATGTCCGAGGCCGGCCAAGAACGGCAGATCGTAGTAGGAATCTGCATAACCCCAGCATGCCTCGAGTTCCAATCTATTCGCCCGCGCATAGGCGACGCACCAGGCAGCCTTGTGGTCCCCCGCCATCACCGGCTCGCGCAGGCGCCCGGTCGCATGGCCGCGGCTGTAAATCAGGCGATTGGCGGCGAATTCCTTAATCCCGAGCCGCGTGGCGAGCGGCTCAACAATGAAATCGGGCGAACCGGTTACCAGCACCGGCTCGAGTCCGGCGCTGCGATTTGCCTCGATCATCTCCACTGCCTGCGGGTAAAGATGCTTCATCAGCATCCGGTCGCAATATTCCTCGCCCAGCGTCACCAGCCGATCGCGCGATACTCCCTTGAAAACCTCGAACAGGACGACGTTCAGCAGATGACGATCGTGCTGCTCGGCCCGATAGAGCGCCGGGATTCGCACGACCAGGCCGGCGAGATAGCGCAGCCGCCCGTTCCATTCGCCCAGGTTTCCCAGCAGATAAATCGCCGCGTTAACCAGGTTGAGGCCGGCGAGTGTCCCGTCCAGATCGTAAAAGGCCGCTGCTCTTGCAGCGTCACGTCCGCTCCGCTGCTTTACCCGATGTACTGACATGTCAGTCTATTTCTGGGGAAAAAGAAACCCGCCCCGTTTCGTTCGAGCGACGCAGGCCGGCGAGCAATTCCGGCTGCGCCACGCCGCGCAGGCCGAAATCCAGAATCTCCTCGACCAGCGGCCCGATGTCACGCCGCCGGTTACGTGAGAGCTGGCCCACCACCTCCTTGATTCCGCCCAGGATGCAATACGCGACCGCGCGGGTGTTGCACTTGCGCACCAGATTCATCTGGATGCCGAGGTCGAGGGAACGTTGAATCTGGTCGGCGACTTTTTCGTAGAAGTCGTCAATGCGCAGGTCAAGTTCACGATCGAAACCCATCGAATGATTCAGCAGGATGTCGGTCAGCTCCCGCTCGGCGAGCACAAAGCTCAGCACGCGCCGCAGATTGGTACGCAACTGTTCGACCGGTTCGGGTTCGGCCGGACCCACGCGCAAGCGTTGAATCCGATGGCGCATCTCGCCGAGCACCTGCTCGAGCAGTTCTTCAAACAGATCTCTTTTGTTCTGGAAATAAAGATAGAAGGTGCCGCGTGCGATGCGCGCGCGTGAGATGATGTCGGCGACGTTGGTACGGTGATAGCCTTTGCGGGCAAAGATCCGCTTGGCGTGGCGCAGCACCTGCTCGCGGCGGGCCTGTCGTTCCATCGCTTAAATTTCCTCGTGGGACAGTACAGGCGCGGATGCGTGGGTGTCAAACCTTAGCTGGCGCGCGCGTTGGACAGTTATCAACAAGATTAGACGATTTCACCCGATTCACAAGCGCTGAGTTGTGCTATCCTACGGGCACGGAGTGCAAGCAGCCACCGGGGTTGCCACTGCTACGGCGATGGTCTGACTCTGCACGCCGCCCGCCGAAGCCGTTATACAGTCGCATCCGGGACTTTTGCCGACCCAGGCGCCGTTGCTGCCGTAAGTGACGTTGCCGGTCGAATCGAACCATAGAGTGTTAGTGTTGTTGGTAATGTCACGGAATTTCGGGGCGTTCTTGTTGGCGCCGGCGAAGGCTCCCTGAGCCTGGAGTTGAAGGACGTTGCCCGGACTCGCTGTACCGACGGGAAGCGCCGGGCTGACAGGTACGGGGACGCAGGCCGGGGTGGGAGTCGGCGTCGGGGGAGCCGGGGTAGTCGGAGTCGGGGTGGGCGTTGGCAACGGCGGAGAGCCCGAACAAATCGCAACGCTAATCAGCGATACTGGCACTGGGGTGGGCGAAGTGCCGCCGCCTCCGCCTCCACAGCTCAACGAAATCGCCGCTGCCAGAAAAAACAGCACCGGCGCGAAAATGATACTTCTACGTCGCCAACGCATCGAGCATTGACCTATGCCGGCGTAGGCGCGTCCTGTCAAGCAAAACTGACGAAATTGAAGCGTTTTGACGTGAGCAGCGAGTTCGACTTGTCGTATCCGACGGCCGCAAGACGCAAAAAAAGGCGGGCGAATAGGGAGGGGGGAGGCTCCCACAACGCCCGCCTTACAGGATCGTCCTTGGGAAGACGATCCACCAGCTGCCGGGAGGAACAGCAGCCAGACCCATCAAAGGCTCTCAGATCACCTAGACGTGTTAGCCGAAGATTTATTCAGGCCGCTTATCTATTCGGGCGGCTTATTTCGGCTGCAGCGGATTGAATTTCAGAAGGAATCCTGGCGCCGAGTGTGGTATCCAGCGGGAGGCTGCGTCAGACTGGCGACGTTGGATAAAAGGGGCTCATGTTGGAACTACGCGGCTTCCTTATGGTCGATGTCTGGAAAAACCTTCTCGCACGGTGGGGTGCGCGCGCCAAGGAGCTTGCCCGCACGCCGCGGATGCGGAAGGCAGGAATAATCGCCTTCGCAATCCTGGCAATCTTCACTTTGGCCGGAGTGTTCGTGGTGCCGCCGATCTTGCGGCGCGTCCTGACCGGGCCGGTTGCCGCGAGCTTGCATCGGCCGGTGAGCGTTGGCCGGATATCCTTTAATCCGTACAGATTGCTGTTGAATGTGGACCAGTTTCGCATTGGCGAGCGCGAGGGCGACCAGACTTTCGTCGCGATCGGACATCTGCGGGTCAAAGCGGCGTGGAGGTCGATCATCCACCTCGCGCCGGTGCTCCATCAGGTGGAGATCGACCGTCCGTCGATCCATCTGGTGCGTACTGCGAATCAGGAATTCAATTTTTCGGATCTGACAGCGCCGGGCCCACCGCCGAAGGCGGGGCAGCCTCCTTCCAAGCCGTTCAGATTCGCGGTCTCGAACATCGAGGTTAGGGACGGCGACGTGCGGTTTGACGACAAAGTGCTGGGCCAGCAGCATCGGGTGGAACATATCCGGATTGGCGTTCCGTTCGTCGCCAACTTCCCATCAGCGATCGACGTTTTTGTGCAGCCACTGCTGGAAATGGTGGTCGATGGGAGCCCATTTCGTCTGACCGGCAAGGCGAAGCCGTTTGCGGTGCCGATGGAGTCTGACCTCGACCTGAAGATACATAAGTTTGAATTAGCGCCTTATCTGGGCTATGTGCCGCAGAAGCTTCCTATCAGGATGCCGAGCGGCAATTTCTCGTGTGATTTGCAGCTTCGTTTCGTTAACGCGGCGGCTGGACCCTCGATTCGTCTCGCAGGAGTGGTGGCGCTGGACAAGATCGATGTGCGTGACGGAGCGGACGCGCCGCTCGTCGGATTTAATCATTTTGTAACAACGCTTACTGATGTTGAGCCACTCCATCGCGTCGTGCATCTGGGCAAGATTCGCTTCGAGGAGCTCAGCGCGAATTTCCTGCGCAATGCCGGTGGGACGACGAATTTCACGGCGTTAGCCAGTAGCGGCGCGGCGCCGGCCTCCGCTCCAGCGGCTTCGGCGTCGCCTGTAACGCAGGCGTCGCCGGTAGCGCAGGGTTCGCCCTCGCCCGCAGCGGCGGCTTCGCCCTCGAGTTTAACGGCGGCTTCCGCGTCGCCTATTGCTCACACATCCCCCTCGCCCATGGCACAGGCTTCGACGCCGGCGACGCCCACGCCGACACCGACGGCAGTCGCGCCTTCGATGGTATCGGCAGGGCCGCTGGCGGCTCCGGCGGCGACGCCGACGCCGAGTGCGGCAGAAGGCGGGGCCGACGTTTCCCTCGACTCGTTTGATCTATCCGACAGCTCTGTGCACCTGACGGACAAAAGCGGGCCGACGCCGGCGATCGTTGCGCTGAATGGAATCCACCTAGGAATGACGAACTTTCGCACGATTGGCGGCGGAGCGGCGCCGTTTGACGTCGGGGCGAATCTGGGCGGAGGCGGTTCGATCGCAATCAAGGGGGCGCTTGACCTGGCGAAGCACGAGGTTACTTCCGACATTTCGGTCAACCAGATCGATCTTCCGTCGCTGCAGGCGTTCGCTCAGAGCGTATTGGCGGCAACGATCGTGTCGGGAAAATTGAGCGCTCACGCGAATGTAGAGACCGATTTCGGAGATAAGTTCGCCGTACACGTGGAGCCGGCGAGCGTCTCTCTAGACAATTTCAAGCTGAACGCGCCAAACGGCGAGACGCCGGCGCAGTGGACTCACTTCAGCGTTGAAGTCG
>Ga0187771_10003984_pt1 | contig 10382 bp, 11 predicted proteins | sample 0116_SJ02_MP15_1_FD_133139 | JGI IMG/M metagenome (GOLD analysis project Ga0187771, IMG submission 133139) | Tropical peat soil microbial communities from peatlands in Department of Meta, Colombia - 0116_SJ02_MP15_10_MG | ecosystem: Environmental > Terrestrial > Soil > Wetlands > Peat | place... | reverse complement strand
CGACCGTTTCGCGGTTCGGGTACACGGGTGATGGCCGTCACCGGAGTTTCTGCTCTGGTTGCGTCTTTGTCCCATTCCTATTAAGTACGGGCCTTATGAAGGCTCGGAAAGGGATTCCCCCAAGTCGCGGGCAAAAACTGAGGGAGGGCAAGGAATCTAAGGATGGATTCGGAAGGAAAAAGACTTTACAATTCGGCTTGCAAACACTAACATATGTCTTAATTAAAAACGGACTGGAGGGGTTCCCATCAAATGGAAGAAAAAAGAGAGAAGCCAAATAGACGGAGAAAGAGGACTTTTGTCTTTATCCTACTCCCCATCATTATCCTTGTTGGAGCAGCGGCGATATACTTTTATATCCGTTATAAAGCGACTCATGTTTCTACGGACGATGCCTTTGTCGACGGCAGAGTTCACGTCATCGCTTCAAAGATTCCCGGTACCGTCAAGGTTCTTTATATCAACGACAACCAGTTTGTGAAGAAGGACCATCTCCTCCTCGAGATCGATCCCGTCGATTATGAGGTCAGAGTGAAGGAAGCCCGGGCTGGCTTTCAGGCTGAGAGGGCAAGGCTTTCTGAGCTCCAAGACAGGGTGCATACCGCCAGAAGACAGCTGGCCGAGGTCATCGCATCGTTGGAGGCGGCCCGGGCGAATGTCGAACTCCAGAAGGCCAACCTCGACTTGGCAAGAGTAAACCTCCAAAGATCAGAAGCCCTTTTGAAAAAAGAGGCCATTCCCCGGCAGCAATATGACAACGCAAAAACAGCCTATGAGGTGGCGGTAGCTCAAGTGAAGGCAGCGCAGGATCTGGCCGGACAAATTGAGGCATCCCTTGAGACACAGGGCGCGCTGATCAAACAGAGCGAATCGGGTCTCCCCACGCAGGAGGCTCAGATTCAGCAGAGAGACGCAACTTTGAAGGGAGCTGAACTGAACCTTGGTTACACGAAGATTTATGCACCTGTAGACGGGTACATCACAAAGCGAACGGTGGAGACAGGGAATCAGATTCAAGTCGGCCAACCCCTCATGGCCGTCGTGCCCCTTGCCCAAGAGGAAATCTGGATCACCGCCAACTACAAAGAGACGGACCTCCAAGACGTAAGACCAGGTCAGAAAGTGAACATCACAGTGGACACCTATCCGGGAAAAGTTTTTTATGGAAAGGTGAACAGCATCATGGCAGGAACCGGAGCCGTTTTCTCTCTTTTCCCGCCTGAAAATGCGACAGGAAATTTTGTAAAGGTCGTCCAGAGAGTTCCTGTGAAGATCGTTCTCGATGAAGGGGCTGACCCTGATCATCTCCTCCGAATCGGGATGTCCGTGATTCCGACGATTCTGGTTCATTCTAAATAGGACGTGGGCGCTTATGAACCGGTGGATTGTTGCCATCGCAGTCATGTTGCCCACGCTGATCGAGATCATCGACACCTCGGTCGTCAACGTGTCTCTCGATCATATCCGTGGGAGCCTTTCCGCTGGAATCGACGAATCCACCTGGATCATCACGTCCTATCTTGTATCCAACGCCATTATCATCCCCATCTCCGGATGGTTAAGCAGATTCTTCGGGAGAAAACTCTACCTCATCCTCTCCATCTCCCTATTTACCTTCAGTTCGTTCATGTGCGGTTCTGCCTGGAATCTGGAGAGCCTCATATTTTTCAGGGTCCTTCAGGGCGCCGGGGGCGGCGGCCTTCAACCTCTTTCCCAGGCCATTCTTCTCGAAACGTTCCCGCCGTATCAACATGGGATGGCGATGGCGATTTTCGGCGTCGGCACCATGTTCGGACCGATCATCGGCCCTCTTCTGGGAGGATGGATAACGGACAACTGGTCCTGGAGGTGGATCTTCTATATCAATGTCCCTATTGGATTCATTTCTATCCTCATGACCCTCTTTTTTATCGTCAATCCCCCCTACATGGAGCGCATCAAGATGAAGATCGACACCTGGGGGCTTTGCTTCATGACCGTTGGGCTCGGGTGCCTTCAGGTCGTCCTGGATAAAGGCCAGAGGGAGGATTGGTTTTCATCCCAGTTCATCATGTGGATGGCTTTTATCGCCGTATCCTGTCTGATCATTTTTATCGTCGTGGAATTATCGGCGGAGAACCCAGTGGTGAATTTGAGAGTCTTCAAAAATCTTTCCTTCAGCTCAGGAAATCTGATCATGTTCTTCGTCTTTTTCAATCTCTTCGGCAGTATTGTCCTGCTCCCGATCTACCTTCAATCATTGATGGGGTATACCTCCTTCCTCGCTGGACTGGCGTTGGGGCCTGGCGGCATTGCCACGATGATCGCCATGCCTATCGCCGGAAACCTGGTAAACAGGGTCAATCCAAAGGCCATTCTTGCCTTCGGCATCGCCGTGGCCGCCTATGCTATCCATCTCATGTCGCAGTTTAACCTCCTTGCCGATTTCAGTGCCGTCTTCTGGCCAAGGGTTGTGCTCGGAGTAGGTATGGGTTTTCTCTTTATCCCCCTGACCACCACAACGATGTCAGGAATACGAAAGGAAGAGATGGGAAATGCGACCGCCGTCTTCAACCTTCTGAGAAACCTCGGGGGCAGTTTTGGTGTGGCCTTTGTGACGACCATGGTAGCCAGAAGGTCACAGTTTCATCAGTCCCGTCTTGTGGAGCATCTCACGCCGTTTAGCAGAAACCTACAAGATGCCGTTCCCCAGATCTCGCAATTGTTAAGGGGAAGGGGACTGATACCTCCTTATCCAGGTCAGGGAAGCCTCGGCCTGGTCTACAATCAGCTCTTGCAACAGGCCTCCATGTTGGCCTTTAACGACTCCTTTTGCATTCTTTCCGTCATGATGATTCTGATTCTCCCTTTTGTCCTGCTGATGAAGAGGGCAAAAGAAACGCCCCCGCCGATGGGTATGCATTGACCGCAAGGCGCTCTCCAAACCCGCCCGTTCTTCCCTTGACAACGAAAAATCTGATTATTATGTGTTTATCAAACAATAATTCAGCGTCTTTGGAAGCTGATAGAAAAGGAGGACCGTATCATGAATAAAATAATATATCCAATCATGGCGTTGTTTGCGTTAAGTATATTGTTTGTCGGTATTCGGACTTCATCCTCCCAGGAATTCCAAGAGGGGACGATAGCACCGTATGGCCAGTCGGACATCAGGGGTTGGGATACTTTGGAAGCAAGTGGCATGATCGGAGTTCAGCTGCTGACGCCAGAGGGGGACTATATGGGGCAAATCAGCGATTTAGTCATAGACCCGGGAACCGGACATATCTTAGAGGCCGTCCTCTCTGACGTCCCAGGAGAAGGTGGGAAGTCGATCACTGTTCCGTTCGCTGCCCTGTCACATACCGGTGCCGACCTCTTCGTGTTTAACAGACCCGAAGAATTTATCGGGCGTTTCAGGGATGACGAAAGCCCTTCTTTGGAACAGCCTTTTACGCATTGGGCTGAGACCCGCTTCCTCTACTCCGTAAGGCCGTTACCAATGGGAGCGTTTAGCACGAGCACGTTGATCGGTGCTTCCGTTCAAACTTCAAAAGGAGAAGAGGTGGCTCAGGTCAACGACTTGGTGATTGACTTCAGGAATGATCAGGTGGTTTATTCAGTCCTTTCCGATGTGGGAGGAAGTGAAGGGAGAATGGTTGCTGTTCCTTTCAGCGAACTGTCAAAAAGTGGCGGAAATCTCTTTACTCTTCACACCACAAAAGAAAGATTGCTCGACTCACCTGCCTTCACGGAAATCGACATGACCAATCTCCGCTATGCGGAAAACGTTTACAGATATTTTGGCGTGCAACCTTACTGGGAAGAAAAGTAATGCTCCCGGGAAAAACCATTTCGCCAAAAGGGCAGGCTGTTTAGCCTGCCCTTTTTTGTTGTCGTTCCTGTCCCCTTCCAAAATAGTCATAAAGGTGCCGAAATTTGCCACAAAATGGTACTTCGTCGATCCTTCGCTTCATAATATTATTAAGTTTCAATAGATTACAATTTCTACTCTTTGGCATGACAATTGCTTACATTTAGATCAATTTTCTTCATCACAGTGTTTATGGCTGCAAGGATGTAAGAGATCAAATAACAAACCGGGGGTTCTTCGGCACAAGGAATTATGGAGTCTCCAGGCAAATTTTTAAAGAGAGAAAGGGAGACACGAAACATCTCTTTGGAAGAAATCTCCAAGTTCACCAAGATTAAGGAACACTACCTCAAAGCCATCGAAGAAGATAGATATGAGCTCCTTCCTGCGATGCCTTACGTGAAAGGCTTTTTGAACGTCTATGCCAAATATCTCACGCTCAATCCAAAAGATATTGTCCTTCAATATGAAAATTATCTAAAAAGCCTTATTCCTTCAGAGCCTATCGAGTTGCAGCACCAGGCTCCATCCAAGAAAAGGAGCCTCAGAGCATGGTTTTTCTTATCTCTGACCTTCGTAATATTCTCTTCACGATAACCTTTATCTCCTATCCCACGCGTCCCGTTGAAAAAATAGGGATACATCCCCTTTAATTGAGTAAAATTCTGTAGCATCTCTTAGATTGGACCATCGAGCTGGCAGCAACAAAAAATGGGATGTGTCCCTATTTTTGTTGGCTAACAACAGTCCTGACGGTTAGTGCCTTGAGAACGTTCCATCAGATCACTGGATATCCCGTCAGAATCTATCGTGCAACAGCAGGAAGATTTTTTTCGACCCAGCATAGAGTTAATCAATGCAGCCGCACAGCCATTAAAAGCCTTCAGGCTGCGAGCTCATACAGGCTAAAGCCTGTCCTACTATTTTAATTACGGACTATGGACCCTCGATCTGACCCTCGAAGAGGTTACGTCTCCAAAAAGATCAGATCGGGATCTTCAAGGCGTGCAATCACGGTACTGAGAAAGCGGGCAGCTTCAGCGCCATCGACCACTCGGTGATCGAAGGAGAGGGATAGGGGAAGAATTTTTCGGACGACCACTTTTCCATTCCTTGCGACGGGCATGTCTTGAATCCTTCCGATGCCGAGGATAGCCACTTCAGGGTAGTTGATGATCGGAGTCCCGTACGTTCCGCGCACCGCCCCGTAGTTGGTGATGGTGAAGGTTCCACCTTTCAGGTCAGCAAGGTCGATGGTTCGGTTCCTCGCCTTTTCAGCCAACTGGGCTGACTCCTGCGCCAGCTCGAAGATGGACTTCTCTTTGGCATTCTTGACCACCGGAACCATCAACCCTTCAGGCGTGTCCGTGGCCAGACCGATATTGAAATATTTTTTCAGGATGATCTCTTCATTCTCCTCGTCCAAGGTTGCATTCAGATAAGGATGTTCGGTCAGACCCGCAATAAGGGCCTTGATAATAAACGGCAGAATCGTCAGTTTAATTCCTTTTCCCTCCGCCACCTTCTTCTCTTTCTCCCGGATCTTCCAAAGTTCGGTGACATCCGCTTCGTCCATGGCCGAAACATGGGGGGCCGTATATTTCGATTTCACCATGGCTTTGGCAATGGATCGCCTGACCCCTCGCAGAGGAATACGCTCAACAGAACCGTATAGGTCATACTTTCTGACCTTCTTTATCTCTTTCACTTCCTCAGCGGGCTTCGCTTTGCCTTCGGCAAACTGCCTGACATCCTTCTCCAGCACCCGGCCTTCAGGCCCCGCCCCTTGAACTTTATTGATGTCAACGCCTAATTCCCTTGCCAGAGCTCGAACAGAAGGCGTTGCCAGCGCATGTTCGCTCACCAAAGCTAACCTGACCGGTTCAGCCTTCATCCTTGCTGCAGGGGCTACGGCTGGGGCTTCTTCAGGCGCCTCTTCCAGTTCGCCCACCACACCCACTGATTTGGGCTTTGCAGGCGGAGCTGAGGGCCTGGGAGGCGGAGCGGCCAAGGTTTCTCCCTTCTCTCCGATCACAACGATCACCTGACCAACCTTTATGATCTCCTTCTCCTTGGCCAGTATCTTCAGGATCGTTCCCGTTCTTGGAGATGGAATTTCTGCAAGAGCCTTGTCGGTTTCTACCTCAACGAGGGGCTGCCCCTCCTTGATCTCGTCCCCTTCTTTCACCAACCAACGGACAATCTCGCCTTCCGTCAATCCTTCTCCGATGTCAGGAAATTTAAATTCGAATGCCATAAGTCCTCCCAAAAAGTCTTATTGGAATATTGAAATGATGGAACGTTGGAACAATGGGGAAAAAATTTAAATAAGAGGGCAAAAAAAGATTACTTTTTTATTTTTGAACCCGTCATTCCATTATTCCAGTGTTCCATTATTCCATTTAAAAGCTCATTACCTTTTTCACAGCCATCACGATCCGTTTAGGATTGGGAAGATCATAGTGCTCGGTCTTCATCAGGGGAACAGGAATATCAAACCCCGTCACCCTCTCGATCGGCGCCTGAAGAGAAAGAAACGCCTTTTCATTGATCAGGGCGATGATCTCCGCAGCTAAGCCGCAGGTCTTGGGTGCCTCGTGGACGATGACTCCCCTGCCCGTCTTCTTGATAGAGGTGACAATCGTCTCCACATCCATGGGAGAGATCGTTCTGAGATCGATGATCTCGGGATCAATCTTATCCCCTTTGAGCTGCTCCGCTGCATTCAACGCCTCCCTTAACATGGCTCCGTACGCAATGACCGTCACGTCTTTTCCTTCCTGAACTAATCTTGCCTTTCCGAGAGGGATGGTGTAATCGCCTTCCGGAACTTCTTCCCTGATGGCCCGGTAGATGCGCTTAGGCTCCATGAAGATAACCGGATCCGGATCTCGAATCGAAGAAAGCAGAAGGCCCTTGGCTTCGTAGGGCGTTGAAGGAATGACGACTTTGATCCCTGGGATATGGGCCAAGATGGCTTCCGGACTGTCGGAATGATGCTCCGGTGCATGGATGCCACCTCCGTAAGGGGTCCTGATGACCAGTGGGCAGGTGAATCTCCCTCTTGAACGGTTACGCATTCGGCCAATGTGATTGTTGATCTGATCAAGGCAGGGATAGAGAAATCCTTCAAACTGAATTTCTCCAATAGGCCGAAGACCGTAAACAGCCATTCCGAGGGCTGTGGCGGCAATCGCCAACTCTGCCAGCGGTGTGTCGATCACCCTGTCCGCCCCAAACTCTTTTTGGAGTCCGTCGGTGACGCGAAAGACGCCTCCCTCTTTCCCTACGTCCTCGCCAAAAATAATGACCCTGTTGTCCCTTTCCAGCTCCTCTCGGAGTGCCAGGTTCAGTGCTTCCACCATATTGAGTTTAGCCATCGCCTATTCCTTTCCTATAAGCAAATCCAAATTGCCAAATAAATTTTACATGACGGGTTCCTCACCCGCGAGCGATAAAAATCATAAATCCCCCTCGCCCCCCTTTGGCCAAGGGAGGGTTGGGGGGATTTGGCAACCCCTTCATGTTAATCCTCTCTCCTGATGGGAGGAGACTGTTTCTTCCGTCAAGGCCGAGATTGCAACACAGCCCCTTATGGGAGAGGGGATCGAAATTACCTATGATGTCGATTTTAAATACTCCAATTGCTCTTTCAGCTGAGGCGTCATCTCCGCAAAAACATACTCAAAGATTTCTTCCGGCCTTGGCGCAGGAACGGATTCCGCCTCCTTGACCACCTGGTCGATCTCCTTCTGGGCCTCTTCCGTCATCCGGTTCTCAACTTCCTCACTCCACAGGCCTTTTCCTTTCAAATAGGATCTCAACCTGGCCATGGGATCCAATGGCTTCCAACGTTCAATCTCTTCGTCGGCCCGATATTTGGTCGGATCATCGGCCGTGGTATGAGGTCCGAATCGGAACGTTACGCCTTCGATCAATGTCGGCCCTCCTCCGGAGCGCGCCTTATCCACGGCCTCCTTCGTTGCGACGATGACGGCAAAAAGATCGTTTCCATCCACCTGGATGCCGCTGAATCCGTAGGCAATTGCCTTTTGGGCAATCGTTGCCGAGGCAGTCTGCCTTGACCTCGGAACAGAGATAGCAAATTGGTTATTCTGGCAGAAAAAGACCGTGGGGGTCTTGAACACTCCTGCAAAATTCAATGCTTCATGAAAATCGCCTTTGGATGTCGCGCCATCGCCGAAGTAGGCCACGGCAACGGTCTTGTCGCCCCTCAGTTTGGCTGCCCAAGCCGTCCCTACGGCCTGGGGGATATGGGTCCCGACAGGGATGGAAACGGGCAGGATGTTGATGCCGTCGGGTGCCCGGCTTCCCAACTCATTTCCCATCCAGTAAACAAAAAAACTCTTCAAAGGAATCCCCATCATTAATGTGATTCCGATCTCTCGAAAAGCCGGAAAGACCCAATCCCCCTTTTGGAGGACATAACCGCTTCCGACCTGGCAAGCCTCCTGGCCCCAGATGGGTGCATACGTTCCGAACCTCCCTTGACGCTGAAGAAGCAGCCCCCGCTGGTCAGCCGACCTGATGAAGACCATCTTTTGATAAAGGGCCAATGTCTGCTTGTCGTCGATGGGAGGGGCAAGGCCCGGTTGGAGCGTTCCGTCGGGTTTTAGAATCTGGAACATCTTTCCCTTGAGCGGATCATAATCTTCCATCAAACCCATGGCTTCTCCTTCTTTTTCGCTATGCGTATAGCGTCTTTTACTTTATTCCAGTGCCCATTTCTTCAATCGTTCGTAGTCGGTTTCACCGCAGATCCATTTTCCAGTTCTTTTGTTGAAGAAAAAAGGGACCCCACCGCAATATCCTTTGTCATATTCCTTCATCACTGTGGCATTGGCTTCGTTATGCCATACCTCGAGTTTTGCTATGTTTATCCCCTCTTCTTCCTCTAACCTCTCCACGAGAGGAGCCATCTTGTGGCAGTGCGGTCACTCTGCGCCGGTGAATTCCAAGAGATAGAATCCCTTCTCCACTCTCTCCTCCTTTCAAGTCTAAAGGGACGCCGTTTTCCGCCTCATCCTTTCCTTGAAAATACCGCTCTTCCAACCAACCTGGCGACGGGAATGTAAAGCATGATCAAAACGATCAGCGGAATAAAGGATGGAATCAGAGCTTCCGGCCTAAACCCTCGGATAAAGTAAGCGAGGGCGAGCAAGATGGCTGTAAAATTATGGGTACAGATCATGCCCAGATTCGCCGGAGCCATCTTGAGGGGGTCCTGGTAATGCGCTCTTAATATGGAAATCGTCTTGTACGCAATCGGAAGCGTCAGCAAAGAGATCAACCCCAGGGTCGGGATCTTCCCTAAGAGCACCCCTGCCAGGATAACGCCGTAAGCTGAAAGAAGGCTCAGGGTAAGCAACCAGACTCCCTTTTCCCTGCCAAAACGGGCCACCAGATTCAGTTTTCCTCCTTTGCGGTCTTCAAGATAATCGGGAATCTCATTGATGGTGATCATCGAAAAGAGCATGATCCCGAAGGGAAGTGTTCCCCAGAAAGCCTCCCATGAGATTCTTTGGGACTGGACATAATATGCTCCGATGCCGATGCCCGGACCAAAACAGAGAAGCTGGGCCAATTCACCCAGCCCCCGATAACCAAACCGAATGGGCGGGGCCGTATAAAAAAAGGCGCAGAAAAAGCCGATCGCTAAGAGGAGAAGGATGAAGGCCCCCCTCTGGATACCCAGAAAAATGCCGATGCCAATGGCGATGCAATAGAAGGTGATAAACACCTGTTGCATCTTTCTAGGCCGGACCATACCCGAAGAAAGGAGCCCGCTCCCGCCGGTATAAGGATTCTTACCGCCTTCGGCAAAGACATCCACCACGTGTCGAAAGTCATAATAGTCATCCGTCATGTTGAGAGCCATGTGGTTGAGGATCAGGCCGAGCATCACTAAGAGGAAATATCCCGCAAGAAATTTTCCATCCGTGCTCCAGGCAATCATCGCCCCCAATATTCCCGGCATGAAACTGGCTGAGGTGAAATGAAACCGGAAAGCCTTCCACCAGACTTCCAAACGCTTCCCGCTCATCTCATTTCTTTCCGCGCCTGAAAAAGTAATCCAAGCTGAATCGGCCCGCCCCCACAGATAGGAGGACGAGAAGCCCTCCAAAGATGCCCACATTCTTCATAAACTGAATCATTATATTCGGGTCGCTGAAGACGCCATGGAAAATAAGAGTGGTCGGAATGAGAAAAAGGAGGAGCAAGATCGCCCCAAACCGGGCAAAATATCCAAAGATCACCGTGATGCTCCCCGCCAGCTCGCAAAAGATTGCGCCGACAAGGAAGAAATTGGTATAAGGCGCAATGCCATGGCTGGCCATGTATTGTGCCGTCCCCTCGAAATTCTCAATCTTTCCAATCCCCGACTTAAGGAAAATCAACACCAAAAGAATTCTTCCAATCAGAATACCGAAACCCTTTAACCATTCCATAGGATACCTCCCTTTCTCCTCACCCCTTGCCTATCCGCTCAAAGGCAACCCTCTTCCTG
>Ga0187771_10003983_pt1 | contig 10383 bp, 9 predicted proteins | sample 0116_SJ02_MP15_1_FD_133139 | JGI IMG/M metagenome (GOLD analysis project Ga0187771, IMG submission 133139) | Tropical peat soil microbial communities from peatlands in Department of Meta, Colombia - 0116_SJ02_MP15_10_MG | ecosystem: Environmental > Terrestrial > Soil > Wetlands > Peat | place... | reverse complement strand
TTTCCCTTTCCGTGGGCTTTGTTGCCGTGGGGATAGCCATGGTAATAGGAGTGCTGCTGGGAGCACTGGCAGGGTACTTCGGGGGATGGGCCGATATAGTGATCAGCCGGGCAATCGAGATAATGCTCACTATTCCCACTTTTTTCCTGATCATTGCAATAATTGCTTTTCTGCCCCCCAGCATATACAACATCATGGTAGTAATCGGTCTGACCGGCTGGACGGGCGCAGCGCGGTTCGTGCGCGCCGAATTCCTCAAGCTGAAGCAGCTCGACTTCATAACGGCGCTGCGAGCTCTTGGGGCTTCTCACAAGCGTATAATCTTTTTGCACATGCTTCCCAATGCAATGGCCCCTGTGTTGGTGTCGGCAGTATTCGGAATTGCGGGCGCCATCCTTACCGAGTCGAGCTTAAGTTTCCTCGGGTTCGGAGTGCCGCCGCCAACTCCGAGCTGGGGCGACATACTCTCACAGAGCCGCGACTATATTGAATTTGCATGGTGGCTGACACTGTTCCCCGGCTTTGCCATATTCATCGGCATTACCGCCTATAACCTCGTGGGTGAAGGACTTCGGGATGCGATGGACCCGAAATTGTTCCGGTGAAAAACCACACCGGCCGAAGGTCAGTCGTCGGAGAGTCCCGCGAAACGGGGGACCGAGCACAAGCGGTGCGGCGCTGTGCAATGCGATGGTGTGCGTGCGCGGAGTTTTGCAGGCGCCGCTTAAGAGCGGCGACTTAAGGCTGTTCTAAACATGCTCCAGTTGCACATCGGAGATGAGAGCGGGATATTTACCGTCAGCAAGCTTAACCAGCAGGTGAAAGCGTTGCTGGAGGCAAAGTTTCCCTTTGTGTGGGTCAAGGGTGAAATTTCCAATTTTCGAATCCCGGCTTCGGGACATTTTTATTTTACGCTAAAGGATGCACAGAGCCAGATCAATGCGGTTTTTTTTCGGGCGCAGAACCGTTATCTGAGGTTTCTTCCGGAATCGGGAATGCAGGTCATTTGTCAGGCGCGCCTGAGCGTCTATGAGCCCAAAGGGGAATACCAGTTGATCGTAGAGGTCATGGAGCCCCTGGGGGTCGGCCAGCTTCAGCTCGCTTTCGAAGCCCTCAAAAAGAAGCTTGAAGCCGAAGGTCTGTTCGATCCGGCCAAAAAAAAGGTCTTTCCGCTTTGCCCTCAGAACATCTGCCTGATCACCTCGAAGAGCGGCGCTGCAATCAGGGACATCCTCAAGGTGCTGCAAAGAAGTCCTTATCCTGTCTCGGTCACACTATTCCCGGTAGCTGTGCAGGGGCCTGAGGCCAGGCTTGAGATTGCCGAAGCCATTATGTCGGCAAACATGCTCACGTGGCGGTATGAGTGGGATATGGTAATTGTCGGACGCGGAGGGGGAAGCATCGAAGACCTGTGGGCATTTAACGAGGAAGTGGTTGCGCGGGCGATTTCGGGGTCTTCAATCCCGCTCATTTCAGCGGTCGGCCATGAGACTGATTTTACAATTGCAGATATGGCCGCGGACCTCCGAATGCCCACACCGACCGCTGCGGCCGAGTGGGTGGTGAAAAGGCTCGAACAGTTCCACCGTGACCTGCACGGCGGCAAGGACCGTCTGGCGCAGATCATCGAGGCAAAGCTCGAAAGTCTCGGCTTGAAACTCAAATATCTTGAGAGCCGGATAACTCATCCCAAAAGGATGCTGGATAATCTGCGGCTCGCCGTCGATGACCGCCTGGAACGCCTCACGCTAGCCATCCAGAGGCGTGTTGAGAAGGAGCGCGATTCGTGCAACCATCTGCACAGCAGGCTCCTGTATCTGAACCCCGAGGCTCGCATCCAGAGAGGACGAGCGGAGTTAAACCGACTTTGCAAAGAACTTATGCTTCATCATCACCGGATTTTAGACGGATACCGGCTCAGGTACGAGCATAACGTCGCGCGCCTGGAGGCGCTCAGTCCGCTTTCGGTCCTCCAGCGCGGGTATTCGATTACATACAGAGCGGCGGACGGCAAAGTGATCAGGAGCTACACCGAGACCCGGTCCGGAGATCGAGTGCTCGTGCGGCTTGCGGCCGGCCGGTTGGAGTGTCTGGTCGATAAGGCGGAAAGGGTTGAGACCGAAAAGGAAGGGTGACTTCGTGACCAGGAAAAAAAGCGACCTGTTTGAAGAGGCTATCAGGAAACTTCAGAACCTCGTTGAGAAGCTCGAGAAGGGCGATTTGCCTCTTGAGGAGGCTATGGAATGTTTCTCCGAGGGGATGCGAACGGCCCAGTTTTGCCACAGGAAGCTGGAGGAGGCGGAAAACAAGGTGCAGATGCTGCTGAAGGACCAGCAGGGAGAGTGGAAATCGGCGCCCTTCGAGCCAGCCCAGACGAGCCCGGGGGAAGATTAGAGAAGGAACCTGCAATCCGGGAAGACGAATTCCGGGGGCGGAGTCCGCCTCGCCCGGTTTTTTTGAAGGGAACCTAACGCTTTTTGGCAATCGACGGGATGCCACCCTTGTGGGCAGTGGCATCCCGAGCCAATCAGTTTACCTGCCGACCTCGGATTACTACACCTTCGTCAGAGCAGCCAAAACGTTTCCGGGAGAGAGTGGAAGGCGCCTTATCCTGACGCCCGTCGCATTGAAAAAGGCATTGGCCACGGCGGGAGCCGTCGTAGGAACACCCAATTCCCCGATGCCGCCCATCTTTTCCGTACTGTTTACAATGTGGACCTCTATATCCGGCACTTCACTCATCCGTATGACGCCGTAGTCATCGAAGTTGGCCGATTTTACGCCGCCGTTGGCAAAATGAACCTGCTCTTTGAGCGTAGTGCTGAGGGCAAGGATGATGCCGCCTTGAATTTGCTGCACAAGAGGGCCCGGATTGACCCTGGGGCCGCAATCCACGGCAATGACGTTTCGATGGACTTTGATCTTTCCATTTTTTTTGTCGACCGATATGTCGGCCACCTGGGCGGTGTAGGTACCGAAGCAGGCATGCTGAGCTATACCGCGGGCCTGACCCTGCGGAATGGATTTGCCCCAGCCTGCCTTTTCAGCCACCGTCTCCAACACACGGTGAGCACGCATGTTATTCTTCAGGGCCTGCAAACGGAACTCCAACGGGTCTTTGCCAGCGGCGTGGGCCAATTCATCCATAAAAGATTCGATGACAAAGGCATTGGGACCATTCTGAACCGATCGCCAAACGGCAACGGGCATGGGGAGTTGAGAAATCAGAAATTCTATATCCAGATTGGGTATTTCGTATTGTATCCTGTTAATCCAGTGGGGAGATTGCGGAGCATCGGCCAGACCCCAGAGGCAATAGAAATCGACGCCGTCCTTTATTGCCTCGGGCCGGATATCTTTCAAAATGGAAGGACAGACCAGTTTATGCGACCAGGCGATCAGCCGGCCCTGAGCGTCCAGGGCGGCTGCCACGCGATGGGATGTAGGAGGTCGGAAGGCATCGTACTTGATGTCCTCCTCTCTGGTCCACATGACCTTGACCGGCTTTCCAAGGGCTTTCGAACACAGGATCGCTTCAACTACGAAGTCCGGTTTGGATCTTCTGCCAAAACCACCCCCGAGGAAGGTAGTGTTGACGAAGATCTTTTCCTTGGGAAGTCCCGTTAACTTTGCTCCAATGGCAACCGGGGCAGACTGAATTTGAGTGGGCGCCCACACTTCGCAGCGGTCGGCGGTCACCGAAGCCGTGCAATTCATCGGTTCCATGGTAGCGTGCGCAACACAGGGAACATAATAGGTGGCTTCGTGCTTCATGGCGGCTTCGCCGATCTCTTTCTTAGCATCACCGGTTTTCACTGCCGAAGCCATCGGCTTGCCAAGGTCGTCCACGAGGGATTTTTCCACATAGGCGTCATCCATTTCGGGAAGCACGCCCTTGTCCCACTTAACCGCAAGAGCGTCTCGTCCTTTCAGCGCCGAATCCAGGGTTTCCGCGCAAACAGCTATGCCCATCGGGACCTGGAACACCTTTTTGACTCCCTTAACCTCTCCGGCCGCTTTCTCATCGAAGGAGAGCGGTTTTGCCCCATAAGCAGGAGGCCGCGCGATGACGGCGTAATGCAAATCCTTGAGCTTCACGTCCACGCCGTAGACAGCTTTGCCGCTCACTTTTAAAGGGACATCCACTCTGGGCATTGTTTTACCGATGTATCTGAATTCACTTTCTTTTTTCAGAGTAACTTCCTGCGGTACCTGAAGTTTGGCCGCTTCCTGACACAGCTTGCCATAGGTAAGGGCGCGGCCGCTCTTTATATGTTTTACCGTGCCCATCGAGGCCTGACATTCCGTTTCGGGGACTTTCCAGGTTTGAGCGGCGGCCTTCACCAGCATGGCCCTGCCTGTTGCGCCGGTTTTTCGCAGGGGTTCGTAAAATCCTCTCACGCTTGCGCTCCCCGCAGTAAGCTGGACCCCCAGAAGAGGGCTTTTGAATGCATCGCCGGCCGGGCCCTGGCGGACTTCAACCTGCTTCCAGTCAGCCTCGAGCTCATCGGCAACGATCATGGCGTGGGCAGTAAGAACCCCCTGCCCCATCTCGGAATTGCCTACGAAAATGGTGACCTTGTTATCCGGAGTGACAGTGAACCATGAAGTAGGGCTAAAGGCTGTGACATCCTTGTCAGAAGCATTGACAATCCTGAATCCCAAAGGACCGGCAGAAAGGACGAGGGTCATGCCGGCCAGGGATCCTTTCAAGAAATTACGTCGCGAAATGTAGTTATATGTCATGTCCGGGCCTCCTTTTTCATGATCTGGATGGCCGTTTTAATCCCCTTCTTAATGTCTGGATAGGACCCACAGCGACAAATGACGTCATCCATTGCGCCTATGACCTCGTCAGCGCTGGGAGTCGGCTTCCGTGACAGGTGAGCTGCAACCTGCATGATTACCCCCGGCTGGCAATAACCGCACTGGGGAACCTGCTCTTTGATCCAGGCCTTCTTCACCGGGTGATTTTCGGGGATCCCTTCTATGGTGGTGATCTTCTTTCCTTTCACTTCTTCGACGGTAGTCGTGCAGGATCTTACGGCAACACCATTAACATGGACCGTGCAGGAACCGCACTCGCCTATGCCGCAGCCGTATTTGGTTCCCTTTAGGTCCAGGGTTTCCCTGAGCGCCCAAAGCAATGGAGTGTTACCCGGCACCTCCAACTTATGAACCTTACCGTTCACACTGAGAGAAATCATAGGCCCTCCCTTTCAATGAATGATGGGTTTTGAAAAACTGTTGCGCTAAACCATCGTTCCTGTTTCCTGCTGTACCGGTTCTATGAAAAACGCTCAAAGAGCCGAAGCGAAATTCCCAGTGATTTGCCGAGGACGGCCAATTCCTTCATTGTAGCCGCAGCCAGGGGAATGCCGTTTTTGAGCCGTTCGGCCTCGGTCCTCAATTCCGGTTCCCCGGGGACGAGGATTTCCTCACAATTCAGAGCCTTGGCGCTTTGTTTAATATTGGCGATATAGCGGTCCATTTCTTTTTTGAATTCGTCCCTTCCGATGAAGCAATCCGGATCAAGGGCCATGAAGGAATGACACGTGCCTTGAACGCCGGTTGGATCCTCTTCGTAAAGGCTCTTGATCCGCGCGGTCCACTTGCCGCCAGTGAGAACAGCGGTAAGCATCTCATGAACCAGCGCCATGCCGTAGCCTTTGTGTCCTCCAATCGGCATCAGGGAGCCTCCTCCTTCGTAGCCTTCGAAGGGGTCATCGGTGGGGAGACCTTCTTTGTCGACAGCCCAGCCCAGGGGGATTTTCTCCCCTTTCCTGCGGGCGAGGATGAGTTTCCCGGATGAGACGACTCCCAGCGAAAAGTCCAGGACCACCGGTGGATATTTATCCGCAGGGATTGCATATGCCATGGGATTATTGCCGACGATCCGCTCTCTGCCTCCCCAGGGAAACATCATCGGGGCGGAGTTGGAAACAACGTAGCCAATAAAATCCTTATCCAGGGCCATCATGGGAAAGAGGCCCGCCACACCGAAATGGCCGCTGTCTTTTACCGAGACCCAACCAATGCCGTGTTGCCCGGCTTTGCTAACGGCCTTTTCCATTGCCCGGTAAGCGACAATGTGGCCCATTGAGCCGTGGGCTTCCAAGAAAGCCGTCGGCCCTTTATCTTTGAGGGTCGTCAGCAGGCATTCCCTGCGTACGTATCCTTTTTGCAGCCGCTGTATATAGATTGGGAGGCGCATGACCCCGTGGGTTTCGACGCCCCTCAAGTCTGAACGCGCCAGGAGGTGGGCGACGATCTCCGCCTCGGCGGCGGGGACCCCTGCCTTCACATAGGCCTGCCCGCAGAAGGCTTTGATCTCTTCAAAAGATACCCTGGAGTTGGTATTCGCGTGCATGATATACTTTTCCATTATGCTCTTTCATCCAAGAAAGGGCTAGAGATTTTTCAAGAATTGTTTTCCGTTTTCGCCCAACATCCCGTTAATCTGATATTGTGAAACAGGAAGCTTTTTGATCTCGTCGATGAATCTTTTGATAGACTTCCCGTCACGCATCTCCTGAGGGTAATCGGTACCCAGCAGGAGTTTTTCCGGATCGATTTCAACCAGGGCGCATTTGACCGGGTTAATGTTGCCGAAACAGCCGCCCATATCGAATTCACGCAAAGACTGTTCGCCTCCTAACGCAGGCACATGGGCCATGCCTTGCAGCCTGCCGGGGAAACGATCTTCAACCCATTTCAAATTGTCATTTACCATGCGGCACTGATCGAGGTCATCGACAAGTCCGGAGGGCGAAGACAAAACGGCCACATCCACGCCTGCTTCGTCCATGGCGACAATATGATTTTCCAGAGCGAAGAGCTGCTGTTGAGGCATTTGCGCGGGCGCCCCATTGACAAAGATCGTCCTGGGTGTTCCGCCCGGCCCCAGCTTGGGCCGCACCAACTGTTCCGGTGAATAATGGATATGAAAATCGACTATCATGGTCAGCCATCCTTGTCTTCAATTTTCTGGAACCTGGAAACGACCACGGTGGAGGCTATGACGTACTGGATCTTGCCGTAGACGATAGCAGGCAGAGCAGTGACCGGATTGAAGTGTCTCAGGGCGACGAGCATGGCCATGGCTGCGTTTTCCACACCCACCTCGAAACAGGTCGCCTTGCGCTGTGCGTAACTAAAACCGAAAAGCGCGGGCAGGAAGTATCCCAGGCAAAGTCCCGCCACCGCTTTGACCAGGCATATGATAACGAGGTAGAGGAGTATGGAGATTTGTTGAATGAGCGTGCTGGTTCCCCTGGACATGGTGCCCATCACTATGAAAGTGAGGCATACGACCGCGAGCGGGCCGAAAGCAGGCTTCATCCTGCTTGCAGGTGCGGGAAAAAGAGACCCCAGAAGCGTTCCCGCGAGCACAGGGACAACCACCATGAACAGCAGGTCTTGAAAGATCGCGGTCACACTTGGGCCGGCAATGCCTCCTGCCAGCCACAAAATCAGCAGCGGCTGTATGAAAGGCGCCAGCATGGTGTTGATCGCAGTGGCCGAAACGGACAAAGCCAGATCGCCTTTGCTGATCAAGGTAAGCGCATTCGATCCGCCTCCGTTGGGTGTAGTGCCGGCAATAATAATTCCCAGGGCCAAAGTGTTTCCCGTGTCGCCCGGGAATAACCGGACCAGCACAAGAGAAAGCAGGAAAGCAATCAGGGGCGTAGAGGCCCATTTCAGCAACACTGCGACGGCCACAGTTTTCGGCCTTTGGACCATTCGAATCCATTGCTGAAGGTTAATGGCCAGTCCCATGGTAAACATGATAACCATGAGCAGATAGCGTCCCAGCGCGGGAACCGGGCTTTTTTCGACGGAAGGATAGAACAGGAAGCCGAAGACAATTCCCATCGTGAGAAAAAGCGAAGGCTCGGAGGAGATGAAAAGGCCGATCCCGCCAAAAGAAAGGGGCGCTGAAGGCGCTGCGCGCCCGACATAAGCGAAATAGCGCAGCAATAATCCCATTGTCCAGAGCAAGATCAGTGATGCGCTCACTACCGGCATGCCACCCAGCGGCATGCCAACGAAATTCGAGGCGGCAAACGGAATGATGAAACCCAGCACCAGGCAGGCGCTGGAGATGTATTTCAGTTTCACAGGGTTATAGGACGGATAGGACATATAGCAACGTAGAGTACTTTGCCGAGTTCTTATTCGATTCCCGCCAACCGCTTTGCACACTGCTTTTTGTAGTTGGTGTCCGATTCTCTAAACAGGGTGAGGCGGTGGGCCGCAGGCGAGCCTCCGCCATGAATATCGGAGACCGTGTCTGCGCTTTCCATCGCCATTTTTTCCACCAGGCGCAACATCTTTATCCTGTTTTCAACAGGAACTCCCACGGCCCCTTTCATGTACTTTTTAAGCAACGAACCGATCTCGGGGCTGTCAAAATCCCGTTCAGACGGCAAATCGGCAACAAAGCCGCCGCTCACATCAATCAGGAGGCGCACCATTTCGCTCATTTCCCTTCCTTCATGAATCTTTGAGGCGTTGGCCAGCACCGGGTCAATGAAAAACGTCCCCGAGGGCTGCGGCCTGCCCTCATAGGAGGCGGCCAGACTACAGCCATAGAGCGTTTCGGCAGTCAGGATCATTTCGATTATTTTCTCTTTATGGTGTGTTGCCTTTGCCGTTCCGTTGTAATCCATCATCAGCAGTGCGGCCCCGGCCATGGCGTCTATCTTGCCCGATTTACAGCCTCCGTGGGATTGACGGTGAAACGCTGAGAACCGGCTCACCATTTCTGCCGCGAATTCGACTTCCCCGCACATGAACACCCGTTCCCAAGGCACGAACACCTCGTCGAAGATAAGCGTTGGACAGTACTTGCTGTAGCGAACATTACCGCAATCCACCCCTTCGATTTCACGAGTGTCGAGTGAATTTCTTCCTACGACGTGAACGAGTCCCTTTGTATCGGATGGAACCGCAAAAGCCAGGGCGTAGTCTTCGTCGCCTTTTTGCAGGGCTCGAGTGGGAAGCACAATGATTTCGTGGGCGCTCAGGGAGCCTGTCTGATGAACCTTGGCCCCTCTTACGACAATGCCTTCTTTTGTCCTGTCCACAAGCCGAAGGTACATGTCCTTATCGTCCTGCTCATGAGGACTCAGGCTGCGGTCCCCCTTGACGTCGGTAACGCTCGCATTTGCGGCAAGATCGTTCACCTGCATATATTTCAGGAATTCCGTAAAGCGGTCGTAATAACGGGTCTTACATTTGCGGTCGATATCGCAGGTCACGATGGAGAGCGCGCACAGACAATCGAGGCCGGTACACCTCTGGTGACACGTTCCCACGTAACTTCCGAGCAGCCGATTGATCTTGACTCTTTTTACCAGGTCTTCGATGCAATGAGGCGTCAGAGTGAACCTGTTGATCCTGTCCCCTGTGAGCGGCGAGATCGCCGTGAAGAGTTCCCGATATTTTTGATCGCCGGCCAATTCATAGGTTGCGCCTGTTGCATTGATGCCCGCCAGTATCCGAGGGTTGTTCACGGGGTCTTCTATCTTCTGTCCGAACATGTAAACAGTCGGCTTGAGTTTCCTAAGGCTTTCCAGGTATTGTTCAAAGGTCTTCATGCTCACTCCGTTCACAGCTAAAAAGGCAAAAAGCAAACGCAAGACAGCGCAATTCATCTGTTTTACCTTTTACTTTCGCCTCCTTCGGTGAGGCCTCTTCGAAACGCTGAAATGTTCAACATTTTGGCCTTCGGCGGAACACTGGCTTCAATTGCCTTTTGCATGGAGTCCACCGAGACAACCGGACTTATTTTTATCAACACCCCCAGAACTATGAGATTAGCCGTAATCGGATCTTCCATTTCCTTTTCGGCAATGGTGGTAGCGGGAACGAGGACGATTTTATAGTCGCCCGCCTCAGGGCCATTTGTCCTGTCCGAATCAACGATCACCAGGCCTCCCGACTTTACACGGCCAATGTCGCGGGCCAGCGCTTCCTCAGTTAAAGCCACCAGGATATCGGCCTTTCTGACCACAGGATCGCAGATCGGTTCATCGGAGATGATCACCTCAGTCCTCGCCGCCCCACCCCGCAGCTCGGAACTGTATGACTGGGTCTGGACAGCTTTTTTTTCTTCAAAGACCGTCGCGGCTGTTCCGAGCAGTGTGCCCGCCAGAACCACACCCTGGCCTCCAACGCCGCCTATGATAATTTCGGTGCGGTTCATCCAGGTCTCCACCCGGCCCCGGCCCTTATCTTTTCTATTTCTTCGACCATTTCCGGCTTTTGAATATCCACAAACTCGCCCACAACGATCCTGTCCTTCAACTGCTCTGCGGTCAACCCGGCTGTTTTTTCGACCCGGATGGACCTCTTCCTATAATCCTCCATCATTTGAAC
>Ga0187771_10003982_pt1 | contig 10384 bp, 12 predicted proteins | sample 0116_SJ02_MP15_1_FD_133139 | JGI IMG/M metagenome (GOLD analysis project Ga0187771, IMG submission 133139) | Tropical peat soil microbial communities from peatlands in Department of Meta, Colombia - 0116_SJ02_MP15_10_MG | ecosystem: Environmental > Terrestrial > Soil > Wetlands > Peat | place... | reverse complement strand
GCTCGTTCCCTCCGCACCCCGAAAGCATGTTCACAAGAAGGGGAGCCGTTGAAAGGGCTGCGAAAGTCATTAAAAATTCTCGTCTTGAGTAATCCTTACTATTCATGTGGCTGTCTCTTTTGCTCAATTTTTTCGAGGCAACAGAAGCTACCGGTTGCAATGTCTTGGTCAAGCAAGTGAAAACCACCACCTTCGCACAGTACCCAGTGCTCGCACTCCCCGCACTGTTTCGAAAAAGATCCTCTCCGATCCTGCCGGTACCTTGCAAAACGATTTTTCCAGATGTCGACAAAAGGAGTTTCTTTGATATTTCCTTCAATGAATTTGCGAGATACGCTTGGACACCCCGTTACCCGACCATCATGCAGGATGCTGCCGATCATGATTCCCGACCCGCAGTAATGGAACTCGTCGCGTACCACGCACTCCCATTCTGGACCCCAATAGCCCTCTTCGCTCAAAGTGATCTTGATTGTACTCTGTTTTGCGCGTTGCTCCGCGATAAAGCGGAGTAGGTTCTGGTAATCGGTTTTATCAAGCAATAGCTCGCTGTTCGTGCCTGCGCGACCACGTGAAAACACCGGCGTGAATCGTACTGCAGGTATCCCCAGCCTTATCGTGTCATCGACAAAAGGCTCCAGATGGTTGATGTTGATTTTGCTGACGCAGCAAATAACGTCGAACATGGAGAAAAACCGATCTTCCAGGAGAGTACGGATCGCCGTCGTGACGGCTTCGTAAGAACCTCTGCGGTTACGAAGTTTATCGTGGTCAGCTGGAATGCCGTCGAAGCTGATAGCAATCGTCTTGAGTTTTGCGGCTTTGAGCCGCTTTATCATATTTTGGTTTAGGAGCATTCCGTTTGTCGTTATCCCCCAGTTGTATCCCAGATCAGCCGCATAGGCCCCCACGTCGATGATATCTTCACGCAGCAGCGGCTCACCGCCGATGATTGCAAAGGTGCACTTGTTAGGATCGTAATGTTCCGCGATAGTTCGCAGTTCGCGTTTGATCGTCTCACCGTCTACTTCGGCATCTCGGCTCGTGTCGTCCCTTAGGCAGTCGCTCCCGCAGTGGAGGCAGTTCAGGTTGCAGCGAAGGGTAGATTCCCAAAAAAGATACCGTAGTGGCGTGGTCTTTCTAAGCCGCTCCTTGCGCTCAATGAAGAGTTCCAGCGCTTGTATTTTTTGCTCGATGACATTCAAAGAATCGATCACATCCCTTCTTCGATAAAACTATTTCATACTATCACCACATAAACAAAATGACAATCAGGATTCCCCTAAATTTTGTTACGATTTCCCTGATACCGTGTAACCTAAAAAGGACAGTCTTCTTTAAGGATGACGAGATGAGGCTTTTGATATTCAGTTCGGAACGAAATATTGATTGTTCGTAAGAGGGGCAACTCATGAGCCGCACCATATTTTATTGAGATTTCGAAGAATCGCATTTCCAATATTTCGTCTAGAAATTCGCATTCTTTTCGATTGCCACGTGTGCGAGTTAGTAGTTGTAGCACGCGGTAACTGCTAGAGGCAAACCTTGCGAAGTGCAGGAAGGATGTTCTTTCCCAGTGCCGAAAACTTTTTGAAAGAGTCTGCGGATAACAGTGCTAAATCTCAGTTTTTCTTTTCGTGGCTACTAATCGCGACTTGCCCTTTTTTATTATTTTCTTTTCGAGTTCTTCAACGCAATAATATTTTCCCACAAATACATTGATGGTTTATGGAATCGGCCGTAACGATTATACGGATTCTTCTTTGTTCTCGTAAGCAATAAATAACGACTAGAGATGGTGATTCTTGATGGGCAGTATGGAGAGATGTGTATATTTATTCATATGTAGCATCGTACTGTGCAGATTCCACCGATTGCAGCAATCGATTTCGCGTTCTGACGAGCAGTTCCACGTCACTATTGGCCGGTCTGGTAAATACTTCAGCCGGAGTACCTATTTGCGCGATTTTGCCGTTTACATAGACAATGATTTTGTCTGCTATTGCGAACGCTTCGAATACATCATGAGTAACAAAGACTATTGGGATCGGAAACTCCCGGTGGATTTCTTTCAAAAAATTCTGCATTTCCACGCGAAGCGGATTGTCCAGTGCCGAAAAAGGTTCATCCAGCAGCAAGGCGGCCGGTCTTCTGATGAGCGCACGTGCAAGTGCAACGCGCTGTTTTTGTCCGCCCGATATTTCCGCAGGATATTTTTTCTCAAGTCCGGCAAGCTGAAACCTGTCGATTATGACACCAGCCCGTTGGTCACGTTCTGTCCTTGACAGACCATGTGCCCCATATAATATATTCTCATGGACAGTCATATGAGGGAATAAGGCAAGATTCTGGATCACATATCCGAACGACCGCTCCTGAGGCGCAAGGTTGCTGCCCGATTCGCTGTCAAAAAGAGTTTTTCCATTCAGGCCGATACTGCCATGGTTCGGTTTCATCAGCCCTGCAATCAGCTGGAGGGTCAGAGACTTGCCTGAGCCGGAATACCCGAAGAGAACGGCGAGCTCGTCGCCGATTTCCCATCTCGCATCGAGGATGAAACCATTCACCTTTTTCTTAATACTTACTGATAATCCCATTTATATCAACCGCCTGGTCAGTTTGTTCGCCGCATACAGGAAAATACCAGAAATCAGCGTAAATATCACGACCATGATCACCGCCTGAGGTCGGTCCCCACTGGCAGCCGCAGAATAGATGGCAAGCGGCATGGTGTTTGTCCTGCCAGGGATGTTCCCCGCAACCATGAGCGTAGCGCCGAATTCACCCATGGCTCGTGCAAAAGAAAGTACCGTTCCAGCAAAAATCCCTCTCTTGGCCAATGGAAAAATAACTTTCATAGCCGTCCGAAACTCTGAATGTCCGAGAGTGTAGGATGCGCGGATGAGTTCTTCATCCACGGATTCGAGAGCTGCCCGCGTCGTTTTCACCATGAGCGGCAACGCAACCACGAACGATGCAAGTACCGCAGCATACCAGGTAAACATGATGCTCCAACCGGTCCAGGCGTACAAATGCCGACCCAGGAGTCCGTTCCTTCCAAACAGGACGATGAGGTAATAGCCCGTGACGGTAGGTGGAAGCACGAGAGGCAGAGTCAGCAGAATATCGAGAAGTTCCTTGCCGGGAAAGTTCCTGCGTGCAAGGAGATAGGAAGTGCACAGGCCGATAATCACAACAAAGACTGTCGCGACTGTCGCTACCTGCAGGGAAAGTTTGAGGGAGAATAACAGGGTGTCCATCTCACGGCTCCTGCTCTCTCCGATTGGTCGATGATTACTTCGACTGACCTGCCGTCTTGAATCCGTACTTGGAGAGAATCTTTCTGCCTTCCTCGGAGGTAACGAGGGACAGGAAGGCCTTTGCAGCTTTCTCGTTCTTTGTGCTTTTGACGACTGCGATAGGATAGACCACGGGTTTATGGCTCGCTTCGGGCGTTGTTACGACGATCCTGACTTCCTGCTGCTTTACCATTGCATCGGTTGAATATACGACACCAGCGTCCACTTCCCCACGGGCCACGTAATCGAGCACCTGCCGAACGTTCTCCGCAAAGACCAGTTTTTCTTTTATCATATCAGAAACCTTGAAATACTGGAATGTCTCTTCTGTATACCTGCCGACTGGAACGGTCTTCGGATTTCCGACAGCGATCTTCTTTACCTCAGCTTTTTTCAGGTCATCGAACGAGACAAGTGCGATTTTCGAGGACATGGGGGTAATCAGAACCAGAGAATTGGTCGCAAAATTAACTCTCGTATCCTTCAAAACAAATCCTGCATTGTCGAGTTCATCCATGTCCTTGAGAGCGGCAGACGCGAATACGTCGACCGGTGCGCCGCCCTTGATCTGCATCATGAGGTCGCCTGACGCACCGAAGTTGAACATAACCTTGATGCCCTTGTTCTGGGATTCATATATCTTACCGATCTCCTCGAAAGCATTTTTCAAACTGATCGCTGCAGACACCGTTATATCCACAGGCGGTTCCGCGCTGGCGATTCGGCAAAACATGGCTATGATAAAAAGTGAAAGGAAGGCAGATAGCAACATTTTTTTTATCATGCAGCAATCTCCTCTTTTTGTATCGGTCTTGACAGTGTATAATCATGTACCGTCACATTCCGGTTCGCCGTTGTTTGCTCGCGCGTTGCGGATCAAGACCGAACACCAGTACAACTGCCGTAACCGGCAAACGCATTTTGCCTAGCAAGTCAGGTAAATGAAGCCATCATTCGCGTTACAATCAATTGTATCATGCAGTCGGAATCATTCTCGAGGGTGCATTGCCGTCCCCGCCGATCTTTTCAGCATGAGCGACCCTGGCCCGTCTGCGCGCGCGGGATCGGAGTTACAGGTATGCTAGCGGTATGGGGAATATCGTATAAACCGGCATTTGCTCGTCCCGCAAGGCCGGATTACAGTGCCGCTGGCCCACTTTCGTTGGTCCGTATTCTGATAGCGGTTACCATGTCATGCACGAATATCTTGCCGTCCCCCACTTCCCCTGTCAGAGCGGCATCACGTATTGCTTTAATGATCCTGTCGGCATCTTCATTCCTTACGACCACTTCTAACCTGGCCTTGGCAAGCAAGGCCTCGTTAAAAGAACTGCCACGCACGTGATGTGTCCACCCTCTCTGGTTTCCGCGCCCCTCGACATCGGAGACCGTGACCCCTGGTTGGCCCGCCTGGTCCAGGGCTGCGCATACACCTGGCACCTGGCTTGGACGTATAATCGCCTCGATTCTTTTCATGCTGAACTCCTTTCCTCCGTCTGGCGCTGCCTGCCGTCATGCATTACCGACTCTGTCATAGATACCTTCGGGCATGACCGGACAGCAGCCTATGATATCATATCTCAATAAATAGCAAACGCTATGCCAGCTGGCTAGGGCAGCCGTAAATCCTGGCAAGTGGCTCATAACAGGGATGTATTGGCTAGGGCTCAGTGGAAAGAAGCGATATGCAGAAAGTTCCTTGGGGACATGTTTTAAGCACGCGGTTAAAAGATAGGCAGTATCAGGTCCTGATGCGGTGTCTGTTTAATAGTGGCAGTGTATACAGCGCCTCTAACAGCGATCTTGAAAGAGCGAACTAGTTTCGTAATCCACAAGAGCGCGCCCTTGTTCGCCATTATCGCTTCATCGGCGTTTTGCAAATTACGGTATAGTACACCCTTCGATTGTCATTCATGCTGTCTGTGGTTCCAGGCCTTTTCCGATAAAATATCTTCGAATTTCTTCGAGGTCCGCGAGCTCAAGATTATCATCCGACTTTATCTGTTCGAGCATTAACCTAAGATTCCGTTCGTCATGCTTGAACCCGCATCTTGACAGAAGCATACATAACCCGGATTTGCCGATGAATTTGCTGAGAACCACCAACCGTTCGAATCCATGACGCTCCGGATCAATCGGCTCGTAATGCGATGCGTCCTTAATTATGCCATTGATATGGATGCCGGACTTGTGTGCGAATCGCCGATCCCTGAAATGCTCATAATTGATGCAGCTGTCGACCAGGGCGACCGCTTCCCCAACGGCATCCACATTATACGAGGTCACACTCCCGCCCTTTCTGCTGGACCTGTTCAGCGTGGCGAGTATGCGCTCGAGCGACACGAGACCCATCCTCTCGCCGATGCCCAGCAGGGTAGCATCGATGCAGCGTGCGCCGCATTCAATGGCCTTGAGCGCGTTTCGGTACGCGTATCCGAAGTCATCGTGAAAATGAAAATGCAGCTCATGGAAGGGAATCTTCCCGTCAAACAGACGCTTTGTCCTCTCCAGGTCCGACGGTCTTAGCATCCCAAGAGTATCAGCGTAACTCATTCGTTCGACGCCTAACGAGGCAAGATGGGAATAGAATTCTATGAGATCCGGAATGCTGGTCCGGGAAGCGTCTTCACAGGTGAATTTTACAAAAAGGCCAAGGGCTTTGGCGCAGGAAACCGCCTTTTCGACCTTATGATACAGTGCCTGCCTGGTCAACCGGTATTTTCTCTGGCTCCTCTCGCTGATGCCGGAGAATAGTCCCACCCACCGCAAGCCAAGGTCATGCACGAGGCGAATTTCATCGTTGTCGAGGCGCGCATGGGCAATGAGACGGGACCGGAGCTTCAATTTGACGATTTCCGAGATTGCTTGTCCGATGGACGGCGCCGCCGCAGGGTGCCCCACCTCGATAAAGCTTACGCCGATCTCGTCCAGGAGCAATGCGATCTTCTTTTTTACGTCGATCGGGAAAAAGACGCCATAGCACTGCTCGCCTTCCCGTAGGGTCGTGTCCAGTACCTCTATGTCTGGTTGGGCCTTCATAAAGCAGTATCCCGTAAACAGCGCAGGTGATTCTTAACTGCGCGTCAGAGTCTGGCCTTTCTTCCCGCGCTTACCCTGATAATCGGGACGTTAGAAATTTTCGATAGTAGCAGCCCGAGCAGCATTAAACCTCGCGAAACATGCGCTATTAAGAGCGCGATTTTCCCTCCTTCGGGGCTCCCCGTGTTCGCCAGCAGGCAGGAAACCATCAAGATTGCAATGCTGCCGCGGCGTAATCCTGCAATGAACGTGGTAGCCTCCTCCTGTCCTATACCGCAGCGCAGACCTCGCACTGGTCGTTTCGAGGGATCCTGACCTTCCTGAACTGCATATCCATGGTATTGAAGATGAGCATCTCCGACAGAAGAGGTTTTCCATATCCTGTCATCAGTTTGATGGACTCAATGGCCATGATGCAGCCGAGCATGCCCGAGACGGCTCCCAGAACGGGGAACCCGAGTTCTTTCCAGGATGGGTCATCCTCGGGGTAGACGCAGTGTACGCACGAGGCAATGCGCGGAACGACATTGAAGATATAGCCTTCCATGCCGTTCATCGCCGCCTCGACCATCGGGATGCCCTTCTCAATGCATGCCTTGTTCAAGATTCTCCGTTCTTCAAAGTTCGGACGGGCAGACAGAGCGACCTGTACGGTCTCGAGAAGCGGTCCCGCGTTGGCCTCGGTGATCCGTTCGTCGACTATTTCGATCTCCACCTCCGGATTCATCTCCAGGATCGATTTTTTCGCAAGCACCACCCTGCTCTCGCCGATGCGGTTCTTCATCAGGATCTGCCTGTTCATGTTGGAGAGCGTAAGGTTGCCCGAATGCGCGAGGATCATTCTGCCGATGCCCGCGGCGGCCAGATACAGCGCGGCAGTGCCGCCAAGTCCTCCTACGCCCGCAATCAGCACGCTCGAGTTCTTGAGACGCTTCTGATGGTTGACGGAAAAACCGGTTAGCATCATCTGCCGGCGGTATCGTTCAAGTTCCGTGTGAGTAAGTTGCTTTTCCATGGTTACGAGACCGACTCGGTGTAATCTTCTCCAATGCGCGCCATAAGCACTTCAAGTTCCATGTCCTTGTCTTCGCCCAAAATGCCGCAGGCGTCAGCCCGGCACTGCCTGCAGTGGGACATCTGGGAAATGTAGGGCCTGCATTTGTCCCGCATCGCGCCGATGGCCTTGTGGTCGGGCCGCTTCAGATGGGCAAGGTCGGCCTGCGGAATGAGCGGGATTATATTCATGACATGGGCGCCGAGGCCGCCTGCTCGTGCAGCTATCAACGGGATATCCGTGTCATTGATTCCCGGGATATAGACGGTATTGACTTTGACGACCATCTTTGACTTGACTGCGCTCGCTAGACCCTTCCACTGGTTGCCAAGCATCAAGGCCGCTGCTTCCGCACCTTCGTAGCGTTTGTCCCCATACGAGATCCACGCATAGATCGAGGCAGCGGTGTTCAACGAGACGGCGTTGATTGTCACCGTGAGGCTTCGTACGCCGGCCGCAAGGATGCCCGTCAGCCGTTCCGACAGTAAAAGGCCGTTTGTGGACAGGCAGAGAGTGAGGTCGGGAAACTCATGGTTGATCTGGCGCAGCACCCGGTAGGTGTTCGGGTTCGCGAGCGGGTCTCCCGGGCCGGCGATTCCCACAACGGTCAGCCGTTCATTCCGTTCAACTAGCGCGCGGATCCGCTCGAGCGCCTCCTCCGGGGACAGCACTTTGCTCGTGATCCCGGGGCGCGATTCATTGGCGCAATCGAACTTACGCAGGCAGTACCGGCACTGGATATTGCATGCAGGCGCAACGGGCAGATGGATTCTTCCGAAGGTATGGTGCGCTGCCTCGGAAAAGCAGGGATGGGTCTCGATAAAGGAAAGATTGTTTCTGGCTTTGGTGATCATATTTGATTCCTCCAATGGCTTTAGTAGGAGTAAAGAGCAATATTTTTGCCAGAGGAGAAACCGTTATAAATCCTATGGTTCGGCGGCGGCTTATTCCGCCCATTGGATGGTACGCGGGCAGGTGCATATTTTTACATCAGAGAAAGGGCATAAGAGGCCTCATAGGCGCTTCCTCAGGCAGATAAGGTTTGTGCCGCCCCACCCCCTGCTCGAATAGAACGCGAGCGCCCTGGAGTTCTTCCTGTCTGCCAAGAGCTGTAGGCGCGTAATGCCCCGCTTAAGGCACCACTCCCCTGCAGCCTCGACCAAAGCGGTCCCCACGCCGGATCTCCGGTGCTCACGCCTCACGACCAGGTCTTCCATGATCGCGGTTGGCCTGCCTTCCGCTGTCGAAATAGTCACCTGGACAGAACACATTCCGATCACGCGCCCGCCATCTTCCGCAACGAACACGTTTGACCGCCCCGAACCATCTTCGAGCAACAGCCGCAAGCCGTTCGCCTGTCTTTCAGGGTTTATAGCGAAAGCAGCCTCAATCTCGAACAGGTCGGCAAGAAGATCACACAGCTCGGGTATATCCGCTGACCGCGCGGATCGCACCTCTATAGCAGTGTTCTGAGCCTGCCTCTGCTCTTTCTCGTCTCGTGAAGTTTCGTGTGAGCGATGGAGATTCATCGAAAAAACTCGTGCCCCAGACTCGCACAGCGCCCCCGGCCCTTTCCTGTCACGCCGGTGCATGGACATGACACTTTTTGGTGCATGTGCGCGCGCACGCCTCACAGCCGATGCAGTTCTCGGGATGCGCAATGGACATGACCTTGTTGCCCATATCATCGCCGAACTCGTCCTCGCCCTCGAAGGGCTTTTCAATCAGTTCCAGCACATTGCAGCCGCAGACTTTATAGCAACGTCCGCAGCCGATGCATTTGTCGATCTCGATAGCATCGATGAATTTAGGGGTCCAAGGCTTTCCGCCCCTCGTTGTTCCAGTTATGGGGGACATGGCTTACCTCCAGAAAAAAAGGGTCATCCGTTCAGGGGTCGTGGTATATAGGACAAACCGCCGACCCCTTTTAAATGGCTTTACATTATCGCCTCACCGTTCTTCTCGCCGGTGCGTACGCGCAGCGCGCCTTCGATGGGGGACACAAAGATTTTCCCGTCCCCTGCCTTGCCGGTCTGGTTTACCTTAATCAGGGATTTAACGATAGACGAGACGGCATCGTCAGGAACGACCATCGTCAGCAGCCTCTTGGGCACAAAGAGCGCAATTTTCGGGAGCGCGTGGTCAAGGGCATAGGTGGACGGCGTCGGTTTCAGCCTGACGCCCGTGCAGAAGCTGTCCGGCAGCTCCGAATCCATTTCCCCGCACATAGCGCCCTTCTGTTTGCCCCGGCCGTCCACACTCTGAATAGTGAGCGACGGATAGCCGAGATCAACAAGGGCTTTTTTTGTTTCCGGGAGCTTGTCCCGGCGAATAATGGCGGTGATTTCCTTCATAATAAGATCTCCTCGCTGTTCGATAAAAGGGCAGCACGCTTTTGCTCCTGCAGGCCCTGGCTTGCGGATATCGGGCAGGGTCCGACAAACAAACAGCCTCGCTTACAGTCCTGCTTCGCCCGTACGGACCGTGTAGGCATTCTCGACCGGACTGACGAATATCTTGCCGTCACCGATGAAGCCGGTCCGGGCCTTGTCCTGGATCACGTACAGCACCCTGTCAAGGTCCTTGTCGTCGATGACGGTCATGATGAGCACTTTGGGAAGCTCATCGTAATGCACCGGCCCGACTGTCAGACCTTTCTGCTTTCCTCGTCCGAACACGGGGACTTTTGTTAGCGACGGGAAGCCCGCTCCTTCCAGCGCCAGCACAACTTCCTGCTCTTTTTCGGGGCGAATAAACGCTCTGATCATCTTCATGGCACTTCCTCCTTGAATTCCGTACTGGATACTCAATCTTCGATGCATTACTTGGCCATCGCCTTCTTCAGCCACGGCGGCGGCGATTTCTTGATCGTTTCCTCAAGCTGCGCAAGAGCATGTTCGATGGAAACTGGTTCCTTCACCTTCATGGGCATCATACCTTTTTTCACAAGCCGTGCTGCGGAGGGGCCGCCGATTTCGGTCAGATACACGAG
>Ga0187771_10003981_pt1 | contig 10384 bp, 12 predicted proteins | sample 0116_SJ02_MP15_1_FD_133139 | JGI IMG/M metagenome (GOLD analysis project Ga0187771, IMG submission 133139) | Tropical peat soil microbial communities from peatlands in Department of Meta, Colombia - 0116_SJ02_MP15_10_MG | ecosystem: Environmental > Terrestrial > Soil > Wetlands > Peat | place... | reverse complement strand
GGCCTGCTGCTCGGGCGCCAGGGGAGTAAGGACGTAGCGCGCCTTTTCGAACAGTGCCGCGTCCGCGTGCTCGAGCCCCGAGCGCTCTTTTCCAGCCAGAGGGTGGCCGCCCAGGAAGAGCGGTTCGTCGCCAAAGGACTCGCGCGCCCGCTGGCAAATCAGGCGCTTGGTGCTGCCCACGTCGGTGACGAGGGCGCGCGCAGAAACAACGCCTTTCAATTGCGGAAGCAGTTCGAGGATGACGCCGACGGGCGTGGCCACAACGATGAGGTCCGCGCCCCGCACTGCCGCGGCCAGGTCCGCCGCGGTTTCGTCCACGGCACCCAGGGCCACGGCGCGCGCGGCGGTCTCCGGCCGGTCGCAGCCGACCCGCTTGCCGGAGAAGCCTGCCTTTTTGAGCGCCAGGCCCCAGGAGCCGCCAATCAGCCCCAAGCCGACAATCGCCACATGGTGGAAGAAATCTTCGGAAGATCCCACTTTGGGAGCACCCAGCCAAGCACGTCAAATTCGAAGGTGACCAAGCAAAGTCGAAAAGTCGAAAGTTGAAGGTCCAAGAAGTTATTCTCGACCTTTGACTTTCGCCCGTCGACTGTCCTTCAAATCGTCCGCCCCACCGCCGGCGCGATCATGCGCAACTCCTTCATGAGTTCATCGAACTGGGTGGGGTAAAGCGACTGAGCGCCGTCGCTCAGCGCCCTTTCCGGATCGTGGTGCACTTCGATGAGCAACCCGTCCGCGCCCGCCGCCACTGCCGCCCGCGCCATAGGCGGGACCTTGTCGCGCCGGCCGGTGCCGTGGGAAGGGTCGGCGATGATCGGCAGATGCGAAAGTTTCTGGATGACGGGGATGGCGGAGACGTCCAGCGTATTGCGCGTGTAGCTTTCAAAGGTGCGGATACCCCGCTCGCAAAGCACGATGTTGTAATTCCCGCCCGCCATGATGTACTCGGCGGAAAGCAACAGTTCTTCGATGGTCGAGGAGATTCCCCGTTTCAGCAAGATGGGTCTGGCCACTTTTCCCAGTTCCCGGAGCAGGTTGTAGTTCTGCATGTTGCGCGCGCCGACCTGCAGCACGTCCACGTAGCCGAGCATCATGGGGATCTGTGTCTGGTCCATGATTTCGGAGACCACCAGCATGTCGTGCCGGTCGGCGGCGCGGCGGATCAGCTCCAGCGCCGGCAAGCCGAGCCCTTGAAAGCTGTAAGGAGAAGTCCGAGGTTTGAACGCGCCGCCCCGGAGCACGCGCACGCCCTGGTTCGCTACGGTGGCGGCGATGGTCTCAATTTGCTCGGCGCTCTCCACGCTGCACGGCCCGGCCATCACGACCACCTGCGGGCTGCCGACGGCCACGCCCTTCCCGAGTTGGACCACCGAACCTTCCGGCCGGAAATGGCGGCTGGCCAGCTTGTAGGGGGCGGAGATACGGAGCACTTCCGCCACGCCCTCCAGCAGCTCGATATCGCGCGTGTCGAAATCCGCCTTGGCGCCCACCGCGCCCAGCACGGTGTGACGCGCGCCGGTGGAGCGATGGATATCAAACCCCATCTCCATCAGCCTGTTGATGGCGCGTTGGATTTGTTCTTCCGTCGCGCCTTCTTGCATCACCACAACCATCTTCGCTTACTCCTTCCCGGGGGAGCCCGTCGGGGACGGGCTATCCATGGCATGCCGCTCCAGGGAGCGGGCCTCATCAATAATGCGCTCGAAGAGCCGGCGGATGGCGGCGTCGTCCAGAGGCCCAAGGTTCGCCTTCACGACGTTGCGCAGGATCTCGGCCTCGCGCTCCGGCTGCCAAGCCGGCAGGCTCAGCCGTTTTTTGAGGTGGCCGATTTCCACGGCCCAGCGCGAGCGCTCGTTGAGCAGCTTCAGGAGCTGCCGGTCGATCTCATCAATCTGTTTGCGCCAGCCTTCGAGATCGGTCATACGGGTTTACCCCCGCTCCCCTCGCGGAGCCAACGGACGAACTCCTCGACCCCCGCAGCCCCTGCCTTAGAGTAACGCTCTTCGACTGCGTGCACCACCGCGCTGCCCACCACGGCGGCGTCCGCCAAGGTCTGCACGCGACGAACCTGTTCCGGGCTCGAGATGCCGAACCCCACCGCCAGCGGCAGGGTGGTGGCCCGGCGCGCGCGCTCCACCAGCGCCGGCAGCGTGGCGGCAATCGCGTCGCGCTCGCCCGTGACGCCCGTGCGCGAAATGAGGTAAAGAAAGCCCGAGGAAAGCCTAGCGGCGCGCTCTAGCCGCTCAGGCGTCGAGGTGGGCGAGGCCAGAAACACCGTGTCCAAATTGCGAGCGTGCAGGACGCTGGCGTACGTGTCCGCTTCCTCGGGGCTGAGGTCCACGACCAGCATACCGTCCACGCCGGCCTGGGCGGCCTCGCGCGCGAACCGCTCCAGCCCGTATTGCAAGACCGGATTGTAATAAGTGAACAGGATCATGGGCGCCCGAACCGCCTCGCGCCAGCGGGGGAACCGCTCCAGAATTTTTCGCAAGGTCGCGCCCGCGCGCAGCGCCCGCTCCGAGGCGCGCTGGATTACCGGGCCGTCCGCCAGCGGATCGGAGAAAGGCACGCCTAGCTCGATCACATCGGCGCCCGCTCGCTCCAACGCCGTGAGCAGCTCACCTGTGGCCTCGAGCGAGGGATCGCCCGCCGTGAGGTATACAATCAGACCCTTCGCGCCGCGCTCGCGCAGGTCGCGAAAACGGGCTTCAATGCGAGTTGTAGAGACGGCCGGCATCAGATAATCTGGGATTTGTGATGTTCGATTGTTGATTGTACAGGACAGGCGTGCGGCTCTCAATCAGCAATCGACAACCGAGACTTACAGGATTCCCGCCGACTGAAAAATCCCCAAGTCCTTATCGCCGCGCCCAGAAAGGTTGATGACGACGATGCTCTCCCGGCTCATCTGGGGCGCGCGCTTCATCACTTCCGCCACCGCGTGCGCGGGCTCGAGCGCGGGGATGAGGCCTTCCGTTCGGGCGAGAACTCGCGCCGCCTCCAGGGCCTCCGCGTCGCTCACGCGCGTGTATTCGACCCGGCCTTGCCGATAAAGGGCCGCATGTTCCGGGCCGACGGCGGGATAATCCAGGCCTGCCGAAATCGAGTGCGTGCCCGAAATCAGCCCGTCCTCGGTCTGCAGCACGTAAGTATACGTCCCATGGAGAACACCCGGCTTGCCGCCGGCAAAGCGCGCCGCGTGCTCGCCCAATTCCTCGCCGCAGCCTCCTGCCTCCACACCCACCATCTTGACCGAGGGATCGGGGAGGAAGTCGAAGAACAGTCCGATGGAATTGCTTCCTCCGCCCACACACGCAAAGAGGCAGTCCGGCAAGCGCCCGGCGGCCTCCACGATTTGCCGGCGGGTTTCCTGGCCGATCACGCGCTGGAAATCGCGCACCATGACCGGATAGGGGTGCGGTCCGAGCACCGAGCCCAGCAAGTAATAAGTGTTCTGAACGTTCGTTACCCAGTCGCGCATGGCTTCATTGATCGCGTCTTTGAGAGTCTTGGTTCCCGAGGCGACGCCCTCCACCCGAGCGCCCAGCAGCCGCATGCGAAAGACGTTGGGGGCCTGGCGAGCCATATCCTCCTCGCCCATGTACACGACACACTCGAGCCCCATGAGCGCCGCCACAGTGGCCGTCGCCACGCCGTGCTGGCCGGCGCCCGTTTCCGCCACCAAGCGCATCTTGCCCAGGCGCTTGGCCAGCAAGCCCTGTCCCAGGCAATTGTTGATCTTGTGCGCGCCCGTGTGCAGCAGGTCTTCGCGCTTAAGGAAAATCTGCGCCCCGCCCAGGTGCTCGCTCAGCCGCCGAGCGTGGAAGAGCGGCGTAGGCCTGCCCGCAAAATGTTTGAGAAGGCGCGCCAGCTCGGACTGAAACTTCGCGTCGGAGCGCGCGGCCTGGTAGGCCCGCTCGAGCTCCTCGATCGGGTGCATCAGCGTTTCGGGCACGAAACGCCCGCCGAATTCGCCGAAGCGCCCGCGCGCGTCGGGCCAGCCACTCAATGATGGATTAACGGTGGCCATATCACAACTCGCGATCAGCGCGTTCGAGCTCCGCAAAGAAAGCCCGCAACTTGGCGTGATCTTTGACTCCCGGGGCCGACTCCACGCCGCTCGCGACATCCACGGCGTAGGGCCGCACTTCGCGGATAGCCCGGGCAACGTTCTCAGGCGTCAGGCCCCCGGCGAGGATGATGGGACCATATTGTGCGATGCGTCGGGCCACTTTCCAGTCGAACGTCCGACCGGTCCCACCCCGCAGCACAGGGTCAGCGGTGTCGAGGAGGATCGTGTCTTTGCGGTTTCGCTCGATGAGCGCGGCCACGGTCTCCTCAAGGCTGGCTCGCGTCCTGAGCCAATAGAATCCTTTTAGCATTTGAGATAGAAGCCCTCTCACGAGCCGGCCGGAAAAGCTCGGCGCCCGAGGAATATTGACCGCGCGAATTACCGGGTAGCGCCCGAGGGTATCCTCAGCAGGGAATTTCGGCCCGTGCAATTGCACAATCGCCACGCCCGCTTCATCCGCCACCGCGTTGATATGAGCCGCATCGGTCTCGTCCGCAAAGACGCCAACGGCCGTAACGAACGGCGGCAGCCTGCGAATAATCCCCCGCGCCGCTGCGGGGGCTAGATAGCGTGGCGAGGGCGGATAAAAGTTGAAGCCGAGAGCCGCCGCACCCAGTTCGACGGCCACTTGAGCGTCCTCGAATCGCGTAATGCCACAGACTTTGACCCGCGTCGGCATTCTTGCCTGCTTGTCACTCGTCACTTATCACTCGATACTGCTCTTCGGACGCCCTCGAGCAGGTCCGCGAGGGCCTGGCCCGGGTCGGGCGTCGTCATCAGCCGCTCACCGATCAGAATCGCGTTGTACCCCGCCTCAGCAAGGCGGCGCGCGTCCTCAGAAGTCTTGATGCCGCTCTCGCTCACAGCCAAGCAGCCCGAGGGAATCCCAGACCTCAGGCGGAAGGAAGTCTCAAGGTCCACGCCGAGCGATCTCAGGTCGCGGTTGTTGACCCCCACGATTCTCGCCCCCGCGGCGAGCGCCCGCGCCAGTTCCTCCTCCGTATGGACCTCCACAAGGGCCGCAACGCCCAGGCGCGTGCAAAGGCTGAGAAGTTCGTGCAATTCCTCGTCTCCCAGCGCCGCGACAATCAGCAGCAGCGCGTCCGCCCCGGCCGCAACCGACTCGTAAACCTGGTACGCGTCCAGGATAAAGTCCTTGCGCAGCACCGGCAGGCTCGTGGCCGCGCGCGCGGCCGCAAGATCTTCGAGCGATCCCAGGAAGAACTGCTCCTCCGTCAGGACCGAAAGCGCGGCCGCTCCGGCGCGCGCGTAACTCTCAGCGATTTCCCGCCGCCGATATTGCTGGCACAGCAACCCGCGCGAAGGCGAGGCTCGCTTCATTTCCGCGATTACGCGCAAGCCGCCCGCCCGCAAGGCGAGGGCGAAGTCGCGGCGCTCGACGCGGTTCTCAGCGGCCTTCCGCACGCTTTCCAGCGGCACACGCGTCCGCTTCTCCTCGCTGCGCCGGCGGCACGCCGCCACAATCTCGCCCAGAAATGTCCCCTGCAGATCCGGCATTCGGATCCCCGCTCCCTCGGAATACTTCGCCCCCAGAAGGATAATCTGTAACTGTAAACGCTGGTGTCACCTCCCGTCAACACGCGCCGCACCTGCGAGTCGATCGCGCAGGAGCGGCCGTGCATCAGAACCGCACAAAACGAAACGTCGGTGCTAGCGGCGGCATCAGATGGCTGGAGGAGACTTCACATGCCAAAGATGAAAGTAGCGCAAGTCACCAAGCCCGGAGCGCCTTTTGAGCTGCTCGAGCGCGAAGTGCCCAAGCCGGGCGAAGGGCAAGTCCGCATTCGCGTGCAAGCCTGCGGCATTTGTCACAGCGATGTGCTCGTCAAAGAGAACCTCTGGCCGGGCCTGCAGTTTCCGCGCGTGCCAGGGCACGAGGTTGCCGGGGTGATTGACGAAGTCGGCAGCCACGTCACAGGGTGGACGAAGGGGCAACGGGTCGGGGTGGGATGGTACGGCGGCAATTGCGGCAAGTGCCTCGCCTGCCGTCGAGGCGATTTCATTAACTGCGCGGCACAGTTGGTTGCAGGCATCAGCTATGACGGCGGTTATGAGGAATACATGCTGGCTCCCGTCGAGGCGCTGGCCCTTTTGCCCGACGGTATCGCGGTTGAGGATGCCGCTCCGCTGCTCTGCGCGGGGATCACCACCTTCAACGCTTTACGGCACAGCGGAGCCGGCCCCGGCGACCTAGTCGCGGTGCAAGGGGTCGGCGGGCTGGGCCATCTGGCCATTCAGTTCGCAAACAAATTCGGCTACAAGGTGGCCGCCGTCAGCCGCGGGAAGGACAACGCCGCCTTGGCGAAAAAGCTCGGCGCCCATCATTACATCGACGGCCAAGCCTCCAACGCCGCTGAAGAGTTGCAGAAGCTGGGCGGCGCCCGAGTGATCCTGGCTACCGCCCCCAGCGGCAAAGCCATGACGGCACTGATCGATGGCTTGGGAACGGACGGCAAGATGGTGGTGGTCGGCGCGAGCGCGGAACCCATCCAGGTAACTCCTCTCCAACTCATCGTCGGCCGCAAGGGCCTGCGGGGCTGGCCTTCCGGGACGGCCACCGATTCGGAAGACACGCTGAACTTCGCCGTCTTGACTGGCGTGCGCGCCATGATTGAAAAATATCCGCTCGAGCGCGCCAACGAAGCTTACGAGAGGATGATGAGCGGCAAGGCGGAGTACCGCGTGGTCCTCACCATGTCCGCGTGAGCGGGCCGCTACGTTTTTTCAAGTTCTGCCTGAAAATCTTGAGGTGTGAGCTCGACCTCGCGAAGGATTTCGCGGATGAGGGGACGCGAGAGGTCCCTTCCTGGGTGATTCGGCACGGTGGTTGTTCTGCCGTCGGGATGGCGATAAAAAACGTGGCTGCCTTTTTGCCGCACGGCCTGAAACCCCAGACGGAGGAGCACTTTCTCCATCTGGCGGAATCCGACGATTGGCAGGCGCGTCACACGGAAACCTCAATCTGCTGTAGCCCTACAAAGCGCGGCAAATCATCCAATGAGCCTTTGTATTCCTCAAGGCACAACTCCAGGACTTCTCTGAGGTTGCGATGTAATTCATCCAGAGTCGCAGCCTGAGTGTGAGCACCGGGAATGCCCGGGACGGTCCCCACATACAGCCTGCTCTCAGGATCCCATTCGACGTACGCAGAAAAGGTGTGCATGCTGCGGCCCTCTTGAGGATTATTTATACCAGAATTTCGCACGCCCCGGGCGGCATTTCTTCCCCGTGCCGGTGAGTGGATACAGGGGCGCCCCGCAAAATCCGCTGATTTTCTGAGCGAGAAGTTCTATATTGTGCGACGGCATCTTGGCCCCGAGCACTCGTCGCGCCCTGCGTTTTAGGCATGAGGACGCGCGCGGGGTGGAGGTACGGCATGGTTGATGTGGTGACGTTTGGCGAAGCCATGGTTCGGCTGTCGCCTCCGCATTTCCAGCGGCTGGAGCAGACCTCGACGCTCGACGTACAGGTGGGCGGCGGCGAGCTGAACGTGGCGGTGGGCGTGGCGCGCCTGGGCCTGAGGAGCGCCTGGGTCTCACGTCTCCCCAAGAACCCCCTGGGCCGCTTGACCGCGAACCGCGTCCGCCAAGCGGGCGTAGACGCCTCGCATCTGGTCTGGGCGGCCGAGGGCCGCATGGGCCTGTACTTTCTCGAATTCGGCGCCGCGCCCCGCGCCAGTTCCGTGCTTTACGACCGCGCCCACTCCGCCGTGAGCGAGGTGCATCCGGGCGAGATCGATTGGAAGGAAATCTTTGCGGGCGCGCGCTGGTTCCACACCAGCGGCATCACGCCCGCCCTCAGCGATTCGGCCGCCGCGGTGACGCTCGAAGCGCTCGAAGCCGCCCGCCAGGCCGGCCTGACGGTGAGCTACGATCTCAACTACCGCGGCAAGCTCTGGTCGCCAGAAAAAGCCCAAGCCATCCAGGAACCCATGATGCAGTGTGTGGACGTGCTCATCACCACCGAGGAAGATACCAGCGTGGTCTTTAAGATTCGGGCGGAGGGCAAGACGGACGCCAAAGGCTATACGGAGGTTTCCGCCGAATCCTACAAGGAAGTGGCGCGCCGCCTGCAAGACAAATTCAAGTTCAAGGCGGTCGCGATTACGCTGCGGGAAAATCCGCTTGTATGGCGAAACACCTGGACGGCCATCGCCCTGGCGGAAGGCACATTCTACGAAGACGTAAAGTACGACCTGGAGATCGTGGACCGCCTGGGCGGGGGCGATTCGTTTAGCGCCGGGTTCATTTACGGCTGCTTGACGAAGGGCTCTTATGAGGCCGCCGTCCGCTACGGCAATGCTTTCAGCGCGCTCAAGCACTCCATGCCCGGCGACTTCAACTGGGCGACGCTCCAGGAGGTCGAAACCTTGCTGAAAGGCGCCAGCTTGCGCGTGGCGCGCTAGCGCGCGGCCCCTGGCCGCGCCGGGGTTGGGAATTCGGGACTCGGGATTCGGCGAGGTTCCGAATCCCGAAATCCGAACCCCGAATCCCGGAGGAAAACATGCCCTGGTCCAAAGAGAAAGCCCTGTTGCATCTGCGCGCTGTGGGACTGATTCCCATCGTTCGGGCCCCTTCCCCCGAGGACGCGCTGCGCGCCGCCGAGGCCATCATCGCGGGCGGCATCGACATCGCGGAGATCACCATGACGGTTCCCAACGCCATCCGGGTGATGGAGCGCGTGGCGGAGAAGTTTGGCGAGAAAGTGCTGCTCGGAGCGGGCACCATCCTCGACCCGGAAAGCTGCCGCGCCGCCCTGCTGGCGGGAGCGGAGTTTATCGTCACGCCCGCTCTCGACGTGCGCGTGGTGGAAGCCGCGCACCGCTACAGCAAGGCATGCATCCCCGGCGCCCTGACCCCGACGGAGGTCGTCACCGCATGGCAGGCGGGCGCGGACATGGTCAAGATTTTTCCCGCCGGGCCGGTCGGCGGGGCGCAGTACATCAAAGCCTTGCGCGGACCTTTCCCTCATATTGACTTCGTTCCGACCGGCGGGGTGAACCTGCAGACAACGCCGGAATTCATCAAGGCCGGCGCGGCCGCTGTCGCGGTGGGCGGGGAACTGGTGGAGTTAAAGGCCCTGCGCGAAGGAAAATTGGACGTGATCACCGCCAACGCGCGCAAGTTCGTGGAAGCGGTCCGCTCAGCAAGAAACCGGGACTAGGGGTTTGGGATTAGGGATTCGGGGCAAAGGGTCATGAGCCCGGTGTTGGCTGCCTTCTTTCTTCGAACCCCTAACTCCCAATCCCGAATCCCGACCTGTTCTTCAATGGGCGACACGCTGCTCAGCATCCTCCTGGTCCTGGCCATCCTGGGTGTCAGCGCGGTTCTCACCCAGTGGTTCGCCCGCGCCATGTACATCACCTGCCCTCATTGCCGAACTCTCAACGCCCGCCGGCGCACGAAGTGCCGCGCCTGCGGGGAGAAGATTCGGGATTAAGGATGTCCTTCGTCCTTCGTCCTTTGTCCTTTGTTCTTCGGTTGTGGTCAGGTGACTGTCGCGACCGGGGCGGTGCCCGGCGGAAAAACTCACGGAATTTGTGCGTCAAGGAGATAGTTTTCCCTCCAAAAAAAGTCGCTACCGGTAGCGACAAAGTGCGTTACCCCCCTTGACAATTGCGTTACTTTTTGGTATACAACCATATTCAGAGACCCCTGATATTCCTACATGTTACTTAATTAGCTGCAAACACTGCCTCGGCCTTTATTGAGATTTGCGAAATGGAGCGACAACCAAGGTTGTAGCGGCGGTCTGCGACCGCCGGCTTTTCGGCGCTCGTAGAGCGCCGCTACAAAGAATGAACGTCACTCTATTTTGCAAACATCCGCAAGAGGGCACTCTCGCTCGCCCGTCGACCGGGAAGTCTCTCGGCCCGAGGAGCACGCCATGAGCCTGGTCCACAGAAAGTCCACCGCGAGCATGCGCGCCGCGAGTCGCGCCAACGCTCTGAAATCCACCGGGCCACGCACCGAGAATGGGAAGTGGAATTCGAGTCAGAATATTATGAAGCGTCTTCCCTTTGCCCAGGCGTTGAAGGCGAATATGCGGGAGATGGGCGAAAACCCCGACGAGTACGACGAGCTGCGCGCGGCTTTTCATAGGGCCTTTCAACCTCAGGACGACTTTGAAGAGATGCTGGTCGAGGACATGGCGCAGGCCCGCTGGCGTCAACAAAGACTGATCCGCGCCGAGTCTGGTCTGGCGGCTTCGCAGAGACGCAAATACGAGATCGAGCGTGAATTGCAGAAATATGACCACGGCAACCCCTTTGAGGGAATTGCCAGTTTGGCG
>Ga0187771_10003979_pt1 | contig 10385 bp, 12 predicted proteins | sample 0116_SJ02_MP15_1_FD_133139 | JGI IMG/M metagenome (GOLD analysis project Ga0187771, IMG submission 133139) | Tropical peat soil microbial communities from peatlands in Department of Meta, Colombia - 0116_SJ02_MP15_10_MG | ecosystem: Environmental > Terrestrial > Soil > Wetlands > Peat | place... | reverse complement strand
CTCGCCGTGAGGGAGAACATGGACTCGAAGCGACTGAAGGCGTCTGCCTTGAGCTCCTCTGGGATGATCCTCACACCGTCGAGTGCGGCGGACAGGAAACCCCTGGGGGCAAGGGCCTGGGCAGCGGCAGCGAACGCTTCGACAGAGAGTGCTTTGTTCTCCTGACCCTGGGGACAGGTGTAGGTGTGGACGTAGCTGTAGAGGGCAGGGGGATAGATGGCAGCTCTCTTGTGGAGCTTGTCGAAGAGGAAATACTCGTAGGGGATGATGAGGTGTCTCCCGAACTCGCCGTAATCGGACGAAAGCTCGATGAGAGACTCGACCAGGACGCGCTTCTTGTAGGCCAGCTCGACGGACCTGAACAGCTCGGCGTTCGTTATCGGCTCGTAGACGTTGAGGAGCCTCCCGACGACGAACTCCCCCAGGAACGATGTGGTGGCGTCCTGGTTCAACATGTGCTCATCGACGATGAGGGCGGAGGCTGCGACCGGTGCGTCAACGTATCTGTACCGTACGCCTTCACGGAACCGCTTCGAGACGATAATCAGGTCGTAGTCGGAGTCCGGGCGGGAGTACCCCGCGACCTTCGACCCGTATGCGGCAAGAGCGCTGATTTTAGCGGGCTCCACAAGGGAGGAAGCTATACTGGTTACGGTTGTGCGCTCTTCCTGTGTGAGCCTCAACTGCGCGCCTTCTGAATCTCGGCGAGCTTCGCCAGGACCCGGGGGTCGTACCGTGTAGACGCCGCGATAGCCATCGGAACCTTGAGGGTGTTCTCTTCCGGGCCAACCCAGTGGATGGGGAGGTCCTTCGCAACCCATAGGTCCCCTGCCTTCCTGCTGAGTGCCGCGTCTACGAGGTCGTTCTTGAACTTGCGGCTGACCAAGGAGACGAGGGACTTCTCTGAGAATAGGAGCCTGGGCTCAACCGTATGCTCCGCGTCAACGAAGGACGCCTCGAACAGGGTTGTAATCACCTCGTCGCTCGTGATGTTCTTGGTGCTGAGCTTCCTCACCAAGTCAACGTAGTGGGTGAATTCATGAGCGGCGACGGCCTCGATGGTCCCCTTTGTACCGAAGGCCACGAGGGCAGCGGAGAACTGCACAAAGATCACGACGCTCCCCGTGACGGTCGTTGGTATCACCCGGGCGAACAGGACCCCCATCTGGCCGTACTCTGCGCCCGTCTTCGAGCAGGGGAGCGTCGGCTCGATGTAGTATGGCGGGTACTTGAGGCCGCTCGACCTTTCGACCCGTTGTATCGCCCCCACGACGAGGTTCATCCTTCTCCTGACCTTCGTCGCGATGGCCCTCGGCACCTTCTCCTGAGCCACAGCTTGGTCTAGAAGGATAAGAGGATCCATGGATTTCGCGACCGTCTTGGGGTCTTAATGAGTCTTAGCGGCACTACTCGACCAGACGGAAGTTTACTGGGGGTTGCCGCCGGGAGACCTCCATGAAGATCTCCGTCTGAATCACACCCGGTATCTTCCCGATGATGTCGTAGACCGCGCGGTGGAGCTCGTCCAGCGACTGGCCCTTCAGATTGACGATGATGTCGAAGCGCCCCGTAACCTCCCTGATAAGACGGACACCGTCGACCTTTTCCACTTCCTTCAGGACTGACTCCCTCTGCTTCGGGTCTATGTTAAGCCCTGCTATGGCTCCCGCGCGCATCCCGAGGCTCTCCTCGTTCACCAAGACGGTGAATTTCTCGATGACCCCGCGCTTCTGCAGGCGCTTGATTCTGCTGTACATCACCGAAAGGTTCACCCCGAGCTGCTTGCTGAGCTTCGGGACGGACACGGAAGCGTCGGAGTACAATGAAGAGAGTATCTTCATGTCCAGGTCGTCGAGTCTCGCCAGTGTAGTTCGCCGGGATTTCTTGTCTGCGCGCGATATTTCTACTTTTCAGGCATACGTATGTGAAGGTTTGCGCGAAATCTTCTCTATTACTTCCACAATTGCATGGGGCTTGAGGGGTTTGCCGCTGGGACTACGGCGAGGCCGGGTATCAGGGTCTGTTGCCGGTCGGACTGGCCAGAGGATCTAGGCTGCCTTTACGTCTTCGACCCGTTTCGCATTTACCTGGTAGGTCTCTTCTGTGATCGTGTTGCCCCTCACGAGCTTTCGCTTCTTGGAGCCATCCTCCTTTGCCCTGTAGCCCACTCCATCAGTCATGAGGATGTAGTTCTTCCCGCCCCCAAGGGTGTCTGCCCTCATGGGGAATCCGGCTTTGTCGCTCCCGCCTGTAATCATTATCCTTCCCGCCAGCCCGATGGTGGCCCCATCGATTACGTCTCCAATCCTGTGCCCGATGAGTGGCTGCGCCTGGGCGTCCTTGACCTCCGAAGACTCCGATTTTCCCGTCCTTGGGTCGGAGAGAATCAGCTTGAAACTGACCATTCTGGCGGCTCCGAATCTGTCGGGTAATTAAGCTTGGAGATAGTTGGCGGTGAATCAGTTCAGTGGTTCGGAAAGCGCCGGGACGTGTGCCGTTGACGTGGGTTGCGTTAAGTCGCAGGACTGCCCCGTGCCCCGTCTGACCTGGAGTCATTGGGTCGGTTGAAGTGATACGGCTGAGGCCGGTGGATCTGAACGCCTCTAGAAGCCGTACATGGGGTCAGCCGGAGACTTGATTCCCACTATCTCCTCAAGAACGCTCCTCTCGTTAGGCGTCAACGACCCCAGAAGCTTCGTTCGGAGTGCCTTCGCCTCGTGGCTCTTCGGCATGGTGTAGAGTATGTCGTTCTCCTTGACCTGCCGTCCCAAGGTGGGCCCGTCAACGGAGATGGCGACCTTGTCCCCCTCCCCGGCTTCGTTCAGCACTTTGCCCTGGTCCTGGATCTGCTCGACGGTCCCCAGCTCCACCCCTTCAGTGGACATCAGCCTGACCTTGGGCTTCAGCCTCCCCGCGAGAATCTCGACCCCGAAGACAGCCGGGTCGTTCCTCCTAAAGAAAGTCCCGGGTATCACCTTGATTTTGCAGGGCCTCGTCAGGCTGGATAGCGCTGCTTTCTCGTCAGACTCCTTCTTTGCTGCGGCCCAGTTGACGTAGTTGTCTATCACTTCGTAGATTATCGCCGACACGAAGATGGGACCTGTCCCGACGTAGTCCTTAGCCTCTGGGAGTACCTTCGAGTCGAATCCGAGGATTGCGCCGAGGTAGGGGTCGTGTTCTCCCACGATTTGGGCGTCCACTATGTCGTTCTTCGAGATGTCCCCTATGTCCGCCTGCCTGACTGGGATTCCGCGCTCTTCGAGCATCCTCAGTAGGGCCTCAAGGCCTCCGATGCTCCCGGCCTTCACGATGAGCCCCATGTTGTCCGTCTTAACGACTATGTTGGAGAGCTCCTTCTCCATCTCGGCCTTCAGTCCCTGAAACTCCCTGTCGGTCCTGAAAGATGCGACCGAGGTCCCGGGGACAACCCCGGCCAGGTCCGCCGAGACGAGCTTGACCCCTGCCGCCGCGTAGACAGTTTCCACAGGCGTGAACCTGTCCCGGGGGTCTCTCATCTCGTCCAGAGGCTTCGGCATGAAGAGCGCCTTCACCTTCGATTTTATCGCCCCGTCCTTGCGGACTAGTCCGATCGAGTCGCCCACGTTGAGGGTGCCCTCTGTCAGTATCACGTTCGCCGTCTCCCCTATGCCAACCTCCTCCTGCATCTCCAGGATGATCCCCCGCCCCCCAGTCTTCTCCTCGGCCTGGAGCCTCCCCTTCAAGAACTGCTGCGCGAGGCCGATCAGCATGGCTAGCATCTCGGGCATCCCCACATGCGCCCTGGCAGAAACCGGCACGACGGAGACCTGCTGCCGGAAATCCTTGACCCGGTAGTAGGCGTCGGACTGAAAACCGAGGCGCGACAAGCCGCCGACGACGTTGTACAGCCTCTCCTCGAGCTCGTCGTTCCACTCGGGTGGCTGCTCTTTCAGCACCTGCAGGAGCTGCCCCCTGCTCCCTTTGCGCCAGCCTGCGATCATGTCAATCTTGTTGAGGGCTACGAGGAAGGGAACACGCCTCTGCTTGAGTATGTCGATGCTCTCCAACGTCTGGTTCTCCAGACCCTTCAGCACGTCAACCACAAGGATGGCGATGTCTGCGGCGGAGCCCCCCCTTAGCCTGAGATTGGAGAAGACGGCGTGGCCCGGCGTGTCAATCATGAGGAGCCCCGGGACCTGGAGTTCCCCCCCTGCCTTGTCGAGAAGGGGGCCGCAGATCTCCTTGAGGGTCTCCATCGGGAAGAAGCTTGCCCCTATTTCCTGGGTGATCCCGCCCACCTCGCGGGCCTGCACTCCGGTGCCCCTGAGAGCGTCCGCTAGACTAGTCTTGCCGCTGTCGACATGACCTAGGATGACCACGACGGGCTGCCGCATCCGCCCCTTCTGTTCTGACATGTTGCATCGAGCCCCTTATGACGCCCTCACCCTCTCGTCTTGCCGAAGAATACCCCGCTCTCCTTAGTAAAACTCTCTCCCGAATCTGACGCGTGAATCGCGTTGTCGGTGTATCCGAGGCTGTAGTCGCCCCTGATTGTGCCGGCCGCCGCCTCCCAGCTCTTGGTTGCCCCCACCATCCGCCTGACGGTCGCCACGGCGTCTTGCCCCGAGAGGACAGCTCCAACCACAGGGCCTGACGTGATGAACGCGACAAGCTCCCCGAAGAAGGGCTTCCCCCTGTGGACCGAGTAGAACTCCTCAGCGAGTTCCTTGGACATGGTCTGCATCCTGAGCCTCTTCAGGACGAACCCCTTCTTCTCGAACCTTCCGAGTATCTCGCCGACGAGCCCTCTCCTTACCCCGTCAGGCTTGATCACGATAAGCGTCTCTTCGACCATGGAACTCATCTCCTGCCCGCTCCCCGCGCCCACTTCAGCTTCCTCGGGTCGCGCCGAAGCTTGAGCTCGTTCCTTCTGCACTTCGAGGAGCAATAAGAGCGGGTTGAGCCGTCGTTCCTCACGAAGAGGATGCCGGAGCCGAGTCTGACTTCTCTGCCGCAGAAGGCGCATTTCTTTGGAACGTACATCTCAGGCTACCGCACCCCTTTCTTTCTCGGCCTTTGGAACTCGGAATATAAAGGGCTCGTTGAGAATCGGGCTAGTAATTCGACTGAGTCACTTGAGACGTCTCGCTTCGCGCTCAGTCTCGCGGAGTACCAGCACGTCCCCCATCCTAATCGGCCCCTTGACGTTTCTGGTTAGGATGCGCCCCTTCTCCTTCCCGTCTAGGATTTTCACTCGTACCTGAGTTATTTCGCCGGCGACTCCCGTGCGAGCCACAATCTGGACGACTTCTGCCGGGGTGAGGGTCTCGGCTTCCTTCTTGCTGCTCATTGCGTCTTCTTCAGCCTCGACAGCTCTTGGGTCACCTGCTCCAAGATCTGGTTCCCTTCCCCAGCGTCGAGGACTGCTGCAGACGCAGTAGAGACGTCGATGCCTATGGCAGGCCCTATCTGGTCCTTCGAAGGCACGAACACGTAGGGTATCTTGCGCTCATCGCAGAGGATCGGAAGATGGGCGACAACCTCGGGCGGGGTCACGTCTTCGGCGATCACGACGAGCTTCGCCTGGCCTCTTTCGATGGCTTTCGTTGACTCGTTGGTCCCTTTCCTCACCTTGCCTGTGCGTGAGGCCTGCCTCAGTACCTCGTAGGCTGCCTCTGAAACCTCCTTCGGAGTCTCGTACTTGATGTAATACGGCTTCGATCCTGGGGTCATCTGTAAATCTCCCAGTCCCGCCCTTTTTGACCCCGTTATAAATCGTTACAATTCTCTGCTTTGAATTTGCGATGCAGACCTCGGCAGGGCGCCGCATCAGATGTGCCTAGGCTGAAACCGTGATGCTGAGGTTGGTGTTGGCCATCAACAGGTAGCTCCCCCCGTAGTAGAAGGCTCCCCTGCCGGTGAGGTAGTAGCTGAGGGAGCCGTACCCGTGGACTGATTGGCCGGCGAAGATGCAGCCGGGGAGGTTGACGGCGTGCATGTGACCGCGCGACGATGTGTTCGGACCGACTGCTTGGTTGGTTGTGGCAGAGGATGGCACCATAGGCACCAAAATGGAGACGGCCATCAGGACTACAAGGGGCCACTAGGCCAGATATGGCTCTCCGCATGTCTACAATAATGCGGTTTTGTTCTTGAGACTACAGGAACCTAATTCTCTGTCTGTCGTCCGCCCTCCTCCCCAAGAGCTAGCCGCTGAGGATGAACTGCCCGGGCGAGTCGAGCCTGGCGAAGCCGAAGCGGGGGAACTGCACGATGTCCCCCACCTTCAGAGTGGAGGAAGCCTCCTCGGCGAACCCGGACACCTGTTTCAGGCTCTCTTCGTTGTACACGTCTCCCTCCAAGAAGAGGACGTCCGGTACCGTCACCTGTACCACAGAGTGGGTCGGCGTTACCCACTGGAACTTCCTGGAGTTGGGAATCACCTCGTCCCCGGCGTACCTCCCGGCGGCCTTCTGCCCGTTGGACGTGACCTCGACGTTGTATAGGTCCATCAGGCGGAAGATCGAGCCCTTCTGAACCGACTTGATGTCGCCCCCAGATACGAAGAACTCCCCGGCCGTGTCCACGGTCCGTGAGCCCAGGTCTGCCTGTGGGTGGAACGGTATCGTCGCCTTTCGCCTCGGCGCCCCCTCCACCGTGAAGTGAACGGGGGCGGGGACGAAGAAGATGCGCTTCGACACCGGGTCCAGGAGCTTCCTGTTCAGAGAGAGGAGCATGCTCCAGTCATATTCGTGCTCTGTCTTGGTGTACCCCACCTGAAGCGTGAACTCCCGAATCGTCTGTGATACTATCCCCCGGCGCATCAGTCCGTCGACGGTAGGCATCCTGGGGTCGTCCCAGCCCGACACCAGCTTCCTTTCAACAAGAGGCCTGAGCAGCCTCTTCGAGACCGGCGCCCCCTTGAAGTTGAACCTAGAGAACTGGATCACTTCGAGCCTCCTGAACTTGAGGGCGTCCCTGATGAGCTGCTGCAGCTCGTTCCTGAACTCTGAGCTCCGGAGCACGTGCGTAATCCCACAGACTTCGTCCTCGACGGCGTTGGCAATGTCGTAGGTCGGCCAGAGAGTGAACCTGGTGCCGGTCAGAGGGTGGGGGCTGTCGATGATTCTGAAAAGGTTCGTGTCTCTGAGGGAGTAGTTGGGGCTCTTCATGTCCCCCTTGAACCGGACGACGTAGGACCCCTCTTTGTGCTTCTTGGCAACCAGCTCACCCCAGAGCCGAAGGTTCGTTTCGACCGAGTTGTCTCTATGCTCGCAGGGGGTCCCTTCGAACCGAAGCCGCTTCACCTTTGCCTCGTCGCAGGAGCAGACATAGGCCGCCCCGGTCCCGATGAGCTGCCTCCCCTTCTCGTAGATCAGCTCTAGGTCGTCGGAAACGTTCTTCTCCTTGTCGCATTTGATCCCGAGCCAGTCGATTCCGCGCCTGAAGCTGTCGTAGTACTTCGGCAGCACCTTGCGGGGGTTGGTGTCTTCGAACCTGAGCCAGAGCTCGCCGTCGTACTGCTCCTTGTAGAGATAGTTGATGGTGAAGGCCATGGCGTGGCCAACGGTCATGAAGCCCGAAGGCTCCGGAGGGATTCTGAAGGCAGTCATCCCCTTCACCGCGTTAGGGAGCGGGGGGAGCCCCACGCGACCCTCCTTCTCCGCAGGTTCCTCCAGCCCTGGGAACTTCGACCCGAGAGCCTTCTCCTGGTCCGCGAGGGTCATGGCGTTAATCCGTCTGACGACCGCCGTTGCTTCCTTGGACACGAGCCCTGCCTTCGACCTCAGGTCAGGAACCTCCGCCAAGACCCTACCTACGACAGCCCCTAGCTCTGCCCTGCCGCCATGCCTCGTCGCGTTGAACAAGGCCGCCTTCTCGACGACCGAACGGGCCTCGTCTCCCAGCTCGTCTACCATTCGCGCTCGACGGCGAACCTTGCGAAAGAAGTAAGCATTTCTGCCGCGTCCCTGTCCCCCTTCCACCTTATACCTTCAAGCGTGACCACGGCCTCCTTCATCAGCTCGGTGGCCCTCTTCCTTGCGAAGCCGACCGCGTCGTATCTGTCTATGAGAGAGAGCACATAGGAGACGTCAGCCGCTGTCTTGGCTTCGCGCCTCTTGTTCATGACGGTGATGACCTTGTCCCTTTCGCTCTGGGACGCGACTCCTAGAAGGTGGAGCAGGATGAGCGTCCTCTTACCTTCGAGTATGTCATCAGACTTCACCTTGCCGTACTTCTTCTGGTCTCCGACAAGGTTGAGCGCGTCGTCCTGAATCTGGAAGGCGATCCCTAGGTTGATGCCGAACTCCCTCAGGGAGTCGAGCACGTCTCCTCCGGCCCCGGCCACTATGGCACCGAGCCGACAGGGGCTGGCGACAGTATACCACGAGGTCTTCCGGGTGCACATCTCGTAGTAGTCCTTTTCCTTGAGGTCCCACCTCTTGCCGGAGACCCAGCCGAGCTCCATGTGCTGCCCCTCGGTGGTCGCGTTTACCATGTGGGAGAACTCCTCCATTACCGAGAATGTCTTATCGAGGCCAAGGTTCGGCTTGTTCTTCAGGATCGCATCCCATGTCCGCGCGTGGAGGGCGTCACCGGCGTTGAGGGCAAGCCCCAAGTCGTACTTCCTGTGGAGCGCCGGCTCCCCGCGCCTCAGCTCGGACCCATCCTCGATGTCGTCATGGATGAGTATCCAGTTCTGGAAGAGTTCTATGCAGGATGCGGTGAGGAGCGCGTCCCCCTCCGTCCCTCCTGCGGCCCTGCAGGTCGTCACGCAAAGGAAGGGCCTCATTCCCTTCGCCTGCCTCGAGGGGTAGTCCCTCATCATTGTGTAGAGGAGGTTCACCTCCTTGATGCCGCTGGACCTGGGGAGCAGCTGGTTGAGGATCAGGTCGTCTACGCGAACCTTAACCCGCTTCATTTCGGCCTGAAGGTCGGTCAAGGGCCAGGACAGCACCTAACTCCCTTCTAGGACCTTACCACTGTCCCGTAGAAGTCCATCCCGCGTAGGGCTTTTGAGAACTCGTTCCTGCGGTATCCCGAGACGAAGCAGACGCGGGTGCCGCCGGCCGCGATCTTGGCGGCGACGTCCAGCTTCAGCTTCATCCCGCCGGTAGCGTCGTCGCTCGCTGAGACGTTCATGCGCCTGATCTTCGATGGGGTGAGCTCAGGGATGATCACCCTTGTGTTCTCTTCGTACACACCGTCAACGTCAAGGGCGAAAACAGACCTTTCCGGGACCAGGACCTTCGCGAGGTGCTGCATGATGTTGTCCCCTGAGAGGACCCTGAAGCCAGTGGGGGTCAGGCTGACGTCGCCGAAGGTGACAGGGGTTAGACCCTCCTTCAGGAGCGCCCGCAGCCAGGTCGAGAGCTGAGCGTTTCCAGCTCTGAAGGCGATATCGAACGGGGAGAACGGATACGGGTTCAGCTTGAATTCCATCATTGTCTTGCAGACCATCCGGTTCAGCTCGTACATGGCCCCCCTGGTCTGGGCGACCCCCACAGCCGGAGCCTCTGCGGCCTCGGAGGAGATGCCGTGCTGCTTGGCCACCACGTGGCCGAAAGATCCTCCGCCGTGCACCACCACCACCTTCTCATCGGAGGAGGCGATCTCTTCTGACAGAGCAGAGACAACGTCAGGGCGGTACGAGAAGGGCTTCGACTTGTCCGTGATGACGGAACCGCCGAGCTTCGCGACTACTGTTCTAACCAGCTTCTCACTCCCTCGACCGGGATTTTCACCCTGAACGTCTCGAACCCTCGCGCCGACAGCCCCGAGACTATGCTTTTTTCCTTTGCTTCAGGCGCGACCGCAAGGACGCTCCCCCCGCCCCCGGCCCCGGTGAGCTTCGCGCCATAGCTCCCCAGTGTCAGCAGAGCATCAACCATGCCGTCTAGGGTGTCATTGGAGATACCAAGCGACATCAGGGCGGCGTGGTTGAGAGTGAGGAGGGTGCCGAGCTCCTGCATGTCGTCTCTTCTCAGCAACTCGGACGCGCGGAGGCTGAGATCCCCTATCCCGTCGGCGAGCTTCTCGAACATCCCGGAGTACCGCTCCTTCATCTTCGAGACGTGCCCTATCTGCCCCCTGGTGCTCCTGTTCAACCCCGAGTATGAGAGTATCAGTGAGCGGGTGCCATCGAGCGGGACCTTCTTCGGCGGCGAGCCCGTCCTGAACATGATAGCACCGCCGTGGGCGCAGACGGCCGGGTCTATCCCTGAAGGCCTTCCGTGGATGCTCTGCTCTCCCACCATGGCGCATTCGACGATCTCAGGCACGCTCAGCTTCAGCGAGTTCAGCCTTGAGAAGGCCGCCGCCACCGCGACCATGGTCGCGGCCGAGGAACCCAGACCGGCCCCACCCGGGACATCGGAGGCTATCGCCACCCTGACCGTGGGCTT
>Ga0187771_10003977_pt1 | contig 10386 bp, 7 predicted proteins | sample 0116_SJ02_MP15_1_FD_133139 | JGI IMG/M metagenome (GOLD analysis project Ga0187771, IMG submission 133139) | Tropical peat soil microbial communities from peatlands in Department of Meta, Colombia - 0116_SJ02_MP15_10_MG | ecosystem: Environmental > Terrestrial > Soil > Wetlands > Peat | place... | reverse complement strand
TGTCACGTTCAACTGGCGGCGGAGATCCGGCGGGCGGTAAAAATACCCGTGATTGCAGTGGGGAGAATTAATGACCCGGTCCTGGCCGATGAGATCTTGGCGGAGGGGAAGGCCGACCTTGTAGCCATGGGCCGGGCCCTCATCGCGGACCCCTATCTTCCTTTAAAGGCCAAAGAAGGAAGGTTCGCGGATATTCGAAAATGCGTGGCCTGCAATTACTGCCGGAGGCGAATCTCCCAGTTGAACCGAACTCTCCGTTGCGCGGTAAATGCGGAAGCAGGCCGGGAAAGGGATACCCGGATCCTCTCCTGCTCGAGGAGCCGAAAAGTTATGGTGATCGGAGGCGGACCTGCCGGCATGGAAGCGGCCCGCGTCCTGGCTTTAAGCGGGCATCGGGTGGTGCTTTATGAGAAGCGGTCCAAATTGGGAGGCCAGGTCAATCTCGCGTTAATCCCGCCTCATAAGGAAGAACTGCGCACCCTCCTCGATTACCTCGTCTTCCAGCTGGAGAAGTTAAAGGTGGAAGTACACCTGGGAACGGAGGCCACTGCAGAGTCGGTCACGAAGGAAAGGCCCGACGCGATCATCGTGGCCACGGGCGCCCTGCCCGTTTTCCCTGAGATTCCCGGCCTGGAACGAGAAAGGCTTTTTACGCCTGAGGAGTGCCTGGAGGGGGATCGACCGATGGGAGAAAAGATCATCGTCGTCGGAGGAGGAATGGTGGGCTTAGAGGTGGCTGAGTATCTGGCCGGCAAGCAAAAGAAGATCACGGTCGTCGAAAAGCTGCCAGAAATCGCTGCCGGAATGGAAGGCCATACCAGAAGGCTACTTCTGGAACGGTTGACCAGCCTGTCTGTCCGGATGATCACCGAAGCCGAGGTGCTCTCCCTTCAAGGAGAGAATGCCGTCCTGCGGAAGGGGGGAAAGACCATGGAGGGGCCAACGGACGGGATCGTAGTGGCCATGGGATCCCGGGCCGACCGCACCTGCGAGGAATTTCAATCTTGCGGCCTGCCCTTTTACCCCGTAGGGGATTGCGTGGAAGTGGAGGATATCGCCGCAGCCATCCACGGAGGCCATCGGGTGGCCAGGGGAATTTGACTTCCTTGAGTTTTTAAGGTCCCGCCACAGGCGGGCAACCGGGGAATTGGCCCACTCTTTCCCCAAAGATTTCCCATATCCGACCGTCCATCTCTCCCACCCTTACAAGATAACAGATCTGGGAATAGAAGATTCCGGATGATCCTCCTGCCACCCTCACGCCGCGCTGCTCACCCGGGGAGAGGAAGGTTCCGGATGAAAATTATCTACAAACCGCTTTGTGAAGGTTATCCCAGTTCGATCCTGGAGTGATAAGACTAAATCCGGACGCGTTCCAGCTGAAGGAATTCAGAATATCTTGTCCAGAAAGCAACTCCAAGGATAGGGTTCGGTAGCTTCTATTTTCACAATTTATTTCTAAAGAGCTTTTTATATGGCTCAAATGCAGATACATTTTTCCACCCTTCTCCACCCAAGGCAACCGGTCCTTTTCGGAAACAACCACTTTCACCATCACTCTGACATTTTTTTCGGATGGGCTAGATAGACTTTCACAATCAAAGAAAAAGGCGGAGCCTTCGCTTTCCGAGAACAACTTCCAATCCTCTCCCCATGCGTCCGAATAGCCAGAGAGAAAGAGACCGATCATGAGAAGCAAAATGGCCAGAGCGGACCCAGGAGTATTTTTGACTCGCATGATGACCTCCAACCGGAAGGTTAAAAAAGTCGGCCGGCTAGGTTGACAAATTTAGGGAGGTGTTAGGTAGAGGAAGTTTACCAAAAAGGCCCAACTATATCAAGAGGCGAAAATCATTATCGAATGACCGAGCAGAAATAGAGAATTAGAGCGACAGAGTTCTGGCCCCCGGGCTTGGCCTGACGCCGATTAAAAATCGGGGGTGCGAGCCCAAACTTCTAATTGACTACCCCTAAAATTTGAGATAAAAGGGGGTGTTTCTTGATGGCTTTGCCGGCAACCGCATTTGCTGGGCGAGCAGGGACGAGATGTCCGGTTCGCTGGGCAAGACTCGGAACCCTGCGCGGTGGGGCAGCAAAAAACCATTGAGGCCAAATGGAAAGGTTTGACTGGAAGATAAGCTTTATTTGGATGGCCCTGGGGGTAGGGCAGTGTATCGAGTCCTGGAGAATAGGGCTGGGCAGCGTGTCCGAACCGGCCATGGGGTTCATGCCTTTCGTTTTAGGAATGGTGATCATCGGCCTTTCAGCAGTTCTTCTGGCGGAATCTTCGCTGGCCATGAAAAAAACCTCCGGCCGAGGAATCCGCCTCTGGGCGGGCGTGAACTGGAAGGGTATCGCCTGGGTCACCGTTCTCCTCCTTGGTTACTCATTATTCCTGTCCAGGCTCGGGTTTCTGCTGGCCACGTTCTTTCTGATGGTGTTCCTGCTCCGGACCAGTGGACCTCTCAAGTGGTGGGTCACCCTGCTCATTGCGCTGCTGACCTCGGTGCTTACCTACGGGGTCTTCGGGGTATGGTTGAGTGTCCCTTTCCCCCGAGGGCTTCTCAGTTTCTAAGGTACCACGTATGGACTTACTCAGCAATTTAGCCCAGGGATTCCAGATTGGGCTTCTTCCCATAAACCTCTTGTACTGTTTCATCGGAGTCCTTCTGGGAACGCTCATTGGAGTTCTCCCAGGAATCGGACCTTCAGCCACCATCGCCTTGCTTTTGCCTACCACTTTCCGGATTTCCCCGGTTTCCGCGATCATCATGCTAGCGGGAATTTATTACGGGGCCCAATACGGGGGTTCCACGACTTCCATCCTGGTCAATATTCCCGGAGAGGCAGCTTCAGTGGTGACTTGTCTGGATGGATACCAGATGGCCAGGAAGGGAAGAGCCGGTCCCGCCCTGGGGATTTCTGCTTTTGGTTCCTTCATCGGTGGATCATTGAGCGTGGTGGGTTTAATGGTCCTGGCCGTTCCCCTATCCACCATGGCCCTTCAATTCGGTTTTCCGGAATATTTTGCCATCATGTGCCTGGGCCTCTCCATCGTTTCCTATCTAGGCCGGGGGTCCTTTTTCAAATCTTTGCTCATGGCTGCCGTCGGGGTCAGCATCAGCTTTGTAGGCATGGATGTGGTGGTGGGGAAGCCGCGGTTTGATTTCGGCCTCATGGTTTTGAGCGACGGTGTGGGCCTCATCCCGCTGCTCATGGGGCTCTATGGCATTGCCGAAGTCTTCAGCAATCTCGAGCCGAAGGACCAACGGGTAGAGGTTTTTCAGACAGAGATCAGGGGGCTCCTCCCTACCGTGCAGGACTGGAAAGATTCCATCGGCGCCATCCTCCGCGGGTCCGTTTTTGGCTTTTTGCTGGGAATCCTCCCGGGAGGGGGAGCGGTCGTGGCTTCGTTCCTTTCCTACGCCGTGGAGAGGAAGATTTCCAGACACCCCGAAAAGCTGGGGACGGGGGTCATCGAAGGTGTAGCTGCGCCGGAAACCGCCAATAACTCGGCCACCGGAGGGGCCTTCATTCCGCTCTTCGTGCTGGGCATCCCTTCGAACGTGGCCATGGCTATGTTGCTCGGGGCGCTGATGATCCACGGGCTTCAGCCGGGACCGCTCTTGATCCGGGATCATCCCGAGGTCTTCTGGGGAACCGTGGCCAGCATGTATATCGGCAATATCATGCTCCTGGTATTGAATCTCCCCCTCATCGGATTATGGGTGAAGCTCTTGAAAGTGCCCTATAAGATTCTTTTCCCCCTGATCCTGCTCTTCTGCATGATCGGGGCTTTCAGCATGAATAACAACCCTGCGGACATGCTGGTCATGCTCTTCTTCGGGGTGGTAGGATATCTCTTGAGAAAATATGAATATGAACTGGCTCCCTTGGTTCTGGCCTTTATCCTAGGCCCCCAGATGGAGCAGGCTTTCCGCCAGTCGTTGATCATGTCAGATGGAAGCTTAACCGTCTTTTTTGCCCGGCCCATCTCCGCCACGGCCATGGCCCTGGCCGGGTTTCTTTTGATTTCGGCTTTCATCCCGGCATTGAAAAGAAAATAAGAGAGAATTGAGGGAGATTTTTTCCCGGGCGGCAATGAGCTTCGGAAAAAAAAGGGAACCCCTGAAGCGGCGAATGAAAACGGGCTTCGGGGATCGGTTGCGGCTGTTCTGAACGGCAAGGAGGGAAAAATGAAAAGGCGAGGCGAGATCATTGGGGGAATAGGCTTGATGATTCTTTTAACGATGGCCGGAGCGGCCGCGGGGGCGGAGAAGGAATTTCCCAATAAGGCCCTGGAGCTGGTCGTTCCCTTTGTGGCAGGAGGATCTTCTGACCTCATGTGCCGGACGATGGTTGTCCATGCGGCCCCGTTTCTCCATAATCAGCCTGTCGTGGTCATCAATAAAGCCGGGGCGGGAACGGTGGCGGCCTCAAAGTATGTTCTGGACGGGAGAAATGATGGGTATACTCTTTACAACACTTCCACTTCCAGTATGATGGTGGCTCCTTTCGTCCACAGGACCAGCTTTTCCTGGAGGGATTTTATTGGGCTGGCCCAGGTTATCTTTGAAGGGGATGCCCTCTTTGTCAGAACGGACGTTCCTTACAATACGATGGAGAAATTCATTGAATATGCCAGGCAAAATCCGGGTAAGATCAAATATGCCACCTCCGGAGCTGGGGGGGGATCACACCTGGCCATGGAAGGGTTTGCCGCAAGCAAGGGAATAGTGATTAAACATATCCCTACCAAGGGCAATGCCGAGACGGTTGCGGCGATTTTGGGGGGACATGTTACGGTGGCTGCGGGTAACCCGGTGGCTTTCCGGCCCCACGAGGAAGCCGGAAAACTCAAATGCCTGGCCCAATTCGGTCATAAGCGAGACATGAACTTTGTTCCCAATATTCCCACCTTCAAGGAACAGGGAATCGACGTGGTGGTGGACCTGTGGAGGTGGATTGTGGTTCCCAAAGGAGTGCCTCCAGAAAGGGTAAAAATGTTGACGACCGCCTTTAAAAATATTCTTCACGACAAGGAGACATTGACCAACATGGAAAAGATCGGCTGCTACGTTTCTTACTTGCCCCCTGAGGAGTATGAACCCACAATGAAAAAGAGCGAGGAAATTATCTCCCGGCTGGTCAGGATTGCCGGTCTGGATAAGAAATAGACCCGCGGGCACTTATAATATATAATTTACATTTTGTGAGTGACCGCACGGAATTCCAGTCCTTCGGAGATGCCATTCGCCTTCAAAGACCTCTCCAAAACTGTAAAGCCTTCCCGCTTTCTCTCCAGGAAATCCCCGGTCGGCACAAATCGGGCAACGCTTTCCCATCCAGCGTTGGTCAAATAATGGCCTAGTAGGTCGAAGATATGGCTTAATTCGTTTAATTCTGATCTTTTCGGTTCTTAACCAAGCCGTTACCCGATCGAAGTCAAACTCCCACTGGAGCCGAGTTTTTTTCGCGGGGCAGCCTAAAAGGAGCCAGTCATCAACATCCCAAGGCCAAACATCGAATTCTCTAGCCAGTTCTTCTCTATTCATTTTTTCTCTTTAAGAGGAGAGCCATTTGGCCGCCCATTGAACCTTTTCGGAGCCCTCATTGTTACCCTTGCCACTTTCGGCCCCTAATGTCAAGAGGTTTGATGGCTGATGGCCGCCCGTTTTGCTGGTACCATTTTCTTGACACAGGAGCGCCATTTTCATATACTCAGTTTCACCCCAAGCGAGTTCTCAGCAAAGCAAATCCCAAGAGGGGATCCTCCCAGTTGCGGGGGCTGCGGAGACGAAATACGCCCGGGCAATTGCGGGCACGGGGGGAAAGACCCATGGATCTCGGGCTGCAGGGCAAGAAAGCTATCGTAACCGGCGGTACACGAGGCATCGGACGAGCCATCGCCAACCTCCTGGTCGAGGAGGGGTGCGATATCGGCATTTGCGCGCGCACCGTTTCCCAAGTCGAGGAGACGGTCGCCGCCTTCAAGAGGAAGGGGGCTAAGGCCTTCGGGTCCGCTGTGGATGTGGCCGAGGGTTCCCAGCTTACCGATTTCATCCAATCGACCGCCGCGGCGCTCGGCGGCCTGGACATCTTCATATCCAACGTGAGTGCGATGGGTGGCGGCATCGACGAAGCCTCATGGAAGAGGGGCTTCGAGATCGACGTGCTCGGCACCATGCGCGGCTGCGAAGCGGCGGTCCCTTTTCTTGAGAAGTCGGGGGCCGGTGCCATCGTCGTGGTCGGATCAACGGCTGCCGTAGAGGTGGTGGGCCCGCGGCGCGCCTACAGCAGCGTCAAGGCGGCGATCCTGCCCTACATCAAGTCGCTGGCGCGAAACCTCGCACCCCGGAACGGGCGCGCGAACGTGGTCTCACCCGGTTCCATCTACTTCCCCGGGGGGGTGTGGAGCCAGATCGAACGGAATATGCCCGACCGCTTCCGCCAGACGTTAAATCGCAACCCCATGGGCCGCATGGGAAAGCCGGAAGAGGTGGCTAACGCGGTGGTATTCCTGGCCAGCCCAAGGGCCAGCTTCATCACCGGTACCAACCTGATTTGCGACGGCTGCATGACCCAGCGCGTGCAGTTCTGACCTGCAGCCCAGAGAAGTACCGATGACTTCGATTTTTTCGGTGGCCAGAAACGGTGGTGCAAGCGAATGGGAAAGTCCCCCGCTCTTTTATGCCGCCGAATAGACGCACCGGTTCTTTCCCATTTGAGAGACAGTTGGGTCCTGACGACGCCGAACCGGGACGAGGAAAAAAAATATGAAGGGTATGAAAGTATCTGTATTTATCCTGGGCTTCATCATTTTGAGTATCCCCGTTTTTGCCGACACCGTCTATCTGAAAGATGGGAGGGTTTACAGGGGCAAATATATAAAAGGGGATAAGAACGGGGTCCAGTTCAGGTCCGACGACAAGATGATGGGCTTTCCCGTGAATGCCGTTTCATATATCTCGGTCGGGGAGAAGAATTCAGATGATCGTGAAGCCAATAAAAAGGGGGAAGGGGTTCTCCAGGGCGTGGTAACCTGCGGCCGAAGCATTGATTCGCGATTGAATTCAAGCCCCCAATGGGATTTCGGGGCCAAAGTCTATGCCTATAGATTGCGAGTAAATGGCATTTTGATTTTTTATCGGTATGATGAGCTTCTTCAGTCGGTTGAAATTGATGACTTTATCAAAGATTACATCAGGTACAGATGGGCCAAAGGGAATAGAAAATTGCTCTCGAGACCAGACTCCAAAAATGAAAAACTTAAAGATTTATTGGCGGAAAAACAATCCCAGTTAAAGAAATTAGGGGCGGATACGGAAAAGGGGTGGGAGGAAGTGAGAGATCGCGGGCGGGCCATCTTCGGGAAACTGGACAATGGAAAGATTCCCTCGGTGATCGCCATTGCCGAAAGGGAGGGAAAATTTTCCTTCCGGTTGCCTGCAGGATGTTATTTCCTACTTGCCCAGTCCGAAAAAAACAGGCTGGAAGATGCCTACGCCCCGGTGAAGATTTTAGACGGGCAAACCACTCAGGTTTCTTTAGAGATAACCTTTCCGGATTCAGGAACCAATCTGGCGCCTTAGGAAGGAAATAAGCACCCGGAACATCTCTCGACTTCTGGTTCTTTCCTCCCAATCTTCCACCGATCACGGGCGACAGCCCAACCGGCTGCAGGCCCCGGGTTTCCCTACGTGATCACGGATTTTTTTCTCGCCACCCCATCCGCTTTCTTAGTATAATTCAAAAAAGGAATTCTCAGGATTGGGTTCATGCGTAAGCTTGGAAATGGAGGGAATTGAATTTTGCCAGGTTCGCTTAGTCCGATTTGCATACGGTACACTTATCTGGATAGGGGCAAGCGGAAAAGGAAAGACTGTAGCGATGAGGAGAAATAAGTGAAGAAGCTAGGAAGATTCCACGTCCTGACGGATACTTGTCTCCAAACTCATTTTTCCCACGTGGAACTTACCGGGCTAGCCATTGCCGGCGGCGCCGACACGATCCAGTTTCGCCAGAAGGATGGGTCGACAAGGCAAATGATCCGTGTTGCCGAACTGATGCAGGCCCTATGCAAAAAGGCTGGCGTGCCCTTCATCATTAACGATCGCGTGGACATAGCCATCGCTTCTCATGCCGACGGCGTTCATCTAGGGCAGGATGATTTCCCCATCCCCCTGGCCAGAAAACTCCTGGGGGAAGAAGCTATCATCGGCGGATCCGCAGGAAGCATGGAAGAGGCTCGAAAGTGTCTCGCGGAAGGCGCTGACTACATTGGTTTCGGCCCCGTCTACCCAACGACCTCCAAAGGAGACGCTGGTCCGGCGGCCGGGCTTGGCCTCCTGAAACAAATCGTGGAGGCGATTCCTTTGCCCATCATTGCCATTGGGGGCGTCACTGTAGACAACACCCCTCCGGTGATGCAGACCGGGGTGCATGGCATTGCCGTGATCTCTGCGGTCTGCTGTCAGAATGACCCCGCAGAGGCAGCCAGATGCCTTCGCCGTTTGCTGGGGGGGGGCCCCCGTGCCTGAGAGAGTGAGGGATATTGGAGAGTTTGGGCTCATTCGGAGGATCAGTGACCTCCTGAAGAAAGAAGGCATTCGATCGGAGCGGGTGACCATTGGAATCGGCGACGATACGGCCTCCTTTCTCCCTCGCCCTGGATACGAACTTTTGGTCACATGTGATTGCATGGTAGAAAACCGCCATTATTTGCCCGGACGCATCCGTCCCTTTCATTTAGGGCGCCGGGCTATGACCTTGAACATCAGTGATATCGGAGCAATGGGAGGGAGGCCACTTTATGCCCTCATTTCACTCGGATTGAAGGCCGAAATCCTGGTGCCGGATATCGAAGAGATGTACCGCGGGTTTCTTTTTGAGCTAAACCCCTTTGGCGCCTCTATCATCGGAGGCAACCTGACCCAATCGGGGAACGGGATGTTCATCGATATTACCCTGATCGGAGAGGTGGGGCAGGGAAAGGGTGTTCGCCGTTCCGGAGCAAGGCCGGGAGACGTCATCCTGGTTACCGGATATCCAGGCCAGGCGGCTGCTGGGCTGCACCTCTTGCTTCAGGCACCAGAGGACGAAACATTACTCGACCAGCCGTTAGTCAAGGTCTATAACACGCCTTCTCACCGGGCACACCTGGGTGAGGCGATTGCCCAAGCCGGTTGTGCCACAGCCATGATCGACACGAGCGATGGATTCCTGGGCGATCTGGGGCATATCTGTGAGGAAAGCAGGGTGGGGGCCGAATTATTCCAGGAGAAGATCCCCGTCAGCGAAGATCTGCGCCAAGCAGCTCTCCTGCTCCACCGCGACCCGTACAGTTTCTTTCTGGGTGATAGTGACGATTATGAACTGGTGATTACCTGCCAGCCGCAGGATGTGGCCCTCCTCCGTTCCGTCGTTGCCCAATGTTGTCCGGCCCCGCTGACAGAAGTAGGGAGAATCACAGGCGACTCGCGTGAGATCATTCTGCTTCTCCCGGATGGGAGCAGGCGCGCGGCCAAACCTTTAAGCTGGGATCATTTTCGTTTAAGCAGCGACCCTGAGATTTGAGGACTCCGCGACCTCATCCCGGATGTCCGGTCTCGGGACAACACCAGCAGGCAAGGGATAAATCGGATGTTCGACCAAGAAATGGCTAAGAAGGCTGGAGAGATTTTGAGACGGGTCCGCGAAAGAAAACCCCTCGTTCACAATATTACCAATTTTGTGGTCATGAATTATACCGCCAATGCCCTACTTGCCTGCGGCGCATCTCCGGTAATGGCCCATGCGGCCGAAGAGGTAGAAGAAATGGTCTCCTTGGCAGGGGCTTTGGTACTCAATATCGGTACGCTGAGTCCCTCCTGGGTTCAGGCGATGCTTAAAGCCGGAAAACGGGCTAACGCCCTGCGGGTCCCGGTGATTCTTGATCCCGTAGGCGCCGGGGCTACCCGCCTGCGAACGGATTCGGCCAGGCAACTCATCGAAGGTCTTTCGATCCAGGTGATTCGAGGAAATGCCTCGGAGATTCTCTCTCTGTCCGGAGAAAAATCGGGCTCTCGCACCAAGGGGGTTGATTCGGTCCACACCGTGGATCAGGTCACGGAGACCGCGGTGTTGCGCGCCAGGGAACTCAGGACAACGCTAGCAATCACCGGGGCCGTGGATTTGATCACCGACGGTGAGAGGATCTGCCGGGTGATGAATGGGCATGAGATGATGAGTCAGATTACCGGAACTGGTTGTACCGCAACCGTGATGATCGGTGCGTTCCTCGCGGTTCACCCCGATCCATTGGAAGCGGCTACCGCAGGCCTGTCCTATTTTGGTTTCGCAGGGGAAAGGGCTGCAGCCAAAGGTTCCGGCCCGGGCAGCTTCCAG
>Ga0187771_10003976_pt1 | contig 10386 bp, 7 predicted proteins | sample 0116_SJ02_MP15_1_FD_133139 | JGI IMG/M metagenome (GOLD analysis project Ga0187771, IMG submission 133139) | Tropical peat soil microbial communities from peatlands in Department of Meta, Colombia - 0116_SJ02_MP15_10_MG | ecosystem: Environmental > Terrestrial > Soil > Wetlands > Peat | place... | reverse complement strand
TGACGAAGCGCAGCGGAGTTCATCCCGCAGGGACAGAACCGGGACGGTTCTGCTAAAAGCCCCGAGGAGGCGTAGCAGCGCTACGCCGCACGAAGGGGTTTGCGAGGACGGTGGCGAGATGGCTGTTTTTCAACAACCTTATTGTCCCGCCAGGGCGACGACCTCGATCTCGACCAAAGCCCCGCGGGGAAGGCTCCGGACCGCCACGGTGGAGCGGGCCGGCTTGTGATCGGCGAAACAGCGGCCGTAGATCTCGTTTACCACCCCGAAATCCCCCATATCCGCCAGGAAGATGGTCGTCTTGACCACCCGTCCGAAGCCGGTGCCGGCAGCCGCCAGTACTGCGGCAATGTTCGCCATCACCCGCTCGGTCTCCGCCCCTATCCCGCCGGCCACCAATTCGCCGGTCGCCGGGTCCAGGGCGATCTGACCGGAACAGAAGAGCATGCCGTTGGCCCTGACGGCCTGGGCATACGGCCCGATCGCAGCCGGGGCCGCGTCTGTGGCAATCGTTTCACAGGTCATTGTTTTATCCTCTCCACTTTGATGACGCCCTTGACCTTCATGATGGCGTTCATCACCTTCCGCAAGTGCGTCAGGTCGCTGACATTCACCTCGAAGGTGTTTTCTCCCCGCTGGTCGATGGTGCTCTGAATCTGGGCGCTGGCGATATTGGCCTCGCTGTTGGTGATGGCCATGGTAATGTTTGCCAGGATGCCCTTGACGTCATGGCAGACGACCTTGATGTTGACCGGCAGGGACGCGGTTTTGATCTTGTTCCAGGCCACATCTATCTGCCGCTCCGGATCGCTTTCCAGGGCGAATTTGCAGTCGGCGGTGTGGATCGTGACCCCCTTGCCGCGGGTGATGAACCCGATGATCTCGTCCCCCGGCACCGGATTGCAGCACTTGGCGAAACGGACCAGGACGTCGTCCACGCCGCTGATCTCCACCGCGCCGGACGTCTTGCCCTTGAGCTTGTTGATGACCGCCGAGAGGCGCGATTCCTTGTTCTCGGCCCGTTCCTGAAGCTTTTCAGCCGGCACGAGCTTGCCGATGATCTGGCTGCTGGAAATCTTGCCGTACCCTACCGCCGCCAGCAGGTCGTCGTCCCCGGCAAAACCGAACTCCCCGGCGATCTTTTTGAACTCGCCCGACCTCTGAATCTTCTGCATATTTATGGAGTACCGGCGGAAATCCTTTTCGCAGATCTCCCGTCCCAGCACGATGCTCCGCTGGCGCTCCTCAACCTTGATCCAGGCGCGTATCCGGTTGCGGGCCCGTGAACTCTGGACGATCTTGAGCCAATCCTTACTCGGCGTATGGTGGGGCGAGGTGATGACCTCGACGATATCGCCGTTCTTCAGCTCATACTTGAGAGGCACCAGCTTGCCGTTGACCTTGGCCCCCACGCAGCGATGCCCCACGTCGCTGTGCACGCTGTAGGCGAAATCGATGGGCGTGGAACCCTTGGGAAACCCCTTCACGTCCCCCTTGGGGGTAAAGACGTAGACTTCCTCGGGAAAGAGCTCGACCTTGACCGAATCCATGAATTCCTTGGAATCCTGGAGTTCCTGCTGCCACTCCAGCAGTTGCCGCAGCCAGGCGAAGCGCTTGACCTCCTTCTCGTCGTACCCCTTGCCCTCCTTGTATTTCCAGTGGGCCGCAATGCCGGCATCGGCAACGCTATGCATCTCGTGGGTGCGGATCTGCACTTCCATCCTGTCGCCATGGGGGCCGATGACCGTCGTGTGCAACGACTGGTACATGTTCCCCTTGGGCATGGCGATATAATCCTTGAAACGCCCGGGGATCGGTTTCCAGGCCGAATGGATCACCCCCAGCACCTCGTAGCATTCCCGCACATCCTCCACCAGGATGCGGATGGCAAGCAGGTCGTAGATCTCCTCGAATTCCACGTTGCGTTTCTGCATCTTGCGATAGATGGAGTAGAGATGTTTGCTGCGGCCGGAAACTTCGGCGCGGATCCCCTGGAAGGCCAGCTTGTCCGCGATGATCGTCTTGGCCTCTTCCACATACGCCTCCCGCTCCTTCTTTTTCCGGGAGACCTTGCGGGCCAGGTCGAAGTAGATCTCGGGGTTGAGATAGCGGAACGCCAGGTCCTCCAGTTCCACCTTGATCCAGGATATGCCCAGGCGGTTGGCGATGGGCGCATAGATGTCCATGGTCTCCTGGGCGATGGTGCGCTGCTTGGCCTCGGGTTGGAACTCCAGGGTGCGCATATTGTGCAGGCGGTCGGCCAGCTTGACCAGGATGACCCGGATGTCGTTGGCCATGGCCAGGAGCATCTTGCGGAAATTTTCCGCCTGGCTTTCCTGCTTGGTCTTGAAGTGGATCTTGCTGATCTTGGTGACCCCGTCCACCAACTGGGCCACCTCTTCCCCGAACATCTCCGCCAGTTCTTCGTAGGTTGCCAGGGTGTCTTCGATGCTGTCGTGCAGGAAGCCGGTCACGATACTGGGAACGTCCAGGCGCAACTCCGCCAGCAGGCCGGCCACCTCCATGGGATGGATGATGTACGGCTCTCCCGACAGGCGCGTCTGGCCTTGATGCACCTTGGCGCAGTACACGTAAGCCTTGCGGATGATATTGAGATCAGGCGATGGGTTATACGCCGTAACCTTGTCGATGATATCGTTGAGCCTGATCATGTGCCGTCATCTACTCGCAGGACAAAAATGGGTGGATAATGTGGGGAAAAGGATACAAAAAGGGTGAAACCGCTCCATGTGCGATTTCACCCCGATTCAAGCCGCCTAGCGGGCCTGCTGTTTCTTGCTGATCTCGAAACCGACCTTTCCTGCGGCGATCTCGCGCAACGCGGTCACGACCAGACGGTTGTTCTTCGGTTCAATCAACGGATGAGCTCCCTTATAGAGCTGCTTGACCCGTTTTGAAGCCAGCATGACCAGCAGAAAACGATTATCGACCTTTTCGAGGCAATCTTCAACTGTTACCCGTGCCATATATTACTCCTTCCGACTGCCAATAAAATGGAACTGTCTTTTTAGCCTATTTTGCGTCAAATATCAAACAATTTCGCCACCTGTTCCAGCATCCGCGAGGTGCGGCGGTGCTGCGCCAGCACAATGGCCGACAATTCCCCGGCAGCTTCCTGGAAACTGTCGTTGATGACGATGTAGTCGTACCAGCAGCATTCCCTGATCTCGTCCGCGGCCCGCACGATACGGCGCTCGATCACCTCCCTGGCATCCGACGAGCGGTTTTCCAGGCGCTTGCGGAGCTCTTCCATACTGGGCGGCAGGATAAACACGAACACGCCGCCGTCAAGCCGCTTCTTCAGGATCATGGCCCCCTGGCAGTCAATATCCAGCACCAGGTCCACCCCGTTGCGGCGGTCCTCCTCCAAGGTCTTCAATGCGGTGCCGTACAGGTTGCCGTGCACCTCGGCCCATTCGGCAAAGGCGTCCTCGGCCACCATGCGTTCGAATTCCTGCCGGGATACGAAAAAGTAGTCCTTGCCATCCACCTCTCCGTCCCGCGGCTGCCGGGTCGTGTAGCTGACCGACTCTTTAATGGCCGGAAAACGCTGCAAAAGTTCGTTGCAGAGGGAGGTCTTGCCGGCCCCGGAGGGGGCCGAGATGATCAGGATCAGGCCTTCGCGTTTCATGAAACATCCTTCGTAGTAGTTTTATCGAGGGTAGCACAGAACATCGGTAAAAGGAAGGCTCCTCCCGAAAGACCGCCTTTACTCAAACCTCATCCCTCAACAGCCTCAACCCGATGGCTGTTTTTCAACAACCACCTAAGTAACCAAGGTTGTTCAAAAATAGTCAGATCGTCGCACCCACAGAAAAGCCCCGCGGAGGCGTAGCAGGGCTACGCCGCACAAGGGGTTTTCGAGGACGGCGGCGAGATGGCTGTTTTTCAACAACCTCTTATTCGATATTCTGCACCTGCTCACGCATCTTCTCCATCTCAGCCTTGATCCGGATAACGAGCGCGGTAATTTCTGCATCGCTGGACTTGGAGCCGATGGTGTTGACCTCCCGGTTCATCTCCTGCATCAGGAAGTCCAGTTTGCGCCCCACCGGCTCCGGCAGGCGCAATGCCTCGTCAAACTGGCTAAAATGGCTGGCAAGGCGTACCAGTTCCTCGGTCACGTCGCACCGGTCGGCCATCAGGGCCACCTCCTGGGCCAGGCGGGCCTCGTCCAGTTCCGTCCCTTCCAGAAGCTGTTCCAGGCGCATCTTCAGCTTTTGGCGGTACTCGGCCACAACCGCCGGGGTCCGTTCCCTGACCAGGGCGGTCCATTCCGCCACCTGGCTGCGCCGGGCCGACAAATCGGCCGCCAGCGCCTCCCCTTCCCTCGTCCGCATGGCGTCGAGCGCCGCCACGGCGGCCTGGAGCGCGGACATGAGCTGATCGCGGTAATCCTCCTCCCCCAGGGCTGAACTCCCCTCCCGCAGGACCCCCTTCTGGGCGAGAACCAGGGAAAGAGGCACCTGGTCCGGCAGTCCCAGTTCGAACGCCAGGTTGTTGAACGTGGTGAAGTAGGCCCGCGCCAGGGCCGTATCGACCTGGGGCATCGCTTCGCCGGCCATCGCCTCCTCCCATTGCACGAACACATCGATCTTGCCCCGCTTGAGCAACGCGGAGACGGCCCGCTTGACCTCGTTTTCCAAGGCCATGAAGCCGCGCGGCATACGCACCGATACCTCGCCGTAGCGGTGGTTGACCGAGCGGACCTCCACGGTGAAGGTTCCATGGTCGCCGGCTGCTTCTCCCTTGCCGTATCCGGTCATGCTCTTTATCATATGGTGTACGCTCCTTTTCCCAGTGGGGTCGTCTTTCCGAATTCGTGGCGCTACCAGACCATACATCATTGCGGGCGTTTCGGCAACGGCAGGATGATCCGCCGCCATACGGCAGCAGCGGGGTTCTTGTTTGGCAACATTATCTATTGACAAAGGACAACCGGTGCTGTTCAATAAATTTTTTCGGAACTATAACCGAAATAAAGGTACTGTTTGTCTTCCCCCTTTGTAAAAGTGGGGAATTGGCCCCCAACCTTTTTTGGGGTTATGTATCCGATTTTTTTAGGTTTCCAGGTTGTATGCGACAATCTTTCAAATCAGCTGAGGAGGAAACAATGAACCCATTGGCACAAGAACTGAACGACCTGATTGCCCAGCACAGCCCCCATGTCCTGGAGATGTTGTCCGATCTCGGGAAAAACCTCTTCTTCCCCAAGGGCATTTTGACCCAGTCGGCCGAAGCCAAGGAAAAGGCTCACAAGTTCAATGCCACCATCGGCATCGCCACCGAGAACGGCGGGCCCATGTTCCTGTCGTGCATCCAGGAAAAACTGTCCGCCTTCGATCCCAAGGACATCTTCCCCTACGCCCCCCCTGCCGGTAAACCGGAACTGCGTTCCCTGTGGCGGGAGAAGCAGCTGCGGGAAAACCCCAGCCAACAGGGCAAACACTTCAGCAATCCCGTTGTCACCAATGCCCTGACCCACGGCCTTTCCATCGTCTCCGACCTGTTCATCGACAAGGGGGACCACCTGATCCTGCCCGACATGCTCTGGGGCAACTACAACCTAACCTTCGGCACCTGCAGCGGCGCCATCGTCAAAAAGCACCCGACCTTCACCGCAACCGGCGGCTACGACGTCGAGGCTTTCAAGACGGTCCTGAAGGACACCGCCGAAGAAAAAGGGAAGGCCGTTGTCCTGCTCAACTTCCCCAACAACCCCAGCGGCTACACCCCGACCGTGGCCGAAGGGGATGCCCTGGTGGCCGCCATCAAGGAGGTGGCCGAATCGGGTTGCAACATCGTTGCCATTACCGACGACGCCTACTTCGGGCTCTTTTACGAAGACAGTCTCAAGGAGTCCCTGTTCGGAAAACTGGCCAACCTCCATCCCCGCATCCTCGCGGTCAAGCTGGACGGCGCCACCAAGGAGGAGTTCGTCTGGGGCTTCCGTACCGGCTTCATCACCTTCGCCGACGGCAATGACTACGAAAACGCGCCGGTCATGACCGCCCTGGAGAAGAAGACCATGGGGATCATCCGCGCCCGCATCTCCAACTGCCCGCACCCCTCCCAGACCTTTGTCATCGAGGCGTTGCGTTCGCCCCAGTTCCTGGCCCAGAAGGAAGAAAAGTTCCAGGTCATGAAAGGCCGCGCCCTGAAAACCAAGGAAGTCCTCAACAGCGGAAAGTACGATTCTGCCTGGACCTATTACCCGTTCAACTCGGGATACTTCATGTGCCTGAAGCTGAAAACGGTGGAGGCCGAGAAACTGCGCGTCCATCTGCTGGACAAGTACGGGATCGGCACCATCTCCACCACCAAGACCGACCTGCGCATCGCCTTCTCCTGCATCGCGGAGCAGGACATCCCCGAGTTGTTCGACATCATCTACCAAGGGGTTCAGGACCTCGCCTGATCCCTTAACAGGCTGTTGAGGGATGAGGGTTGAGAGTTGAGTAAAAATCTCTCATCTCTCATCTCTCATCCGCCTCACAGAGTGGGCTCTTCAATCTCTACCGGATATACTTCCACCTTCCCCAAATTTCCGGTATAGTCTGCTGCCATGAGCTCCCTCAACGTCATCACCAGCAGCTCCCTGCAACGCCTTATGGGCCGCATGACTGCCGATTTCGCCGCACGGACCGGTTCTCCCCTGGCCCCGGAGACCGTGGTGGTGCAAAGCGCCGGCATGGCCCGCTGGATAGCCATGGAGCTGGCCGTCCTGAACGGCGTTTCCGCCAACATGCGCTTCCCTTTCCCCAACGAACTGCTGGAGGACATCTTCCGCGCCGTGCTGCCCGATCTCGCCTTCCCCTCCCCCTTTGCCCCCGACGTCATGGCCTGGCGGATCATGGCGGCCCTGCCGGACATGCTGGACAGGGCGGGGTTCGAGCAACTGCACCGCTACTGCTCCGGACGCGGGGACGACCGCGCCGTGCTGCAACTCTCCCGCACCATTGCCGACACCTTCGACCAGTACACCATCTTCCGTCCCGAAGCGCTCCTGGCCTGGGACCGGGGCGAGGGCGACGGCTGGCAGCCGCAGCTCTGGAGAGCAGTATCGCGGGAGTTCGCCGGGCAGCACCGCGCCGCGCTCCTGCGCCGCTTCAGGGAACGGCTGACCTCCGGCCCCAGCCCCGCGGGGCGCCTGCCTGAACGCATCAACCTGTTTGGCATCTCCTACCTGCCTCCCTTCCATCTTGAGGCGATCTCGCTTCTTTCCCGGATCTCCCATGTGCGTGTCTACCTGCTCAATCCCTGCGGTGAATACTGGGGCGACATCATTTCGCGCAAACGGCAGGCCGATCTGCTGCTCCGCCCGGAACTGCCGGTGGATGCCGCCGAATATTTCGAGACCGGCAACCCACTCCTCTCATCCCTCGGCACCCTGGGCCAGGAGTTTTTCTCCCTGCTGCTCGACAGCGGGGCCGACACGGAAGATATGGACGAAACGGTCCCCCGGCCTGAAAGCGGCACTCTCCTTGCCATGATCCAGGCCGATATCCTGGCGCTGCGCGACAGGAACGCCGGCAGAGCGGAGAAGGGCATTGTCGCGGCCCATGACCGTTCCATCCGGGTCAACAGTTGCCACAGCCCCATGCGCGAGATGGAGGTGCTCTACGACAGCCTGCTGGACATGTTCCAGGAGATGCCCGGCCTGGAACCGCGCCAGATTGTGGTCATGACGCCGGATATCGAGGCCTATGCCCCCTATATATCGGCTGTTTTCGGCGCCGGCGGAGACCGTCCGGCCATCCCCTACACCATCGCCGACCAGAGCCAGCGCCGGGACAATCCGGCCATCGAGGCATTCCTGCGCATCCTGGCCCTTCCTGCCGGACGTTTCGGCGTCAACGCCGTGCTGGAACTTTTGGAGACCCCCCACGTCATGGCACGGTTTTCCCTGACAGCCGACGAGTTGCAGGACATCCGGTCATGGCTGCCGGACAGCGGCGTCCGCTGGGGGCTTGACCGGGATCACCGCGCTTCCCTCGGCTTCCCCCCTTTTGCCGAGAACAGTTGGCAGACCGCCCTGGACCGGATGCTGCTGGGGTATGCCCTGGCCCCCGACACGAACCGGCTCTTCGAGGATATGCTCCCCTTTCCCGGTATCGAGGGGACCCGGGCCGCGGCCCTGGGCAAGCTGGCCGGGTTCATGGGGCGCGTCAGGGAGGCGGCCGCCCTGCTGGGACGGCCCCACACCCTTGCACAGTGGGGCGGCTGCCTGGCGCTGGTTGCCGACAGCCTGCTCAGCCCCGTCGATGGGGCGGACACCGGCCTCAAGGCGCTGCACGAGGCGTTTGCCCAACTCGGGTCCATGCAGGAGCGCAGCGGCTTTGCCGACCCCATCGGCCCGGAGGCCCTGGCCGACCATCTGGCGGCCCTGCTCGACCGGCCGGGAGCGTCCTACGGCTTCCTGGGGGGACGTGTCACCTTTTGCGCCATGCTCCCCATGCGCAGCATTCCTTTCCGGGTGGTCTGCCTGACCGGCATGAACGACGGCGTCTTCCCGCGGGTCAAGCGCCCCCCCGGCTTCAGCCTGCTGGCCGGCAAGCGCCGCCGCGGCGACCGGTCGCTCCGGGACGAGGACCGCTACCTGTTCCTGGAAGCGCTCATGTCGGCCACGGAACGCCTTTACATCAGCTATACGGGCCAGGGCGAGCGGGACAACAGCGTGCTTCCCCCGTCGGTTATGGTCAGCGAACTGCTGGACTACGTCAGGGAAGGGTTCCAGGTCCGCGGCCCCGGCCGTGCATCCCACTCACCGGCAGTGGAAACGCGCCATCGCCTGCAAGGCTTTCACCCTGCCTATTTCACCCCCTTCGGGGACAGGGCGCTGTTCAGCTATGCCCACAGCACCTGCCGGGCTCTGGAAGAGCGGCGAACCGCAGGCCTCAAGCCCCTTCCCTTCATGGAAGGGCTGCTGGCGGAACCGGACGGCGACTGGCGGGAGGTGGGGCTGGACGACCTGCTCCGCTTTTACGCCAATCCGGCCGCCTTTTTCCTGGTGCGGCGCCTGGGGGTGCGCCCGGTCGGGCCGGGCAGCGAGACCGAGGAGCGGGAAGCATTCAGCCTGGGTTCCCTGGAGGGGTTCCGCCTGAAACAGGAGATGGTGGCGCTTCTGCTGGAGGGATCGGACTGCCGGGATCTCTACGCCGCGGCACGGGCCGCTTCCCGGCTCCCGCCCCTGGCCGCCGGGGAGATTGCCTTTGACAGGGCGCTGGGAGAGGCACGCCTCTTCAGCGACCAACTCGCCCCCCACCTCTCCGTCCCGATGGAACCGCTGCCCATCTCCCTGGAACTGGGGGCATTCAGACTGTCGGGGACCCTGGCCGGCATCCGGGGCGAGCGGCTGTTGCGCTATCGTTGCGCGCGGATCAAGGCCAGGGACCGGCTCGGTATCTGGATCGAGCACCTGGCGCTCTGCTGCGCCGGGGCCGACGGCTATCCGCGGGAAAGCCTGCTGGCCTGCAGCGACGGCATGCTCGTCCTCCCCCCCGTGGAGGACGCTCCACGTCTGCTCCGGGAACTGCTGGACATCTACGGCAGCGGGTTGCGCCGTCCGCTCCCCTTTTTCCCCGAAACCTCCCACATCTTCCTGACCAGGGGCGGGCTGGAAGCCGAACAACGCTGGTACGGCGCGCCATTCAGCCGGCTGAAGCCGGAGGCGGCCGATCCGGCCTTTGCCCTCTGTTTCGGGCGCGCCAACCCGCTGGACGACGCATTCAGGCAAGCGGCGGCGCAGATCTGGGGGCCGTTTCTGGCCGCTGCCCGGGAGAGCGCCCCATGAAGCCGCTCGCACCCGGAGATATGGACCTGTCCGGCCTCAACCTGATCGAGGCCAGCGCCGGCACTGGCAAGACCTGGACCATTGCGGCGCTTTACATCAGGCTTTTGCTTGAACGGGAGCTGCGTCCCGAGAATATCCTGGTGGTGACCTATACCAAGGCCGCCACCGCCGAACTGCACGACCGCATCCGCCGGCGCATCGCAACGACCCTGGAACTGTTCGCAACAGGCGTCGGAAGCGGGGACGAACTGGAAGAGCTGCTGCTGAAACGTTTCCGCAAACGGGACCACGTGGTTCGCCTGCTCACCAGGGCGCTCTATTCCTTCGACGATGCCGCCATTTTCACCATCCACGGTTTCTGCCAGCGGGCACTGGCGGAGAATGCCTTTGAAAGCGGCTCCCTGTTGGACACCGACATGACGGCCGACCAGTCGGCGCTGGTGCAGGAAGCTGCCGACGATTTCTGGCGCACTACCCTTCTGGCCCGCCGGGATGCCTTTCTGGAGCGTCTGGTGGCGGAGGGGCACACCCCGGAATCGCTCCTGGCCCCTTTCAGGGTGCATCTCCGGACG
>Ga0187771_10003975_pt1 | contig 10387 bp, 6 predicted proteins | sample 0116_SJ02_MP15_1_FD_133139 | JGI IMG/M metagenome (GOLD analysis project Ga0187771, IMG submission 133139) | Tropical peat soil microbial communities from peatlands in Department of Meta, Colombia - 0116_SJ02_MP15_10_MG | ecosystem: Environmental > Terrestrial > Soil > Wetlands > Peat | place... | reverse complement strand
TCTTTTGTCAATGAGCTGCGCGACAGGGATCTTCGAAAAATCAGGATCGCCCATGAATTCCGCACGATCATAAAATGCCCGCCGAAAGGCCTCCGTAATCAAGTGAACTGATTCTGCGGAACGGTTGCCAGTTTTCGTCAGATCATATCCTTCAAGGATGTTCAGAATTTCGAGCAGAACAGTGCCACCCGAAGACGGCGGAGGCGCGCTGATGATTTCGTAACCGCGATAGCTGCCCTCAACCGGCGCTCGCTCTTTGACTTCGTAGTGCGCCAGATCATCGGTGGTGATCAGACCGCCACCTTTTTGCATGGAAGCGGCAAGCTCTCGCGCCATCGCGCCACGGTAGAAATCGCCGGGATCGCTCGCAATGCGCTCCAGGGTTCGCGCCAACTCCGGCTGCCGGAAAACCTCGTCTGCTTTATAGAAATTCCCGTCGCGTTGAAAAACCCGCCGCGACTCGGGATATTTGCCGAGATATTTGTCCTCACGCATATCTCGGGCTTCTTCCCAGGTCAGCGGGTACCCATCGCGCGCAAGTTTAATCGCTGGGGCAATCACTTGCGCCAGCGTCAGCTTGCCGAAATTCGTCTCTGCGTACACCAGACCTGCCACCGATCCCGGCACTCCAATCGCGCGATATCCGAGCCAGGCATCGTCGGTCACGTCACCCTGCGAATCGAGATACATATTGGGAGTAGCAGTTGCCGGAGCTTTCTCACGGAAGTCGACGAAGTGAGTCTTCCCATCACTCATGCGCACCAGCATGAAACCGCCCCCGCCCAGGTTTCCCGCTGCCGGATGCACCACCGCCAGAGCAAATCCGGTTGCGACCGCCGCGTCCACGGCATTTCCGCCTGCTCGCATGATCTCGATGCCAACTTGCGATGCCAGCTCATGTACGCTCACCACAATGGCATGACTCGCATGCACCGGCTGCGTCGATGCTAACGCCGGAAGCGTCAGAAGGAAGACGATCAGCAGCTTGCGGGTCATTCGCATGTGAGTCGTGACTGGACTTTTGAGGCTAGCGTAGCGGGTTGCGGAGAGTCAAATAGGAGCTGCCGGCTATCTCAGATGGCAGTGGTCGTCCGCCGAGATAACTGGCGAACCAGGCCGTTCTCAGACTAATCCGGCTGGATGCAGAAATGCCAGCTCCAAGATCTGCTGGCATGGCGGATTAGGCGGAAACCCAGTTGCTACGCTGCAGGAAAGAAGGTGGCTCGTAGGTGTGCCCCGCTGCCAGGCGCTTGTCCTCCCGGCGCGCCGACCATAGCAGCACCGGCCCAAGCAGGCCAGCTGTCAGCCGTGCGACCAACGGAAATTCCCTTTCCACTTCCCGCCGCAGCGAATGAATCTCTTCGCTGACCGTGCGGTTGATCTTGCTGAACTGTCGCTCCATCACCCAAAGCGCTGCGTTGTACGCGCTGCTCACTTTCTTCATCTCCCGTTCGAACCGCTCTCGCACGCGTGGGTCGGGATAGTCCTTGTAGCGTCTCCAGCCCTGCAGCATGGTCTGGCACATGCGGTAGAGGCTCGGCCCATTACGTTCAAAATCACGCCAGAATGCCCACTCGAGGAAGCGCTTTGAATCGTCGCGGGAAATTGCGGCGTGTTGGAAATTGAACTTGTGTTGGCCGTGTATGTCCGCCAGGTCAACGTCTTCCAGCAGCCGGCCTTCCCTCGCCATCTGCTCATAGAGCGGCGTGCCCGGCACGGGCGTGTACAGCATGAACTGATGGAAATCGGCCTGGTGCGCCACCGCGTGCTCAACTTCCTCTGTAATGTTATCGGGCGTGTGATGCTCCAACCCAATAATGGTAGAACCCTGCACCCGTATGCCGTGTTCACGCAGCTCTTGCGTGAGCTGCTTCGTGTCCGCACCCTGCAGCTTGCTGTAGGCGGCCTTGGGAGATTCCAGGCCCATCCACAACCACGAAACGCCCAGCTCTACCAGTTCCTGCATAGTGTACTTGCGGACGGCATGGGCGGAGGCAAAGACGGAAAGTTCCCAGCTCTTGCCCGCCGCCTTCATGCGCTCCAGCAGGCGCATGGCACGCGGCCGATGAAGCAGGAAGTTCTCGTCCATCACAAAGAAGGAATGCACTTTGAGCTGGGATTCGATGTCGCACATAACGTCGAATAGCTCATCGCCGGTTTCATAGAAGTTGACGAACTTGCCCTTGCCACCAAAGAAAGCTGACGTGGTACAAAAGTTGCATCCCATGGGACAACCGACGGAGGGAATGATAGTGGCTGCGGTAGCCCCTCTCCGCTCCGGCAGGCGAATACCCATGACTCGCGTCTGCAGTCCGGAAACAATGGCGGGATGACGGATGGGCGCGCCCTCGTCGTCCCCCAGGTATCGGCGCATCCACGAAATACCTTCTCCGCGCACGATGTAGTCGGCGTCGATCAGTGCTTCCAAGCCGGGAATAGCCGCGACATGTCCACCTACTACGATGACGGAAGCCGGCGATAGTTCGCGGACCATTCGGCACATTTCTTTAACTTTGCCGACATTCGTAATGATGGAAGAAATGCCAACGATGTCGTAGTGGTTCCTGGTTAGCTCGCGCGCGAAGGCTTCGCGCCGGGGGAAATCCAGCACGCAGCAAGGCGACGAAATATTCGCCTGGATCATCATGATGCCCCAGGAGCGGTGAAACATGCGCAGCGAAAAGCTGCCCTGTGCCCGCGTGACCTGGTTGTGATAAAGCTCCATCGGATTGATGGTTCGGCTGCCGAACTCGTCATCTTGCGCATAGGGCCCGAATACAGAACTCAGCAGCACGCGGGCACGATTTCTCTTGGGATGAGTGTTCATAGCGGCTTCGGAACGAATCTAAGGAAGCAGTGGCAGCCAGTTCTGTGACACACGAGAGAAAATACAAAACTATTACACGAGGGTTTGCGCCGGCTGGTTTGCGCGCGTTCCTCGGTTTGCGCGGCCTCTGTACTCTAGAGGGCTTTCAGCTTGCCCTTTTCCGCTTGGTTAAGCGTTTCTCCTTCTTTGCTCGGTGATCTCGGCGCTCTCTGCGTTCTAAGGTCTGGGTCCTGACTTTAGCCTTGGATTCCACCATTTCGTACGATTGCCGGATGCAATCTTGCAATTCTTCATCGCGTAAGGCATCCAGCCGGTCCAGCATGACCCACTTGTAGCGGCCTACATACGGCGCAGGATGAATGTCCTCCAACTCACACAACTCTGCGAACTGCTCCGGCGTGCACTTGAAGCACAATCGCTGCGGAACAGAATCCAAACTCAACGTGACGAAGATTTTCCCGCCAACCTTGAAGCAGAGATCGTCCTCCCACTGCAGGTTCTCGGTGGCGTTTGGGAAAGAGAGGCACAATTTGCGAATCGAATCAGCATTCATAGAAAAATCAGTGTCCGCGCGGTCTGAAGTTGTATCTAATCCAGCAGATGGAGATTGGAATGCAAACCAAGCAGCTTGGCAACTCCGATTTGCGCATTACTCCGGTGGGTTACGGGGCCTGGGCCATCGGTGGCTCGGGCTGGCAATTCGCCTGGGGCGCCCAGGACGACAATGATTCAATCGGCGCAATCCACCGCGCTCTTGAACTCGGTGTCAATTGGATTGACACCGCCGCTGTTTACGGGCTGGGGCATTCAGAAGAAGTCGTTGGCCGCGCAGTGAAAGCCTGGTCCGGCGGGAAGCCTTGCATCTTCACCAAGTGCGGCCTGCGCTGGGATGCCAACGGCAATGTGCAGAAGGTGCTGGCTCGAGATTCGATTCGTCATGAGGTGGAAGATAGCCTGCGCCGATTGCAAGTGGATGTCATTGATCTTTACCAGATCCACTGGCCGCCTGATCCCGACTCGCCGCAACTGGAGGAAGGCTGGTCCACGCTTGCCGACCTAAAACGAGAAGGCAAAGTGCGCTGGATCGGGGTTTCGAATTTCGATGTGAAACAGCTCCGCCGCGCCAAGGCGATTGCGCCCATCACCTCTCTGCAACCGCCATACTCGCTTATCAATCGCGGAGTGGAAGAGGACGTTCTGCCTTACTGCCTGCGCGAAGGCATTGGCGTGATCGTCTACTCGCCGATGGCCTCCGGCTTACTCACCGGCGCCATGACTCGCGAACGTGCCGCCAAGCTGCCGAACGATGATTGGCGCAGCACCGATCCCGAATTCCGCGAACCGCGCCTGTCTCGCAATCTTGCGTTGGTCGATCGGCTTCGTGAGATTGCGCAGCGCCATGGCCGTTCTGCGGGAGAAGTAGCTATTGCATGGACGCTGCGCAATCCCGCTGTCACTGGCGCCATCGTCGGCGCACGCAATGCGCGACAAGCTAACGGCGTCATGCGCGCAGGCGAGATGCGCTTGAGCGACAAGGAAATCAACGAAATCGAGGAGTTCTTCGAAGAGACTGCAGCGTAACTCCAATTTTCCCGGGTAGAGGATGATTCCGGGATAGCGGGCAAGAGGCACGCACACATTAAACTGCCTCGGTCGGTTATACTGTCGCGCGGTTCTTACTTTACTTCCGGAGTGTTCTCATGAACCGGTATCCCCTGCGCCGTCTTCAGTCCTGTGTTCTATTGCTGGTTTCTGTTTTATGCCTCACAGCGGCCGACAATCCATCAGCCCTTCCTGCGCCGCCTGTCGCAAAGAAGATTCCCAGGATCACGGAGATCAACGGGCGCCAGCTGGTAGACAACTATTACTGGCTGCGCGACAAGCCGAATCCGGAGGTGAAGGCTTATCTGGAAGCCGAAAACTCCTACACCTACGCGATCATGAAGCCGACTGAAGCATTTCAAAAAAAGCTTTATGGGGAGATGCTGAGCCGGATCAAGGAAACTGACGTGGACGTTCCTTACAAAGAGGGCGACTACTTCTATTATTCACGCACCGAGGCCGGGAAGCAGTACCAGATTCGCTGCCGAAAGAAGGGCAGCCTTGATGCGCCGGAGCAGGTGCTTCTCGACATCAACGAGTTAGCCAAGGGCCAAGTGTTCATGGCGGTTGCCGCCTACACTGTGAGTCAGGACGGGAACCTGCTCGCGTATTCCACTGACAACACCGGTTTCCGGCAATATGTGCTTCATGTGAAGGATTTGCGCACTGGGCAAGTGGTAGCGGATCACGCTGAGAAGGTCGGTTCCGTGGTGTGGGCAAACGACAACAAGACTTTGTTCTACACCGTGGAAGATGCGGCCAAGCGGCAATATCGTTTATACCGGCACACTGTGGGCACGACCGATTCGGATACGCTCGTGTACGAAGAAAAAGATGAGAGATTCAATCTCGATGCGGATAAGACGCGCAGCAAGAAATACATCTTTCTGGTTTCCGGTAGCCATACCACGACCGAAGTCCGTTACATTCCAGCTGATCAGCCGATGGCTGATTGGAAAGTGATGGAAACACGACGCCAAGACATTGAATACTATCCGGACCACAATGGCGATTTCTTTTACATCCGAGTGAATGACACCGGTCGCAACTTCCGCTTAGTGAAAGCGCCCGTCAGCGACCCGCGCAGCCAGAATTGGCAGGAGGTGATCGCGCATCGCCCGACCGTGATGCTCGAGGACATTGATTTCTTCAAGAACTATTACATCCGCTACGAGCGCGAGAACGGCCTACCGCAGATTCAGGTCACCGATCTCATCAACGGGCAGTCGCGCGGGATTGAGTTTCCGGAGTCCGCCTATGTGACATTTCCCTATATCAACCGCCAGTATGACACCACCAAATTCCGCTACAACTATCAGTCGTTCATCACCCCACAATCCATCTTCGAATATGACATGGCGAGCGGTGGATCGACTCTGCTGAAGCAAAAAGAAGTGCCGGGAGGATACGACCGCACGCGCTATCAGGTGGAGCAAATATCTGCTACGGCCTCAGATGGGGTCAAGATTCCGATTTCGGTCGTCCATCTTAAAGGAGCAAAGTTGGACGGCACTGGACCGATATACCTGGAAGGCTACGGCTCCTACGGGGCTCCCTACGATATTTTCTTTAATTCGAACCTGTTCAGCATGGTAGATCGCGGAGTAGTCGCAGCGGTTGGGCACATTCGCGGTGGCGGCGAAATGGGCAAAGCCTGGCACGACGACGGCCGGATGATGCATAAGAGAAATACTTTCACCGACTTTATTGCCTGTGCCGAATATCTAGTGACGCAAGGCTACGGCTCGAAGGACCGGCTGGTGATCGAAGGCCGCAGCGCGGGTGGGCTATTGATGGGAGCGGTCCTGAACATGCGCCCCGATTTATTTCACGCCGCGCTGGTCGGAGTCCCCTTTGTCGATGTGATTAACACCATGCTTGATGAATCGCTGCCGCTGACGGTCCCCGAATTCGAGGAGTGGGGCAATCCGAAGGAGAAGACCGCCTTCGATTACATGATTTCCTATTCGCCCTACGACAATATCGAAGCCAAGGCATATCCCAACATGTTGGTGAAGACATCATTCAATGACAGTCAGGTCATGTATTGGGAGCCGGCGAAGTACGTGGCTAAGATGCGCGCATTGCGCACCGACCACAATGTTCTGATCTTGAAAACCAATCTCGACCCGGCCGGACACGGCGGGGCCTCGGGCCGATACGACCGGCTGAAAGAAGCAGCCTTTGATTACGCGTTTATCCTGACTCAAATGGGAATTGGGAACTGAGGCCTAGACACAAAGCTCAGAAAAGAGGCCCCTGCACCTCCCAGCATCTATCGTGTAAGGGCCTCAAGTTTTATTGCTGCGGACAATATCGCCTACGCTGATCGAATCAGTCCGTGATGTAGATCACAGTGCAGCGGATTTATTTCCATTCTCAGTCAGTTTCACCGGAAGGCCTGGAATCCGTACAAGGCCTTGCGTAACCTTCTTTCCCCTGTGGGCAACGGTGCATACTCGAATTGGATCACCGTATGCCATACCTCCCTCACCAAATGGCCCCTTCGTCCCTCCGTCGCCGGGCCGGACCGCGAGTTCGGTTTGCAGAAACCACTCCCGCCGTGCTTCGTCTTTCCGATGGCAAGCGAGTGCCGGGCAAATTACAGCTCATCTCTATTTCCGGCGGATTGCTGGGCTTGCAGCGGCCATTGAAGCCAGAGTCTCTGGTCAAACTGCTCTTTGTGACTCCCAGTGGATCCATCCTGGGTGTGGCCAAAATGCTGAATCCGTTATCGTGGGGTCTGCAACCCTTCCGCTTCGTCACTCTGCGCCATGACGACGAGTCGAGGCTGCAAGCTGCCATTCAGTCTTCCCTGGCCCAGAGCGACCGTCGAGATAGGCGGACTCGCCGCGACCATGATCTCATCGAAAAATACAGACAATGGTAAGTGCGGCTGAAGTCTGCGGCTTTCCGCTGTTCCCCGGTGAGACCACGTGGCCATATTCTGACGCTCGCCCGAGCCGGTCGAACATGGAATAAACCGCGCGGCAGAAATTCTGCTAGTAACTTCTTCGCCGGAGCGTTTGATGTGGGCCGCGAGAGTCTTTGCGTCGCAGCAGACTTATTGAAATCTCATCCCCGCAGCTTCGGCGATTTTCATCGCGCTTTCACTCTCACTCAGCACAAAACGTGCGAATTCTGGTTGCGTCATGATCATGGGGTCGGCTCCATGCCTTGCAAGCCGATCGCGCACATCCGGCGAGGCCAGCGCCCGTGCGATGCCCTGCGCTAGCTTGTCGACAACTCCGGCATGAGTGCCAGCGGGCACCCAAACCCCATACCAAATCGGGTAATCGAAGCCCGGAACTCCAGCTTCTGCGATAGTCGGAACATCCGGCATCAAAGATGAGCGTTTCCTGGTGCTCACGCCCAAGGCACAAAGCCTGCCCGCACGGATATCGACCAGAGCAAGTGCAATAGGCGCGATCACGTAAGTAATACGACCCGCGACAGCGTTGGCAATCACGTTAGTGATTGAGTCGTCCGGTCCGGCGGGCACGTGTTGCGCCCTAATACCCGCATCCAGATTCAATTTCTCGATGCCCAAATGACTACCGGTGCCCACGCCAGTGGAGCCGAACTTCAACTCCCCTGGCTTTGCTCTTGCCGCCGTAACCAGGTCCCTGACGCTCGTCATGCTGGAGGATTTGCCTGCGACCAACACATAGGCCTGGCTGCTGAGTGGAGCGACGGGAATAAAGTCCTTCAACGGATCATAGGGCAGGTTCTTCATCAACGAGGCGCAGTACGCCTGAGCACTGGTGTTCACGAGCACGGTATAACCGTCCGGTGACGATTTCGCGACGAGTGCGGGAGCTGCGGTAGCTCCTGCGCCGGGACAGTTCTCGACTGTCACGGGCTGGCCCCACAACTCAGAGAGCTTTGGGCTGATGGCACGGGCAATTATGTCAGGCCCACCGCCAGCCCCGAAGGGCTCGATCATACGCACGGGCTTGGTTGGGTAGTCTTGTGCCATCACGGCGCTTGTGATTGAAAGCAAGAACAGCAACTGGACTCGCCGCCTAGCCGATTCGGTTCACATGGCACGCTTCTTACCGAACTCTGCCTCGCACAACAGTCATCGAGGCGGCAGGCAGCTCGTAGCGCGTGTTGTCACGCGCGTCGATGATCGAAGTCAACGGTGGCCCATCCGGATCCGCGAATCCCTGCTTCCGATTCGGATGCCACTGGTACTGCGTTTTGCCAAACGTCACGATCCTAACCGGCCCAAGCAGAGCACGGTACCGATCGCGATCTTCGAACACAATCCGGACCGGGTGCGGATTATCATAATCCTTGTTGATTAGCATCAGTGCCCACTGACCATCAGGGCGCAGCAGCGCATAAGCCGTCACTAAGACGCGGCCCTCCGAATCCTTCACATCACTTACGGCACGAAATAGCCGGTGTGGCGCGTTTTTTGGCTCGGCCCACTCCTGCGTGATGATCTGAGCCGCAAAAAACTGCGACGTGCGCTGCCGAATCTGATATTTCTCGTCTACCATGAACATGTGGTAGGTTCCCCAACTGTTCTCGCATGCGGGATGCAGCGGGGAATACGGCAGGTCGTGGTAGTAATGCGTCGACTGACCGCCCGCCGTTAGAAACCCTCCGAACGAATCTGCCAGCCACAGCGCGCCAAAGATATCGACCGCAGCCTCGCCGCCGTGATCATTGGTTTCGGTGTCGAGCATCGGTACGCCGGGCGGCAGGCCATCGTCGCGCCACACCTGCATGATGTGAGTGATGAGTTCCGGTTCCTGATAAAGATTCTTCCACGGTGTCTCGCATCCGTCGTACGGATAGTGCTCGAACGACATGAATGACAAATCCTGCAGCCGTTCGTGAGCCTTCAAGTAATCGAGGAACCGGCCGAACCACGAAGTCCGCCCTTGCGCATCCGGCCAAACCTTGATGTCCTCGGTCACTCCCTGGAATACCGGCCCGCCCAGTTTGAAATTTGGATCAACGCGGTGAAGCGCTGTGGCGAATTGCAGGTACAGCGTGCCGTAGTCCTCGGGCGTCATGTATTGGCCGTCCGGTTCTTCTCCCATTTCGATGTAGGAAACTGGGTAGCCCCGCTCCTTGATGTAGCTCATCTGTGCCGCTGCGTCTTCCGGCGTGCTGTACAGTATCGCGACCGGAATGATGGCGGGAAGGCCTCGAGTAATTCCGCTGGTGAAGAACAAGTCGAATCCGGGCTGATCGCCTGACTCCATACGATCCGGTGCGACGTACAGATCCGACGGCTCATGCCACGGATCGACCGAAGAGCAGTACGTGAGCGTCTGTTTCTGGTCAGGGGAGTGGCGCATTAAGTCTGTAAACTCGCTTTTGTCATCCATCGTTCCAAGATAGAGCTCTCTGATCGCGTAGCCTACGCAATTCCGCCGATCATCCGAGCCGTGCGTGTCACAGGTATTGGAAGATTGCGTCATCAGGATGCGAACATCTTTCGTACTTACTGGATTGGAATCCAGGCGGAGCGTTTCTGTACCTCCCTTGCCTTGATTCACCTTGCCCGACGCGAACGTCTTCCATTGCCCTTTGTCCTGTTCGTCCATGGCATCGCCGTCGCCGATCCAATACTGCACGGTGTAAACACGGGCGTACGGCTCACCCCATGCAATGCGGATAGCATTCACATCCTCTTTTTTCTCCAGGTTAATCACTACCCATTGCGGATGCAGCGAATCATCCTCTCCCGTGAATGCCTTCGTCAGATATGGATTGCTCTTCCAGTAAGTGTTCAGATCGCCGTCGTCGAGGCGCGAAAAGCCATCAAACTCTGTGCCGCCGTTGCGCGTGAACCCGCGATGCGGAAGGGAATAGCCGTAGGAATGGCGGATCATCTCCTTCCTGGGATTGGCATCGCCGACGAAATATCCTTTGCCCGACGGATCGCTCCATTTCCCCTTGGGATTCCAATGCCAGGCCTGCACGAACAGGTCGGTA
>Ga0187771_10003974_pt1 | contig 10387 bp, 9 predicted proteins | sample 0116_SJ02_MP15_1_FD_133139 | JGI IMG/M metagenome (GOLD analysis project Ga0187771, IMG submission 133139) | Tropical peat soil microbial communities from peatlands in Department of Meta, Colombia - 0116_SJ02_MP15_10_MG | ecosystem: Environmental > Terrestrial > Soil > Wetlands > Peat | place... | reverse complement strand
GCGGCCAAGCGTCTGGCCGCGCGGTGCGCGCGGCGCCTCGGGCTCATCGATCGCGCGCAAACGCTCGAGGCGGAGGCTGAGCGCCTCGCCCGGCAGTTCGAGGACGCGTTCTGGAGCGACGAGCTCGGCACCTATGCACTGGCGCTCGATGGCGCCAAGAGGCGCTGCGAGGTGCGGACCTCGAACGCCGGCCAGGTCCTGTTCAGCGGCATGGTGCGGGCGGATCGGGCGCGGCTGGTCGCCGCCGACCTGATGCGCCCGTACTTCTTCACCGGCTGGGGAATCCGCACAGTGGCGCGGGGCGAAGCCCGCTACAACCCGATGTCCTACCATGACGGGTCGATCTGGCCCCACGACAATGCCCTGATCGCGCTCGGCCTTGCGCGCTACGGCCTGAAGCACGCTGTCGAGCAGATCTTCAGGGGCCTGTTCGACGCCGCGAGCTACATGGACCTGCGCCGGCTGCCGGAGCTGTTCTGCGGCTTCCGCCGCGAGCCTCGCCGCGGCCCGACGCTCTACCCCGTCGCCTGCGCGCCGCAGGCCTGGGCCAGCGCCACCCCGTTCACCCTGCTCGAGGCGTCTCTCGGCATCGAATTCGACGCCGAGCGCGGCGAAATCAGGCTGCGCAACCCGCGCTTGCCGGCGTTTCTCAATGACGTGATCCTGCGCGACCTGCGGCTGCGCGACTCCAGCGTCGACTTGAGGCTGCGCCGCCACGATGGCAGCGTCGCGATGGAGGTTCTTCGCACGCGCGGCGAGATCCAGGTTTCGCTGCTGCTGGCCGCCTAGCAAGGAGTAGTCATGGGCCCGGTCCGCTCGACGATCACCATCGTTGCGATGTCGATTGCCGTCGCCGCCGCCAACGCGGCACGCGGCGACGACGCCGAGACGCCTGCCGCACCGACCAATGTTCCCGCTTCGCCACCGGACGCGGCAGCGCCGACAACGACGCCGCCGGCGCCGCCGCCGTCGATCACCGTGATCGAGGCCAATGAAGCCCACAGCATTCTCGGCCGCGACGTGCGCAGCCCGGCCAAGGAAGACATGGGCCGGCTGGTCGATGTGATCGTCGACCGCGGCGGAACACCGCGCGGCGCGGTCATCGACTTCGGCGGCTTTCTCGGCGTCGGCAGCCGCAAGATCGTGGTCGACTGGAGCGCGCTGCGGTTCTGGAGCGTCACCAACAGGAGCGAAAGCATCACGCTGGATCTGACGCGCGACCAGGTCAAGGCCGCACCAGAATACAAGGAGGACCAGCCGATCGTCGTGCTCGGCGCGTCAGGCAGCCTGGAGCCGCTTCAGTTTCCTCCGGTGAAATAGCACCAACAACCGATCGCTCCACGTGCTCGATCCGATGGCTCACACGGTCGATCCCGCAACCAGCGACCGTTCAGTCGCTGCCACAACGCCTGCACCGCCACCAGAGCCTCCCGCAAATGGTGGCCGGCACGCGCCTTCGCGCCAGAGCCAGCGCGGACTGGACTGGTTCATCTTCTTTCTCGCCGACGTGCAGACCGGGTTCGGCCCGTTCGTCACCGTCTATCTCACCACGCAGAAATGGACCCAGGTCGAGATCGGCCTCGTGCTGACGGTCGGGAGCCTGATCGGCCTCCTCGGACAGATGCCCGGCGGCGCCATCGTCGATGCCGCGCGATCCGAGCGGCTGGTCGCCGGAGTCTCGGTCGCGCTGGTCGCGGTCAGCGCGTTGGGCTACGCGGCGTGGCCGATCTTCCCGATCGTCATCACGGCGGCGACGCTTCATGCCGCGGCCAGCTGCGTGCTCGGTCCCGCCATCGCCGCGATCAGCCTCGGCCTGGTCGGCCCCCACGCGATCGGCGAGCGGCTCGGGCGCAATGCCCGCTACGCCTCGCTCGGCAACGGCAGCGCCGCGGCCCTGATGGGCGCCTGCGGCTATTATCTCACCAGCCGCTCGGTGTTTCTCGTCACCGTCGCGCTGGCGGTGCCGACGCTGCTCGCACTGTCGCGGATCCAGGGCAACGACATCAACCCCGACGAGGCGCATGGCACGGTGCTGCGGGAACGCCCGGATCCGCGGGCCACCAGACTGGGTACCCTGCTGCGGCAGCGTTCCATGCTGGTGTTTGCCGCCGGCGTGATGATGCTGCAGCTGGCGAATGCGGCGATGCTGCCGCTGGTGGCCGGCGTCGTCACCGCGCAATCGAGCAAATGGGCAACCGCGCTGATCGCCACCTGCATCATCGTGCCGCAGGTCATCGTGGCGCTGACGTCCCCATCGGTCGGGCGGCTCGCCCAGCAACTGGGGCGGCGTCCGCTGCTGCTGGCGGGATTCGCCGCGCTTGCCGTTCGCGGCATGCTGTTCGCCACCACCACCGACCCGCATCTGCTCACGGCCGTGCAGCTGTTCGACGGCCTGACCGCGGCGGTGTTCGGCGTGCTGATCCCGCTGACGGTCGCCGATATCGCCTTCGGCAGCAGCCACTTCAATTTCGCCCAGGGCGTGGTCGGCACTGCGGCCGGCATCGGCGCTTCCGTCAGCACGACCCTGGCGGGCTTCGTCGCCGACCACTTCGGAGTCCGGGCGGCGTTTGTCGGACTGGCGGCGATTGCCGTCACCGGTCTCCTGATGATGTGGGCGCTGATGCCGGAGACGAGGCCGCAGGCGAGCCGCACCCAGTAGCCGTGCCGGCGGGAGCTGATCCCACCGTTCACGCGCGATCGGTTTCGGAAGAAAGCATTGGCCGCGCCAGCACGCATCGCGCGACGTGGCCAGGCGCAATCTCGACCGCGGGCGGCCGGGCCTCGAGACATCGCGCTTCGGCATGCCGACAGCGCGGCGCGAACGAGCAGTTGACCGGCGCGAAGTCAAGCGTCGGCGGCGAACCGGGGATCGCCTCGAGCGGCTCGCCGCGGCGGGCGCCGCGAACGGTCGACGCCAACAGTCCCCGCGGATAGGGATGAGCGGGCGCCCGGACGATGTCGCGGCAGGAGCCGGCCTCCACGATCTGCCCGGCATACATGACCGCGATCCGGTCGCAGATCTCGGTCGCGACGCCGATATCGTGGGTGACAAAGATCACCGACATGCCGAACTGGCGCTGCAGCTCCCGCAACAGCAGCAGGATCTGGATCTGCACGGTGGCATCCAGCGCCGTCGTCGGCTCATCCGCCAGCAGCACCTTCGGTCGACACGCCAGCGCCAGCGCGATCATCGCCCGTTGCCGCATGCCGCCGGACATCTCATGCGGAAAGGACTTCAAGCGGCGCTTCGCCGAGGGAATCCGCACCACGTCGAGCATTTCGAGCGCCCGGGCCATGGCGTCGGCGCGGCTCTTGCCTTCGTGCCGCATCACGGTTTCGGCGATCTGATCGCCGATGGTGTAGACCGGATCGAGCGCAAGGCCGGGCTCCTGGAAGATCATCGACGCGACCTGGCCGCGGAACGCGGACAGCTGACCGTCGTCGAGCGCGAGAACATCCTGGCCGGCGACGTTGATGCTGCCGGAAACATGCGCCCGCTTCCTCGGCAATAGCCGCATCAATGCCCGCAAGGTGACGCTCTTGCCCGATCCGGATTCACCGAGCAGGCCCAGGACCTCGCCCTGTTGCAGCGTCAGGTCCACATCGTTGACGGCATGAACGGTGCGCTCGCCCGAGAAGCGCACGTTGAGATTTCTGACCTCGATCAGGCCGGTCATGCGAGAGACGGCCTCCGCGCGTGAAAATCGGTGGCGCGCTGGAACGCGCCGCCGATTCGCAGAATCGTAGCTTCGTCGAACGGCCGGCCGATCAGTTGCATGCCGATCGGCAGTCCCGCGCCGCTGAAGCCGGCCGGCACGCTCAAGGACGGCAGTCCGAGATAGTTGATCGGCCGGGTGAAGCGCGACAACCGCTGGATCACCGCTTCCGCGCCCGGCTGATTGCCGACGTCGCTTTCAACGATGGTCGGTGCCGGGACCGGAGCTCCGGGCGCCACGATGGCATCCACCCCGGAGACGGCTCTAAGATGCGCCGCCAGCGCCACGCCGCGCCAGCGCAAGGCTTCGAGATAGGTCAGCGCCGGGATCGCCAGCGCGTTCTGCAACCGCATCAGGACCTGCGGCCCGTAGTCCTGCGGGCGCTCCTTCATCCAGCGCGCGTGAAAGCCGGCGGCTTCGACCGCAAGCACGATCTGTGCTGCTGCCGTGATCGGGCCCTGCTCCGGCAGCGCGACACGCACGACGCGCGCACCTTCCCGCGTCAGCGTCGCAATGGTATCCCCGAGCGCCCGGCCGACATCGGCGTCGAGATCATCGACATAATAGGCCGAGGGGACGCCGATCGTGAGGCCGTTCACGGCGCCTTGCGTCGCGGCCAGATAGTCCGGCACCGGCGCGTCGCGCGTGGTCGGGTCGCGAGGGTCGAGGCCCGCGATCAGGCCGGTGAGAAGCGCGCAATCCTCCGCGGTCCGCGCCAGGGGACCGACGGTGTCGAGCGATTGGGACAGCGGCATTGCGCCGGCACGGCTGACCAGCCCGACCGTGGTCTTGAGGCCCGTCACCCCGCAGAAATGCGCGGGCATGCGGATCGATCCGCCAGTGTCGGATCCGAGCGAAGCGAAGATGAGCCGCGCCGCGACCGCGGCGCCCGAGCCCGACGATGAGCCGCCGGTGATGTGGTCGCAATTCCACGGGTTGCGCACCGGACCGAAATGCGCGTTGTGGCCGGTCGGCCCATAGGCGAACTCGGCCATCTGCAGGGTGCCGAGCCGAATGGCCCCGGCGTCCCTGAGCCGCTGCACCGCGGTCGACGTGGTCGACGCCACGAAGTCGCGGCGGATCGCCGAGCCGCAGGTCGAGATCTTGCCGGTCTCGTAATACATGTCCTTGTGCGCGAGCGGAACGCCGTGGAGCGCGCCGCTGCGGGCGCCCTTCGCCAGCGCCGCATCGGCCGCGTCCGCCGCTTGCAGCGCCTCTTCCGCCTCGACCACCATGAAGGCGTTGAGGCGGGGCTGAAGCCGCGCGATCCGACCGAGGCAGGACTGGGTCGCTTCCCGCGACGAGATCTTCTTGTTGGCGATCGCCGAGGCCAGTTCGGTCAGCGACAGCGAGGCCGGTTCCGTCGTCATGGCTTCGCGCCATTCTGTACGCTGACGAAGGTTGCGGGCTCCAGATCAAACGGCAGCGTTCCGGCCACCGCGCCAAAGCCACGCAATGCGGGGCCAATCGAGGCCGCAATCCGCGCTGCCTCGGTCTCATCGACCGGAAGGCCGGCGGCCCTCGCGAGGACGACGACGTCTTCGGGGCTTGGAGCGCGATCGTCTGGCACGGCCATGGGACTCTCCTTGTTCACATTCACATCTGATCGCATCAGCCAGCGCGAGGAGAGCCGTGCGGCGCGCAGCTGTGGCCCGAGCGCGGCCTCGACATGTGGCAGGCGACCTGGTGACCGGTTGAATCGAGCGTTGCGAACTCCGGAACGACCGTCGAACAGACCGCTTCAGCGAACGGGCACCTCGTATGGAAGCGGCACGCCATCGGCGGATCGATCGGGTTCGGCGGATCTCCGGCGAGCGGCGCGGCGGTGGTGCGCCACTCGGGGTCGCTGCTCGGCATCGCGGCCAGCAGCGCCCTCGTGTACGGATGCGCCGGCCGATCCCACAGGCGTTCGACCGGGCCGACCTCGACGACCTCGCCGAGATACATCACCAGCACGCGGTCGGAGATATAGCGCACCACGTCGAGATCGTGGCTGATGAAGATGTAGGTCAGGCCGAACTCGCGCTTGAGCTCGGTGAGGAGGTTGAGCACCTGCGCTTCGACAGATTTGTCGAGCGCCGACACCGCTTCATCGAGAATGACGAGCCGCGGCGACAACGCGAGCGCGCGCGCGATGTTGACGCGCTGGCGCTGGCCGCCGGAGATTTCGTGCGGATAGCGGCCGGCGAAGGTCTCGGGGCGCAGGCCCACCTTGCCCAGGAGCTCGCGCGCCAGCGCCCGCGCCGCCCTGTCCGCGAGACCGTGAACCTTGGGACCGAAGGCGATCGACTCTTCGAGCGTCAGCCGCGGATTGAGCGAGGCGTAGCTGTCCTGAAACACCATCTGCATGCCGCGGCGCAATTCGCGAAGCGACAATTCGCTGCCGACGGTCATGCCGTCATAGAGGATGTCGCCGCCGTCACGGTCCATCAGGTGCATCAACAGCCGGGCGGTCGTCGACTTGCCGCAGCCGGATTCTCCGACGATGCCGACCGTCTCGCCCTTGGCGACATCGAACGACACGCCGTCGACCGCGCGGACGGTCTTGCGTCCGCCGAACGCGCCGCTGCGCACGGGGAAGTGCTTGGTCAATCCGCGGACCGTCAGCAATGGCTGGGCCGCCCCTCCCCGGTCGGCAATCGGCTCGAGCAGATCCGCTGGGGCGCCCATGGTCAGTTCCTGATATCCATCGCGCTGCGCATGCCATCGCTCAAGAGATTGAAACAGATCGAGACGGCGAAGATCATCGCCCCCGGCAAGGCGGCGACGATCGGATTGGAATAGATCGCCGTGCGCAGCGTGTTCAGCATCAGCCCCCATTCGGGCTCCGGCGGCCTGGTGCCCAGCCCGAGAAACGAGAGTCCGGACGCCAGGATCATCGACACCGACACGAGCCCGGTCGCGTAGACGAAAATCGGCCCCAGCACGTTGCCCAGCACGTGAACCCGCATGATAGTCAGCGGGCCGGCGCCGGAGGCGCGCGCGGCGTCGACGAAATCGCGGTTGCGCACCGCGATGGTCACGCTCTCCGCGACACGGGTGATCTGGGGAATGAAGACGATGGTGAGCGAGACGATGGAGTTGACGATGCCGGCGCCCAGCGCCCCCGATATGGCGATCGCCAGCAGCACCGACGGGAACGCGTAAAACACGTCGATAGTGCGCATGACGGCCGTGTTGACCTTGCCGCCGGCATAGCCGGCGACGACGCCGAGCGACGTGCCGGCGACGAACGCGAGGCACACCGGCAGGATCCCCGTCAGCAGCGACAGCCGGCCGCCGTAGATGAGGCGCGCCAGCATGTCGCGGCCGAGCTCGTCAGTGCCGAGCGGATAGCGGGGCGTGCCGATCACCTTGAGGCGCCGGATCATCGATCCTTGATAAGGGTCGGCGAGCCCGAGCCACGGCGCGAAGATGGCGGACAGCAGGATCGCCAGCAGGATCGCGGCGCAAACGACGCTCACGGGATCGCGCAGCAGCCGCCGCGCCACCGTGGACCAATAGCCCCTCGCCGTCTCGACCGTGGCGGCCTGCGCATGGGTTTCGCTGAGAACGCCGCTCATCGCGCCCTCGCCTTCAGCTGCGCGCGATGCGCGGATCGATCGCGGCCTGCGCCACGTCGACCAGCAGATTAAGAAACACGAAGAACAGAGCCAGCACCAGGATGGTGCCTTGCAGCAGCGGCAGGTCGCGCTGGAAAATGGCCGAGTTCAAGAGCAGGCCCGTGCCCGGCCACGAGAACACCGTCTCGGTGAGGATCGATCCGCCCAGCATGTAGCCGAGCTGCAGGCCCATCACCGCAAGCGCCGTCGGCGCCGCGTTCCTGATCACGTGGCGAAACACCTGCCTCTCGCGCAAGCCCTTGGCGCGCAGTGCTTCGACGAAATCCTGGGACAGGATCTCCGCGGTCAATGCCCGCACCGTGCGGGTGACGATGCCCATCGGCACCGACGCCGCGGTGAGCGCTGGCAGCACGAGATAACGCAGATGCGCCCAGTCCCAGCTCCAGGCATTGGAACCGCCCGGCCCGGCCCCGACCGCGGGCAGCCAGTTGAGCTGCGCGGAGAAGATGATGACCAGCACGATCCCGAGCCAGTAGTACGGCACCGAAAGCCCGATCGAGGCGATCGAGGCCGCGAGCTTGTCGATCCAGGTGTCGCGGAAGTAGCCGGCGATGAGCCCAAGCGACAGACCGAGACTGAAGCCGATCGTCGCGGCCGCCAAGGCCAGCATGACGGTGTTGCCGACCGCGCGCGCCACCTCGGACGCCACCGGCCGGCCGGTCGCGATGGAGGTGCCGAGATCGCCATGCAGCGCCTTCCAGATCCACAGGCCGAACTGGACCGGAAGCGGACGATCGAAGCCGTAAGCCGCGCGCAGCTGTGCGGCGAGCTCCTGCGAGGCATCGGCCGGCAGGACCGCGACCAGCGGATCGCCGGGGGCGAGATGGACCAGCAGAAAGCACACCAGCGCGACGCAGATCACGATCGGGACGACGTAGGCTATGCGTCGGATGATGTAGGCCAGCACGCTGTCTCCTGCGAGAATCTCTCTGCGTTCAAGGCCGCGGCATCGCGTCCTACCTCGCGCGGCTCCGTTGTCGGCTCAGTCACCATGGGTGGTCTTCGAATCGCGCGGACGATCTTACGGCTCCATCGTGACCGGCGAAAAGTCGACGAACCAGCTCTTCGGCTGCACGAAGTTCCTGATCTTGGGACTCATCGCGCGCGGGCCGACATCGTGGGCTACGTAGAGGAAGTCGGCGTCATCCACCGAGGCCGCATGGAGCTCAGCGAGTGCCTTGTCGCGCGCATCCGGCTCGAAGGTCTGCCGCGCCTTCTTCACCAGCTCATCGAATGTGGGATTGTTGACGTATCCCCAATTGTTCGAGACCGGCGGAGCCATGCCCGATTGCAGGAAGCGCACGAGGGCGAAGAACGGATCCATCGCAGCATAGGTGACGTTGATGGCATTGGAACCGTTGGCGCTGGGATCCTTCGCGCCGCGGCGCCAGTTGGTGAACAGCGTATTCCACTCGATGACGTCGAGCTGAACGTCGAAATAGCATTCCGCCAGCGCCTGCTGCAGATACTCGTTCATCGGCAGCGGCAGCATCTGGCCCGAGCCGGAGGCCGAAGTCTGGACCTTGACCGTGAGCTTCCTGTTCGGGCCGTAGCCCGCGTCCTTCATCAGCGCCTGAGCGGCCGGCGGATCGTATTTGATCTGGAAAGTCGGATTGCCGCGCCACGGATGGCCGGGCTCGACGGTGCCGGTCGCCGGCACCATCAGGCCGCCGAGCAGCCCGTCCCGCATGCCCTCGCGATCGACACAGAGATTGGCCGCCTTGCGGACCCGGATATCGTTCCAGGGCGAGCCTTCGACCCGCGAGAACTGCCACGGCCAGACATGCGGCTGCTCGTTGGCCTGCAGCACGAAGCCACGTTGCTTGATCTCCGCAATCGAATCGGGAGCCGGCGCCTCGATCCAGTCGACCTGGCCGGACAGCAGCGCGGCCGTCCGCGCATTGGCCTCGGGCACCGGAAGCAGAACCATGCGGTCGACATGAGGCACGCGCGCCGCGTCCCAATAGGCCTCGTTCTTGACGAGTTCGAGCCGCTCGCGCGGGACAAATCGCGCCATCTTCCAGGGGCCGGTGCCCGAGGCGTCGCGGGCGAACGCCGCCCATGCCGCGGTCGCCCTGGCCTTCGCATCGGTGCCCTGCGCCGCGGCGTAAAGCGCCTGCCATTTCGCCGGGCTGGCCATGAACAGGTTGGTGAGATTGATCGGCAGGAAGCTGTCGGGCTCCTTGGTGGTCAGCTCGACCGTCAGATCGTCGATCTTGCGCGCCGAGACCAGCGTCGGCATCCGCGACGCCGTCACGCCGACCTGGCTCGCGTCGTACTGCGGCGCATCCTGCTTCAGGACCTTCTCGACATTCCACACCACCGCATCGGCGTTGAACGGCGACCCATCGTGGAATTTGACGCCCGGCCGCAGCTTGAACACCCACCTGGTGTGATCGGAGGGGTCGACGCTCCAGTCGGTAGCGAGGCCCGGGATCACCATGCTGGTCTTGGTCGCCGACGACAGGTCCCACATCGTCAGCGCGTCGTACATGGTAAGTCCCGTGAAGCGATTGCCTTCGAATCCCTGGTCGGGCTGGCCCAGGGTGCGGGGAATATCGGCAGCGGTCATGGCAATCCGCAGCACCGTCTCGGCGCGAGCCTGCTGCCCGCTCGAAGCGCCCATCGCGAGCACAAGCGCAGTGAAGGCGCCAACCCCGAAAGTCTTGAAGTCTCTCAACATTCAGATCATCCCGTGCATCAAAGTCGACCGTTTCGGCTGCCCGCCTGCATGCAACCCGTATGCCAAGGAAGACACAGGGCCGCACCCGCATATCCGGGTTGCGGCCATCATCCTATCACGGGAACCGAACCCGGCTCCGGGGAAAGATGAGCTGCAGAGCAGGATGGGACGGACGCGAGACTATAGGGCGTCGACTACCGCGCACGACCCAAGGCGGCGGCACAGGACTCGATCGCTTCGTCATCGGAGCGACAAATCGCCGTCACGGAAAGTGCGATCATGAGATTTTCAACCAGCCGGAAATCCTCGATCAGCCATCCATTGTGATCGTAGCGGCTTTCCGGCGCGCCAGGTCCACGGATGTG
>Ga0187771_10003973_pt1 | contig 10390 bp, 12 predicted proteins | sample 0116_SJ02_MP15_1_FD_133139 | JGI IMG/M metagenome (GOLD analysis project Ga0187771, IMG submission 133139) | Tropical peat soil microbial communities from peatlands in Department of Meta, Colombia - 0116_SJ02_MP15_10_MG | ecosystem: Environmental > Terrestrial > Soil > Wetlands > Peat | place... | reverse complement strand
TTAAATCTGCGGAGGCCCCTCTCTTTTAACAATTCTTCTATGCGTTCTGCGGCGGGGATCGCCTGCTCCCACGCTGTTTCGAAGGTAGTCATGAGATACTCGGTATGGGTGGAGTCTTCGCTCCAGAGCGCTACAATGGGACTATCAACCGAAACACTCTTGACATCGATGCTCATCGAACTGATACTCTCTTTTCTGTCCCCCACTAAGAGAAATATTAGTTGGTAATGAGAGATGTGTCGCACGTCTGCGCCAATATCCAGACCCTTTCGTATCTCTTTGATATACGGATATGAGAAGTCAGCTATACCCCGCACGTGCCCCCCTCTCTGTATAAGCATTTTAATTTGTTCGTCTATGCTAAATTGAGATCCAAGGACTAACAGGGAAGGAGGAGAGATATAGATAACCTCATTGTTCGCAGATTCTATGATATTCGAACAGACAGCAAGGGCGTCGGTAACACTTGTGATAATTTTTCCATCAGCCATTGTCATTAGACAGCAATCACATGTTTATAAACCCGCGTGACAACAAGTTCTTGCAACAACGTTTCTGTGTGGTGTCGTTGCAGTGCGAGAAAATTACTGACGAGTTTTTTAAATTGGCAATAATATCGTATTCAACGATGCTAAATGAAATGCATGACCACTCATCAGGCTTTTGGAGGCCCCTCTTTTAACAGCTCTTCCATCCGCTGTGTTGCAGGAATTGCCTTCGCCCACAACATTTCGAAGGTAGCAATGAGGTAATCAGCATAGACTGAGTCATAGGCCACGATTCCACTAAAAGGTTCATTAAGCGAGGGCCTCGTGGTACTGAAATTAATCACACTTGCAGCAATCTTTCTATCAAATACTGCGAACATTATCCCACTGTACCCATCTAAATGGCGTATATCCATACCCACGTCCAACCCCTCTTGCACCAGTGCAATTGATGGGTACGAAATATTACTTAAAGCTCTGAAATTTCCGCCACGGTCTATGAATCTCTTGATTACTTCGTTGAGGCCGAATGAGGAATCAAAGGCAAATATTATTTCAGGCATAACAGTAACTACTTGCCTCTCCGTTAAATCTGTGTTAGCTGCGGCAACTGCCATAGCTTCTCTCATGCCTCTGACTATCTTATACGAACTAAATTCATCAGATTGACTAAAACGTTGCTGTCGTGAGAGCTCCATCAATTCTTGCTTTTTCACTTCCATCTCACGGAGCTCACTCTCGTGCCTTTTAAGCGCCGCATCGAGCGCGATGTCGAGTTCCGTTGCTACGTAAACCGTCGGTGACTCGAGGGAGGGGTTCACCATGCCCTTATCAATAAGGCCGGTGATCGTGCGGTAGACGTCTTCACGATACGTCTTAAGCGATTTTGCAAGCAGGGAAGGGGGCTTTGGCCCGTACTTGAGCAGATGGAGGTAGGCCTGTGCCTCTTTTTCGCTGAGACCGATGCTAATGAGTCGGGAGCAGAATTCGCTGTCGGCGGCCATAACAATTCATCGTTATGTAAGTGTGTAAAATAGTAGATATAGATTCCCTTGCGCTGAGAGTGTAAAGTCCTTAACAAATCGTTTGAATTTGAGCGTAAAGATAAGCGCATATCAAGGTCAAGTGGGCGTACTATCGGCATCCGTTGCCTGAGCATGTTTATGATATCTACATGAATTACTGGAACGATGTGTGTTTTGTTCGATAATATGTACTTCTAGTTCATAAATATCTGAAGGCAGTCTCTTCAACAGCTCTTCAATCCGTTGAGTTGCTGGAATTGCTTGTTCCCATACTTGCTCGAAGACGGACAAGAGGTACTCCGTATAAGAGGGGTTTTCGCTCCAAAATGCTACAATGGGCGAGTCAATCGAAAGACTTTCTGTAATAATACTCATGGAGCTAATGCTCTTCGCATCCGCTATCACCATAAACATTCCGCGGTAATTATCTACGTGGCATACATCCTGACCAGTGTCCAATAATTTTCGTACGACATTAATATAGGGATAGGAAAAATCAACGATACCTCGTATGCGCACTCCATTTTGTATGAGCGTTTTCGATTGTTCGATGATACCAAATTGCAGTGCGTAGATCAAAGAGGGGCGAGGGACGAGCCATGCGACTTCTTTCTCTGCAGATTCTACAATCTGTGAAACTACGGCTATGGCGTCCGTAACACTCGTTATGATTGTTCCGTTCGGCATTGCTATCACCAAACAGCGGTTGGAAGGGAAGTTTATAAACTTGTGTGACAAAAATTCTGTGAAACGATGTCATCATGCGGTCCACGAAGCGGGAGCTCTTTCTTCCGGAACATGATGTTAAATGTCACTGTAAACAACGGAGTGACTAGGTAGTTTAGTTATCGTTCAGTTTTGACGTGGGCCTTCTTTCAACAGCTCTTCTAGACGCTTGGCGGCGGGGGTTGCTCGATCCCATAACAGTTCAAAGGTAGACGTGAGATACTCGGCGTAAGTAGGGTCATCAGTCCAGAGCACGCTTACTGGCTCATTGAGCGAGATGTGTTTTACGTCGGCACTTATTGCACTCATACTAACTTTTCTATCAAAAACTGAGAACAATACCCCCATGTACTTGTCAAAGTGACGCGCTTCTATCCTGATATCTAAATGCTGTTGGATCAACCCAACATATGGATATGTGATATCAGTTATGAATCGTATCCTACCTCCACGGTCTATAAATTCTCTATCGCCTTCAAGTACATATAAAGATGAAAAAACCGTTAAAATCGCGGGGACAACTGCAGTCCATTCCTTTTCAATTGAGGCCAAATTAGATAAAGTCATAGTCATCACGTCTTTCATGCTTTTGATAATTTTAAATGTGAAACATTCATCAGATAGCATGACCCGCTGTCGATTTGATAGCTCCTCAATCTCCTGCTTCATCACCTCTTTCTCGTGTAGTTCAGATTTGTGCTTTTCAAGTGTAGCATCGAGAGCAATGTTTAGCTCCATTGCCGAATAGACCGTCGGCGATTTAAGCGAGCGATTCACCATACCCTTATCAACAAGTCTGGTGAGTGTGCGGAAGACGTCTCCGCGATACGTATTGAACGATTTTGCTAGTAAGGAAGGTGGCTTTGGCCCATATTTGAGCAGATGGAGGTAAAGGTGCGCCTCTTTTTCGCTGAGACCGAAGGTTGTGAGTCTGGAGAGGAATTCGCTGTCATCAGCCATAAAAATTCATCGTTATATGCGTGTGTAAAATAGTAGATATAAAGTTACTTGGCGCTAAGAGCGTTAAGTGATTTATCAAACAGTCCCGATGTGCCGGACATCTAGCAGCGTTTCAAGAATTGAATGGGCGCATTACAAGCATCCGTTGCCTAAGCATGTTTATGACGGGTATATGAAATGTTGGAAAGATGTTTGCTTCGTTCTATGAACTATCATTAAAAATGTCCCATGTTGAGCACAAATAGACAGCCAATAATCAGATGCCCTTAAATAAACGCATATATAGAATTTTTTACAGAATCCGTTGAAGGAACTCTTTAATTTTCTGATATGCCTCGTGGTTGCTATAATTATCACTTGTAATTTGTGAGATACTTACATGATTGTAGGGTAAAACAAAAAACGGTGGATTATTATAATTACCCGAGACAGGGCTTCCATTGTCAGGAACTTGTCCCATGCTTGATGAATGAAAACCAACAACCCTCATGGATGTTATTTGGGGGTTCGGCGGTAGTGGGAGGGGCAACTCGTCTCTCGCAGCGAGTGATACTAACTTTTGGTCATCAGGATTAAATCCCTTATTCAGTTCTCGTATGAAATCGCTACCTTCTTCCACTTCTTGGGAGCAATTTATGCCCTGTAGGGTTATATTTGCTGATTTCAATATTCTGTCTACGAAATTAGCCAACCCAAATCCGAAATGTCCTGTATCCAATGTGATTATATTGTCGATCATCCCGGCTTGTTTGGCAGCGTATCTGGCCACTAACCCTCCCAAAGAATGGGCTATGATAGTGACTGTGCCGACTGTACCATCTTGTTTTTTACTCTTTTCTTTTGCTAATCCCACAGCGTCTTTTAACCTGTCACCATACTTTGTTACGTCGCCGTAGTTGAAGTACCACGCTTCTCCTGTGAAAGGGTTACGAAAACACTTATGGGTAATGGGATCGCGAACACATTCGTCCGCATATTCAAATGTAAAAACGTTATACTGGAATTCTTGGTGTAACATAGAGTCTAAGTCATAGAAACAATATCTGTTGTTATTTATGGTGGTTGGGTCGTGAAATGCACCGGGTAAAGGAACTACTGCCCCATGCACCAAGATGATGATGGGGTTGCCTGCGGTAATAGGAGGCCCTCGCCACAGTCGGTAGGGTCTATCTTGGTAGTACTCTTTAACCACATCGAAGTGAACCCATCTGGGAAGATCTATCGTCATGGCTTGTAAATCAGCTTTTACTCTATATATTATCGTTATGATGTTCTTCGAATAACAGAAATGCTCCAAGAAACCAAGCACTTCGATAGTCGCAAACTTAACATCTTTTATCACCGACGATTCAACTGTCCTTGCAACGATATCTATATTTATCAATCGCAGCAAACAGACTTACCTGCCGCAAATCCATGATATGCATCAACCGATGATTTGCTAGAAACGTAAAACGTTCGGAGCTAATACCAAAGAAAGCGTTTAGTTTTGGTACTCCGTCGAATATAATTTTGACCACTATGAAATGGTCCGCTAACGACGAAAAAGACTGTTTTACTTGCTGCATGATTGCTCCTTACTATATTATGTACGCTTGAAAGATTCTTGTGACTAGCGCTTTTTATCTATCGATGCAATTATTGACTTAGGTTAGTGAAAAATGAAGACATAAAATCACATGTCCAGGCGTTATATACTAATGCAATGAAAAAGTTAGTTCAAGAACTACCTCTTAACGAATGAGAGAGAGGACTTCAGTTTATTAAATACCCTATCATGATCCCTCTGCCGTTCACCCGACCAAAATGGACTTCTAGAATAGGGCGCAATCTACAATTTTGCAAACATACTGCCAATACGTCTTATTGTTGATGTACTGTAAATACATCTCTAATGTTATTTGTGAGAAAGAAATTGTCAGGATACTAAATAGTGCTGATAAAGTCTCGTTTATTCCGAGAGGTATGAACTTATAGCGCAGTCTGCGTATTCTTGGCGCCCCTGCTTAACGTGAATTTGAAGTTGATGATGCCATCGGGGATAAGGTATGTAGTTACGATATGTTCTGCATTGAGCACAACTGTTAGTATCTGGTTGTTCAAGCCGTTGTTCACATTCTGAATCAAGGTCATAGTAACAGAGTACGAAATGCCGATTCTCTTTCATTTCAACTTTTAGATTCATTTCAGGAGTTCTTTTGCGTTCTACAGGTTTTACCATCTTTATCACCTCCATGCGCATTTGACTTATCGGCGCCATCAAAAAAACGCTGACCCTCCTAAGGCATGTCTCCTTGGCGCTGGAGTAATTGTTTAACTGCCTCGGTCACCCCGCCGCTGCTAGGCAGCGTGTAAGTGACACGGAGCACGTGGGCGACTGTATTTGTGATACAATCAGCACACACTTTAAATTCTGGTCCCGCCAACCTCTTTGTACAGACCGGATAAATTCCGTAATAGCACGGGTTAGCCTCCATATAGTTTTTCACCTCTTTTTTAGTTGTTGAAAGGAGAGAATAACTACTCCGCTCGTTATCACAAAAGATGCTTTACTGTTGATGGGCCTTGACGTAATTTAGGGGTATTTGAATGTGCTCTAGCGCCGTTCATTGCTGTTTCATGCAGCTGATTGGCATTGTTCATTACGTGGCCGGCGTTTACAGCGTGTGTTAAACGATCGGCGCATCTCCTGCAGTCTGAGTTCTGTAGCATAGTCATACATCCAAAGTGACGTCCATAATAACAGGCAGCATTTTGTATTGCCATTTCTTTCTCCTCCTATAGCAAACTCATCACGAGGCGGAGATATAAGCTTAAGTGACAGGGGTTTTGTGTTTAATACTGTCACAACAGTTTCGTATCTGAAATTGTGACAACAATTTGTTGTCACAGATGGGCAGCATTGCAAAATACTCACAACATAGAAAATGATACACAGATATGGATAAGAATAGACACACATTTAATAGAGAAAGGGGAGAAATAAGAAGCCGATCGATTTACCTCGAGCTAATTTTCTCTAAAAAATCATAAGCGTTCATTATAATACCTCATTGAATGACTCTGCAAAGACTAGCTCCAACTCAATTGCTGAAAGATATGACACGTACTCTAGTAGTACAATCGGCCGAATTGTTTCGTATGACCGACCCACTAACGTCACATTTCAGCAACTATATTACCTAGAATGACATTTTATTGCAGAAGGTGGTACTATGTGAAAAACGAGGATTATAGCTTCACAAGCGAGAGAATCTCGTCAAGAAGTATCAACGAAACTAACATCGATAAGCTGATTATTATGCTACCGTCGGCTGACTCGCAAACGTGCGAGTACTGCCAAGGTGCTACTTTGTTCAGTCTACTTATATCAGAACATCTCCCATATGCGGCGCCTCTGGACAATTATAGAGATCCGCCAGAATATATATTGTCGGCAGGGGATTGGTAATGCCTGAAGTAACGGTTGATGTAATCCTTGATCTCATCGCAGGACGTCTTGGTGATATCGAGACTGATATTGCGCAACTTAAAGATAACGTCAACGATATTAATGCGCGTATTGATGAGCTCCGAGATGTTGTTATAGACATCCAAGAGGGAATTTTACATATCATAAAGACGGTGGATCAGGGCGTTGCTGAGTTTAAAACATCGATAGAGGGGGTCAGATAAAGACTCGAACCGCAGTTGACGTAACCAAAGGACTGAAGCGCTTCATTCTTTCTTCTACAGATGTAAGGTCGGTACTTCATAGGTGTACAGTTATCAACCAGAACGGCGTTTACACTGAATACTGCAACGGAACTTGTCTTGTATAGGCGGATGCGATATTGTTGTGTGGACAACGACCTAGTTATATATTTAACGATCAGACAAAGTAAAGAATTCCGTTAAAAAGGCTTTCGCATGCGCCTAAATATTACTTATAAATTTGATACTAAAAACGCACGGGTTCAATGTGACGTTAGCTAATTTATAAAAGCTTTTGAAGTACTCACGTCAATACTTAGTCCCTTCTAAATCTATTTTTAGCGCATGTCGCGTTCGCGTGTAACTACCGACCAGCAGAATCTAACTTTTGTTCTTTTCTTTTTTATTTCGTAATCTACTAAACGCAAACAATGCGATAAGAAAAACAATAGTATATGCCAAAATTGCAAATGCTAAAAAGAACCATGTCTGTTGGTCACCAATCTTAAAAAGATCGCTGTTTTTAAGCGCGTTTCTATCTCCCCCAATATTGGAGAGAATTCCGGCCCTATCGTCTTGACTATTGATTTTCGAATTTTGTGCTTCAGACGTTTTTCCTTCAACAGAATAGGAGCGATCAAGCGTCGTAAACGTGACGTCTCCCCTCTGTTTCAGATAGTCAATATAATCCTCTAATAATTGCAGCTTGGTTTCGTTCAGTAGTTCTCGGGGTCCACTAAAAGTCGCAAAGTGGTAAAAGACCACACCACTATAGTATCGCTTCCACACGCTTCAGCAAATAAACGCTCTGTTTCATTTTTTGCAGACTGGAGCGTCGCATCATCGAGCATAATCGAAACGGAGTCTATTTGCATTCCTTCCTTATACCCCTGATTGACGTTAAAGTCGCTAAAAGCAGTGCTGTATTCAGTGAAACCAAGTGCCTTCAGCGCTTTCAGAGTGTTTTCATCGCCTCGGTCGAAAGGAGGCATGAACGTTGTAGGCTTCACACCAAAAGCTTTCTCTATATCTATTTGTCCTTGTTCAATGGTAGTATGCTGGGAAGAACAAGGCACACCATAGAACTCACTCTTATTGAGCGTACCCGTGGCATCCTTGTGAGTGTATCCGTGCTGAGCGATTTCAAAAAGCGGATTAAAGCATATCGATTTCATATAGTGTAAGAAAGCTTGATCCATGTATAATTCATTGCCCGACCTATTCAAATAGGGGTGAGGAATAATACCTAACGTTACCGGAACGTTTTTATCGATATGAATTTGATTTACTATTTTTAAAGTGTTAATTTTATATCCTGGTTGAACATCATCATCTCGAAATATGACGTGCTTTTTCGTATTTCCATCCTGTCCGTTAACATGTAGCGCAGGGAAAAGAACTACTACACTGAGCAATAATGCAACAAGTTCTTTTTCTTTCATGTTTTTCTGATAAACTTAGATGTTCACAACAACCAATGGCAACATACTTAACAACTCAATTAATAAACTTGCCGTGGAAGAGACCCGAACATTGAAATAATCTAGTGTTGTTTCTGCGCTACTGACTGTGAGGACAACAGATCAGCAATGTGATCGGTTCGGTGGTAACTACCATGCAATTCGATGCTGCTTGACTGAACTATTTTTTCGAGGATGTCAACTTAAGATGTATAAAGCTAGCAATTTCGTTAGACGAGTACGAGACGATGCAACATGCTCACATACTTAACAGCTCTGTTTGAGAGCAAAAAGGTTTTTTCCTAAACCTACCTTTTTGTCATGAAAAGGCACGAAATGTGACCATCCTAGCGACGACGTTCACTTTCTAGTATTCCTTGATTGCAAATCATCTGGCATCAAACTGGCAAGTAAAAAAAATTTGCGCCCAAGTGTTAAAGATTCCAGATTATGCTTATTAGCGTTCTGATAGGTTTCCACCAGGATACGTCTTTTTTCTTTGTAATTTAGGTTATAATACCTTTTTTGTAATCCAAACAAACAATACATTAATGCAGATCGTAAGCGTTTTAAATGCTAGAATAAAATTTGTTGTTCGATATATAAATAAAACAACAAAAATGAATTTTAGCCTGACTTAAAGGTCGACGTCTCAGAAATTACTATGGTATCATCCAACTGGTAGATGTAATGTATTTTCTCGTCTGATTGTTTCTGGTACCACTTGAAAAGAGTCGGATTATGTCCAACTACTTTGCTATAAAAGCCCCCCGGATAGGCATCCGCACGAGATTTATACCCCACTAGATCGAGACCATTTAGATAGGCAGTAGCATCACTAGTTGACTTAAAATGTATAACTGTCCTGCTTTGATCGAAGGTTAACCAGGTGGACTCAACTTCTTTCTTAACAGTAAATGTAATAGTTACAATTGTGCCATTAAGCCATTTCACGTTCCATGTTAGCAAAGTGTAATTCTCCTGCAATTCTTTGTGGATCTCATTGACAAACTTCTCAAGAGTTGCATCTCGAACTATCGTCGCGTTAGAAGGTGATATTGACGACGTTTGTGCCGTTACATTAGATGTCATTGTCGATGGTGCTTGTGTTGAATTCTTATTTGTTTCACTGGTCATACATCCTGCTGTCAAAACCGTCACAACTAATATAAATGCTATCACTCCACTTATGGCGCGCTTTTTCATATTTTACACCTCTTAAGATCCAGGTCTTCTGTATCGCTCACTTTCCCCTAACATTGATGAACTATTATGATTTTTTCCGTGTCGGCGGCGGTCTGTTAATGAATAGTATTAACCGCATTCCAAGTCTCTGATACAAACCACATTAGAATACTCTTATAAAAATCTCACCGTTGATGGATATCTCTCAACTAACCCAGCTCAAATGACAAAAATAGAATAATACAATCCACTATTAATTAATTAGAGAGCATGATTTCTGACTTCTGCTTTTTTATTTTTATTTTTACGCAACATCTAGTTACCACAATTCATTGAATAGACCATAAACAACGAGCTATAGATGACTTGAGTTCATTTTTTGAATCTTACGTCTCTTAACTAGCATGATTGTATGACATATGACATCTCTCCATTGATACGGCTTATGTAGAGATCCAAACATCTCGCGCATGGAAAAATTAGGTAGAAGGCATAAATACATAATTGCCGTCAAATTTTCGTCGGGATGTAATAATAATAGAAATTGGATAGCATGCGGATAGACACTAGTCGAGGTGCCTATCATATGTCGTTTCACTTACTTGCATTTCATTGAAGTCCAGCCTTTACATTGTCGGAATTTTGTTCTCACGACTGTTCAAAATTAACATTGTTTTTGCTACACCGCCGCAAATCGATAGCACATTTCTTTCAATTCATAGGAATTCACGAGGATGTCAAGTTAAGGTGATAATGGTGTGAGCACGTCTAATAGTTCATATGAAGAAAGACACACTCACACGATTAACAGAACTCATCGAAGCTCATAACGTTTCCGTTCGGGAACGAAAAC
>Ga0187771_10003972_pt1 | contig 10392 bp, 10 predicted proteins | sample 0116_SJ02_MP15_1_FD_133139 | JGI IMG/M metagenome (GOLD analysis project Ga0187771, IMG submission 133139) | Tropical peat soil microbial communities from peatlands in Department of Meta, Colombia - 0116_SJ02_MP15_10_MG | ecosystem: Environmental > Terrestrial > Soil > Wetlands > Peat | place... | reverse complement strand
GGTGTCAACATAAAGCGGGGTGAGGAGTTCCGAGCCTACGGCGATGATTTCTGCGTCCATCGAGGGCCAGTGACGAGTGACAAGTGACGAGTCAGGAAAACAGGCGATAGTTAGCAATCGACGGTCTACGGTCAGTGCCTTACAAGGTGTGCTTTCGACTGTTGACCGTAGACTGTTGACTTCTTCTTTAGGTTGTCGCCCGTCATTTAAGTAGCGGCTTGCCTTGGGTGCGGAGGGCGAGCTCCAGAATGGAGCTGTTCGTGGCCACGATCAAAGTGCCTTGACGTGTGAAGGCCATGCCGACGATGCCGTACCCGGAAGCAAGGAGCTCCGCCTTGCCGTTAGGAGTCAGGCGTACGATGCCGCGGCGCCCGGAAAGTGAGGCGGCCACATAGAGATTCCCCTCAACGTCAAACGCTAGACCCTGGGGGCGCCCCAAACCGCGATAGTAAGAACTCACTTCGCCGCGCGGCGAAACGCGCAAGACGTGATCGAAGCTGGAGGTGGTGGGGCCGGTCACGTAAAGGTAACCCTGCGGACCGAAGGCCAGGTGGTAGGCTGCCAGGCTTGGTTCGACCGCGGCAAAGACGAAAATTTGACGATCGCGCCCGATCTTGAAAATCGTCCCTGTCCGATCGCCGACGTAAAGGTTTTCATCCTCGTCGAAGGCGATGCCGGTCGCCACTCCCATGCCCTCTGCAAATACCGAGCGCTGGCCGTCCGGCGTGACCTTGTAAACCGTCCCCTCCATGCGGCTGGAGACATAAAGGTAGCCGTCGCGGTCGAAGGCAAGTCCGGTGGGATTCATCAGGTCATGTAAGAACGGACGGACTACTCGTTGTTGATCGATTTTGAAGACCGAGATGGGAACCTTCTGCCCCCGGCTGCCGCTCACCGTGGTGTAGATATTCCCGGCGGCGTCGAGGGCGGGGTTGGCGACCGGGTGCAGGTTGTCGGCGATGCTGACCCCCACCGTGACCGACGCGGGCGCGCTCACAGCACTGCCGGTTTCAACCGTGAACTCGCCGCTCACGGCCCCCTCCGGGATGCGCACCACCAAGCGCTCGGGGGAGCTCATCAGGACGTTGCCCACCTGTTCGCCGAAACGAACCAGGGGGCGATTGCGCCCGTTCGCTGCGAAGCCGCTTCCGACGATGGTGATCTCGCCGCCCGAGATGGCTGCCACAGGCGTCACCACTTCGATGCGCGGGCGTGTCCCGGACGCCTTGCTGCGTCCGGCGCCGGGCTCCGGCTTCTCAGATTTCTTCCACAAGCTCATCGAATAACCAATCCTAGCAGCATCAGCGCGCCCAGGCTGTAGACCCCTGCCACAACATCATCCAACATGATACCCCAACCGGCTGGAAGGCGCTCCGCGCGCCCCGCCGGAAACGGCTTCACGATATCAAAAGCGCGAAACAGCAGGAAGCCCGCAAGCAGCAGCTTCCAAGACGGGCGAGGCTGCCCCACAAACGTGATGATCTGGCCGACGACTTCGTCAATCACAACTTGGCCCGGATCCTTGCGGGCGAAGAAGTCCTCCGCTTTGCCTGCCGCCCAGACTCCTAACAAGAACAAGCACGCAGCGAGAGATGCCACTGCCACCGACAGCCATAGCCGATCGAGGGGCGCCCACCTTAGGCCTACTACCAGTGCGAGCCCCACGGCTGAGCCCGCGGTGCCGGGGGCGAATGGGAAATAGCCCGTTCCCGCGCAAGTGGCAATCCAGATTGCCACGCGCCTCATTCACGGTCCCCCTGGATGGGCTCGAAGACGACCGTTGGGGCGCTGCTTTTATCGGGCGCCTCCGTAGGCGTTGAGATCCGGTAGCGTTCTGAGAGCCAATTGTCCAAGTCCAGCAGATTGCACCGCTCGCTGCAGAAGGGCCGGTAGGGATTGCCTTTCCAGGTGACCGGCTTTCGGCATAGGGGACACGTCATGGGGGTCTTTCAATTCAAACTGGCAGCGCGGCGGGCTGAATCTGGACGAGCTCGCCAGCCTGTGGCACCCTGGCCGCGGCCTGGGATGGCGCCTCAACGGCTATGCGGTCACTCAAGCGAGCCACCAGGTCGTAGTCGCCGCTCCGGGTGAGGGTCGACCAGCGGAATTCCCCAGGGCGGGGTTCAGCGCCCTCGAAGTCATTGATCAGGACGTGGCCGTCAATTCCGGGGGCCTGCGATTCCAGCCGCCCTTGGAAAAGCAATTCGGTTTCGTCCGACCGGCCCTCCACGAGCAACAACTGGGTTTGGCCGATTCTTTGCCGCAGCTTGCGGCGCGAGACGGTTCGTTGCAATGCCATGAGCTTCCGTTGGCGGCGTCGCGCCACAGCGGCCGGGACCTGCGCGGGCAAAAGAAAGCTGGCGCTGGCCTCCTCGTTCGAATAGAGGAACGCACCCAAATGGTCGAATTGCGCGGCGGCAACGAAGTCAAGCAGCGTTTGAAAATCTTCCTCCGTTTCACCCGGGAATCCCACGATGAATGACGATCTCAGCGCGAGGTTGGGAATGGCGGCCCGCAGCTTTTCCAGTAGGCGCAGAAAATGCTCGCCGTTTGAGCCTCGGCGCATGAGCTTCAGCATGCGCCCGCTGGCATGTTGAAGCGGGATATCGAAGTACTTGGCCACCTGGGGAGTCTCCGCCACCGCCTCGATCAGGGCGTCGGTCACCCGGTTGGGGTAGCAGTAGAGGAAACGCGCCCAGACGATTTCGGGGATCTTGCCCAGGGCGCGCAGGAGCATCGCGAGGCCGTCGCGCAATCCTAAGTCTTCGCCGTAGCTGGTGGTGTCCTGCCCGACAATCGTGAGCTCGCGCACGCCTTCGCGCGCAAGGTTTTCCGCCTCGCGCTGGACGGAGGCAAACCGCCGGGACCGAAATCGCCCGCGCATCTGCGGTATGACGCAAAAGGAGCACGGGTGGTCGCAGCCCTCGGCAATCTTGATGTACGCCGAATACGCCGGGGTGGAGCGAACTCGGGGTGTGGAATCTTGGTAGAGGTAGGGCTCGGCGGTGTCGCCAGTGCTTCGCGCGCGCAACGGGCTCTCCCCCCGTTGAACCAAGGAATGCCGGTCCGCTGTTTCGTCGCAGGCCGTCAGCACCGACTCGAGTTCGTTTGTCCCAATAACAAAGTCCACTTCCGGGATCTCGCGGAGGATGTCCTGGCGGTAGCGTTCCACCAGGCATCCGGCCACAACCAACCTTTTGGCCGCGCCGAACTTCTTGTACTCGGCCATCTCCAGAATTGTCTCGATGGACTCGCGCTTGGCGGGTTCAATAAAGGCGCAAGTGTTGATGACAATGACGTCCGCCTCGTCGGCGCGGGGCGTCAGCTCATAACCGTGGCGCGCCAGGATGCCCAGCATCACCTCGCTGTCCACAAGGTTCTTGGGACAGCCTAGACTCACCATTCCCACTTTTGGCATAGAGGCCTTGGTTTCACGACGAGCTATGCGTTGTCTCTCGATCCTCGGCTTAGAAATTTTATCACGATTCGGCGGCTGGCGCTCGGCGCCGCAGCAGCTTGTTGAAGCACCCCAGGGCAGAAGGCAATCAGCCAGCAGCGTTCAGCTATTCTCAGGATTACGCCTGCAACGTCCTGAGGGCTGAGGGCCTGCAGTTGGACATAGAGATCTAACACGCTGATGAAGAAGCCTGGGAAGATGTCATTCTGTGCGCAGCGAAGAATCTAATTGATTGATTATAGAGCAGAGCCAGATGCTTCGCTTCGCTCGGCATAACACGGAGGGAGCTTTTTCACCAACTTGCTAAGGTCTCAAGACCACCCACTGCGCTTAGCGGGTCACAACCTAGAGAGTGTAGGCGACGGACAACCGACCACGGACAACTGACAGCGGGCTACTGATTACTTGTAGTCTTTTGCCAAACCAGCACGATTTTCTCCGACGTTGCAGCCACATACTCGCCGTTGGGGGAAAAAGCCACGGTCAGCAAAGGATCCTTGCTCTCCTCCAGAGTCTGTTCCAGCTTGCCGTCCTCCACGGACCAAATCCTCACGGTTTTGTCTTCGCCTGCCGAGGCCAGCCAACGTCCGTCGGGAGAGAAATCCGCCCAGTGCACGGGGCCGTTGTGGCCGGCGAGTTCCCGCGAGAGCTTCCAGTCGGGCACCGAGTAGATGCGAACCTTGCCATCCTCACACGCCGTGGCGACGTGCTTGGCGTCGCGCGAGAAGGCGATGCTCAGCACGGTGCCGTGGTGGCCGCTCAGGGTGTCCACAAATTTGTGGTCCTTTAGCTCGACGACCACCGGGTCCGGATTCGAACTCATGGTGATTTGTGCCAGCAGGAGCCAATGCCCATCCGGGGAGAATTCATAAACGTTCGGTTGCTGGGTTAGGTCCGGGATAGTAACGCGGCCGCCCATGCCGGAGCGGGGGCTCCAGAGGTCGAAGTTGCCCTGTTTGTAAAGCCCCAAATAGCCAATCTGCGCAAAATAGCGTGGCGGACCGAAACCTTCTTTTCCCCCCACGGCGTTGAGTTTCCCCACCAGCCTGTCCTGCTCGACGTCCCACTGGAAGGCCAGGAGCGGAGTGGGGGCACCCGAATTTCCGCCCTTGGCGCGAACGATGCCGGTCGCCAACATGAAGGCAACATTTGACGCCAGAAAATTCGCTGACTGGATTTGGAGGTCGGCCAATTCTCCCAGGCGCGGCTTCAGGATTTTCTTTACTCCCGCCTGGCGGAGATCCATCAGAACGACTTTGTCTTCATTCGCGACGGCCAACACCGAGCTGTCGGGTGAAAAGGCGCCGGCGGGGGAGTAAGCTAAAGCCAAGTGGCCCTCTACACGCCCGTGGCTCACCCATATGGAGGAAGCACGCGGCCCTTCGACCGTCTCCACCTGGCCAAAGGCCGAAGCTGCCGACGCGACGCAGAGACACAGAGCACAAAAGATTGGGAAAAGCGCACCTCCAAACGTCTCGCCCGGGGGGTGCCCTTTGCAACTGTTTGTCCCGCTCTCTGCTCTCAAATCTCGATCCTCGACTCTTGGCTTTATTAGACGACTTCCCATCGCGCAATGCGATTCACCAGCTCGCGATCCGCCTCCAGGAAGTTGTACTTTTCGAGGTCTGCGCGGGGGGCCCACTTGATTGCCTCGAACACCATGTTGCGGGCTTCACCGCGATAACGCTCGACCGAGTAAAAGACTACCTCTACGTAGCGGTCGGGATACTTGTGCCGCAGCCGAAAGACCTCGCGCCCTACCTCGACGTCGATGGCCAGCTCTTCCGCCAGTTCCCGTCGCAGCGCCTCCTTGGGGTCTTCGCCGTCACGTACCTTGCCGCCGGGAAACTCCCACTGGAGTCCGTAGGCATCGGAGCGATGCCGCTGGCAAATCAAGACACGACCGCCGTCTACTATGATGCCTGCTGTGACCAGGATGGGCGTCGGTTCGGGCACGATTGCTCGGTGGTCATTTGTCATTAGTCATTTGTACTTGGCATTCGTCGCTTTACACAGATTATGATTCCTAAATACTGGACAGATGACCAAGGACAAAGGACCAAGGACAACGGACAAAGGACGTCTTTGTTACAATTTCTCCGCCAGAATCCGCGCCACCTCTTCAAGCAGCTCGCGATCTTCCTGAGTAAACGCCGCTGGCGTATCGCTGTCGATATCAATCTCGCCCAGGATACGGCCGTCGCGCGCAATGGGCACGACAATCTCGGAGCGGGTTTCAAGACTGCACGCGAGGTAGCGGGGGTCGGCGGTGACGTCGTCCACGATCACGGTTTGCCCGGAGGATGCCGCCGCGCCACAGATGCCCTGGTTCAAGGGAATACGCGTATGAGGCGTGGGCTTGCCCACGTAGGGCCCCAGAACCAGCTCGCCCTTTTCGAGCAAATAGACGCCGACCCAGTTGTAGTGCGGGCGCTCACGCTGCAGGAGTGCGACAACTTCGGACATGAGCAAGCTCGTATCCGGCGCCCTAGCGGCAAGATGGCTTATTGATTCGAGCAGCGCTTTGCGGTCTACCATGTCTGTGTGAATCGAGATCAAAATAACCTGAATTTGATTTCCACTGATACCCGCACCTGCACCGGGGTGCCATTGCGCAAGGCGGGTCTAAACCTCCAGCTACGGACAGCCTCCAGGGCTTTTTCATCAAGGCCCGCCCCCAAAGGTCTCACCACCGTTGTTTCCGTGACGTTACCCTGCGCATCGACAACGATCAAAACCACAGCCGTGCCCTGATATTTGGCCTTGCGCGCCTTTTCTGAGTAGGCCGGCTCAGGCCTGAAGATTGGGATCGGCGGGCTGATTACACCTCCCACAGAGAATGGCTTGGTACCGGCTTGGCCGGCTTCGCCAGGGGCTGCGCCGGCCTCGCTGGGTTTGTTTTCGACGCTTATGCGCAACTGACTTGCCAGTTCCTCACACCTTTTGCGTAAGCCTGAGTCGAGGGGCGACTGCCGGCTGGCGATTTCATATTCCGGCAGCGCGCCTTGCAAGTCGCGCTTCGCTTCGAGCGCTTTGGCGAGGGCCGCATGCCAGTAGGGCTCCTTGGAGTCTTCACGCAGCGCCGCGCGAAATTCCGCGATAGCATCCTCAAGCTTCTTCTCGCCGAAAAGCGAATTCCCCCGTTGGAAATGCTCGATCCCGCGCTTGAGTCGCTTCGTTCCTTTATCACTCGCGAGACCGGTCGGGACGCTTAACAACACCGTGCCAAACGCGAAGGCTAAAGGGACAATTGCCAAGCGGTGCAAGCCCTTCGAACGTAGGCCGTCCGTCTGAGCCGTCTTCTTAAGAAAGGTCATAGTTGGCGCCTTATTTTAAGGGATGGAGGAAGAACAAAGCAAAAGGCCCACATGCGGAAACTGGAGAATGGAAAACCGAAACTCGAAAATCGACAATCGAAAAATCGAAATTCAGCCCATTTGTTAGCAAGCAATAATCCCACGCCTCCAGGCGATAGCCCCTATACAACCCCCGCAACTTTCTCTGCCATAGAGTGTTATAAAGAGTGTGGCGACCATGGCCATGGAGACTGACCTGGAGCTGATGCTGCGGGTTCGCGAGGGCGATGCGCACTCGTTCGAGGAGCTGCTGCGCCGTTACCGCGTGCCCCTGGTGAGCTATTTCGTTCGTATGCTCCGCGACCGGGCCCTGGCCGAAGACCTGGCGCAGGAAGTGTTCCTGCGCGTTTACAAGGCGCGGGAGCGGTATCAGCCTGAGGCCCGGTTCACCACCTGGCTCTATCGCATCGCCACGAATCTGGCGCTCAACGCGCTCCGCGACCGCAAGCCCGAGGCCCTGTTGAGCGAGGAAGAAAATCCGGACGGCGAGCCGCGCATGGAAAGGTTTGTTGACCCCCAGCCCAGCGTCGAAGAGCAGCTCGTGGAGATCGATCGCCAACGGCTGATCCGGCAGGCGGTCGAAGCCTTGCCGCCCAACCAGCGCGCGGCAGTGATCCTGCACAAATACCAGGAGGTGGACTACCGCCAGATTGCCGGGATTCTGAAGGTTTCCGAGAGCGCCGTGAAATCGCTCCTGTTCCGCGCCTATGAAGCCTTGCGCGTGCGCCTGGAGCCGCTCCTGCGGGGAGGCGAGATATGAAATGCCTTGAACGCGCCCAACTGTTTGCCTATGCCCATCAGATGCTGGAGGCGGAAGTGGCCGAGCGGGTCCGCGCCCACCTCGACACGTGCGCTGTCTGCCGCGCCACGGTGGCGGAGTATCAACGGCTTGAGACGGTGCTGGACGAATGGAAACCTGCCGAGCCTTCCCCTTGGTTTGACGCTCGCGTGCGACATGCGGTGAAGTCACTCGAAGCGGCGCCGCCAAAGACCAAGTGGGCGGGACTGCGCTGGGGTTGGCTTGCGACCGCCAGCGTGGCGGTGCTTGTAGTGACTGTATCTGTGGTGACTTACCGTTCACGCAAGGTCCCAGGACCGGTGGCGCCGGTTGCCACGGCTCCGGGTCTTGAAAGCCAGACCGGGCAGGCGCAGCGCGCCTCCGAGCCGACCCAGCCCGCTCCCCAGCCTTTCTCAGAGAGTCATGCTCCGATCATGGCGGCGAAGAAGGCGGCCGCGCCAACAGAGACTGCGAATGCGAGGAAAGCGGCTGGACCTCTCATAGCGGAGCGGATGGAGATGCCCGCTCCTACGGCCACAGCCCAAGCAGGGCGGCGCGCACCGAGCGCCGCTGACCAAGCAAACAGGGCTGCGCTGCAAACTGAGGTGCCAAACCCAGGCGCAATCGCTCGGAGCGAAGCCGCCGCGCCTGCGTTGAGCATTCAGGCACCGGCGCCAAATGTGACAGGCGTGGAGGGTGCGCCGCAAGGGGCGGCGCCCGTGGCGCCTGCCGGAATCGGGGGCGGTGAATCAAAGGCCATGCCGGCAACTAGCCAGGCGTCGCGGACAACTTCGGCGGTACGGGGCCTAGGCGGGGTCGCATCACAGGGCCTTGCGACTCGCCAGAGAGTGCTGGAAACCCCTGCGACGCCGTTGACAGCGGCCGATTCGTTGCTTTCTCGTTCGTCCGGGCCTGCGGTCCCGCCGCCCCCGGGCTTACTTGAGACATTCTTAGATCGCCATCCGGACGCTGTTCTAGTCAAGAAAGCCTTGGGAACTCTCGAGGGAAGGGAAGGCACGCGTGCCACCTTCACGGCCGTCGTCGCTTCCGACCCGGCCGACCCCGCATCGAAAGCAAAGGGCCTAGTGGTGCAGTTCGAGCATGCTGACCGCAAAGCGACGGCATACATAGACGATGATCGCGACGAAGAAATCCATCAGGACAGCCTGAGGCAATTCCAGGAAAGTCTCGAGCGCATGCCGAAAAAGGATGAAGCTGGGGGAAATTGGCGACCCGCTGGCTCAACTAACAGCAAACAGACGTTCTCGCTTGACTGGGACTTTGGCGGCCACGCGGAAAATCGTCAGGGAGATTCGACCTCTTACTGTTGCCCGAGGTTTGCGGCAATTACGATAGCTTGGTACAAGCGCGGCGAGGAGCTTGGCCTCGTGATCTTTGGACCCCATTTAGGCATGTTTTGGTTCCCGGGCGACCAGAGGGCCCAGGTCGTGGAGATGGTCGCTGCCGGTCGCGCCTTCCTGAACGCAAATTGAACTGCTAGATCCCCGTTTCCTCCTTCGGGTCAGCCGGCAATTGGGCTCCATGCCAACAGGCCACTACCCAAACAATCTTCTCTTCGCGTCTGTAGAAGAATCGATAAGGAGGAACCACCACTTCACGAAAGGGAAGGCTAGATAATTCCGGTATCAGTCGCCCTGAATCAGGGAAGCGCGTGAGCCGCCGCAGCGTGCGCTCAACCCGCTTCCGAAATCGCATCGCTGCCTGTGGGTTATCACGCAGAATATAGGCCACTGCCTGTAGAAACTGGAGGCGTGCGGAAGGCGTGAAACGCAGTCTCACCTGGGCCCGCCGGCAAGCAGGGCGTCCGCCTCTTTCAGGACCTCATCTAAACCGAAACCCTTTCCTGCCGCAATTTCCTGCTCGCCCCTTGCGAGGAGGTGCAAGAGCTGGCGCTCGTGCTCGCTCCGCTCGTAAGCTTCCATGCTCAAAAGGACTGCGGCGGCCCTTCCGCGCTGCGTGATGACTACAGGCTGCCGCGAGGCCTTAAGCCTTTTTAGGGCGGCAGCGGCGTCCTGTCGCAAGTCGGTGATCGGAATGATGGCGGGCATCCTGGCCATAGACGTAACCTCCAGACATACGTCTAATGATACTACCGGCGGTCCTTACCGGTCAACCGCCTTTAGCCTTCGCCCGGTGAGCACCTCGGATGGGTGCCGCCGGCCGTGTCGCGGGCGCACTTACATCCTTTCACCCGCCACGAGCAGATCGTTAGATTTCTCTGGGTGAAAGGGCGATTGGTTGTAGTCGCCCCAGAAGCGCAGGTTGCCAAAGCCGGCTTCGCGAAGTAGGTCCGCCAAGCGGTCGCGGAACAGGGGTATCCACTTATTGGTCCGCTCGTGGGCTTGCCATTTCCCCTGCGGCTTGGCGCGAACCAGGAACACGGGGTGAAAGTTCATGAACTCTGCTTGGTAATCCGCGAACTTCACGAGCAAGACTTCTTCCTCCGCGGTTTCTCCCGAAAGCAGCGGAAACCAGTGAGCTCGCTCCTTCCAGCGGAGATCGAAGTTCAGGTTTTGGGTAAAGAAGGTGCCGCCTGGGCGGAGGGCCCCCGCAATGCCCTGTAGGGCAGCGTGGAGCTGGCCGGACCCGGAGAGTCCGGGAAGGGCATTGCCCAGGCAGAACGCCGCGTCGTAGATGGGACCGCAACGCCTCGCGTCCTGCATGCTCAGAAGCTCAACCCTGGCCTCGCCGCCGGCGGCCGTGATCGAGTCTGACGCCGTCGCGATGCGGCGGCGTGCAAATTCCACCGCCGCCGCGTCACTGTCGAACCCCAGGACGCG
>Ga0187771_10003971_pt1 | contig 10392 bp, 7 predicted proteins | sample 0116_SJ02_MP15_1_FD_133139 | JGI IMG/M metagenome (GOLD analysis project Ga0187771, IMG submission 133139) | Tropical peat soil microbial communities from peatlands in Department of Meta, Colombia - 0116_SJ02_MP15_10_MG | ecosystem: Environmental > Terrestrial > Soil > Wetlands > Peat | place... | reverse complement strand
TTGGTCTTCACCGAGACCCAGATAGTTGAACAAGAAATTGCGCGTGCGGTCGCGCAGCACGAAATGCAGCGCTGGCCACGACGGCTCCACGTCGAGCGACGCGTCGAAAAGCTTCGTGATCCACGCTGAGTACAGATCTTCCGTCGCGCGATTCCATGTGTTGCGCAACGCCCAAATACTGCCCGCGGTCGCGCGCGGCGGCGGCGGCCGGTCGGCGCGCACGACGATCTCCCGCGTGATCGTGTCGCAATCGGCCGGCGTGTGCTCGCTCGCTAGCGTCGCGCGCCAGGTGCCGGCGGCTGGCGATTTGACCTCAGCATACCAGAAATAGGGCGGCCCGCCCTGGCGCTCGCGCGATTTTGCGGCAACGCTTCCATCGGGCGCGATCAGCGAAAGCTCGCCCGCGAGCGGCTTGTCCGTGACGAACAGGATGCGCAGCGGCGCGCCCGTCCACGGCACGATCGGCGAAGGCAGGTAGGTGAACCCGACCGCGGCTTCGCAGCCCGTTGGCCGGCCTTCGGCCTGCGCGCTGGCTGCCGGGAAAAGAAAGACCGGAAATGCCGCGGCGATCAACAGCAGTGCTGTGGCGGCGGCAACAGCAGCAGCAGTATGTCGGCGTGCCGAAAACAATTAAGGCCCCTTGCTGCGCCCCACCAAAATAATTATCGCGAAAGCAAGGCGCGAAGTCCATAGGGGCGAATGCATTGCGGCATGGAACGGGCGCTTGAGGCTCAGCGCAGCTGCAACAGCACGAACCATTTCTCGTCGTTGAGCGAGCACTTTTTCGAAGGGCTCGGCGGGGTGCCGAATGAGGGCGGAGGCAAGGTCCAACCGCCTGGGCCGCTGCAATGGCCCTTTAGTGCGGGGGAGAATTTCAGGTCGCCACGCAGTTTCAGCTTGCGAGCGGCGACTGCCTGATAGACGTTGCCGCCGATAGCGTACATTTTGCGCGCCGGCGCATCGATATAGGAGACCACTTCGCAATGGGTGCGGCGGACGGAGCGCGTGGTAGGGCTGCCACCGAGTTCCGCTCGGACGCGCTCGCGCACGGCCGCCGCGCTGGCGCTGGCGAGCGCGGCCTCGTACTGCGCGCAGATCAGATCACCCGGGCGAGGTTTGGCTGAGGTGAGCGGACAGGCGCGGTAGAGCCGCTCGCCGGCATCTTTGCCGTTCAGCTCGGCCGCGCTGGTGGCAAAAGCATCGTAGATATAGTCGCGATGGGCGTTGGAGAACCGGAACTGCTTCGCGGTCACGCCCGCCTTTCGCATTACATAACTGACAAAGGCCGCTGACCACGGCGTGTCTACGATGGCCGCCCGCAAGGCTGTCTCGCGCAGAATTTCGCGCGCAGCTGGATCGGATACGGCCTCGGCATCGCGCAGCATTTGGGCGGCCGTGGTTCGTAAAAGTGGAACGACTTGTTTGCTTTGCGTCGAGGTCGAAGCGTCGCGATAGCCGCGGACCTCGAGATCGTCGGCGGCCGCGTCGCCATAGAGCGCCCGCCAGTATTTCATCACTTGCCACCAGCCGAGCTGGCTAAGAGGCGCGTGGCGGGCTGGAGGACCGTCCTCCACTTCATGCTCTGCCTCGGTCAGGCCAAAACGGAACAGCCGGCCGTTTGAATCGATCTCATGTCCGCCGAAGCGGTAGAAGTCGTCGATCGCTGTCTGAGCAATGCGCCGGCCAAGCTCGCTCGCCGGCTTGGCGGCAGTGGCGCCACAATTGCCTTGCACCGCCTTCCAGAACGTCGCGCCGTTGCTGCCATCCCGTGCCACCGCCGGAGACGCGGACAAACCGATCACTGCAACAAAGGCGCACATCGCAGCACGCATAGTCCCTCCTCGGCCAGTTAGCGCCAAAGCGTAGCATAGCTCGGCGCCTCGATAACTCACGGCAGCGGACGCTGATTGTTCTCTTGAGGGTCATGTGTGGACAGCGCCCACGGGTCAAGGATCTTTTGGCTTTCTGCTTGCGGTCGGGTGCAAGTCATGTGTCCGGCCTGTCTGTGCGACGTTCATAGCCGCTGGCCCTGATGTGATCCGCAGATCCGGTCCCTATCAACCGCTCGCACACAAGAAGTGCTTGACCCATTAGCCGGTTCTCCCGATCGCCGGTCCAACCGGTTCGCATCAATCGCGTCGATTTCGCGATGTCCGGTTCACGTCCCGCTCTCAGCTTCGCGAGACACAGCAGATAGATCTCGTCCTCAAAGGACCGGCTGACTCTAGTAAGTTCTTCAGCCGGCAAATTGAGACCTGGGGACGAGTAATCCGCGAGAATAATATTAGAGTGCAGAGCAGCTAAATATGATGGCGATGCTCCAGAATTAGACATCTGTCGAATTTAGGAGCATCGCCTGCATTCCAAAGCTGAGGAAAATAGTTGCATCATCAGTGGCGATGTTTCGGCGCGATCTGCAGAGCCGGAAAGTTCAGACAGGCCGAGTCAGCCCAATTCGATGCTAGCGGCCAGAACGCAACGTAAGCGAAGCGACGCCTGCTGCCAGATTAAGTCCGGTCTGACCCTGCACCGACAAAGGCTGCAGCGCAATGGTGCGATCGGAGCCGCCGACCAATACATTGGCACCCAGGCCGACGGCAATTGTCGCTTCCGCTGTCGCACCGGAATAGGTACCAGCAAGAGCCCCGATAACGCGCGTTGTCGGCGCATAGACGGCCCAAACCATCTGACCGCTTGATGTTGCACCGATGTCGAGTCCAAATTTGCTGATGGTGCCGACATAGGCCTCGGGCGGCTCGGGCATATTCGGACTAAAAAGACACTGCACACCTTTCTGCGAGCCGATGATCATACCGATACCGCCGGAGACATCGCAGACCAAGGTGCCAACCTTAACGGGCTGTGCTGTTTGAGCGGCTGCGCTGCCCAATACGCTAGCAGCCCCAAGTGCAACGGCACCAAGGCCAAGCAAAATGCGATGCATGCTATCCTCCTTTTGGCTGCCCCTCACTGCTACAATTGTGAGGCCGGTTTTCCCGGAACGCTAAGCCCACCGCAGAAGTGGTCGCGACAATCCTAATGCATTTCCCTCGCGTTGCGCCACGGGCGAAGACTACATAAAAAGGAAATAAAGCGGTCGCGAATGACCCATCTGCGAGATGAAACGCGTGGTCTTGTGGAGTCCACGCGGCGAACCCATCCTCCTCAATCGATTACAGCAGCCCGGGCCGTTGAGAAATTCAGGTTTTTGGAACTCTGATCAATGGGTTAGATTGTGTAGCTGGTTTGCCACGCGCGAAGGGAAGGGCTGTTGCTTTAGATCAATACCTCGCCTGCTAATTGATCCGCTATTCTTGCTGAGTCTGTCATGCGCGGTTTGTCCGTCGCCTTGCTTGTCAACGGTTTCGGCTATCTGTTTTTCACAGATGGCGTCCGCCGCTGATCTGCCCGTAAAGGCCCCAATTTACAAAGCGCCCGTCGCTCCTCCGCCCTACAACTGGACCGGTCAATACGTGGGCCTCAACCTTGGGGGAGTTGGGGAAGTCAGGACAATTCGCTCGTTACAACTACGGGCGTAAGCGTGTTGTCGAATAGCGATCACCTGGACGGTGTGATTGGCGGCGGCCAAATTGGCTATAACTGGCAAATCAATCAGTGGGTGCTTGGCATTGAGGCCGACTTCCAAGGATCGGGCCAAAAGGGCGATGGCAGCTTCTCACTGGCTGGCGGCGGGGCCAGCTCCTTCATCTACGTCAATCGGCTATACGCACAAGCTCGATTGGTTCGGCACGGTACGTGGTCGGATTGGCTACGCGTTTGATCGGTGGCTGCCCTATTTCACTGGCGGTTGGGCCTACGGCCACGGTGAGATAAGCGGCACGACCACCATCGGTGCGACGACAACATCGTTCAGTGCGAGCCAGGACTACAGCGGAAGATAAATGAGCCGCGCGTGAATGGCCTTTTAATACCCGATGAACAAAATATCGGGGCCACACCAGTGCGGTAGCGTGGCCGAATCTATTTAGCCTCGCAACTTATGGCTCATTGTCGTATCTGCTATTTGACGAGCTTTTATCGTGCGCTGGTAATTGCTGAGATCAATATATCTATCCGGTGGAGCGGGCATTCCGCCCTTAATCTCGGCTCGAAGCGCGAGGCGAGCATCCTCTCGCGGCCGCGCCGGGCAACCAGCATCGAGACAGCGCTATTCGACAAGGTCACTCAGAACGCGACAATGGCCATCACGTTGACCGCGTCCTGGAGTTTTTTTGCTGGTCGTATAAAAGTCGGTCATGCATTTCCGGACTGGACCGCTGTAAAACGGCCTCCGGGCTCAGGGCGTAGCTATGCGCGACCAATCACTCGACTTCTGTTATTCCTTTACCGCACCCGTCATTGCCGACACGTAATGTTCTACAAAGAACGCATACAGGATGACAAGGGGCAGTGACCCCGCTAGCGCACCAGCCATAAGTGAACCCCAGCGATAAATGTCGCCGTCGACAAATTCGTTGACAATGGCAACCGGTACCGTCTTATGCGACGTTGTCGATAAGAAAGTCAGTGCGTAAATGAATTCGTTCCAACAGAGCGTGAAGCAAAATATGAAAGCAGAAATCAATCCAGGAATTGCAAGCGGCAGCACGATCCTAATTAAAATCTGCCAACGGCTTGCGCCATCGATCAGCGCGCATTCTTCCAGTTCAAATGGAATGGTCTTGAAATAGCCCATCAACAGCCAGGTCGAAAACGGAATCAGGATAGTCGGATAAGTCAATATCAATGCGAGTGGGCTGTCGAACAAGCCATACCGAAAGACCACAGTCGATAATGGAATGAACAGTATCGAAGGCGGTATGAGATAAGCGAGGAAAATCGCCCCGCCAACCCACTGCGCCCCACGGTATCGGAGACGCACAATCGCGTAGGCCGCAAGCACGCTGGCGATGATTGAGATTAGGGTCGCGCTTACGGCCACAAACATCGTGTTCCACAGCCAGAGTGGGTAATTTGTCTGGAACAGCAAATTATAAAAATGCTTAAGCGTCGGCGCGGTGGTCCAGAATGGACTTACCTTGTGCATATCAAGCAGCTGGTCATCTGGCTTAATTGCCGTCAGCGCCATCCAATAGAATGGAAACAGCAAGACAATCAGAATGATTGACAAGGGCAGATAGAGCGTGACTAGCCGCCGCGGCAGCGAATGAAGATAGGTCATTCCTTCGCTGTAGTCGGTCGGCGACGCCGGCGCAGCGTTCGGATGCAGGGTTTTTTCGGCGATTGCGTCAGTCATTGCTCTCGCCCTGTTGCCATTTTCGCCGCTGCAACCCAAACCAGGAAATCATGATCGCCGCCAGCAGGAAGGGGATCATGGCGGTGGCAATTGCCGACCCTTCGCCAAGATAGCCGGATAAGATGGCGCGTTGGTAGGACAGCGTCGCCATAAGATGGGTTCCATTGACCGGACCGCCGCGCGTCAAGACCCAGATGAGTTGGAAATCGGTGAAGGTAAAAAGCACCGAAAATGTCATGACGACCGCGATGATCGGCGTCAGCAGCGGATAGGTGATATAGCGGAACCGCTGCCAAGCAGTTGCACCATCGATTGTGGCGGCTTCGTAAAGCGATGGAGACACCGTTTGCAGGCCGGCAAGTAATGTGATGGCAACGAAGGGAATGCCGCGCCAGATATTCGCGAATATCACCGACCAACGGGCATTCCAAATATCTCCAAGGAAATTAATATTCTCATGAATCCAACCCAAGTGACGCAAGGACCAGGAAATAATCGAAAACTGCGCGTCATAGATCCACCAGAATGCAATAGCCGATAGCACCGTGGGTACGATGAACGGAATGAGTACTACGGCACGTACGATGGCTTTGAGTGGCAAGTTCTCATTCAAAAGCAGCGCGAGATAAAGACCGATAGCAAATTTTATAGCGCTGGCTACTGTCGTGTAGAGGATAGTGTTGAAAACGGACAACCAGAAAACGGGATCGCTCGAGAGCCATTCGTAATTCTCTAGCCCGACAAATTCGCCGCTCTGACCGATCCGTGCATCGGTAAATGACAACCAGATGCCGAGCCCCAGCGGATAGGCAAGGAATAGGACGAGAATCGCGCCGGCCGGCAGCATGAACCAAAAGCCCAACCAGTTATGATTGACCTTCAGCCGATCCCACGCCGTGGCGCTGAGGGCTGTACCCGCCGGCGATTTTTGGGCGAACGCGACTTGGGTCATAGAAATCTTGGCCGTTAGTTCGGGCGCGGCGCGACTGTTGCGCCGCGCCCTGAGCTTTTGTCAGGAACGATAGATGCGCTTGGCTTGCCGCTCGGCCTGCGCCATGGCGCCTTTGATGTCAGTACGGCCAGTGCAGTAGCTAGCAAACATATCAACCACCACGAACTCGGAAATCGCGGTGGCTGCTTTCTCGCCGACTGATCCTAATCCTCCCGCCGTCAATGTGCGCTTAGCAACGTCGCGGAACGGCGTGGTCTTGGGATCTGCCGTCCAGACTGGGTTCTTGTCATAGGCATTGAGCGTATGGGTCAGATAACCCTGCGCTGCCTCGAGCCAAGTATTGAATTGGTTTGCCTCTAGCATGAATGCCATTAGTGCCTTACAGGCGTTCGGATATTTCGTGTACTTCATAGCGAGCAGCGGATACATCAAGTGGAACTCGGTCGGCTTCCCGGCAGGACCGATCGGATAATATGCGTGGTTCATATCCTCTGCGATGGCTTGCTTTGTCGGATCCTTTTTCGCTGCGACATAAATAGAGATCCCGTTGTCGGTCCAGTGAATGTCACCGGCAAGGAACGCCTTGTTGTTGGAGGCGTCGTTCCACGACACCACCCCTTCTATCATCTGCGCATAGAGCTTTTTGCTGTATTCCAAGGCTTTGGCCGTCTCGGGTGAATTTATAACGACCTTGTCGTTCTCGTCGACAAGATGGCTGCCGTGCGACCACAGACACCAATGCGCCCATGCATTTGCATCGCCGGAAGCGTGGCCGAGCGCAAAGCCGCCGGGCGTACCGTTCTTCTTACAGGCTGTGGCATATTCGAGGAAAGCGTCCGTCGTTTCCGGGAACTTCTTGAATCCAGCTTTTTCCATCGACGAGATGCGGTAGTTCATCAGGCTGCCGCTGTAGCAGATCGGAATATCGATCCAGCGCGTGCCTTTAGTCCCCTTGCCGTAGATTTGCGCACTGTGCACCCATCCGCCATATTTCTTCCCGAGGTAATCGGCGACATCGGTGACGTCGAGGCACTTCTCCGGAAACAAGAAGGGCAGCGAATAAAGACCCCAGAACATGTCCTGGCCGGCGCCGGTATTGGCGGCGACAGACGCCTTCGGCTGCACGTCTTCATACGACTCTCTAGAGATTGTCACGTTGACGCCGGTTGCCTTGCTGAAGGCATCCATGATCTTGACAAAAGCATCGTCTTCCGACTGCACAAAATATTTCCAGCGCAACATCGAAAGTTGTGCGCCGGGTTCCGGCTTCCATGGAGCGCTTTGCGCCCAGGCCTTGGCGAAGTCCAAGAGTGCGGGCCCGGCAACGACCCCGGCAGCCGTCATCGCACTACCGCCTTGCATCAACGCGCGGCGAGTGATTTCTTTCATTTTAGCGTTCTCCTCTCCTAGATATGATTATTGTCAGGCGCTCAGGCGTTTTCCCGTTGTCTCGTCGAATAAATGGACCAATCGAGGATCGGGTAGCAGCCGGATCTTATCGCCCGGCTTGAATTGATGACGCTCGCGAAACACAGCGACGACTTCATCATCGCCGAGCTTGGCTACCACCTGAAGTTCGGATCCTGTCGGTTCAACGACATGCACCTCGGCTTCGGCGCCGTCGTCGGCCAACACAAAATGTTCCGGCCGAATCCCAAAGATTGCTGGACGATCATTGGATAAATCGGGCGCCGCGCAAAGCGGAAAGCGGTAGCCTTTATGCCCTTCGAACGATGCGGTGCCATTAATTCGAATACGGCCTTTCAGCATGTTCATAGCAGGCGAGCCTATGAAACCGGCCACGAATAGGTTGTCTGGACGGTCGTAAAGATCGAGCGGTACACCGATCTGCTCGACCAGTCCGTTGTGCATGACGACAATCTTGTCAGCCATGGTCATTGCCTCGATCTGATCATGAGTGACGTAGACCGTTGTTGTTTCTAGACGCTGATGCAGTTCTTTTATTTCGGTCCGCATCTGGACCCGTAACTTTGCATCGAGATTTGAAAGCGGTTCGTCGAACAGAAAAACCTGCGGATCGCGCACGATCGCGCGGCCCATGGCGACACGCTGACGTTGGCCGCCGGATAATTGCCGTGGGAAACGCTCAAGCAATTGCGACAGTCCAAGAATTTCGGCCGCGCGACTGACGCGTTCATCAATCTCATTTTGCGACGCGCCTCTTAGCTTCATGGAAAAAGCCATATTGGAGGCTACGGTCATGTGCGGATAGAGTGCATAGTTCTGAAATACCATTGCGACGTCACGTTCCTTAGGCGGCAGGTGGTTGACGAGCCGCTCGCCAATCCAGATTTCGCCCGATGTAATATTTTCAAGGCCCGCAATCATTCGCAGCAATGTTGTTTTGCCGCATCCGGATGGGCCAACCAGCACGACGAATTCGCCGTCAGTTATTGAAACGTTCACACCGTGGATGACGCTTGCCGCGCCAAAGGACTTCCGCACGTCGCGGATTTCCACCGAAGCCATCGATTTCCTCCCGGCCGCTATCGGACCTTTTGTTCTTAGGGTCGTCGTCGCGAAGCGATTCCGACGATCCGGACGCGGCCATCAAAATCATCGGTCTTGCGCTAGGGAGAAATCAAGACAATTTTTGAAGGATCAAAGAGGCTTTGATTTCTCCTCACGCAATCAATTCATCCTCAAATGGCTAAAAAGGGCCGACGTGTGAATCGTATCCAACTTGGACCCCACATCTCGGCGGTTTTAAGTCACTGACTGATCGGGAGAATTGTAAATCTTCTGGAGCTTCCGTCGGCGTCCAACCGTGCTCCCACCTGTTTTCGAGTATCAAGCGATCATATAGAAGCTCAGGTTGTGCTTTCGACGAGGGCCGGATTGGGTGCCGATCCACAATGATTGGGCTCTGCTGGGGGTTGCGACTCTAACGTCCGACCTTCTTTTGGCCTCACCCCCTGCAGAGCCGCAATTGTGGGCAGCCGTTCATCGCTTTGCAATGTCGCTAAAGGGTCATGCGCTACATGGCCAATCAAGGGCTGCAGTTCTTGGATGTCTGCTTGTCTCCAAGAGCGTCTAAATTATTGCGCTGCCGCGAAATGACGCGATAGGCCAGAAGCCGACGTGGCGTGATGTTAAGCCGCGGAGGTCACTGATGGCTGGGAATCTGGCACAACAACCTTGGCTAAATTAGAGAAGAACTCACCGGCAATCTTCTTAGCCGCCGAATCGATTAGCCGCGCGCCGAGCTGTGCAAGCTTGCCGCCGATCTGCGCATTGACGACGTAGTCGAGCTGGGTTGTGCCGCCATCGTCCTTGAGGTTCACCGTCGCGCCGCCTTTGGCGAAGCCGGAGACCCCGCCGCTGCCTTCCCCGGTGATCTTGTAGCCGTTCGGCGGATCGAGCTCGGATAGAGTCACCCTGCCGGCGAACGAGGCTTTGACCGGGCCCACCTTGAGCGTCACCTTGGCAGTCATTTTGGTGTCCGAGATCTTCTCGATGCTCTCGCAACCAGGGATGCAGTGCTTTAGAATGGCGGGGTCGTTGAGCGCCGCCCAGACATTGTCGCGCGGCGCCGCGATGCGCTCGCTCCTGGACATGTCCATAGTGTTGCTCCCGTGATGGTCGGATCAGGCATCGGCCGCCATGCCGCGCGATTGCTTGCCGCGCCTCGCGGCAATGATCTCGGCAAGGATCGATACGGCGATTTCGTCCGGCGTGATGGCACCTAGATCGAGGCCGGCGGGTGCTCTCAGCTTGGCAAGCCGCTCGGGCGGCGTGCCTCGCTCCGCGAGCTTTGCCTTCAGCACCGCCGCTTTTTTGCGGCTACCGACAAAGGCGACATAGTCGGCATCGATTGCGAGCGCGGCCGCGAGGGCCGCCTCGTCGCCGCGCCCTTGCGTCGAGACCACCACGTACCGGCTTCCCGCCTCGCCGACTGGCAGCGCGTAGCCTTCGATGCGGCGGTCGACCTCGGCAAAGGCGGCCTGCTCGGGCGCCGGCGCACAAGCCGTGACGTCGAACCCGGCACGGCGGGCGAAGTCGGCGATGGCCACCGCAACCGGACTCGATCCGCAGATGACGATCTGCGGCCGCGGCAGTACCGGCTCGACGAAGATATCCATGGTGCCCTGGCTCGGGCACATGTTCTTGGCAAAGCGCACGCCGCCCTTCTCCTCGCCGGCGGCGAGGCCTTGCTCATCGA
>Ga0187771_10003970_pt1 | contig 10396 bp, 6 predicted proteins | sample 0116_SJ02_MP15_1_FD_133139 | JGI IMG/M metagenome (GOLD analysis project Ga0187771, IMG submission 133139) | Tropical peat soil microbial communities from peatlands in Department of Meta, Colombia - 0116_SJ02_MP15_10_MG | ecosystem: Environmental > Terrestrial > Soil > Wetlands > Peat | place... | reverse complement strand
GTCACGCGGCGCCATTTTCTGGCACTCACAGGTGCAGCAGTGGTGGCATGGGAGCACATCCGCGCCGGGACCCCCGAGGCATCGCCGAACTACAAGATGGCCGATCACTGGTGGGCCATGCTGATCGATGTGACCAAGTGCATCGGTTGCGGCAATTGCGTTCGCGCCTGCGCTCAGGAAAACGACGTTCCAGAGGGGTTCTTTCGCACGTGGGTGGAGCATTATCACGTAGATGATTGGCACATCGAAAATCCGAAAGTCGAATCTCCGGATGGCGGCAAGCATGGATTCCCGATCGTGGCCGCAAATGGCGGCAAGGACTTTTTTGTTCCGAAAATGTGCAACCATTGCGCGGATTCCCCGTGCACGCAAGTGTGCCCGGTCGGCGCAACCTTCGTGACGCCGGATGGCGTCGTCCTGGTGGATGAAAAATACTGCCTCGGCTGCCGCTACTGCATCCAGGCGTGTCCCTATGGATGCCGCTTTCTTCATCCGACGAAAAACACGGCGCAGAAGTGCACGCTCTGTTACCATCGCATCACGAAAGGACTGACTACCGCGTGCTGCGAGGCCTGTCCCACCGCAGCACGCCAACTTGTGGATTTGAAAAATCCCAAGGATCCCATTCACCAGTTTCTGAAAACCCACAGCGTTGAGGTCCTGAAGCCATATATGGCGACCGGCGCCAAGGTTTTCTACAACGGCCTGGACGGCTCGGTGAGATAAGGAGGCGCATGAACGCTATTCCCGTCGAAGGGTTTATGTACCCGAACGAAGTGGAATTGCAGTGGAGCATCCTGATCGTTCTCTACCCGTTTCTCACCGGGCTGGTGGCGGGAGCGTTCATTCTGGCGTCGCTCGAGCGCGTTTTCAAGGTCGATGAGGTGAAACCAACCTATCGGCTGGCGCTGCTGACGGCGCTCGCGTTTCTGATCGTTGCTCCCTTGCCCTTGCAACTCCATCTTGGACATCCGGAGCGTTCCTTGGAAATGTATCTCACCCCGCACCGCTCCTCGGCGATGGCCATGTTCGGTTTTGTCTACTTGTGGTATCTGATGGTCGTTCTGGTGCTCGAAATCTGGCTGGACTACCGGCGCGACATCGTCGTGTTTTCGCAAGCCACGACAGGATGGAAGCAGTGGATTTACCGGGCCCTCACGTTAGGATCCGCCGATATCAGCCCGAGCGCGTTGCGGCTGGACGAACGCGTAGGATGGATCATTACCGTGATCGGAATTCCATCCGCCTTCCTGCTGCATGGATACGTGGGATTCATCTTTGGCTCGGTGAAGGCCAACCCGTGGTGGTCCTCTCCTCTGATGCCGATTGTCTTCTTGTTTTCGGCCATGGTCTCCGGGATCGCTGCCGTGATGCTGCTTTACGTGTTCACCGAGCGCGTGCGCAAGCGCGATGTCGACATGGCGTGCCTGGATACGGTGGCGCGTTACCTGTTTTACACGTTCATCATCGACTTCAGCCTGGAGATGCTGGACTTGATCCAGCGGATTTACGAAGCCGACGAATCCTTCCGCAGCCTGGACTTCATGGTCCATACGCGCCTGTGGACGTCGCAAGTCGTCATTCAAATCATGCTGGGAACGCTGACGCCCATCGCCATTCTGTTCGCGATGCAGGTGCTAAAGCCGGCCGCGGTGATCCGCATGCGCATGTACGTCTTGGCCGGAGTGTTGAGCCTGATTGGGATCTTTGCGATGCGGTGGAACGTCGTGATCGGTGGGCAGCTTTTCTCCAAGAGTTTCCTGGGTTACACGACGTACAAAACCGGTTTTGCCACGCGCGAAGGATTGCTCACCGCGATTCTTCTCACGATGCTTCCCTTCGGCGTCCTCTGGGCACTGGTCAAACTGCTTCCGCCCTGGCTGGAACAGCAACCACGAGAGATCGCTCCGGCGGCACAACGACAGTAGCGTTGCGCGGTCTGCAGGGGACCGTATGGAAACAGCACCGAACGAGACGGCATCGGAATTGAAACAGCTTGCCGAGGAAGTGCGGGCGCTTGAGCGCCGGGTGCGAGCGCTGGAATTGGCAATAGCCCGGACCCCTTCTGAGTCAGGCGAGAGATCGCGAGAGTTGCCACCCCCTATAGCCCTTCCTGCGATCGCGCCGTCTGCATCCCTTTCGATCGGTATGGTTCCCGTCTGGGGCAGGGCGGCGTTTGGCCTCGCCGGAGCTTTTCTATTGCGAGCACTGGCCGAATCGGGAAGGTTCCCGCGGATGGCCGTCGTGGTCGCCAGTATCGTATACGCAACTGTATGGTTGGTGACTTCGTGCATCAGATCCAACGCCGCACCGGGACGCATGCTCGCACGAATGGTTTACGCCACAACGGCCGCTCTCATATTTTTCCCCATGCTGTGGGAGACAACGACCCAGTTCAGGTTGCTATCGCCCTTGGCTGCGGGCATGCTGCTGGTTGTCTTCGCCGCCGTGGGTTCGGCGTTGGCTTGGTATCGCAACGCAAGCGGAATCGCGTGGGTCACGGCCATACCGGGCTCCGCGATTGCAATGGTCCTGATGCTGTCCACGGGCGAATTAGGTCCACTTGTCGGCGCAATGTTGGCGATTTGTGCAATGGTTGAGGCGGTCGATGTCCGCGACCGATGGAGCGTGATACACCCCGCCGCCGCGTTCTTCGCCGATGCAGGCGTGGCATCGATGATTTATATTCATACGCGTCCCCATCATCCGGAAGCCTATCGTCAAATGGCTCTGCCGGCTGCTGTCGGGTTGTGCTTCCTGCTTCTCGGTATTTACTTGATCAGTGTCGGATTTCGAACGGTCATCTTGCGCGACCGCATCAAGTTTCTGGAAACAGCCCAGATAACGCTCACCTTTGCGTTTGCATTCGCCGGCTCTGCATGGATGACGCAAGAGACCGGGCTGTTCGGCGTGTTCTCTATTCTCGGGGCCAGCTTTTTTTACGGGATCGCGTTGCGGCGATTCGGCTCTGACACATCCGGGCGGAATCATAGGGTCTACGCTGCCTTGGGACTCAGTCTGCTAATCGCGGGAAGCATCATGCTCTTTCCGAAAACCGTCGTGATTGTTCTGGAAGCAGGGCTGGGTGTGGTGGCGGCCCTCACCGCTTCACAAACCAGATATCGAGCATTAGCGCTTCACGCGGCGATTTACCTTGCGGTGAGCGTCGTACTCTCAGGTCTGCTGAGCTACAGCATGTCGGCGATGACCGATTCCTCAGCACCAGCACGGCCTTCCGGCGAAATTTGGACAGTGGCACTGGGAGCCGTTCTCATTTACCTTGCGTGTTCGCGCGGGCCCGCAAACAAGTGGGTTCGCTTGGTCGCGGCAGTCGTGATCGCCGTGAGCACTGCTTCGATTGCAGTTGCCCTGATTGCTGGGTTTCCGGCGCGCATATCCGGATCCTGGTTACCCGCGATGCGAACTCTGATTCTTTGCGCTCTGTCTATGGCGGCGATCATTGGCACACGGAGCTTCAGCCGTCGCCGGAGGGTGGCCGAGCGACCTGATGGGGAGCAAGTTAGGCCAGTCGAATGGATTTGGACGGCATATGGGGCGGCTGCTGTCGTGATGGTGAAGCTATTTGTCCAGGATTTTCGCCAAAGTTCTCCCGCCGCCTTAGCGATCTCTTTGCTATGCGTTGGCACGTTGTTGATCTTAGGGCCACGCCTGTTGCGTCCTGGTTCAACAACGCGCTCCTAAACGGGCGTTCGGCGCCTTTGCCGCCGCAATGGCAGCCGAAATCCGTTGCCACTGCGCAAGAAGGTCGCAGCAATTCTTCGCAGATCTCCTTCCGTAAGGACGTGCCCTGTGGTTAGATACAAGGGCAATATACGAGAAGGGCGTTGGAAGAAGAGGCTAGGCGCGCCGATTCGCGCGGTCTTTGACCATGCCTGTCTGAACGGGCTCGGTCGGCCCGGAGGACAGGAGTTCCGCCGGCCCATTCACGCTTCCGCCGCGCGGCCGCCTTTTCGGCCACCGCCTTTTCGGCCACTTATCCTTTGAAACCATTTGTGCTAAAGTAGCTTGCGGTGTGTTTTTGTGATCTCGCGTCGTCGCTTTGTATTGAAGAGTTCTGCATTAGCTCTGGGCGTGCCGCTGCTCAGCCGCGCCAATTTCAGCCAAGTCCAAACAACATATTCGGTCCGCGCGGCCGATTTGGTCCAACAGTCGACCGTAATCGACATGTTGGGCTTGTTGACTTTGGACTATCGAAAGATGTCGATGTGGCAGAGCGAACCGACGCGCTTCGGACGCGATGATTTTCTGCGGCTAAAGGAGTCTGGAATCACCGTATTCCATCCAGCGGTCGGTTATGTGGCCGGCGACATCTACGCAGAGTCGCGAAGGGACATCACCGGTTGGAACACATTTCTGTCGGCTCATCCCGAGGCGTTCCTGCGCGTGGATGCTCCTTCCGATTTCGCACGGGCCAAGGCTTCCGGTAAGATCGGCATCGTCATCGGCCAGCAGAATTCTGAGCATTTCCGTACAGTCGATGATGTTGATCAATTTTACGCGCTCGGCCAGCGTGTTTCACAACTGACATACGACTCCAACAGGATCGGCGGAGGTTGCTCCGATGTCCACAACCCTGGTTTGAGTGAATACGGCGGGCAGGTCGTTGCGCGCATGAACCAGTTGGGGATGGCCATCGATGTTTCTCACTGCAGCGAGCGAACGACGATCGACGCCATTGAGGCCTCGCGCAAGCCGGTGCTGATCACGCATTCAAATTGCCGCGCGCTTGTCCCGGGAAGCGTCCGCTGCAAGACGGATGAGGCGATCCGGCGAATGGCGAATAAAGGTGGCGTGATTGGAATCACGATGGTACGGGGATTTGTCCGCTCCCGAGGACCGGCCACGATCGAGGACGTGTTGGATCACATCGATCATGTCGCCAGATTGGTCGGCGCGGAGCACGTCGGTGTGGGAACCGACGTCGACTTGGACGGGCGTGACCTTCATTCCACGCACAAGCTGGACTTGGACGGAATCGACTACCGAAAGAAGATTTACGATTTGACGGAAGGCTTGTTGCTGCGAAACTACTCCGACCGAAATATTGAGCTGATTTTAGGCGGGAATTTTCAGCGCGCCCTCGCGGAGATTTGGGCCGCGCCCGCTGTTTCCGCGTAGATTCCGATTGCAGCCGATTGAGCTCCTGCTGAAGCCGCAACGTCCTCGAGCCGTTGACCAGTGAAACAGAATTCTACTCTGCCCACACTACCCAAGGGTGTTCGAAGGGCACTCTTACGTCGGGATGGTACGGGATCACACGAACGCTGAAGCCGTACGAGCCGCTTTCCACGCATTCCAATTGCCCTTCGTATCGATGTTCGCTCCCTGCGGATCCCGCGTGGTTCATGTTGCTCGCGGAACCATTGACGATCACGCCATTTGGGTCCACCGAACCAGTGACTATTTGGACCCGGACATCGTCCGGTGGTATGTCACCAAGGAAGACGGAGGCTTCGACGTGCATGATGTCGCCCACCCGGATGTCGCCGCTGGTCGCTGCCTGAACCCGAGTGATTTTCACTTGCGAGCCTGAGGTTCTGATTCGTCTACGCCAATCTACGATGGTGCGGAGCTTGGCTCCACCGTCCGCCGCCAACTCGGTGTAGCGCAGCGCAGCAGGAATATAGAAACGCGTGGCGTATTCCATCGCCATTCGATTCGTACTGAATACGGGGCACAAGCGCTTCATGGAGGCTTTCATCTTCGCGATCCAGCGGCGCGGGATATTTTCCTGGTCGCGTTCGTAGAAAAGGGGGGTGAGGTCCTTTTCCAGCAAATTGTAGAGTGCATCGGACTCAACCGCGTCCTGATAATCCGGGTTTTCGTAATCCTCACCGCGACCGATGGCCCAGCCCACGTCGCGGTCATAGCCTTCGGCCCACCATCCGTCAAGCACGGAGAGGTTGAGCCCGCCGTTGGGCAGCAATTTCATACCGCTGGTCCCGCTGGCCTCGTTCGGACGGCGCGGCGTATTCAGCCATACATCGACCCCTTGTATGAGATGCCGCGCAAGGCGGATGTCGTAGTCTTCCAGAAACACGACGCTGGGCCGCACCTCGGGATCGCGAACGAAGTGGATGATCTGGCGAATGAGTTCCTTCCCATCGTTGTCATGAGGGTGCGCCTTTCCGGCGAACAGGACTTGGATCGGCCGCTGCGGATTCGTCAAGATCCGCTTCAGGCGTGGAATATCCCGCAGCAATAGCGTCGCACGCTTGTAGGTTGCAAAGCGCCGCGCAAAGCCGATAGTTAGCGCGTCGGGATTGAGCACGGAGCGGGCGACGGCGATCTCCGCATCCGATGCGCCGCGCCGTTTCAACTGGATTTCCAAGGCTTGCCGCGCATAATTGATCAACCGCTCACGACGGATCTGATGAACTCGCCACAATTCGTGATCCGGAATCCGGTCGACACGATTCCATACGCCGCTGTTTGCCTCTTCAGCCCAGCGCGGGCCCAGATAGCGATTCAACAGAGCGGTCATTTCCATGGAAGTCCAACTGCGCATATGGACGCCGTTGGTGACCGAGTCGACTGGAATTTCATTCAGAGGGTAGCCAGGCCACATGGACCGGACCATTTTCCGCGTCACCACCCCATGCAGACGGCTGACACCATTGGAAGCTGAGCTGATTCGCGCGGCGAGATACGCCATATTGAAATATTCGTTGGGATCGGATGGATTCTGACGGCCGTAGCTCAGTAATCGATCAAAAGGTATGCCGAGCTTTTCGGTGAAGGGCCCAAAATATTTGGCCATCAGGTGCGGATCAAAGAGATCAAAGCCCGCAGGAACAGGCGTGTGAGTGGTAAACAGATTACCGGCGGCCGAAAGCTGGCGGGCCTCGAAGAAAGGAAGATGAAGTTCCTCCATGAGCGCGTGCGCCCTTTCCAGGCCCAGAAACGCCGAGTGCCCTTCATTCATATGACAAACCGTCGGCCGGATTTTTAGCGCCGCCAAAGCGCGCATCCCGCCGACGCCTAAAACAATCTCCTGCTGAAGGCGCAGTTCTCTGTCGCCGCCATACAACGAACCGGTGATTCGTCGATCGTCCTCGGAATTCTGCGGCACATTCGTGTCGAGGAGATACAGGGGAACCCGTCCCACCTGCGCTTTCCAAATCCTTACGCGAACTTCGCGTCCTGGAAATTCCAGCGAGATTGTGAGCGGGGCATTCTGGCTATCTTTAATAGGAACGATGGGCAGCGTTGCGAAATCGTTGACGGGGTATGTTTCCTGTTGCCAGCCATCCGCGCTCAAATACTGTTGAAAGTAGCCGCGCTGATAGAGCAAGCCGATTCCAACCAGCGGCAAGCCCAGATCGCTGGCGGACTTCAGATGATCTCCCGCCAGGATGCCGAGACCACCCGCGTAATTGGGGATGCACTCGGTGATGCCGAACTCCGCGGAAAAGTAGGCGAAGACGAATCCATCTACTTCGGGATGGGCGCGCCGGAACGATCCACCGCCCGCCATGTACTCAGCGAGGCCAGCAGCGGCTCGATCTAACTCAGCAAGAAACGCCTCATCGGTGGCCAGTTCCGCCAAACGCCGTTGGCTGACCCTGCCGAGCACGAGACGCGGATTATGGTTGGTTGACTCCCAGAGATCGGCATCGACACTTTCAAAAACGTCGCGGGCCGGATGATCCCAACTCCATCGTAAATTTAACGAGAGTGTATTGAGGGCTTCGAGCCTGCTGGGAAGTGTCGGCGAAACTTGAAAGCTGTATACGCTCGGCATGGCCACCGATCTCTAAGAGAGGTCTCCTCCAAACATCCAGTCTCTGATGGGCGGGACGGCACCGCTACTCTCTAGCGCCAAAGCCTGCTCGAAACGCTGCTTCGCGGCAACCGGCGCTCAGTCCTGTTCTGCCCGGAACCGGTCGACTTCCGGCGAGCCCTCCGGACAGCCTCTTTCTTGCATAGTATATACGCCGGCAAGGCTGCGTCCATTCTTCCCGGATCTCTTCGTCGTGGCAGATGTCATAATTGTCAGTCACTTCATGCGTCTCGCGGGCCGGCTCGTTCACGCCGCGGCCGCACAGCGGCAGGCCCACCTTAGGTCCGGCGAACGCCTCTTCAACATCATGCGTAGCTAGCTGATATAACAAACATATCGTCGACCCTAAAACTGCACTGCGAAGAAAGCGGCGAGATGATTTGTCACCTGCGATGCAGCTTCGCAACGATTCGATGCTACCGGGCCGCTTAGCCCCTGGTCACTAGGACCGGGCATCGCGCATAATCAAGGACGCGCTCGGTGACCGAACCAATGAGAACTCCAGCTGTTCCGCGTCGGCCCTTGTGTCCCATGACAATCAAATCGGCAGAAAGGGCGTTGGCCATGGCGACGATCTCTTCAAAAGGATCCCCGTCGCGGGTCTGGATCTCCATCGAGGCGCCCGCAAGTTCGGCATCGTGCCGAGCCAATTCCAGATGCCTGCGTCCCTCCTGCTCGAGCTCGGACTGAGCGCTGCCCGGCCCGCCGGCGGTGAAACGCGCCAATGTGTGGAGAACCAGTTGATCCACCACGTACAGCGCCGTGAGACGGCAGCCGGGGCAAAGGCCGGCTAATCGCAGAGCCATATGCACGGCCGCCAGCGATGCTTCAGAGCCGTCGACGGGTATCAGGATTTGGCGGAATAGCGGCTCCATGTTCATGACCTCCTTTGTTTTCGCTCTTTCACACGCTTGGTCCGCAGAAAATTCTCGCGTTCCTGTTCTTCGAGGTTTGCCTGCACGCGCGCGATCGCGGCTTGATAATCCGGGATCAGCAGATGATCCAGCGCATTGACGCGCCGCTGCGTGCGCTCCAACTCTGCGGCAACCCTCCAAATCGAACCTGTCATTTCGATCCATGGACTGAGGGTCCTTGCAGCGTCGATCCACTTTAAGCGGAGCTCGTCAAAAATGGATCGAATTCCAGCAGGGCTATAGGGCAGCGGCAGCGGATTCACTTGGATCGATGCGAGGGGCAGAGCGACGCCCATGACGCTCCGGATCTCAATTAGACAGCGCATCTCGGCGGCGGGCGCCAGCGCTGCCATCTGCATTTCCTCCATGCCCATGACGAGGCGTGCTTCACGCTGCAACCGATAGGCCTCGGCAAAACGCTCTCGAACTTCCCGCTCGGTTTGCTTGATTTCCCGCATGAGCCCCCACAGCTCCCTGAGTAACACCTCGCGTTTTCGTTCCAGGATGGAGCGCCCTTCACGAGCCTCTTGTAATTGCTCGCGCAGGCTAAGCAAGACGGCGCGAGTTGCCGGGAGCTGCTCCAGATCAGTCATGGACGCCTCCGGATTCCAGCTTTCCTGTGTAATACTTCCGCAAATCACCGGGATCGATCCTCGTCAACTCATCGGCTGGCAACCCGGACAGGACGTCCCATCCTCGCTGAAGTGTCTCCTCGATAGAGCGTGATTCGGCCGCACCCTGCGCCAGGAAACTGCGTTCGAAAGCACGGCCGAAGTCCAGGTATGCAAGATCGACCTGGGAAAGACCCGTCTCTCCGACTACGACCGACAGGGTCCGTACCTGCTGGACTTGCGCATAGCTCGCGTAGAGCTGCGCCGCCCAGGACGGATGATCGGCGCGCGTTCGATCCTTCCCGATGCCATCCTTCATCAATCGCGAAAGCGAAGGCAGAACATCAATCGGAGGGTAGATTCCCTCGCGATGAAGCTTCCGGCTAAGTACGATCTGTCCCTCCGTGATATAGCCGGTCAAGTCAGGAACCGGGTGAGTGATATCATCGACCGGCATCGTAAGAATGGGGATCTGAGTCACCGAGCCGATCCGTCCGTGGGCCCGTCCGCATCGCTCGAAAATTCCAGCGAGGTCCGAATACAAGTAACCGGGGTACGCCTTGCGTCCGGCGACCTCATTCCGGCGCGAGGAAAGCTCCCGCAGAGCCTCGGCATAGTTGGTGACGTCGGTCAGCAGAACGAGAACATGATAGCCGTGCTCAAAGGCCAGGAACTCGGCCAGGCACAGCGCGACTCGCGGTGTGACGATCCGTTCCAAGGGCGATTCGTCCGCCAGATTCAAGAATAGAGCGGTGCGCGCGAGCAGGCCAGACTCCTCGAAGCGTTTCTGAAAATAGGCCGCCGTCTCATGGGAAACCCCCATCGCCACGAAAATGACGGCGAAAAGCGCTTCCTCTTCGGCGACGCGGGCTTGCAAAGCGATCTGCGCCGCGAGCTCATTGTGAGGAAGACCGGAGCCGGAAAAAATGGGAAGCTTTTGTCCGCGCACCAAAGTATTCATCCCGTCGATTGCCGAGATCCCCGTCTCGATGAAGTGCTGCGGATATGCGCGCGCGACGGGATTGAGCGGCATTCCCTGCAAGTCGACTCGCGCTTCGGCCAGCGGC
>Ga0187771_10003969_pt1 | contig 10398 bp, 11 predicted proteins | sample 0116_SJ02_MP15_1_FD_133139 | JGI IMG/M metagenome (GOLD analysis project Ga0187771, IMG submission 133139) | Tropical peat soil microbial communities from peatlands in Department of Meta, Colombia - 0116_SJ02_MP15_10_MG | ecosystem: Environmental > Terrestrial > Soil > Wetlands > Peat | place... | reverse complement strand
TCTCCTTGGGTTCAGGGTCGCCGGCGGGGTCCCCGCCCGAGACCACGAAGACGAATTTGTCCGAAAGCTGACGTGAGAGATAGAGGGCCTTTTCAAGGAACGGGCCGCGGGTCTTCGGAGGACCCGATACTTGCCAGAAGACTTTCCTGCGCGGGTCTTGAGCAAGTTTCGCTGCCGTCGGGTCCTTGCGGGGCCTGTAGGGAGCCTGCAGGAATCCTATGTACCTTGTCTTTCTCACCCTGTTTCCCCAGAGGTTTCTCTCGCTGATGGTGTAGGGCGGAGGGAGGTCGGGGAGAAGGATCTCGTCGCTGAGTTCCCAAAGTTTCCCCATGGTGGCAGTGAGTCCCGCGGAGAGGAGACTCACCGCTGGACGCTTGCGACCGTGTGGGCTGGCGAGCCTGAGCTGATTCAACACAGCGAGGACGGGCACCCCCGCGAGCCTTGCCGCGATCACCGTTGGTAGGGAGGAGTCGCTCAAGACTACTTGGGGCTTGAAATGGGCTATGTTTCGGGCCTCCAGGTACACCTGGCGGTAGATTCTTGCCAGGGTCACGGGGGAGACGACCATCGTTTCCCTAAGCGAAAATGCCCCGTCTTCCGAATAGCGGACGTCGACAAGGGGGAGCTCGTTGCAGGAGTACCCCCTCCCCTCAAGCAGGCGCGCCACCTCCCCCGAACTTGAGAAGCGGACCAGCACTCCCCGCTTCGACAGAAGGTCGGCAACTTCCAGCATCCTCGTAGCGTGACCCAGTCCTGAGCCGAAGCAGCTAACGTACACTCGGACCATTGGTCTGCACTCAGATCTTCACGCGCTCGACTGCGCCCCTTGGACCCTTCTCGGCGAAAATCTCCGCCTGGAAGATCTGAATCATCGTTCCGTCGTCCAGCCAAGCGTCCGGCGTCATCCCTCCTTTCATGCACGCCTCCGAGAGGAAGGTCTCCGCGTCCCAGCCGGTCTCCGTCGCCACCTGGGGGAGAAAGAGGGCAGACGCCTCCGGACGAGAAACGACGACCCCGTCCCTGCCCAGCCGGAGGAGCTTCGGAACATCCTGCCTGCGTGGGGCTTCGATCTCAACTGGCTTCGTAAGGACGCTCACCTCGACTTCTATGAAGGCCAATTCTTTCGGGGTGACTGGACTGAACCGCGGATCCTCGGCTGCCGCCTCCATGGTGGCGACTTGGACCCCCTCCCCGAGGGGCATGACCGGCTCAGAGAAGCCGATGCACCCCCTTAGGGACTTCGGGCCGAACTGTGTCGTGTTCAGTGTGACAAAGACCCCCATCTTCTCGGACATCAAGCCTGTCCCCCACTTCTTGACCTTTGGTCTGGTCCCGCCAACGAAGGATTCGAGGGTCTCCCGGGCCAGTACCACCACTGTTCTCCCTTCCTCGTCAGACAAAGGCAAACGCTATTCACCAGTCCGCGCTAGGCGCTATGACCGAAGGCCCTTTGGAGGTTGCTTAACTTTTTCCAGTGCCCTCCCCTCCAGTAATATTTGCCGCAATTCTCGCAGCGGAAGAACAGACGGTGCCGCCGCAGGACCGAGGCTGGGACTCCTGAGGCGGCCGCCAGCGGCGGGATGACCTCAAGGTCTCCGTCGCACGCCGAGCAGAGAGGCGGACCTCGTTCGATGCGAACTCTCGCTTCCCGAGCGGACCTCAGAAGCGAGGAGATGCGCCTCCCGTCGGTCTTTCCTTCAATCAGAAGAGCAGGAATGGCCCTAGCGGACGCCCTCTTGAAGAGGGCTCTGTCCGAAGTGAGAATCACCCGGTCTTCGGCTCTCGCGAGCTTCATCATCCCCTCGTCTCCGCCCTGCCGGTAGTAGACCGTGTCGAAGCCGAACGCCCTCAGCTTCCTGCAGAGGGATCCTAGCATTGCGTCTGCGGCGAACCTGGTTCCTTTTGCCCGCACGGGCGCTGCCCCATCACCGGGTCGTTTCCGCCGTCCTCACGACTTCGAAGAGTCGTCTGGCCGATGGGTCCTTCTCGAAGTGGTTCCTTATCGGGGAGATCACCTCGTCAAGCGCCTCGGCGACCCCCCTCTTCAAGTCCGCAGGATGGAGGGTTCCCGCGGTGTAGGCGTGCTCCAGTTCCGAGAACGAGTTGAACTCCACGTTCCCTCCGTACTTCTCAGGCCGCTCAATTCTCATCGATTTCGTCTTCCTGAAGACGATGTACTTCGAGTATTCCACCAGCGCGTTTCCTTCTAGGACCTTTGCGGGGCAGTAGGCCGAGTTCACCTTTCTGAAGACCTCCTCCCTGCTGTCGTGGACGAAGATGGAGGTCTCTGGTTTGCTCTTGCTCATCTTGCTCGCGATCTCGGCGTCCACCGCCCCGTTCTCGTCAAATCCCTCGGGTTGCTTGTTCCCCTGGAGGCCGATGAGCATGTGGTGGTGGACCGCGACTGGCTTCTTCCACCTCAGCTTCCCGGCTATCTCCCTGGCAAGTATGTTGGCGCGCCTCTGGTCGAGCCCTAGTTGGCAGATGTCCACGTCGAGCCAGAACACGTCGGCGACCTGCATCATGGGATAGAAGAGCTGGGCAGTCTGGACGAGCTCCCCCGCAGTTCTCCCCATTATCGTAATCGCCCTCTGGGTCCGGTTGAGAGTCGAGTTCTGGGCCACGGTGATGACCTTCTTCCAGTACTCGTCGTGCTCGGCCACGTCGCTCGTCCAGACGACCTCCACTTTGTTCATGTCCACGCCTGCCGCCCTCCACACCTCAACGAAGTACTCGCCCACTTTCTTGATCTTCTCTAGGTCACCCCCCATCTTGCCGTTGACCCAAGCGAACCAGTCCGCCAGGAGGAGTTTCATGCGGACGCCCGCTTCAAGCAGGTCGGCGACGAGAATGGGCCTAAGGACCCCGAAGGGAAGGTGAGCGAGCCCACTCGGCTCGAACCCATCGTATGCGGTCGGGTGGGCGTTGGTTTCGAGCAGTTGCCTAAGCTCGGGTTCGGTGATTATTTCCTCGCCGACTCGCCTAACGCAATCGAGTCGCGTCTCGATGTCCAAGTTTCATCAGCTGGCTCGTTGGTGGGCGATAAAACCGTTCACGCAGTTCTGTTTCTCGCGGCGAGGGCGGCCACCACGAGCCCAAAGATTGTGATGGCGCTCGCTTGATGGAGCGCAACCAGTGCCGGTTCAAGGTCAGCGCCTATGACCACGTCCCCCAGCCCTATCTGGAAAACCATGAGAAGGGAGGCCAAAAAAAGTGTCGTCCTGGAGAGCCCGAGCGTCCCGCCCCCGCGCCAAAATGCCGCCGCCGTTAGGAAGAGGAACAGGGCTGAGAACAGAGCAAGCACCCTGTGCGAGTACTCGGCGATGACCGGCAGACTCGGATAGGGCAGGAGCTGACCGTTACATAGCGGCCACGAAGCCGAAGAACCGCACGCCTCGCCCGCCGCGGGGTCGGCTGCCACATAGGCTCCCACGACAATCAGAGAGAAGAGGAGTGTGACAGTGACGGCAAGGAGAACGTTGCGGGCTCTCAATCGCGCGCGCGGGGCTGACTAGGTCTCTTAAGGGGTTTCTAGGCACCCTTGGTAAGCGACTCGAGCTTCTGCTTGAAGACCGCTGCGGGAACGGCGCCGATGACAATATCCTCGACCTTTCCCTTCGAGAAGAACATCACGGTCGGTATGCTCATGATACCGAACTGCCCCGCCAGCTCCTGGTTATCGTCAGTGTTGATCTTCACGAATTTGGCCTTTCCCTTGTACTCTTTAGAGAGCTGCTCCAGAACGGGAGCGATTATCTTACAGGGTCCGCACCAGTCGGCGTAGAAGTCCACGACCACTGGCAGATCCGACCGGACGACCTCCGACTGGAACTTGTCTCCTTCGATATGGAGGACTGCTTCACTCATTTCTTTCTCACCCAAAAGGCCGCCGAAGACCCCTGCTTATAATTCTGCCTGGGGCGGAACTGGAGTCTCGGTTGTATGACGCGGGGTTCCAGAGTCCGCGACGTCTGCGATGCGTGAGGTCTTCATTTCGTCGGTGTCGGGGTTGAAGGTGACCAGCGTGCCGTTCGTTATCGAGTCCCGGGCGACCTCTGCCAGGCGCAGCCGCTCGAAGTACCGCGAGATGATGTCGGCTTTGACCCTCGTCCTTGGGTGCCTCGTGATGATCGCGCAGCAGTCCTTGTACTCCTCTATCGACGGGCCGTAGGTCCCAATCGTCTCGGCCAGGCGGATTACCTCATCCTTGTCGTAGGCAAGCAGCGGTCTGAGCACCGGAAGTGATGACCCGACGTCGAAACTGGCGAGGTTCCACATGGTCTGGGACGCGGCCTGGGCAAGGCAGTCTCCCGTAGAAATCGCTGAGGCACCGAAGCGGGAAGCCAGCGCCTCTGCGGTGACGCGCATGAACCTGCGGAAGAGGGACGGCTCCAGGTCGCCGGGTGCGTCTGAGGTCGAGAGCTGGTAGTCGGCGAAGGGGACGAGCAGCAATGTGCTTTTCCCGGAGTAGACGGAGAGTATCTTTACGAGCCGGAGGACCTTGCTTTCGAGGGCGTAGGCAGGCGTGGGGGCCAGGTAGAAGTGGAGGTATACGGGAGTGCATCCCCTCTTCATGAGGAGCCAAGCTGCGACGGGCGAGTCGATGCCCCCAGAGAAGAGGTGCATCACTCTCCCGGAGGTGCCCACAGGGAGTCCTCCTGGTCCCTTCCTCTTGTCCGAATATACCAGGGCCTTTCCACGCACGACGTCCACGTGAATTGACTCGTCGGGGTCGGACAGGTCGACCTTCCTCCCCGTTTGGGCGACGACGTCTGCGCCCAGCCGCCTCTCCATCTCCATTGAGCCAATTGGGAAGGACTTGGCGGTCCGACGAGCGGTGATCCTGAAGCTCTCGCTCTCCCGGGACCCGGCTGCGCTCAACACTGCGTCTCGGATTTCATCGTAGGTCGGCCCTACAAGCTGGGTTCTCGCGAACCAGGCCAGGCCAAAGACTCTCGAGAGTCTCTGATAGACATCCTCCGGGGCTGCTTCGAGCTTCAGGATGAAGCGCCCTTCGTCGTAATCCACTGTCGCTTCGCCTAGGCCATGAAGCGACCTTCGGACATTCCTTCTCAGAAGGCGGACGAAATCAGGCCTGTTCCTCCCCTTGAGGGCGACTTCCGAGTAGTGAGCGACGTAGGTGTCGGCCATCCTGGAAGGTTAGCGGTGACGGTGCACAAAAAAAGGTTGCCAAGATGGCGGGATGCTAGCTCAGACGAGCACCGAAGCGATGGCCGCCAGGAAGATGACGGCCAGGTACGGGCTTGAGAATTTGAAGGCCAGCCACGCGTTCTCCTTCTTAGGCGTGACGAAGAGCTTGACATTTGTGGCCAGCAGAAGAAGGTCGAAGACTATGGCGACGGCGAGATAGAGATAGAGTCCCGGCGCGAAGAGGTAGAGTGAAAGGAGGAGGCTCACGGGTATGAGGATGAGGGTGTTGGCGACGATGAACCTCGAGGCCCGTGCGGGCCCGACCACCGAAGGGAGCATCGGGATTCCCACCGCAGAGTAGTCTTCCCCGGTGATGACCGCTAGGCTCCAGAAGTGTGTCGGAGTCCAGACGAAGACCAGCGCCGCGAGAATCCAGCCGGCGACAGCTTCTGAGCTAGTTACGGCGTACCATCCGGCGAGAGCGGCGCAGCTCCCGGCGAAGCCCCCTAGGACGATGTTCCACGCCGTGCGTGGCTTAAGCCAGAGCGTGTACACAGGGACGTAGACGAAAGCCCCCAAGGCCACGAAGAACGTGGCCGTGACGTTCACAGTAAGCAGGGCGAGAGCAACGCCTGCGAGGACCAGCGCGATTCCAAGAATCAGAGCATGGGAAGGTGGGACAATCCTCTGCGAGGGAAGGGGCCGGCTCTTCGTCCTCTTCATCTGGGCGTCTATCCCCATCTCGAGGTAGCTGTTCAGAGCAAGCGCTCCTGCTGAGGCGATGGCGCCACCCCCTAGCACCCCGATGAGGATGCGGATAGGCGGGATGCCCCTCTCGGCGACAACCGTTGAGCCGAGGGCCACCATCACCAGTAGGGGGATTATCTTCGGCTTGACAAGAGCGATGTAGTCGCGAATGGTCAACGGGCGGCGCCTGGAGGCTTGGAGTGGCCAGGTTTCCGCGTATATTGAGTTTGCCCCCCGCGGACCAAGGCATGTCTTGGCGAAGGAACACTTAAGAAATCTGGGGGAGTCGCCCGCCCGTCCCGCGGTAGCTCAGCCTGGTAGTTCCATCGTGGAGCCAATAGCTTCCGGCTGTAGAGGTCGGCCATCGGCTGACCCGTCCAGCCTACTCAGGCAACAGTGACCGGAGTGTCGTCGGCTCAAATGGCGTCGAAAGGCGCCGGGAAATCCGACCCGCGGGACTCTTGGGCTTCTCTCTCCTTTCTGGTTCACTTTCTTCCTTGTTTTCCACATCGCGATGCGAAGTCTGACATATTCCCCGTCCGTCCCTCACGTGGGCGGAAGAAGCAATCGTCACTCAATCGGGAGGACCTCGAACTTGGCTTAAAGGCAGCCGGCGGACAGGGGAGTCCGTCGATGAGACTTCGGGTCCCCGTGGCGCTCGTCTTTGTCGCACTGGTTGTGTGCGCGTATCTTTACTGGCTCGCATCATCGGCATCACAGGCCGCGTCATCCGTCGGGATAGCCAACCTCGCGGGCCTGGTCCTCGTCTTCGCAGGCATTCTCGCCGCGGGGCTGGTCCTGCGCAGAGCGAGCCCGCCCTCGTAGTCACCTGTCGTATAGGTGGCAGAAGACGAAGTGCCCTGGTTCAGGTTCCAGCGGCCTTGGTTCTTCCGCCTTGCATCTGTCGAAGGCATAGGGACAGCGCGGGTGGAACCTGCACCCCGATGGCGGATGAAGAGCGCTTGGTATCTCGCCCGTCGGGACATTCTTCTCCGTCCTAGCCCTCGGGTTGGGAATGGGCACGGCTGCCATCAGGGCCTTGGTGTAAGGGTGGAGCGGATTGGAAAAGAGTTGTTCGTTATCGCCAGTTTCAGCTATCTTGCCCAAGTACATTACTGAAATCCTGTTGCACATGTACTTGGCGACCGCCAAATCGTGGGTGATCATGAGAACGGTCAGCTTTAGGTCAGACTGCATCCTAAGTAGCAAGTCCATGATTTGGGCGCGTACCGAAACGTCCACCATGGCCACAGGCTCGTCGGCGACCACGTACTCGGGTTGGGAGATGAGCGCCCTGGCGATCACCACTCGTTGTCTTTGGCCTCCACTCAACTCCTGTGGGTACCTGTCGTAGAAGGTGGAAGCTGGGGAGAGCCCCACCGTCTCAAGCATCTTGTCCACTGCGAGCCTGCGTTTGTGTGACCCCATCTTGGCCAGATACCTCAGAGGTTCGCCTATCGCGTCTCCCACCTTCATTTTGGGGTTAAGGGAAGACAGCGGGTCTTGGTAGATCATCTGGACCCTCCGTCGGAATTCCTTCATCCTCCCGCCGGCGAAAGGATCCGTCCCCCCCACCGAAACCCTCCCGGCGGTCGGCTTCGCGAGTGCAACCGTCAGCCGACCGATTGTCGTCTTCCCACTCCCGGACTCTCCGACCAGCCCGTAGACGTCTCCCCTCCTGACAGATAGGTCGATTTCGTCGACGGCCCTGACGTAATCGGTCTGTCTTGACAGGAGTTGCGCTATGAAGCTCTTTTGCACGGGGAAGTACTTCTTCAGCTTCGAGGCCTCAACGAACGCCATATCACGGTCGCCTCGTGAGGAGATGGCACGCCGCGAGAGCGTTCGCGCCCGTCGCTACCAATTTGGGCTCTTCAACGCTGCACCTGTCAAAGACATACGGGCACCTCGGGTGGAACGGGCATCCGCTAGGCGGGTTCGTCAGGTCGGGAGGGTATCCCGGCACCACCTTCAGGGTCTTTCGCCCTGCTTCTACGGTGGGGATTGACTGCAACAGAGCCTGAGTGTATGGGTGCTTTGGTTGCTCGAATATGTCGATGGTGGGCGCGATTTCCGCAATCCTGCCTGAATACATGACGGCAACCTTGTCGGCCATTTGGGCGACGATCCCCATGTTGTGCGTGATGAGGATGACAGAAAGGTTGTACTTCCTCTTCAAGTCCGCTAGTAGTTGGAGTATTTGTGCCTCCACGATCACGTCCAACGCCGTAGTCGGCTCGTCGGCGATGATCAGAGCGGGGTTCAGCACCAATGCGAGACCAATCATCACCCTTTGCCTCATCCCGCCACTGAATTGATGGGGATAGTCGGCCATTCGCGCAGGGGGGATTCCGAGGTCGTGCATTATGGCCGTCGTGCGCTTTGTTGCTTCCTGCCGTGAGACCGCGGGCTCGTGGGTCCGTATGTACTCGATGAAGTGGTCCCCGATCTTCTTCACCGGGTTCAATGAAGTCATTGGATCCTGGAAAATCATCGCTACTCTCCTACCTCGGATCTGCCTGGCATGCCTCTCGTCGAATGAGGAGACCTCCTCGCCTTCGAAGAAGATCTTGCCCGACCAACGCGCGGTCGAGCGCGGAAGCAGACCCATGATGGCGAACCCGAGAGTCGACTTTCCTGAGCCTGATTCGCCGACGATTCCCAATGTTTCCCCTGCGCGAAGTTCAAGTGATACGTCCTGCACCGCCCTTGCTACTCCCCTGGATGAGAGGTACTCCACATTCAGGGACTCGATTCTCAGCACTGCGCCGGCCTCTGTGGTGGTTCTCAATTGCTTCACCTCAGCTTCGGGTTGGTCCTTTCGGCGTATCCTTCGCTGATGAGTGAAAAACCTAAGGTCGTCAGGAGTATCATCAACCCCGACACGGCTATGATCCACCAGGCCCCCGACAGCACTGCGGTCCTACCGTAGTACAGGTCCACACCCCAGTCAGGCTTCAATAGGTCTCCGACGCCGATGAAATCGAGTCCCGCGGTGATCAGTATGGCGTCTGCGAAGTTGATCGTGGCCACCACCACGACCGAAGGGATGACGTTGGGCCAGATGTATCTGCCGATTGTCGAGAAGCGTCCTGCCCCCACCGACTTCGCCGCGTCGACGTAAGGCAACTCCTTCACCGTCAGCGTCTGGCTCCTCACCACTCTGAAGTAGCTTGGTATGTAGACCACGGCTATGGCCAGAGCATAGACGATTACGCTGGCCCCGAAGACGAGTACGATGACGAGCGAGAATATCAGACTCGGAAAGGCGTAGATGCTGTCAAGCAGCAACGTAACAACTCTGTCAACCATCCCTCCCCTGTAGGCCGAAAGCAAGCCAAGCGGCACGCCAATTGCCATGCAGATCAGGACCGCCAGGACGCCGACGATCAGCAGGAACCTGCCTCCCCAGACCACCCTTGCCAGCATGTCTCTCGCTCCGATGTCGGTGCCCAACGGATGTACCCTAGATGGGGGGCAGTCGACGCAGCTGCCCGGGTCGGTTGGGCTCTGGGTCCCGAGGAATGGGGCGAGGGCGCTCATTCCAACCACGACCAGGACGATTGCAAGCCCGGCTATCATGAATCCTCGCCCCGACCCTCTGGAGAAGAAGGGTGCGAAGATGCTTCGCGCCAAGCTGGGTGTTTTCTTGTCGCTCATAGTCTCACGCGGGGGTCGAGGTAGGCGTAAGCCACATCCACCAGAAGCGCGACTATGGCAATGAGGAAAGCGATGAAGACAACGGCCCCTTGAATGGCGGTGTAGTCTTCGAAAGCCACCCTGTCGACAAGGAACCGGCCAAGGCCGTCGATGTTGAATTCAGTCTCTGTAAGGATGGCTCCGCTCAGGAGCAGGGCAAATTGCAGTCCCATTATTGTCACAACAGGCAAGAGAGCATTCCTCAGTGCGTATCCGTAGACGACTGTCCTTCCCTTCAGACCCCTGGCTCGGGCCGCGGTCACGTAGTCGGCCCGCAGTGTCTCGAGCATGTTCGTACGTGTCATACGTATGAAGACCCCTGAAATCACGAGGCCAAGCGCAACGGCAGGAAGAATGAGATGGCTCGCTGCGTCCGCAAACTCCGGCAGATTTCCCGCCAACAGGCTGTCGATGGTGTACAGACCAGTCCTTATTTGCAGGCCATCAATGTTCAGGCCAGCGGGCACGGGACATCCAGCGCACAGCCTTCCACCGGTGGGAAGCCAGTGAAGATAGACGCCGAAGACCAGCTGGAGAATCAGGCCCAGGAAGAATACAGGCCAAGCGTAGAGTAGTATCCCGACAACCTTTACCACTCCGTCGACCTTCGAGCCACGCTTTTGCGCTCCGAGCGACCCCAGGACTATTCCAACGACGACCGCCACTATGAATGCGTACAGGGTCAGTTCCAGCGTGGCAGGGAAACGGGACGTAATCTGCGCGGACACTGGCGAGAAGTCGACCATCGAGAGGCCGAAATTCCCGGAAAACAAACCCACGAAGTAGCTGGTGAACTGTAGG
>Ga0187771_10003968_pt1 | contig 10399 bp, 8 predicted proteins | sample 0116_SJ02_MP15_1_FD_133139 | JGI IMG/M metagenome (GOLD analysis project Ga0187771, IMG submission 133139) | Tropical peat soil microbial communities from peatlands in Department of Meta, Colombia - 0116_SJ02_MP15_10_MG | ecosystem: Environmental > Terrestrial > Soil > Wetlands > Peat | place... | reverse complement strand
TTTGATGGAATACTATTTGGTAAGGAGATGTCACGTAGATAGGCCAAGCGCTGTTCTCCATCACGTTCAGGAGCGCTTGTGTGGGATGAACAAGACCACTACTGGTCATAAGAGATACCGTTGAAGGACCAAACTTGACAGTACTCATGTCATAGAGCGGGTAAGACTGGAACCAGCCCGAACTGTTCCCGGACAGGTAATAGAACCCATACAGCTCTCCCCAAAGCTGATACGCGTTGAACGGGTCTCCGTTCGAGAAGGTGACGCCCTGCCTCAGATTGAATGTGTACGTCGTTCCGTCGGGAGAAGCTGTCCAGTTGGCCGCTAGGACCGGCAGATACTGGATAGTCCCCTGCTGGTACTCAGAAGTGAGATTCGTCGCGACTAGAGGCTGGTACACGGAATACTGCCACCAGTCCGGCCATGGGACTTCGGATACAAAGTCAAGTACGTTCATGTCGTCAATGGGCCAATTCGAGTCGTCCATCACGAGCGTTTGTGGAGCCGATATGGAGGTGGAACTAGAAGTCGTTGGAGGTAGCGTCACTGTAGCTGTGCTCGTCGAGACTATCGTAGTCGTAGAAGCGGTCGGAGAGGGTTTAGTTGCGTAGTAAGCAAATACGCTTATCCCTGCAATCGCTATTATTACTATTACAATCGCCGCAGTTACCGCCGTCGAAATAGCGACCCTTCTCCCGTGGAGAGAAAGGTTCATCACGTGTTTTCCTCTTTAACGAGTCTTAAACCTTTCTCCACCATCGTGCGGAGTTCTCCGCGCGGAAGGCCACCGCAGTTCGACACTTTCCCCTCCTCCCTACCTCCATGTCGAGATGATCGCCGAAGAGGTCGAAAACGAGATAGAAATCTAGGTTCAGCCGCTACCAAGACTTATCAATCAGATAACAAGTTCAATTCCGTGTGAACCTAGTCAGTTATGTTCTCCGTCGACTCCTGTTCGCAATCTTTGTTTTGCTTGCTGTCGTCACAATAACTTTTGTTCTTTCGCATAGCCTCGGTGGGAACGTCATCGTCGCCTGGCTGGGGAAGTCCGCTTCACTGCACCCTCAGCTCGCACAACTCTACGCAGAAAAGTATCACTTGACTGACTCCATTCTGGTCCAGTACTATTACTACATCCTAGGGCTTTCGCAGGGGAACTTCGGCTTCTCTCCGTCGAGGGGATTCATCCCGGTTCTTACCGTCATTGGCCAAACGCTACCACTCACTTTGCAGATTGTTTTCTTCGCCTTCGTAATCAGCTTGGGTCTAGGAACTCTGCTCGGTGTAATCTCCGCTAGATACAGTCATACGAAAATAGACGGTGGAATCAGAACGTTCTACCTCGCAGGATACGCCTCGCCGCCTTTTTTTATCGCTGTTGTTTTGCTGATTATCTTCGCTTACTTTTTCAGGATACTTCCGAGCGGGGGCGCGTTTGATCCCGGCATGCAACAACCTACCGGGATCACGGGTATACCTCTCCTTGACAGCCTCATCGAAGGGAATTGGGCCTACTTCGTGAGTGGAATTAGGCACGCGATTCTCCCAAGTCTCGCTCTCGCGCTTGTGACTTTCGGCGTTGTGACAAGGGTTCTGCGAAGTTCACTTCTGGAAGTCATGCAAATGAACTACATCAGAACTGCCAGAGCCAAGGGCCTCGACGAGAATACCGTCTTCTTCAAGCACGGTCTGAGAAATGCACTGATGCCAGTCGTCACTCTCTCGTCAATCGTCCTCACTTGGCTGATTACTGGGACGATTTTTGTGGAGAATGTCTTCGCTTATCCCGGTATGGGCCAGTACGTCGTCCGTGCACTCCTGGGGCAGGATTATCCCGGGATACTCGGGACCACAATAGTGTTCGCACTCGTCATAGTCATAGGCAACCTCGCCGCCGATTTGCTATACGCGGTGGTCGATCCTCAGATAAGGCTTGGGTGATACCGGGTGGACACAGAGGCTTTGCCTGCCAAGGGTGCTTCCAGGGCGAGGTCCTTTCTTTCACTCATCAGGATGAACAAGGAAGCGACGGTGGGCACAGCGATAGTGGGCCTTTTCCTCGCTACGGCAATTGTGGTCGAGGTTGCAGACATTTTCGGAATTCAGATAACGCCCTACAATCCGCTGCAGCAAGACACTGGCCCGGCTTTGGCAGCTCCGTCCATCTCTCATATCTTCGGGACGGACCTAGTAGGGAGAGACGTCTTCAGCCGAATCATAGTGGCAACGCCCAACGATGTTGCGGTTGGCATTACAGTCGTCGGGGTTGCATTACTTATCGGAGTCATTGTTGGCTCGTTAGCCGCCTTCCGAGGAGGGCTGCTTGACGAGCTCCTGATGCGTTTCACAGATGTGATATTCGCCCTCCCGGTGCTTGTCATAGCCATGGTGATTGCGGTGACACTCGGACCAGGTGTTACGAACATGATGGTGGCGCTCATGATAATATGGTGGCCACCTTATGCGAGGCTCGCCAGGGGAGAGGCCCTAAAGGTCTCGCATCAGAATTACATCGACGCGGCGCGCCTATCGGGGATGGGAAATTGGAAGATAATCACCCGGCACATACTGCCGAATATTTCCGTAACCATGCTCGTTTATGCGACGCTCGACATCGGGACGGTGATTCTTGTTTATGCCGGTCTGAGTTACTTGGGCCTCTCGGTGAGACCTCCTTATCCTGATTGGGGGGAGATGGTGAGCTCTTACCAGGACTATCTCATCACGGCTCCCTGGGTCCCAGTCATCCCTGGTTCAATCATCGCGGTGGGGGTCGTAGGCTTCAGCCTGCTCGGCGACGGGATACGGGACGCACTTTTGGCGAGATAGACATGACGCTCCTCGACATCAGCAACTTGACGGTCCAATATCTGACGGGTGGCGGCCTGGTGAATGCACTCGATTCGGTAAGCCTTAAGGTGAGCGAGAACGAATTTCTCGCCGTCGTAGGAGAGTCGGGTTGCGGAAAGACCACCCTAGGGCTCTCGGTTATCGGGCTCCTCCCGGAATCTCGCCGAGTCCGCGGTTCGATCAATTACAAGGGGAAGGACCTCATGAAATTGGGGCAGAGAGGGATGAGAGACTACCGGGGCACAGAGATAGCGATGATTTTCCAAGAACCACTTACCAGTCTGAACCCCGTCTACAGGGTAGGGGATCAGCTAGCCGAGGCGATAATGGTGAGAAGAATCAGAAAGGAGCTAGGAGATAAGGCCACCGGGGAAGTGATGAACAAAGTATACAACACGAAGGACATCAATATCCCACCCAGACTTATGAGAGGTAAACAAAGGGTACTTTCGGACGTCAAGGAGGAGATGGTAAGGTGGCTGAGTCTTGTCAGGATTCCAGACCCAGAACAGGTGTTGGAGCGTTACCCCTTCGAGCTTAGCGGCGGGATGGCCCAGAGAATAATGATAGCTATGGCTCTTTCGCAAGAGCCTGCGTTGCTCATCGCTGATGAGCCGACCACTGCCTTGGATGTCACGACTCAGGCTCAGGTTCTCAAGTTGATGCGAGAACTCATGGCCAAAGTCAGTACGACTATCCTCCTGATTACCCACGACCTTGCGGTCGCGAGCCAGGTCGCCGATAGAGTGATTGTAATGTACGCTGGTGAATTCGCTGAAGACTCGGAGATCCATGATCTCTTTTCGAGACCCATGCACCCCTACACCCAGGGCCTCCTGAACTGTATCTTGTTCGACACCAAAGACGGTTCGTCCCTGAGCCCCATCCATGGATCGGTCCCCGACATGAGAAATCTCCCTCCCGGGTGCAGATTTGCGCCACGGTGTCTTCACGCGTTCGATAGATGCCAGTCCAACCGTCCCCTTCCTGTCACGAAAGAAAACCATCACTCGGTATCGTGCTTCCTATATGGCAAATGAGAATCTGATTCTCAATACAGTCAATCTGAAGAAGTACTTCAAAATCGGCAGAGGAATGAATCCCTTCTCGCACAAGGAACAAAGGTACGTAAGGGCCGTCGATGGCGTATCGCTTTCGATTCAAGAAGGAAAGACCGTAGGAGTGGTGGGTGAGTCGGGTTGCGGAAAGACGACGCTCGCCAAGACCATAACACTTCTGATTTCTCCGACAGGCGGGGAGATTCACTTTGACGGAAAGAGGATAGACGATGGCCGTGTCAACCGCAGGGACATCTATCGCAATATGCAGATGGTATTCCAGGATCCAGACTCGAGCCTCGATCCGCAGATGAAGATTGGCGACTCGATAGGGGAGCAGCTTAGGGGCTTGATGGGGTACTCGGATGCCGAAGTGAAGAAAACGGTCCGGGAAAGCCTTGAGGGAGTCGGGATGCCACGGGACTTGGCGGACAGGCTCCCGAGGCAGCTCAGTGGTGGACAGAAGCAAAGAGCAGCAATAGCGCGAGCAATATCGCCTCATCCCAAACTCTTGATTCTAGACGAGCCGACCAGTGCCCTCGACGCGTCAGTCCAGGCGCAGATCCTCACTCTCCTGGTCGATCTGCAAAAGAAATTCAATCTCTCTTACATGCTCATCACTCATAATATCGCGGTAGCGAAGTACCTCTCTGATACCATCGCTGTAATGTACTCTGGGAACGTCGTGGAATACGGTCCAACGCTCGCTGTCATCAATAGACCGAGACACCCGTACACCATGGCGCTCATTAGGTCCGCACCCGTCCCTGACCCCTGGAAAAGGAACATACTTCAAGCGGAAATCAAGGGAGAGGTGCCCAGTGCGATTAATCCTCCTTCTGGATGCAGGTTCAATCCTAGGTGCCCATATGCCGAGGATGTATGCAAGACAGAGAAGCCGCAACTAGAGGAGACATCTTTATCGCACCTAGTCGCTTGTCATTTCGTTGAAAAGACCGCCGCGACCTAGTAACTCGTTCTTTGGGCTAATGGGCCGTAGGCGCTCGATATCCCGTAATCAGACGACTCGGACGGTGAACAAAGTCGGTTTGACACTGCAGACTACCACGTACTTACATGCCTAGCTACCAACGCCCTTCTTTGAATTGAAGATCTCAAGAGCGAAATGGCACGCCGCAAAATGGTCGTCGAATATCTCTCTGAGCTGGGGTTCCTCACTTCTGCAGATATCCTTCGCGTATGGGCACCGTGGGTGAAAGGTGCAACCTGCGGGAGGATTGATGATGCTGGGCGGTTCTCCCAGAATCTCCATCCCGAGAAGGTTCCTGTTCTTTGGGTCAGGCACGGGGAATGCAGCTATCAGGGTTGAAGTGTATGGATGCAGGGGCTCCACTAGAACCTTCTCCGCTGGCCCCAGCTCTCTCACGGATCCGCCATACAGCACGATTGCCCTGTCAGACATGTAGCGAGCGACGAACACGTTGTGCGTGACGAAGATGAATGTAAGACGAAGCTGCTTCTGCAGATCGATCAGCAGGTTCAGGACCTGAGCCTGGACCGCGGCATCGAGGGCGCTCGTCGGCTCGTCAAGAAGCAGCACAAGTGGGTGGGACACAAGCGCCCGCGCTATGCTCACTCTTTGCTTCTGACCTCCGCTGAGCTGGGCAGGATACTTGTTGAGGAACTCCTCGTCCAGTCCTACGTCGCGGAGGGAGACACGCACCAATTCTTCCGACTTCTTTCTGTCGACCTTCAAAGGCATCAACGGTTCAGCGACTATGTCCTTGACCACCATCGCAGGGTTGAGCGACGAGTCTGGGTCCTGGAAGATCATCTGTATCCGTCCGTTTATCCGCTGGTGAAGCTTCGTGTTCTCGAATATTGTTTCGTCCTGAAGCTTCACCCTGCCTTGCGTGGGCCTTGAGATCATACTGATGGCCCTGAGAAGTGTTGTCTTTCCAGATCCGCTCTCTCCGACTATCCCGAGGGTCTCACCAGAAAATACTTTGAAAGACACTTTCTGGATCAGCTTGACGCGCTTCTTCTTACCTTTCCCGTAGCCTGGTTTGATCATGATTTCCTTCTCGAGGTCGGTGACCTCGAGAACTGCCTCCTTTCAGTAGTGGAGAGTGCACCTTGCAAAGTGATTCTTCTCCACCTCCACTAGCCGCACCTGTTCCGCTCTACAGCCATCCTTCACGTATTCGCATCTCTCCGCGAACTTGCACCCCCTGATTTCCTGTTTGAGATCCGGGATTACTCCCCCGAGCGTCTCCAGTCTTTCCCTGGCTTTGGCTGATCTTGGGTAACATCTCAACAGTGCCTTGGTATAGGGATGAAGAGGGTTCGAGAATACATCGCCCACGAGGCCATCTTCTATGACGTCCCCAGCGTACATCACGATTACCCTGTCTGCAACCTGCGCAGCCACACCAAGGTCGTGTGTGACCAGGAGAATCGCCGTGTTCTGCTCCTCAACCAGACCCTTCATGAGCTTCAGGATCTGCGCCTGAGTTGTAACGTCCAAGGCAGTGGTGGGCTCATCCGCCAGAAGAAGAGACGGACGTAGCGACAGCGCCATTGCAATCATTACGCGCTGCATCATTCCCCCGCTGAGCTGAAACGGATACCTCTCGACCACGCTCTCGGGGTCGGAAATTCGCACCTTCTTCAACCACTCAAGCACCTCGGGGTTCCTGACCCGCCTGGGCCTCCGCATCAGAGACAGCCGGCTCTGCCCCAGCATCACCCTACTTGCGGGCGAGTAATCATACAACCGAGTCTTGGCGACGATTCTGGACTTGTTGACTTCCAGAGCTTCAGACATCTGTTTGCCCACATTTTCTATAGGATTCAGAGAACTCAGTGGTTCCTGAAAAATCATGCCAATCTCTGTTCCCCTAAACTTCTCCCACTCTGTCCTGCCCAGTCCGGTGATTTCCTTTCCCTCGTAGAAGATGTTCCCCGTTGTTGACCCGTTCGTCGGAAGCAACCCAAGAACTGCAAGCGCTAGAGTGCTCTTTCCCGCACCTGATTCACCAACGACAGCGACGAACTCCTTCTCCTTTAGATTCAGAGAAACGTCGTTGACTGCGTGTATTTTCCCGCCCGGGGATTCGTACCGGACCCATAGGTTCTCGACTTTCAGAAGCTCTTCCATCATCGGCCCCTCTGTTGCTGCATAGCGGCCTTGAGCCCGTCCCCAAGTAGGCTGAAGCCGATAACGACCGTCACTATCACGACCGCTGGGATCAGAGGCAGCCATGGATCGAAGAACAGGTACTCTTCGTACTGAGCGACCATCACCCCCCAGTCCGGAGCGGGAGGGGAGACGGAGAATCCAAGATACGCTAGGCCAGAGTACGTGAGAACCACAGTGCCTATGTCCAGAGTGGCGTAGACCAAAAGTGTCGGCATTGCTGTTCTGAAGATGTGACGAAACATGATTCTGGGAGTTGACAGACCGGACAGTTTCGCCGACTCAACGAAATTAGCGCTCGCAATTCGCAGCGCTTCCGATCTTGCAAGCCTGGCGTACGGGGGCCACCAGAGGACCGCAATGGCTATTGTGAGGTTTAGGATACTTGGACCGAGTACGGTCACGATTACCATCGCCAGAATCAGGCCAGGTATCACGAAGAATACGTCAGTAATCCTCATCAGGACCTCGTCGATCCAACCGCCTCTGTAACCGGCCATTGAACCCAGCAGGCCGCCAAGCACGAAAGCGAACACGATCACCACGATACTGACGATGGCGTCATTCGTTGTCCCCGCTATCACTCTGCTGAGCATGTCTCTTCCCAACTCCTCAGTTCCAAAGGGGTGACCGAGGCTCGGAGGGCTGAACGGGGCTGCGACAAACGTCCTGATGGGGTCGTAGGGGAGTATCAGGTTCCCGAGTATCCCCTCGACGATTGCGGTAGCCATGAAGGCCGCCACTATTGTGAACCCTACCTTGGTTTCCCGATTGAACGTTACAAGCCTCCAGAATTCGTTCAGGCGGTTGTTCATGGCTAATACAGACTTATCCTCGGGTCGACTACAGCATAGAGGACGTCAGCCGCCAAGTTCGCCGCGACCACGAACAGCGCGTAGACCAGCGTCGTGCCGAAGAGTCCTGGGTAATCTGAAGACAGTGCAGTCTGCAGTGCGTATCTCCCCAGACCCGGATACGAGAATATCTGCTCTACGAAGACGTCCCCCGTCAGGGTGAAATTGAATATCAGGGTCAGCAGCGTGATCAGCTCCACCAAAGAGTTCTTGAAAGCGTAGTTGTACATGATTCTCCTCTCAGGAATCCCCCTAGCTCTGGCAGCACGGACGAAGTTGCTTCCCATTACCTCGAGTATCGAGGATCTCAACACTCGAGTTACTATCCCGTAGGAAGCGAGCGAAAGAGCCAGGGCCGGAAGGATCATGTGTTGGACGAGGCTTCCGAAGGCGGACCAATCTCCCACGATGACCGAATCGAGAAGGGAGAAACCGGTAATCGCGCTGGGGAGGGGGATGAGCTCGTTGATCAGACCTCCGCTGGGAAGGACGGGAATCAGGTAGGTAAGGGCCAGGACCAGTAGCAGCGGTATCAAGAACGGGGGCGAGGCGGTTCCAAACAGGTAGACCCCGCGGCTGACCTTGTCTGGCAAGCGACCCTCGTATATCGCGGAGAGTATCCCAGAAAGAATGCCGAGTATGGTCGTCAATACCATTGAAAGAAAGACGAGTTGCAGGGTGACTGGTAAGCTCTCGGTGATGGCTTGGAGCACGGGCTCCCCCCTGCTTGGCGAGAATCCAAGCTGGAAATGGAGAAGGCCGTTCACGTAGTAAAAGAACTGAACGTAGAGTGGATCGTGCAAATGGTACATCTTCACGTAGATGGCTGCGAGCGTTGGTTGCGTTTCAGCGGTTCTCCCCAGCCATAGAACGACTGGGTCTCCCGGAATCAAGTGTGAAAGCACGAAAGTCAACGCTACGACCCCCAGCAAAACGAAGGCTCCCGCGATGATGCGGCGGAGGAGGAACGTTGCGAGCCCCACTAGCCTAACCGCCGCCTAGTCTACCAGCTAACCCCAGCTTACTCTTCGCGACCCTGCCACGCGACATTTGGGCTCATGCAGGAGTTATCGTGTTTAATAACGGTAGGTCGTTGACGCCGGTTACGTCGGGGACCATGTACATACTCTTGATGACGTTCCTGTTCCAGACCCAAGTCCCGTCTACGGACAAGAGCTTCTCCCCGAAGAGCCAAGCGTAGGGTGCGTCATCATAGATCTGCTTCTGTGCCACCCTAAGAGAATCGACTATGGCTGACAGGTTGTTGCTGTGTGCCATGAGGGAGACAGCGTTGTCCACTACTGGGCTGTCGTACACAGCGAGGTTCCCATACGCCGAGGTGCCTGAGACGAATACACCCCAATAGTCTGTCGGTGCAAGATAATCAGGGCAGAATCCAGTGAAGTAGTTGAAGGCAAGTGTTGGCATCTGTGTTGGGTGTTCCGACATGTAGGTATAGTTCCAGTACAAGTAGGTGGAATCTGCGTAGTTGGAGCTCACGACCTGTAACTTCAGGTTGATACCAACCTGCGCCAGGTCAGTTTGGATTATTTCTGCGGCTGGGACGTTCCAGGCCACACCGCTGCTGTCGATATCTAGGGTCACGCTGGGAAGCCCGGTACCGTTTGGATAGCCTGCCTTGACAAGATCCTGCTGCGCAAGGGTCAGGTTGTAGGTGTAGGGCTGCAGGCTTCCTGGATCGTAGAATTGGCCGTAGTTAGGCGTCTCCGGGCCGACGATTTCGAACCCCTCGCCAAACGCGGCTTCGTCTATGACCTGTGAATAGTTAATGGAATGCACTATCGCTTGCCTGACGAGCGTCACGTTGGTGGGAAACACCTTGGTGTTCATGCCCATCATCACCATACATGCCGGCGAATTGATGGTGAGGGGAGTGTACGCCGGGTTAAGCTGCACAAGTTTGAAGTCGCTCCCTACGATGTCACTCAACTGAGCCGCGTTGCCCGATAGATCGATGTACCTGGAAGCCTCGTCTGGGATATCCTTGATTACGACGTTCGAGTAATAGCCCGGACCCACAACAGGGTTAGACGCTGCTGCGGAGGCACTGAGGCCGTTTCCCCAATAGGTCGGGTTCTTCTGGAGCACCAAGAAGGATTGAGTCTGTACCCTGGAGACCATGTACGGACCCGTTCCGGGCGGAATGTTCGTGTTGAGGATGGGATTAGGAGAACCAGGCACTCCCGGACCGCCGTTCTTCAAGATGTACATGGGGTCGAAAATCTGCGCAGAAGATGCCGCAAACGTGTTGAGGAAGAAGACGAAGGGCGACTTGAGATGGAAAACGACCGTGCTGGGCCCTGATACATAGACGGGCCAGCTAGAATTCGACATCATCGCCAGCAGCCCGGATGACGGGCTTGCCAACCCGCTCTGATTTATCAGATTGAAGTCAGCCGGTCCAAAGTTGACGGCACTCGAATCAAATATGTCGAGCGGAACCCAGAAGCTGCTTG
>Ga0187771_10003967_pt1 | contig 10400 bp, 6 predicted proteins | sample 0116_SJ02_MP15_1_FD_133139 | JGI IMG/M metagenome (GOLD analysis project Ga0187771, IMG submission 133139) | Tropical peat soil microbial communities from peatlands in Department of Meta, Colombia - 0116_SJ02_MP15_10_MG | ecosystem: Environmental > Terrestrial > Soil > Wetlands > Peat | place... | reverse complement strand
GAGAGACCTTGGGCTCTGCGGAAACTCGCCAAGTTGATCCCAGGGGCGAGGAATGAAGCAGGCGTTCCCGAATCGGGAACCGTGAATTTTTTGTGGGTATACCCCCCTCCCCCCGCTGTTGCGGAATCACCACCTTGCCGAGATTTTGTCCGCAAGATCTAGAGGGCAAAGGTGTTGGAGGCATAATCTAGAAAGGAAAGGAGTTAGCTCCTGCCTTCCGCACCGGCGAGACGCTCGCGCCCGCCCAACAATTTTGCTAATTGTCAAAGAACGTTAATAGCTTTGTGCATATTGTGAAATGGATGACCAGGCGCTGTCAAGGATGGGCGTCACAACTGTGCCCACGTTAGCGTCCAAAAATGGGACGCGAACCTCTCACCTGCGCATTAGGCCAATTTCCTAAAGCCGCCTTCCCAGAACGCTTGGTTTCGGTTGAGCGCCACGTACAACGCGGTTTTCCAGTGATTCGGGCCTAAAGTTGCTCGAAATGCCCGGCTTCTGCGCGCAGCCGCTCGTGCAGAGCGGCGTAATTGGTGCCTGGTGCCGCATATTGCTCAAATGCGACGCTCCTGTCTCCAAGCTCGTTTAACGCTTGTCGCTCAAAGCGATCTCCAAGTCGAAGCTTGCGGAACCCGTAATGTATCCTGGCCAGAAGATCACGATCGACTCGGCTGCTGTTCCCAGCTTCGTATTTGACGAGTACCGTTCTCGGCTGTACATCGACTCGGCAACGCAACACGGTAATTGACGGGGTCTGATGAAGAAAGGCGTGCAGAAACTGCTGTTCAGGCGTTGTGCCCACGAGGCTGCCTTTCAGCTGGTTGCATCGTGCGCAAGCCGGAATGAGGTTTATGGCGAAGACGCTGAACTCGGGATAGCGAGTTATTGGAAGGTAGTGGTCCAGGGTGCTCGCCTCGCCAAAGCCGCACATCGCCGGCAGCGCCCTTCTGTGACTTGTAGGAGTTCCCCATACATTTCACCGTCCCTCAACACCGGGTAGTTCGACTTGAGCGCTTCACGAGCGTTCTGGCTGGCGCGCATTGGTGACAGCCTGGAGGCGTCCGCCGACCTGTCAATATAGCGACTGTAGGCGCGAAATACTCTCTCAGACGCCGCGGTGAGGAGCACGGTCGCGCTTCCATCCCTGTTCCCCGAGATTTTCCAGAAATCTGCCTGATAATCTCTCTGAGGAGGTTCAACGCCAATCAAGAAGCAAGCCCCCTATTCTGCTGTCGGATTGACGTGATATATGACCGGGCCTGAAAACCGAGGCGATGCCCGAATAGGGCTTCGACCTCGTCGGCAGTCAGATCTGCCGCAAGACGTTCAAGTACGTCGTGATAATCGGTTTCCGAGCTGTTCAAATCGAAGACATCGCGGGTGAGAACGCCGATATTTTCGCCGAAGGTTTCGGACGCCGGTGTCTTTACGGATGTGGCCTCGCCGAACCGCCTCAAAATTCGGACAAATCGCGCCGGGGTCTCCTGAATGGCAACGGGCGAATGTGTGGCAATTACTCCATACGAATCCATTCTGTCCAATGCTTTCCGAATCGACTTCAGTAATGCGGCAAGAAGCGGCGGATGCAGGTGGGCTTCGGGCTCATCGATCAGTACAAGCGCTCGCTTTTGAAGATATGCGGCGAGATGAGCGACGATACTGAGAACAAACTTGTGCCCCGAACTGAGTGAGCAGAATGATGTCAGCCACTCTTTGGGCGTTTTATCGAGTTGAGCTACGAAGCCAATACGCTGGAGCGACGGCTCGAGGACGATGGGTGCCAGTATGTCGAGGAACAGCTGCCGCCGCCCGCGATCCTCGATAACATCTAATGCCCTCCTGAAGTCGTCGGTAATGTCGGCGAAAGATTTTAACCGAGGACTCCTCGATTTGCTCGAATTAAGATCTCTCAACCCGCAGTACACATAGCCCAGAAGCTCGCTTTCCTGCGCGACTCGCCTCCGCTGTTCCGCGGTCTCTCCCGGCACTTCAAAGGTGTCAAAGGCACTGTACGAGATGGCAATGACCGCGCCGAAGGAGTGCGCAGAATCAATGAACTCGCCATATTTCTTGTGGACTCTGGACGCTGACTTTGACGTGATACTTGTGACGGCGGCCATAGCGAGATTCGCAAGCAGCTGCGTTTTTCCGCTGCCGTTGTATCCGATAACTGTGTTCACGCGGCCGGGTAACCGTGGGTCCCCGGTAAGATCGAATGACACCACAAAGGACGTGCCCCCGACTGACGTCTTGAAATGCAGCTTGCCGAGTTCGGCTGGGGCCCGTCGCCCGGTTTCGAAGAACGATGGTGCGATGTCCAGGGCGCTGGCTGCAGCGGTTGAACGCAGCAACGAATCCCTGAATCCACGTTCCTCCTCGAACGTCGCTCTGACCAGCCGATCGAATACCGCGTCTCGTATTCCTCTCAGGAACGGCTCGTATTCGGCGTGTCGGAGCCCGTAAACCTTCTGGTAGTACTCGAGGTCTTGGCCTAAAGAGCAATACTCCTCCGATAGCTCAGAGAATCGATCAGGAATGTTCGTGTAGCCCTGCTCCTGACCCTTCTGCAGAATCTTCACGGTTCCGAGGTCGATGGCCTCATTCTCACTGCGCCAGTACTTCGCATGAAACAGCGTCTTGAAGCCAAAGTCATCCCACTTATCGCGACGCAGGTCCACGACCGGGAAGTTCTTCGTGGGGCGCCTAGACACATCCTCAAATACTCTGAAGCGCATATCTTAGAACCTAAATCGAACAGTAGGCCTGTCGCAAAAGGCAAGCGTCGGACCGGCTCCGTACGTCTGGATACTGCCTATGCAAACCTATCGACCTGCGTTTGTCAATCCCCAGTGCTTGTCGCACGTTGTGAGGGCATTGGTGCACTTCTCGAGGATGGGATCAACAGGGCGCAAGGACGTCGGGGCGGCTGGCGCCGCCCCGTCAAAGCAAAACCCCGGACCACCTTCGTCCGGGGTGTAACCTGTCCAGCTACAACTTTCTTATCGGCAATCCTTGGTTCGAGCTTGAGTTCCTTGCCCAAGGAAAATCGAACTGCAGATCCCTCGACTCCGCAGCACGACTGGCGTAGCCAGTCGTCCTGCTTCGCTCGGGATGACAAAGGAGGCGGGCACATGGAACAACTTGCTGCCAAACTTCGCTCCGCCTGGACGGGCGAGGTCGCCCGTCCTCCAGCGGTTGAAAATCACGCGGGCAGGAATGCCCGCGCCACGCAAGCTATGTCCCTTCACTCCACCCCGCCAGGTACTCTTCCTGCTCCGGCGTAAGCCGGTCGATCTTGATTCCCATCGACTCGAGCTTTAGCCTTGCCACCCGCTTGTCGAGTTCGTCAGGGACCTTGTAAACGCGCTTCTCCAGCGTCTTGGCGTTTTTCACCATGTACTCGACGGAAAGCGACTGGTCAGCAAAGCTCATGTCCATCACCGACGCGGGATGCCCCTCGGCGGCTGCCAGGTTGATCAAACGGCCTTCGCCCAGCAGGTTGATCTTGCGGCCATCTTTCAGCGAGTACTCTTCGACAAAGTTGCGCGTGGTGCGCTTAGAAGAGGACATCTTCTCAAGCGCAGGGATGTCGATTTCCACGTTGAAGTGGCCAGAGTTGGAGATGATGGCGCCGTCCTTCATGTGCTCAAAATGTTCTTTGGCCAGCACGTTCTTGTTGCCGGTCACGGTGCAGAACACGTCGCCGATTTTGGCGGCTTCGTGCATGGACATGACGCGGAATCCGTCCATCACGGCCTCCAGCGCTTTGGTCGGATCGATTTCGGTCACAATCACTTCGGCGCCCGCGCCGCGCGCGCGGCTGGCCAAACCGCGGCCGCACCAGCCGTAGCCGGCCACGACAAACTTGGAGCCGGCCAGCAGGAAATTCGTAGCGCGGATAATGCCGTCGATCGTGGACTGGCCCGTGCCGTAGCGGTTGTCGAAAAGATGCTTGGTGTCAGCGTCGTTCACCGCGACGATGGGGAACTTCAACACGCCTTCCTTGGCCATAGCCCGTAGCCGGATGACGCCGGTGGTCGTCTCTTCCGTGCCGCCGATCACATAGGGCAGACAATCGGTGCGCTTGGTGTGAAGAACGCTGACCAGATCGGCGCCGTCGTCCATGGTGATGTTCGGCTTGTGGTCAATGGCCGCAAGGATGTGGTTGTAGTACGTGTCGTTGTCCTCGCCCTTGATGGCAAAGACCGAAATCCCGTGGTCGCGCACCAGGCTGGCGGCCACGTCGTCCTGAGTGGAAAGCGGGTTGGAGGCGCAGAGCACCACATCTGCTCCGCCATCGCGCAAACAAACCGCCAGATTGGCCGTCTCCGCGGTGACGTGCAGACAGGCGGAAATGCGGATGCCCTTCAGCGGCTGGTTCTTGATGAATTCCTTGCGAATGATCTGCAGGACTTTCATCGACTGGTTCGCCCAGTCGATGCGCTTCTTGCCCAGATCGGCCAGGTCGAAATTTTTGACATCGCAGTTAACTTGCGTCGGTGTTGTCGCCATTACGCTCCTCTAATGCTAAGAAATTCTTCGGTGCGGACCCGTGGCGGTTTCAATTCGTACAGCCCAGGAAACCCAAGCCTCCGGGGCTAAAGCCCGCTCTTTTGTGAACTTAGGCGGCACGGCTAAAGCCGTGCCCTGATACGAAACCACTCTTTCCACAACTCCTGAAGCCTAGACCGCCCAAAACCATTTCTGAGAAAGCTTCTACTTGCGCACCGCTTGCGCCGCCGGCTCACGCAGCCCGGCATCACTGGCCAGCTTCGCAGCCTTGTCAGTAGCTTCCCAGGTAAAATCTGGATCAGTGCGCCCGAAGTGGCCGTAGGCGGCGGTCTTGGTATAGATCGGCCGGCGCAACTTCAGCGATTCGATGATCGCCTTGGGTGTCAGCTTGAAGTGCGCACGAACCAGGTCTGGAATGATCGTCTTATCTACTTTCTCGGTTCCGAAAGTATCGACCAACACGCTGACCGGTTCGGCTACACCGATGGCGTACGCCAGCTGCACTTCGCAACGATCCGCCAGTCCCGCGGCAACGATGTTCTTAGCTATGTAGCGCGCCATATATGCCGCCGAGCGGTCAACTTTCGTGGGATCCTTGCCGCTGAAACAGCCGCCGCCGTGGCGGCCCATGCCGCCGTAGGTATCGACAATGATCTTGCGCCCGGTCAAGCCGGTATCGCCCATCGGCCCGCCGATCACAAAGCGGCCGGTCGGATTGATATGGTATTTGGTGTCTTCGTCCAGAAGATGTGCCGGGATGGTTGCCTGAATCACATGCTTGAGAATGTCGCCGCGCAACTCTTCGTTGGTGACCGTTTCGGAGTGCTGGGTGGAAACCACGACCGCATCGACCCGCACCGGCTGGCGGTGCTCATCGTACTGCACGGTCACTTGCGATTTGCCATCGGGGCGGAGGTAGGGCAGCTTGCCGTGCCGACGGACTTCTGAAAGTCGCATGGTGAGCTTGTGGGCCAGCGAAATGGGAGCGGGCATCAGCTCGGGCGTTTCGTTGCAGGCGTAACCGAACATCATACCCTGGTCGCCCGCGCCGCCGGTGTCGACGCCCATGGCGATATCGCCGGACTGCTTGTTGATGCTCGAAATCACGGCGCAGGTATTCGAGTCGAAGCCATAGAGCGCGTTGTCGTATCCAATGGACGAAATGGTGCCGCGCACCAGCGACTGGAAATCGACGTAGGCTTTGGTGGTGATCTCGCCGGCGATGACCACCAGACCGGTGGCCGTCAGCGTCTCACAGGCAACCCGGCTGGCCGGATCTTCGCTCAGGCAGGCGTCCAGAATGGCGTCCGAGATCTGATCGGCCATTTTATCGGGATGGCCTTCGGTCACCGATTCCGAGGTAAAAAGGGTACGGTTGTTGATAGACAAGAGATGTCTCCTTTAAGCGAAACTGGACTGCAAACTGGATGGGGGCACTGCGGACTGCAATTCCACAATAAGAACTGTTTGCGGTCTCACAGAATATACCAAAGAAGCCGTTGAAAAGCAATGGCTTTGGGGCGCTCTGCAGGCAAGCGCGCCGGAAACAGACTGAAAGGAACTTATGCGCAGCGAACGGAGCCGAGCTCAGGGCTGGGGTGACGCCGGTTGGGCGGTGGCCTGTACGGCTTCCAGCCCGTCTACCCCGAAGATTAGCCTCTTGACCTCGCCGGACTGTCCCGGGCTTGGCACGGCCCGCCCGTTAAACTCAAGATCCGTTCCACCGGCATTTCCGGTTTGCACAACTACCTGCCTGGTGGCTCTCACCGACTTCTGCGTCGGCGCCAGGAAGTTGCCTTGCAGAACGGGCTTTCCATCAGCACTGATCGAGAGCCATGAATCTTCGCGCACGTTAACCCGGACGCTAAAGTAGTGCGTGGAACTCGCCGCTGGCTCACCGGTTTCTGCAGCAGGATTTTTCGGCTTCGTTTCCGCAGCCGGTTGTGGCTTGTTCACAGCCGAGGTTGTTGTCGGCTGCGGGGCGCTTGGCGCCGGGGAAGCCGCATGGCCTGCTTCCGGCGACGATGCGGATCCGCCCGAAACACTGGTCGCGCTGGCCGAAACAGGCAGCTTGCTCACCTGGCGCGATTCACGGGAGTAATAACCCCAGCCAGCCAATCCCAGGGCGGCCAACACCAGAATGAGGGCGAACACACCCCACGGGAGATCGCCGGAACCTGGGCTTTCCGCCTCGGCTCGAAGCTCCACGCGCCGGGTCTCAACCGGACTAGTGTTTTCACTTTTCACCGGGCTCGGTTCCGTGGCGGCGAGGTATTCGGCGATTGCCTTCTCTTCGTCAAGGCCGACGGCCCGCGCGTAGGCGCGGATAAACCCTTTGTTGAAAATGCCGCCGGGAAGCTGATCGTAATGGTCGGCTTCCAGTGCCCGTAGAAAGCGGGTGCCTATCTTGGTAGTCTGGGCGATTTCATCCAGCCCCGCGCCTCGCTGCTCGCGCGCCTGTTTCAATTGTGCGCCCAACGACGCCACCTGACCGCTCTCCTTGTCCCAGCCGTCCTGCTCGACCTAAATATATGTGAATTGCAGCCCCGGCGAACGATGAAATTTTGCACCCGCAACTCAACCGCCATCAGTGGCTGGATCTCCCAGCCTGCGGGCGAGCCCGTAATCAGCCAAGCCCCGGTTACTAAGGTTTCTCTATCGCAGGCGCCCAGACACCGTATAATTTTCACACCTTCTCTCGGAAGCCTTTGGGTTAGTTTGGATGACCAAAAGCGTCGAAGTCGACCGCAGCCGCCTAACCCAGGAACTTGCCATCTTTCACGACGTGGCCAAGGCGTTGACCTCCTCGCTGGACCTGGATTCGATCCTGCAGACGATCATGGAGAAGATGGCGGAGTATTTCCGCCCGGACACCTGGTCCCTGCTGATGGTGGACGACGCACGCAACGACCTTTATTTCGCCATCGCCGTGGGTGCTGCCGCCGAGGCCCTTAAGAGCGTGCGGTTGAAAGTCGGAGAAGGCATAGCCGGCTATGTGGCCAAAACGGGGGAACGGCTGATTGTGCCCAATGTCCAGGCCGATCCGCGTTTCGCCGGGCACATCGACGATTTGACCCAGTGGGACACCCATTCCATTGTGTGCTTCCCCCTCCGCTCACGTCTGCGGGTACTGGGCGTGATTCAGCTGGTGAATGTCGATATGGAGCATTTTGGCGAGCCGGAGATCTTCTTCCTGCAAGCGCTCTGTGACTACGCCGCCATTGCCATCGAGAATGCCCGCGCTGTGGGCAAAATTCAGGAACTCACCATCACTGACGATTGCACCGGCCTTTACAATGCCCGGCATCTGTACAAAACGCTGGAAGCGGAGGTGTACCGCTCGGCTCGCTTCGGCTATGAGTTCACCGTCCTGTTTATCGATCTGGACTACTTCAAGCAGGTCAATGACACTCACGGCCACCTGATCGGCAGCAAGGTTCTGGCCGAGACCGGCTACTTGATCAAAGCTCAGCTTCGCCTGATCGACTACGCCTTCCGTTACGGCGGCGACGAGTTTGTAGTCCTGCTGCCTCAAACGGGCAAAGACTCGGCCCTGGTCGTGGCCAAACGCCTGCGCGATAGTTTGCGCAACAGCCAGTTCTGCAAAGAAGAAGGATTGAACCTCAACGCGCGCGCTTCCATCGGCGTGGCTACTTACCCGCACGACGCCAAGTCTCCCCATGAAATCATCCGCCAAGCCGACAAGATGATGTACGTGGTCAAGAACACCACCCGCGACAATATCGGCGTCGCTCAGCGCGGCCTGGTCAAGTAGCGGGTGACCCGGCCGGGTCCGCGAGCCGTCGAGATAATGTTCCACGTGGAACATTATCTTCATGCTAACGAGCGGTGAGTTGCAGCGAGCCCACCTCGCCGGCCTCCGCAAAAGGCGCGGAAGGCGGAGCCTGCCGGTAAGCAGCGGATTCCTCGCGACTTAGACCACTCAGGATGGCCGGCGCGGGAGTGGAGGCAGGCGCCTACAACTCCTGCACACGCTTTTGCAGGTCGCGGGCGATCTCTTCCGGAAGGGTGTCGCGGGGAAACTCGACGGGCGGGCCGATGCGGACGCGAACTTGTCCCGGACGGGCAAATTTCTTTCCTGCGTGTTTCAGCTCGAATAGGCCGTCGATGCGCACAGGGACGACGGGAACGCCGAGATTCGTTGCCAGCAGGCCGATCCCGGCGCGAAAGCGACGCATGGCACCGTCGTCGGTGGTGCGGCCTTCGGGAAAGACCAAAATGCTGTAACCGCGGTCGGCGGTTTCTCCGGCGAAGCGAAAGCTGTCGCGGAAGCCGGCCTCGCGCGGCAGAGGAAACAGATTCAGTAACGCCACCCCCAAAGCCCAACGCGCACGGTCGTAGGCTTGGCCGAACAAGCCGCGCGATGCGGGCGGCTTGCGCAAAGCCTCCAAAGCCTCGCCGCCGGTTGCCGTGGCCAGCTTGTTGCCCAAACGGTGGGGGAGCGCGGCCATCACCAAGCCGACGTCTATCTCAGTGACGTGATTGCAAATCACCAGCACGGGGCTGCATACGCCGCGAAGATGGTCGCGCCCTTCAATCCGGGGCCATCCCAGCAGAAATACCGCCGGCCGCAAGAGAAGATGATTTGAAAGAAAACGAAGCCAAGTCACCGGCCAGCGTTGCGCCCAGCGCGGATAGTGATAGCCGGCGCGGGGCGGCAGCGTGCCCGCGAGCATCTGTTCCAGATCGCCGACGGTGTTTGCCGAAACAAAGCGGGATTCGCTGAGCTCGAGCTGATAACGGTCCTCCAGCGCGCTGAGCAGCGCAACCCGATCGAGCGAGCTGAGCCGCAGGTCGGAGTCGAGATGGCTGCTGGCGGAACACTGTGCGGGTCGGCCGGTAATGCGGGAGATCATCTCAGCCAAAGGGCCAGAAGGCGCAGGAGTGGCGCGCTGGGCGAATTTACCTTCCACTGTCTGCTGGATGAGGTTGCGTTTTGGTTTCTGGGTTGAAGTGCGCGGGAAATCCTGGTCGGGCCAGACATGCCACAGGTTGATTTGCTGGTACTCAGCGAGGGACTGGTTGGCGCGCTGGACCACAGCTTCGGCGCTGGCGCCGTCGCGCAGGATCAGCACCGCGCATGGCTCGGCGTTGCCGCCGCGAGCCAGGGCAACCACAGCCGCATCTTTCACTTCGGGCTGGCTGCGCAGCGCAGCTTCCAGATCCTCGGGGTAGACATTCATCCCGGCCGGCGTGACGATGACTTCCTTCTTGCGGCCTTTGAAATAGAGGCTGCCGGCAGCGTCCATCTCGCCGACATCGCCGGTACTATACCAACCTTCGTCGCCGGCGACGGGCTCAAGATGGTTGCCGCGCCAGTAGCCGGCTGCGACGCCGCCTCCGCGCACCAGTATTTCGCCGTCAGCAGCGAGTTTGACTTCGCGCCCGGCCAGCACTTTGCCGATGGACCCTTTGCCCAGCCGGAAAGGATGGTTGACGCTGATGATGGAGGTTGTTTCGGTTAAGCCGTAGCCCTGAATGACAGCGAAGCCGAGGCGTCCCCAAAATTCTTCGGTTTCGCGATCGAGCGCGGCGCCGCCGGAAATGAATGCCCAGAACTTCCATCCAAACTGGCGGTGAATGCCGCGAAAGATCCACCAGCGATGGAGAAAGTGCTTGCCGGCGGCGGAGTGGAAGTGCTCACGGAACTTTTGCGCGGAGACTTCGTTCTCAATGTCGCGCTCGATTTTCTCTTTGAGCGATTGCAGCACGCGCGGCACCGCGACCAGCACGGAAACGCGTTCGCGGCGGAGGGTGGCGATGATCTCGGAGGGTTTGAGCGTCTCCTGAAAGATGACCGTTCCGCCCATGAGCTGAGGAAGAAAGATGCCGAGAAATTGTCCGAAGACGTGGCTGAGCGGCAGCAG
>Ga0187771_10003966_pt1 | contig 10400 bp, 12 predicted proteins | sample 0116_SJ02_MP15_1_FD_133139 | JGI IMG/M metagenome (GOLD analysis project Ga0187771, IMG submission 133139) | Tropical peat soil microbial communities from peatlands in Department of Meta, Colombia - 0116_SJ02_MP15_10_MG | ecosystem: Environmental > Terrestrial > Soil > Wetlands > Peat | place... | reverse complement strand
CGCCACCTCCTCGAAAGCCCCTTCGTGCGGAGTAGCGCTGCTACGCCTCCTCTGGGCTTTCTGCGGGGGCGACGATCTGACTATTTTTGAACAACCTGGTTTTTACCTGTAGTTGAAAAACAGTCAACCGCCTCACTCAACTCTCAACTTTCAACTCTCATCTGCTTCATGCGCGGGCAGCCACAGGGTAAAACAGCTTCCTGCGCCCTGCGTGCTCCGAACGGTGATCCTGCCGCCAAACGCCTCGATGATGCGCGACGATATGGCCAGCCCCAGGCCGGTGCCCTTGCCCGGCGGCTTGGTGGTGAAAAACGGGTCGAAGATGCGTGCAAGATGTTCCTCGGCGATCCCCTCGCCGTTATCCATCACATCCAAGCGCACGCAGCATGACGACTGCCGGAGGAATGCCGGGCAAGCATCCTGCATGGTCCTGATGGCCAGCTTTCCGCCGGCCGGCATGGCATCCCGGCCATTGAGAATCAGGTTGATCAGCACCTGTTGAAGCTTGTGGGGGTCCACCAGCGCCATGGGCAGGTGCTCTCCCGACTGGACGGCGACCTTGATGAGCTTGAACACCCCCTGTTGCGTGAGCAACTGGAGCGATGCGGATACCAGTTGGTTGACGTCGCACGCCTCCACGGCACTGCCGCGGGGCCGGGCAAAGTCCAGAAGCCCCCGCACAATGCGGTCGATGCGGTCGCAATCCTCCGATATGCGTTGCGCGTAATCCTGAACGGCGGGGTTGGCCGGTTGTTCGCCGGCAAGCAGTTCGGCGTAGCCCATGATGGACGCCAGCGGTGTACCGACCTCGTGGGCCATCCCGGCCGCCAAGAGACCGATGGAGGCCATCTTTTCCGTATGTACCGCCTCTTCCCTGGCCTGGCGCAACTCCCTGTTGGCCTTTTCGAGGGCTGCCACATGTTCGGAGACCTGTTGTTCCTTGCCGGACAGGGAGAGGGACATGTCGTTGAAGGATTCGGCCAGGCGGACAAGTTCCGCGCTGCCCGAGACGCGAACCTGCTGGCCGTAATGGCCGCCGGTGATCTTTCCGGTAGCGGCCAGGAGACGGTTGATGGGTTTCACCACGATCCGCGACAGGATATAGGAACCTGCCCCCAGCAGGAGGATGAAGTCGATGACAAAATAGGCCAGGTAGAGTTTCTGCGAACGCTGCAGGCGCTCATTCTCACCGGTGAGCGACAGCACGATGCCTGCTTTGCCGACGACAGCCCTGTTTCGGACCACCGGGATCACGCGGGCGATGGCCCCTCCACCCGGCAGGACGACGCCCCGTTCCTGGGACTGGGGAAAACCGATGAAGGGGAGATAGACGTCGCCCGGTTCCTTGCCGGCGGTGTAGATGATTTTTCCGTTGGCGTCGAGGAGGGTGAGCCGGACGAATGCGCCCTCGTCGGCCAGTTTTTGGGCAAACACCGCTGGCGGGGACGAGGTCTGGATCATGCCGTCCGGGAAAGTCGGCAGCACATCGGGCAGTTGGGCGGCAAAAATACCCAGCAGCGTCCGTCCGTACTCACCCTTTTGGGCATAGAGGTCATTGGCGGAGGTCTTGAAGGCCAGCGCGCTGAAAAGGAGCCATGCCAGGAGCAGCATACAGGCCAGAAACGCAAGGATGGCTACCGTCAGGCTGGGTCGGGCCATGCGCATCGCAGTCACCTGTCGAGGCCGCTCATGTGGAGATACCAGTGTATGAGCCGTCCCCCGTAGAAGATGTACAGCACGGCGCCGAACGCCAGGTAGGGACCGAAGGGGATGGCCAGTTTGGCATCCTTCTTATGGATCAGCATGACGGATATCCCCACCACCGACCCGGTCAGGGAACTGGCAAAAATGATGAACGGAACGGCTTTCCATCCCAGGAAGGCGCCCATCATGGCCAGCAGTTTGATATCGCCTCCCCCCATACCCTCCTTGCCGGTCAGCCACTGGTAACATGAGGCCACCAGCAGCAGGCTGCCCCCCCCCAGGAGAATCCCCACCAGGGAGCCGAGCCAGGTCTGCCACGGCAAAAAGAAGGAAAACAGGAGTCCGGCCACGATCCCCGGCAGGGATATCCTGTCCGGAATGATCTGGTGTTCCAGATCGATAAAGGTAATCACCACCAGGGCGGAGCAGAACAGAAACAGCGCCGCAAAGCTCAGGGAAAGCCCGAAATGCCAAAACAGAGCCACGGTCAAAAGACCGTTCAGCAACTCCACCAGCGGATAGATGAACGAGATGCGAGCCCGGCAGCCGCGGCATCTGCCGCGCAGCAGGAGGTAGCTCACGAGCGGGATGTTGTCGTACCAGCGGATGCGGTACGCGCACAGGGGACAGTGGGACGGCGGGAAAACGACCGATTCGTTTTTAGGTATGCGGCTGATGCACACATTCAGGAACGAACCCGTTATCAGGCCGAAGGCGAAAATATAAATTGTAAGGACAAAGTCGGGCGGCGTCATGTACTACCTGTCGGGAAAAGAATGGCACACCGTGATGACAGAAACCTGAATCCGCAACGCCGGACAGCCGGCCACCTCCCGAATGCAAAGGCAGAGGCCTTCCGGACTAACGGAGGCATGGAGGCGTCATGGATTCAGAAGAAACTGGCAACAGTGACAAGAAAAAAACCGGCGTCCGTCAATCTTCGCCGAAACCGTTGAGGATCAGGTCTCCCATGATTTGCATGGCTTCTGCCTCGTCGTCGCCGCTCACGCCCAGGCGGACCAGTGTCCCTTTCGAGGCCGCCAGCATCATGATCCCCATGATGCTCTTGCCGTTAACTTCGATCCCGTCCTTTTCCAACCGGATATCGGCGGCAAAACGGCTGGCGGTCTTGACGAACAGGGCCGAGGCCCGGGCATGCAGGCCGAGTTTGTTGACAATGGTAAATTCCTTCTGAAGCATGGCGTGAACTAACCTCGTGGAAGCGTAACGCTGCGATCGGGGATATGCATCGCGTCCGGTTATTTTTTCAGAAATTCTCCTGCGATGATAATACCTTCGCGGCTGCAACGCTGGAGTTCGGCAGCAAGTTCCGGAACCCCCAACCTGGCGCGTTTCGAGCAGAATTCTATAATCATGGGGAGGTTCACCCCGGTCAGCACTTCTACGGCGCCGTCTTTCAGGAACGGCATGGCCATGTTGGAGGGGGTGCCGCCGAACAGGTCGGTCATGATGACGGCGCCTTCGGCGCTTACCTTATCCACGGCGGCAACCACCTTGGCCATGATCTGTTCGGAACGATCTCCAGCGGCAACCTCGACCTTTTCGCAGCCATCGATCCGGCCGACGATCAGTTCTGCCGTATGCAGCAGCGCTCCCGCCAGACCCGCATGTGTTACAAGCACCAGTCCTGTCATTGTTGTCCCTTTTCAATATCTCTGTGAGTGATGCGCACTGCGGGAAAATTGCGCCGCAGATACTCCACCGTCGCTTCCGCAACGGCGACCGAACGGTGCCGCCCCCCCGTGCATCCGATCGAGATGGTCAGGTATGCCTTCCCCTCCCGTTGATACGCCGGTATCAACATACCTACCAGCGGGAAAAAATGGTCGAAGAATGTCTTCGTTGCCGGCTGTCCCAGGACATACTCCCGTACCTTCCCATCGAGCCCGGACAGATATTTCATCTCCGGAACGAAATACGGGTTGGGAAGAAAGCGCACATCCATGACGATGCTGGATTCCATGGGAATGCCGTAGCGAAACCCGAAGGACTGGACCTCCACCAGAAACGGGCTGTCTTCCCCCTCGCCCCTGACGACCCGCAGGATGAAGTCCTTGAGCTGATGGACATTGAATTCGGACGTATCGATGACCACGGATGCCATTTGACGCAGGCCGGAAAGCCGTTCACGTTCTATGCGGATGCCTTCGCTGACCGAAACGTGCTCGGCGGCCGGGTGGCGCCGCCGGGTCTCGGAGAAACGCCGGACAAGGGTCTCGTCATGGGCATCGAAGAAATATATCTCAATGCTGTGGCCGGCATTACGGATCTTCTGAAAGGCGATCTCGTAGCCCTTGAAGAACTCGCGGCCGCGGAGATCGGCAACCAGGACGACCCCCTTGAAGGACTCGCCCGATTTCCCGATCAGATCCACAAAACTCCTGAAGAGCCGGACCGGCAGGTTGTCGATGCAATAGAACCCCTCGTCCTCCAACGCCCTGACCGCCGTGGATTTTCCCGACCCGGACATCCCGGTTATCACGATTATCCGCATGGCCTACTCCACCTCGTCGCCCAAGGGACGCACCTCTATCCGCGACATGAGACGCTCCTGAAAATCCCGTGCCGAATGGTACCCCATACCCTTGAGCAGAAAGTTGCGGGCAGCCACCTCGATGATTGACCCCAGGTTGCGTCCCGGTCTGACCGGAATGCAGATATGGGGGATATCGACCCCCAGGATGGTTTCCCGGCGGTCGTCAAGGCCGAGGCGGTCGTATTCCTGCGTCGGGTCCCATTCCACCAGTTCCAGGACCATGTCGATGATCTTCTTTTCCCGGATGGAAGACACACCGTAAAGATCTTTGACGTTAATGATGCCCAGGCCGCGTATCTCCATCAGATGCTGGATCGCCTCCTCAGCCTGGCCCACAAGCGCCGCGGGGACTTTTTTCTTGATGAAAACCATGTCGTCGGCAACCAACCGGTGCCCGCGGATGACCAGGTCAAGGGCGCACTCGCTTTTACCGATGCCGCTCTTGCCGGTCAGCAGGATGCCGACCCCCAGCACATCGACCAGCACGCCGTGCAGGTGGGTGGCGGGAAGCAGGCGCTCCTCGAGAAATTTGGTGATCAGTGAAATAAAGGTCGAGGACTGGAGATGGGTGCCGAGCACCGGAATGTCGGCGTTCTCCGCCATATCCAGCAGGAATTGCGGCGGATACAGCCCCTTGGTGATGATAAAGCAGGAGATCGGAAACCCGCTGAGCGTCCTGATGTTTTCCGCGGCCAGGTGCGCATCTATTTGGCTGAGATAGGATATTTCCGTGTTGCCGAGCACCTGAATCCGCTCGGGATGCAGGTGCTCGGTGTAACCGCTCAGCGCAAGGCCAGGTTTCTGGATGCGCGGGCTGAAAATCCTGTTACCCGTCCCCCGCTGGCCGGCAAAAAGTTTCAGGCCCAGTCCGTATTCATTGTCGTCCAGAATTTCCTGTATGGAAAGGCTGATTCCGTCCAATTGCGCCTCCGGCACGCAAACCTGGCAATTACGCCCGCTGAGGCTCGATCAGGCCATAGTTGCCGTCCTTGCGGCGATAGAGGACGTTGATCTCGCTGCTGGTGGAGTCGGTAAAGACGATAAAATCCTTGTGCAGCAGGTCCATCTGCATGACCGCTTCTTCCACCGACATCGGCTTGGCCGTTTCAGTCCTGGCCTTGATGACGACCGGCTCTTTGCTGGAATCGATGCTCTCGGCCTCGAACACCTTTTTGGTCAGTTGGCGTCCGCGCTCGTCGCCATTGGGTTTGTGGGCTTTGATCTTTTCCTTGTAGCGCTTGAGCTGGCGCTCCATCTTGTCGATCACGAAATCAACGGCCGCATACATGTCGTTGGTCGCTTCGGAAGCCTTGGTGCTCACGCCCTTTGCGCTTATGACGATCTCAACGATATGGCGGATCTTCTTTTCAACCGTAAAAAACACCTGGGCGGTTATGGGCTCATCAATGTATTTTGTCAGTCGCTCAAGTTTTTCCTCGGCATAGGACTTGAGTGAATCGCTCTGTTCCATGTGCCTGAATGTCGTCGTTACCTGCATACCTTCCTCCTCGTGTAATCCATCGTGATATTGTTATTGACGCCTCAAACAGCGCTTTTTAAAAATGCCGCTTGCGCTCGGATGAAGAACCGATTCTCAAGAGCTCGCGGTACTTGGTAACCGTGCGGCGGGCAATGTTGACGGTCTGCCCGGAAAGCATTTCGGCGATCTTCTGATCCGAAAGCGGCTTGCGCGGATCCTCTTTTTCGATAATCTCCCTGATGCGGTTCTTGACGCTCTCCGAAGCGACAAAATCCCCCTCGCTGGTTGAAAGGCCGCTGTTGAAGAAATATTTCAACTCGAACAACCCTTGGGGGGTCTGCATATATTTGTTGGTGGTGACCCGGCTGATCGTGGATTCGTGCATGCCGATATCGTCGGCAACATCCCGCAGCACCAGAGGACGAAGACATTCGATGCCCTGGTCGAGAAACTCGCGCTGAAACCTGACGATGCTCTTGGCAACCTTGTAGATGGTGCGTTGGCGCTGCTGAATGCTCTTGATGAGCCACATGGCCGAGCGGACCTTGTCGTTGATATACTCCTCGGCCCGGGAATCCACGCCCCCATACCCTTTGACCTCGTTGTAATAAGGACTCAGCCGGAGACTGGGCAAACCCTCGTCGTTCAGCATGACCACATATTCTTCACCTACCTTGTAAACGAAGATATCCGCCGAGATATACTGCACCTCTTCGGAACCGTAAATCCTCCCCGGCCGCGGGTCGAAACCGGCAATGATCCTGGACGCTATCAGCACCTGGTTGACATCGACCCCCAGATCGCGGGCGATCTGCTTATACTTGCGGGTCTCCAGGTCATTCAGGTGGTTCAGCAATATGCGTTCGACGACGCTGCCCTGCATCCCCAGGAAGCGGGCCTGGATCAAGAGACATTCCTGCAGGTCGCGGGCGCCCACGCCGGTCGGATCGAATTCCTTGATACGCTCCAGGACCGGCAGCACCTTCTCGCCGTCGTAATTGCAGGCCTGGGCAATCTCTTCCACCGATGCGCGCAGGTAGCCGCTCTCGTCGATGTTGCCGATGATCTCTTCGCCGATCGTTACTTCATCGTGCGTGAAGCGCCCCATATGAAGCTGCCAGAGCAGATGGTCAATCAGGGTGCCCTTGCGGGTCAGCATGCTCTCGAACGAAGGCCGTTCGTCTTCCCCGCCGTACTGTTCGCCGGAACTGTAGTTGTAGCCGTCCAGGTAGCTGTCCCAGTCCCGCAGGGTGTCTTCGCCGGTTTCGACCTCGTGGAATTCGCTGTCCACCTGATCGGGTACGATCTCCTCCTCGACGATCTCCAGGGATTCCGGCTCGCCGGTCTCTTCAACTTCGACGCTTTCTTCCAGGAGAGGATTTTCCTCCAGTTCCTGGCGCACCACATCCTGAAGCTCCAGACGGGTCATCTGAAGCAATTTGATGGCCTGTTGCAACTGGGGGGTCATCACCAGTTGCTGGGTCATCTTCAGTTGTTGGCGCATCTCCATTGCCATGCTGTTTCTACCTCAAACGCGGCACAATTATCAGGGTTTTTCAACAACCTGCTAAAGTCGGAAGCTGTCTCCCAGATATATCTCCCGCGCCTTCCTGCTGGATGCGATATCGTCCGGGGTACCGTATTCCAGCACTTGGCCATTGCTCATGATATAGGCTTCATCACAGACGCCCAGGGTTTCACGCACGTTGTGGTCCGAGATGAGCACGCCGATGCTTCGTTCCTTGAGCGACACGATCAGTTGCTGGATATCGGCCACGGCAATGGGATCGATGCCGGCAAAGGGCTCGTCCAGCAGGATGAAGGCCGGATTCGTGATCAGTGCACGTGCGATCTCCACACGCCGCCGTTCCCCGCCGGAAAGGGCAAACCCCTTTGCGCCGGCGATATGGGCAATCCCGAACTCGTCGAGAAGTTCCTCCATGCGGCGTGTGCGGCCATCCCGGTCAGGCTCGACCGTCTCCAATATGGCCAGGAAGTTATCGGCCACAGTGAGTTTGCGAAAGACCGACGCCTCCTGGGGAAGATAGCTGATGCCCCTCCGGGCCCGCTGGTACATGGGCAGCCCGGTAATTTCATCATCCCCCAGGAAGACCTGTCCGCCGTCCGGCCGGGCAAGTCCGACCACCATGTAGAAGGTAGTGGTCTTGCCGGCGCCGTTGGGTCCCAGGAGCCCGACCACCCTGCCCGCTTCGATGGAAAGGTCGACACCTTTGACCACCTGACGGCCGCCGTAGCTCTTGAGCAGGCCGCGGGTCCAGAGCCGGATGGGGTCAGCGGGCGCCTGCATTCTCTTTTTTGGACGCCGGGTGGATAAGCACCTCGACCGGACGGCCGGGCACGCTTGTCACTTCGCTCCGATCGTCATCGATGAAATAGGTGATGATATTGCCCACAACGGTATCGGTTCCCTGCATGAGCTTGGGATTGCCGGTCAGGGTAATACGCCCCAGCGCGCTTTCATAGACCCCGTGAGTGGCGGTTCCTATGCGGTTTTCCTGAATAATGCGCACATTGCCGTCCGCCTCGATCTTGTCGACTTCGTTCTTCGTGTTGCCGTAATAGATGGTGAGACGGTCGGAATAGATGGTTACGTCTCCCTGTTTTGACACAACCTTGCCGGTGAAGATCGCTGTCTTGCCCTTATTGTCTGCGGTCATCTCATTGGATTTAATGGTGATGGGCAGATTCGAGCGGTCCTTGCGGTCGGCGGCAAAAGCCACGGACAAAAGCAGCGCCAGCGCGGCAAACGTGCGTATCGTCAATAAAAGCCATTGGTTCATTGCGTTCATCGAGTATTCAAACCTGCCACCCGGGCATCAACAGCCTTGAGGAACCGGGCCTTCTGGCTCGCCACGTCCATCTCCATCCCTTGTGCGGTCAGCGTCAGGCGTTGCTGCCGGCACGTCACCCTGTCCGCTGTCCTGAACTGCGAACGGGAAGCCTGGTAGTCAATGGTTTCGGTTTCCAGAACGGCCCCGTTTTCCGTAACCACATGCACCTTGCCGCGCAGGGCCACATTCCGGCTTTTGTTGAAATAGGTCCCTTTCTCCGCCGTCACCGTCAGGGCGCCGGTCGTGGCTGTCCTGGCAAACTTCATATTGACATCGGACAAGTAGGCGATGTCGCCGTTTTTGTCGTATTCCGTGTCCTTCGCCACCAGTTCCCAGACAGTCCTCCCCCCCCGTACCTCATAAAAGTATGCGTCATGTATGGCCATGTCTATGTTGTGGGGAAGTTGCCGGGAGCTTGAATCCGGTAGGGCCGCCTGGTGCGAGCCTTTCAAGGTAATGGCGGCCGCAATGCCGATGATCACCGATATGACAAGAATAGCAATTGCAAACCTGATGTTTCCGGTCGATAACATATCGGCGTCTACTATACCATCGGCTGGAAGGGGTGTCCAGCAAAAGGTGTACCGCAACTGGCTTTTGGCACAAAGATTGAATGATCAGCACAACTCATAACGGGCCGTAATATCGTCCCATACGCCGCGCCCTTTCAGGATCAGGTCGCACACCTCGCGAACCGCCCCTCGTCCGCCGTTGCTCGATGCAATGTAGTGTGCCGCTCTTTTTGCCTCGGCAAGCGCATCCTGCGGCGCTGCCGCAAAACCGGCGCGCCGCATGACCGGCACATCGATAACGTCATCGCCCATGTATGCGATCTGATTGTCGGCAAGGCCGGTCTTCAGCTTGACGTCTTCGTAGCTTTCCAATTTTCTCAGGGCGCCCTGGTAAACAAGCCTGATGCCCAACTCCCGGGCGCGCACATCCACCACGGCGGAAGTGCGCCCGGTAATGATGCCTACTTCGATACCGGCGCGCTGCAGCATCTTGATGCCATGTCCGTCCCTGACGTTGAATATCTTGGTTTCGAGACCATTGCCGTCGTAAATGATGCCGCCGTCGGTCATGACGCCGTCCACATCCAGGAGCAGCAAATGAATTGCCGAGAGCCTTTCGTCCATATTATGCAATACCCGCCTTGAGGATATCGTGCAGGTGAATGATCCCGCACGGGACACCGGCCTGCTCGTCGTCGAAGACGAACAGCGAGGTTATGGAAGAGCGCTCCATGACCTGCAATGCGGCCGCGGCCAGTTCATGGCGCAGGATGCGCTTGGGTTTGAGCTTCATGATTTCGCCGGCCCGCTTGCCGAGAATATCGTACCCTTTTTCCAGTGCCCGGCGCAAGTCTCCGTCCGTGATAACGCCACAGAGCGCCCCATCCTTCCCGGTCACACCGGTCACCCCCAACCCCTTGGCAGTGATCACGAACAGGGCGTCTTTCATCAGCACATCTTCGGACACGAGCGGTACCGCTTCGCCCGAGTGCATGACATCTTCAACCTGCAAAATCAGCTTTTTCCCCAGTGAGCCACCAGGATGGAAAATGGCGAAATCCTCGGCCCGAAAGCCCCGCTGCACGAGAAGGGCCACAGCCAGCGCATCGCCCATGGCCAGTGTCGCGGTAGTGGATGCCGTCGGCGCAAGCCCCAGGGGACAGGCCTCCTCGGCGACCGAAACATCCAGGAATACGTCGCTGCTGCGCGCCAGGGAAGAATCCGGATTGCCGCTCATGGCGATTACATGGGCGCCAAGCCTTTTGATGACCGGCAGAATGCGCAGCACCTCCTCG
>Ga0187771_10003965_pt1 | contig 10402 bp, 10 predicted proteins | sample 0116_SJ02_MP15_1_FD_133139 | JGI IMG/M metagenome (GOLD analysis project Ga0187771, IMG submission 133139) | Tropical peat soil microbial communities from peatlands in Department of Meta, Colombia - 0116_SJ02_MP15_10_MG | ecosystem: Environmental > Terrestrial > Soil > Wetlands > Peat | place... | reverse complement strand
GTCAAGAGCTGTGCCTTTTATCATGCCGGCTAGGCGTGCGCCGTTTTCTAGTTCTATTATGCCGACGGCGTATGGCGCTAGCGATTGAAATTGTTGAGGGCTCACATGGATGACTGTGTACGTGAGCAGTTTCCCTTTCTTCGAGCTTTCCTTCCATTGCAAGTCTTTAGAGAGACACTTTGGACACATGGGTCTTGGCGGAAGGATTGATTGTCCGCAATTGCGGCACTGTGCTCCCATTATTTTCTTTTCGTTGACGAACTTGTAGAAGCTTTCGATAGTAAACGGTATCGCTTCTGCCATCTTTAGCCTCTCCTGTAAATGTTCACAACTCCGGTTCCGCCTAAACCACCTATGTTATGGGTTAGGCCCGTTTCTGCGTTCTTCACCTGCCTCCTGCCTGCCTGCCCCGTGAGCTGGAGGTAAATCTCGTAGGCTTGTGCCGTGCCAGTGGCGCCCACCGGGTGGCCTTTCGATTTCAGGCCTCCGCTCGTGCAGACCGCCACTTTACCGCCGATCTTGCTCTGTCCCTCTTCGATGAATCGTCCGCCTTCGCCGGCTTCACAGAAGCCTAGGTCTTCATAAGCAACTATTTCTGCTATTGTGAAGCAATCGTGCACTTCTGCGGTGTCTATGTCAAGGGGACTGACGCCAGCCATTCTGTAAGCTTCATGTGCGGCCATTTTGCCCGCGTTTAGGCTTGTAAGGTTGCTTCTTTCGAAGAGTCCAATTGTGTCGCTTGCTTGTCCTGACCCGATTATGTGGACTGGTGCGTCGGTGTATTTTTTGGCAAGTTCTGGTTTCGTTATTATAATGCAGCTTGCACCGTCGGTTATGAGCGAACAATCGTAGAGTTTTAGTGGCCACGCCACCATTTTGGACGACATGGCTTGCTCTAGGGTAATCTCTTTTTGCATGTGTGCTTTCGGGTTCATGGCTCCGTAGCAATGATTCTTTACAGCCACCATCGCCATCTGCTCTTGCGTTGTGCCGTACTTGTGCATATGAGCAGTAGCAACCATCGCGAACAGTCCAGGGAACGTAAGTCCGTTCCATTGTTCAAAGAAGTAATCTGAAGCCATAGCTAGATACTCTGTAACGTCTGCCGTCGCTCGGTGGGTCATCTTCTCCACACCGCCTACCATGACAACGTCTGCTAAACCAGACAAGACGGCGAAGATTCCGCAGCGAATAGCCGTAGCTGAAGAGCCGCAGGCACTCTCTGTTCTGAAGGCTGGCACAGGCGACAGTCCTATCCAGTCTGCAACCGCTGACCCAGCGTGACCTTGGTGCTCGTAGGCCTCTCCCATCATACCCACAAAGAGAGCTTTGATGTCTCTTTTAGGATCAAGGTTGGGACATCGTTCATACGCCTCGCTTGCGGCTTCCACGAAAAGTTCTCTCCCGTACAATCCATCCCTTTTCCCGAACTTTGACATGCCTGCGGATACGATAGAGACGAGGGGTTTTCCTGTCATGTTTCGTTTCTCCTATTTTCTAGGATTTGGAAGTCGATAGTATAGACCGAACGCGTATATAAACCGCATTTCTGAGATTCAGACCATAATTCGATCACTTGAGCGAGTAGAGACTCCGCCCTATGCGTGAGTTTAGACATTGTTAAGCGTGAGTTTCGAATCGAACAGAGCCCAAGATAAGCTTTTTTTTCGCAGGATGCCAGCTTCCTCTAGCTTAGCTTTTGAGAAAATCTCCGCGCATGCATATAAGTTTGGAATCTTCTCACTCTTGTTCACGAAGTATCTTGCTACTTCAGTTGCTCTCTGTGATGGCGTGCGCTTATTAAGAGGTCGAAACCATACAGATTCAAGGAATTGAAGAAGTGATACTATGAACATCGAGAACAAGGTTGTCATTGTCACTGGCGCTTCCTCAGGCATAGGTCTCGCTACTGCGAAGCTGCTTTCTAAGCGAGGCTCAAAACTCGTTCTGGTTTCCCGCTCAAGAAAGAAACTAGAGGAACTTTCACGGGAACTGCCAGGTTCTTTAGCGGTTCAAGCCGATATGACGAAGGTCCATAAAATCGAACGGATGGTCCGATGCGCAGAGGAACACTTTGGAAGAGTTGACGTTCTAATCAACTGTGCAGGTCAGGGGTATGATGCCCCACTCGAGAAAACCGACGTTGACACGCTTCGTTACGTTTTTAACTTGGATGTGGTCGGCCCACTAGTGGCTATGCAGCAGGTCATCCCTATAATGAGAAAACAGGGTGGGGGATCAATCATAAACATCAGCTTGGGAACTGCGCTAATGCACCTACCAAATATGGGTGGTTATTCAGCGTTGAAACGAGCTCTAGCCGACATCAGCCTAACTGCCCGAGAGGAGCTGAAGAAGGACAACATCGTGGTCAGCGTGGTGTACCCATACGTAACGCTAACCGATTTCGAAAAGAACACCATTAAAGACCCTTCCTTGCGTGACGAGACGGAGCAAACAAGCACAGAACGGCCCCCGCCAGACACCGCAGAATTCATCGCACAGAAGATAATTGTTGGTGTAGAAAGCCAAGAAGCTGAGATCTTCGCACATGACTGGATGAGAAGAACAAGTTCCGAACATGCCTAGCCGGCGCTGAACCTATTATAGCTGAACAACATGGCAGCGCTTAAAGCTCGCGCGATGCTACGTGGCAGAAACTTGTGGAGACTAGGGCATTACCGTTGCCACGTTGAGAGTGGGTGACTGGACCGTAACAGAAGCTATACGGTTCAACGGATTGTGCTCTATTTGTATGACCTTTTATTCCTAAGGGCGGTTTGCTCTAACTCGCGAAGGTTGATAAGGACAACAATGAAAAGGCGAAATGATGGAACTCGGCTACACTCTCAAAAGTTCTGACGGTACGTTGTCCAAAGCTAAACTTGCGTCTTTTCCGACGATTTTATGTAATACCCAGTGCAAGACCTCATGGCTTAGTACATCCTCGATTTCGACGTCGCTATCCCCGAAAATGTATATTGTCCCCTCTCCGGTGTCGTAAACCCCATACAGCGGAGGAAAGCAGAACCTAAGCTGCAACGTTTGCATCGTCATAGTTGTTTTCTTCCCTAGCGGAACGTTGTAAGTTTTTAACCTGAAATTATCCTGATTAAGAATTACAAAATAATAGGTTTCTGGCTTCGAAATATGAATTCAGAATTAGTAAAAAAAACAGAACAAGCAAGGACACCACGCGAAGAAATATGGCGCGAAAGAGACGACAAGGTTTTAGACAGTCTGACTTCTTTTTAATTATTTGTGGAAGCATTTTCGCTGTCCATCTTTCACCACTTTCGCGGATTCCAGAAAATCTCCTCAAGTTGATAGGTTTACGTGTATGATCTATGAGCTTAAAGAAGGTGAAAAGTGAGTACGGCTTAGAAACATTCCACGACTTTAGCTGCGGTCTCGGCTTTATCATACCTCTCAAAGAAAATCATGCTTTCGTAGTATCAGCGCATGCGACCCAGGTTTACGCGTCGGGCATTAGCGAGGAGAGGCACCGAAGGGAAGTTTCAGGGTCGAAGCGTTGAAGCGTAGACACGAAGTAAATTAACGGCCTGATGGTCGGGCGCCATCGCGTGTGCCAGCTGACGAGGTCCTTGGAAGAGGATAACCTGCTATTCTACAGGCGTGGGCTACAACATCGTATTGCCTTTTATGCAGTAAATGGTTGACCTCCCAGGCTGTTGTAGCAAACAACTGTAGCGCTGCTTCACACGAGTCTTTGAAGCTTTGGTTACCTTCTTCCAAAGCGATCGTCTGCGGGTTTTCCCACTTCTTTCCCATTTTCTTGGAGACGAGATCCCACAGTTGATTCTCGGTGTCATAGAATATTTTGTGATGGAGGGCCAATATTTTTGCCATGGATATCGCGAGCAAAGATCGTTGAACTGCTGCAACGTTTAGGTGTCCGAGTTGCAAGCTACCTTGCAGTTTATGCACTTCTTCAGCCCAGCTAGTTAATTCTTCTGCGACTCATTTCTCTGCGCGTTTACCGAAAGAGTCCCATTTCCAGTCGATGGCTTCTTGCTTGAAGGCCTTCGCGATTCTCCTTGGGTCGTCAAGTATTCCAGCATTTCGCCATGCAGGGATTATTCCTCCAACTCTACTGGGATCTTTGAAGGCCTGCTGAGTCTGTTTGGCGGTAGACCAGGATATCGAGACCAAGAATCCATGACGTCGTTCAAGCTCGTAATGGATTTCCCTTCCTATGGCGTGAATATCAAGGTCTGACTCCTTGTAAGCGGCACCTCTTGCGAAGCTACCCGTAATCACCACAGTTTCTGCTCCTTCTTCCATGAGCTCACGGGAAACGATTTGAGCTAGCTGTGGCGCTCTTTTGTTCATCTAAATGACCTTGCATCAAGGTGGATTTAGAAGCCTTAATTCTTTGCTGCGCGCCGATCATATTCGCGCAAAGCTAGGTAGGAGTCTTTGCATCAAGGAATTTCAATAGCTTTTCTCTCACGATCTGTGACCGCAGAAACTGCGCGCGCGAGAGTCCTTGAAAAACGAGAGAAAGAAAAGATAGTGTGAGAGGGTTCCTTATGTATTCTTAGTGCGTATGTAAACAACTTTTTCGGGCTTGGCAAGAAAACAAAAGGGATAATTCTGGCCATGGAGAGGTTTCCCGTAAAGAGGCGCGATCATGAAAGATGATAGGCAAAAAGTACCTCCTAATCAGAGGACTACTTCGAGTTTTCCAGTTTTGCACTTTGGGGGGGTTCCTAGGTTTGATGCAAGAACGTGGGATTTTGAAGTGGTTGGTTTAGTTCGAGCCCCTTTGAGATTGACGTGGGCAGAATTCTTAAAGCTTCCCAGAACAGTGAGCGTGAGTGATTTTCATTGTGTAACCGGATGGAGTAGACTAGACAACAGGTGGGAGGGAGTCACGTTCAGAACTGTTTGTGATTTGGTGGATCCGTTGACCGAAGCGAAGTTCGTAACGATAATAGCTGAAGGAGAATACACAACAAGTTTGCCGCTTGAAGACTTATTGGACCCTGACGTTCTGTTGGCATACGAATTCAATGACAAACCGTTAACGCCCGAGCACGGTGGACCATTACGCCTAGTGGTACCGAAGAAGTATGCCTACAAAAGCGCAAAGTGGGTGAGGAAACTCAGATTTACTAAAGAACAGGAACTTGGATTCTGGGAAACACGTGGGTACAGCAACACAGCGGATCCTTGGAAAGAAGAAAGATACGCTTAACTGAGAAGGCAAGCGCACGCTAGCAAAAATTTTCAGAAATTTGACACCGAGGAATGATTTCGGTCACCTCTTAAAGGCAAAGACGAGGGCATGAGTTGCTCAATTAACGCGGCACAGTGGGCAATGAAATAATTCTAGAAGCGCGCTCTCATTCTAGCTCTAACCGTACAAGTTGGAAATCAGAATTATTATGTTTTGTTTTAAACCCGTTTTTCAAGTAGAATTCTAATGGTCCAGATGGATTGTCAGAGTTTGATTTTCGAGCGAAGGTTTCTATTGCGTTGAATCTTTGTTGTCTTATCTTTGAAATTCCTGTTCTGAGAATTAGTGTGCCCAAGCCTTTCTTCCGGTTCTCTTCTTTGGGTATGTAAAGGCATGACAAGAATGCTGCATCTTCGCTTGGCGGTCCAGACTGGTATTCCCTTGTATTTGGGAAGTATTTAGCAGGACCCCATTGAACGAAACCTATGGGCTCTTCATCGCGGTAAGCTATGAACCCGCCGCTGCATTCGATCTCTTTTTGTATCTGGAGAAACCATTCTAGTCTTCTTGGTTCGATTTCTTCTGTCATGTCTTTTGCGTTAAAATCGCCTTTGCTCTGCCAGTAGAAGCAGCGTCTGCAATAATCAGGTACGTCTTTGAAGTTTTCTTCTGTTATTGGCACAAGTTTGAGCAACGAGGTTGCCTTCATTAAATACTTATAATTAGATTAGGGATATATAAAATGCAGATTTCTCTGGGAAAAGTTTAAAGTTATTAAGCGCTTACTAACTACTCCTTTCAACAAAAAATATGTGAGGCTAAGAAAATTGACGAAAAAAGTTGCTATCGTTGCTGGCAGCATTTCGAGGTTTGACAATCCGAGACATGCTTTGCAAGAGGAAATGTGCGCAGAAGCTGTTCGAATGATCCTCGATGACCTTCCAAATTTAGATTTGGGTACTTGGGTGAAGGAGCAGGATACTGCTGCGTGCTATTCTTATTTCAGTGATATCTTGGAGCAGCAGCAGTGTATGCATTGGATAATTAATGATTACTTGGGTTTGTCTGGTTTGCCGCAGTATAGGGTTGAGTCTGGTGGAGCTACTCCCATTGATGCGGTTGTGAACGCTGCGTTGTGGGTGCGGTCGGGGTTGTTTAAGCAGGTTCTTGTCGTTGGCTGGGAGAAGATGAACGAGTTGCACATTCAGAAGGTAAACGAGGCTATCGCAATTGCTGGCGATACTGACTGGGACTTTGTTTCGGGCTTTACTTACAACGCCTTCTACGCCACGCTTGAAGCTAGAAGGATGCATGTGTTCGGTGACAATGAGGATGACCTTGCGGAAATCGCTAAAATGACTCATAACAACTCACTAGATAATCCCTATGCACAATGGCCGGCGCAGCATGGCTTCGGCAAAATCACGATAGACGACGTTTACAAAAGCCGCCTAATCAGTTGGCCATACCGACTTCATGAGTGTGCAATGACGAGTGAAGGCGCTTCAGCTTTGCTCTTGACGGATGAAAACACAGCAAGGAAGTATACTGACACACCTGTCTGGATCAGCGGCGTAGGCTTTGGCAGTGACACCATGCGCCCTGGTGATCGTCCCGATAACCCTGCTTGGAAGGGACTTTTCCCGGAAGATGAGAAACTGTGGCCCGAAAGTGTTGAGCGCCCAATGGCGCCTTACCCGGACTTGACAAACTTTGGCGCGTTTAGAACGGCTTCTCGATTGGCTTACAAGGATGCGGGGATTGAGAATCCGCGCAAAGGGATTGACCTGGTCCAGATTTTCGATCCGTATGCAGGTGTCGTCATCGCGGGTTTAGAGGATATGGGTTTCTGCAAACGCGGCGATGGTGCAAAACTGGTAAGGGATGACGTTATTGGCCTGAACGGTGAGCTTCCATGCCAATTCAGTGGCTCCTTGACTGCGCAGGGTCATGCTGTCGGTTCCACAAGCATCGCTGAAGTGGTGAACGTGTATTGGCAGTTGAGTCAGCAAATCGGTAAGAAGTGGGGCGCGCCTAACAGGCAAATGAAGGCACCTCGGAGAGGCTTAATACAGGGACACGGCGGCACAGGTTGCCAAGCCGGCGTTGCTATTCTGGAGTTGTGATAAGAATGGAGCAGCCTGGACAAGAAAAAGTGCTCAAGCAGTCGAAATATGACGAAAAGCTTTGGAGCGAATGGGTGATGAGGGGCGGCTGGCGACCTGAAGCTTACAAAATAATAGAGATGAAAGACGGTCCGACGCTGAATTCGTTGAAGACGGAGCGGTTTCTTATTGTACATAGACCGCATGCGAACATGTTTAATCACAGCTACGGTAAGGTGTCAAGATTTTTCGAGGGGCTATTAGAGGGAAAACTGTACGGCACGAAATGCCCGAAGTGTGGTTTGGTGTATTGTCCGCCACGTGCACATTGCTTCAACCCCGAGTGTCGCCTGGAAGAAACAAAGTGGATCGAGTTGCCAAGGAAGGGCGTTGTGCATTCTTATACGATTATGGCTATTGCGTGGCCTTCCATGGCTCATTTGCAGCCCCTCGTTGGAGCTATGGTGCGAATAGAAGGCGCGAACACATGCCTACCCATGACCATGCGAGACATCGACCCTGAGAAAGTGAACGTCGGCTTACGCGTGAGCATAAACATTAACAAGGAAGCTAAGGGTGACCTGTTAGACGTTTATGCTACCCCCGCAGAGGAGCCTAAGGCACCGAAACGCACGGAAGCCGAACTGAAACGATTCAGAGCGGACATGGACAAAACAAGAGAATGGGTCAAAAGAACATACGGAACTAAGGCAAAATAAAACCCCACTTTTATTCATCGACGCGGGCGGGACTAACTTAGAGGGGTGGTTTGACAAACCGCCTAGCAGGCATCGAAATCTTCGTCCATTTCATGAACGCATTGTTCGGCGGTTCTGCCTCAAAAAGCTCTTTTCGGCTCGCTTCTAGCAAGTTATCTTTTTTGCCGAGGAATTCTGCAGCCGACATGACTTCATGCCCGGCCTTAAGCGCAGTCTCGAAGACCGCCTTCGCTTCTTCTCGCCAGTTTTTCGTCCTTAGGAGATGATGTTCTAGAATAATTAATTGCACCTCTGCAGCCAATTGTTTTAAACGCTCTAGACTCTCTTGTATTTGCGTTTCTGAGATTCGAAAGTTAGCAAGATAAGAAGGCGGGCCGCCTATTATTAGAAGTTGTGGTCTTTCTGTCATAATCATCTTTAGTGCGGTATCATACATTGGTCCTTGAACATCTGGCGCAAATTCAACTCTCTCACCCTCGCATTCGATCGTCGTCGTCAAGACCCAGCCTAATGATGAATCTTCAGAGCCGTGGAAAATGGGTTCAGAAAACCGCAATGAGGTGTCGCCAAACTTAAAAGTTCTACCATCGGCTGCTTCCAGCTTACTCGCGTACTTGCCTCCTGTCTTGACGAAAACCCAGCCTCGCCGTCGCTGACTGAAATTAACGTTCACTTTGTAGTTTTTTAATAGGACGAGTTTGTTTTCATAGATTTTTTGTGCTACTTCGGGAGAGGACCAGTTGCAAACCCAGTCCACGAAGGAGGGCGTGTGATGGTCAAAATGATAATGACTAATGGTGATAACGTCCGCGATCGATGCTTTTTCCTCAATTGCCTTGCGGCTTTCTATTATTGCATCGTATTCCCTTGGGTGGGCTGGAAGCCCGAAACGGCTTGGTGCCAACGAAACTCCTGGGTCCAGGATAACTCTTACATCTTTCGTCTTGATGAATGTGCACATCGAGCGAGTGCCCAGACTCTCTGCTGCAACGGGCAAGACGATAATCTTGCTTGGCATTTTACTCAACACAAGGACTGTGCAATAGATTTTTATGTAGGCATTTAAGCATTGACCTTTGTTGGGCGATGACGACTCTGGCCCCTCTGAACTCAATAATGATTTGGATCTTGAGTACGGAGCTCAACGTCGAAATTCAAGCACTATCGCGGGACTTGCATCGTTTAACCGTTCTACCCTGCCACGTAACAACATTTGCGTTTGAGCTTGAAATTAGTGGATGCTTTATTTGTGGTGATAATTTTGACCAAAAAAACTGTTTGACGTGACTCCCTAGAATCAGTGTCTTCATTATTCTTTCGTAGACACACTTTTCGAATGTGAGTTCAGTTTACGGTGCCTCAGACCTATTAACTGGTCAAAATAACGTTTTATGGTTTGGCGTTCTGCCAAGATTTATGTGGCGTGCTGTCTATCAAGGAATGGTTGAAACGGACGGAAGAGCTGCGCGCTAGCCATCACGCCCATTCCTTAAATACTCTGGGTGCAGAAGATTTGTTCATGGGATATCGCCACCAGATAAAGCAACCTCGGAATATAGGCCGCGCGAACGAAATGCGACGACGCAAAAAAGCAAAAGCCAGGAGACCAAAACATCGATCTAGCGACGAGTACTTGCTTGAAAAGAACAATATTGCACCCTCGGAAGAAGTCATGAATAAAACCCTTGGCAGACTGCGTGGCTTAGGAAATCAGATATTCGCCGTTTTTCCTTTCAGTGAATATTTCGACGACTGGCTCGTGAACCTTAGAAACGTAATCAGTGATTTTGAGCTTGATTCCGCAATCACTGCAGATAACCAATTCGATGAAGAGTGTTCACGAATACTCTCGAATCTTGAGGTTGAGCTTGACGAAAGACGCCTAAAAGAGGCTTCATATGATTTGGCTATGCAACGTCTCTCAGATGATAAGCGTCTTCTCGAAAGAATCGATGAAGAGTTTGCCGCTACGACGAGGGAAATGGAACGGCGAAGAAACAGTGAAATCAAACGTCTGTCTGGAACTGTTCATGGACTCGAAGAGGAACTTGAGCGCATAACGCAAATGAAAACGGGCATCTTCAGGTCCATTTCGAAGAAAGCAAAGGCCCGAAAAGAGGCAGAAATAACCCAGAGATTGAACTTCGCACGAGACAAGCTTGGACTAGTCGTGCCGAATTTCTCTACCCAACAAGAAAGACTTCTTAAGGGGCACGCAAAAATGCAGCAGCCTATCGTTAAACGGATACAAGATCTCCAGAAAGAAATCAATAGCATAGAGATCGATGGCTCTTTAGGTACTAGACGAGCCGCATGCGAAGCTTTAGTCAATGCAGTGAATGCACTTTTCAAGAGGAAGATACTCCTGCTCCAGT
>Ga0187771_10003964_pt1 | contig 10403 bp, 10 predicted proteins | sample 0116_SJ02_MP15_1_FD_133139 | JGI IMG/M metagenome (GOLD analysis project Ga0187771, IMG submission 133139) | Tropical peat soil microbial communities from peatlands in Department of Meta, Colombia - 0116_SJ02_MP15_10_MG | ecosystem: Environmental > Terrestrial > Soil > Wetlands > Peat | place... | reverse complement strand
CTTGTTCCCTTGTTCGTCGGTCTCGTCGATCGCGACCAACGTTTGGACGCCATTTCGGTCCGGCGCAAATCCGGGCTCACCAGCGTCACCGTCATCGTGGTTGTGCAGCACGGGTGCGCGCTCGACCAGATTGAGGCGCTCGCGCAGCTCGCGGTTGATCGCCTCCTCGATATCGTCGGCGCAGGCGATGGGACCCGGCAGCACGCTTTCTGGCGCCGCCGCGCGCTTACCGCCAACGATCGCTTGGCGCGCGGGAGAGCCGAGCGGGCCCAAGCGGATGTCGATCGGCGGCGCCTTGATGGAGCAGTAGCTGCCGCCTCACGCCTGCGTCCGCACAACCGTTTCTCCGGACTCGGTTCGATCGCCGCGCGTTTCGGACCATTCGCCGCGTCGGCGGTCGCAATCGCCGGCGATGATGGCCTGCGGATAGCGGCTGGTTGCGCTGCGCTCACCGTTCTTCCTCCACTTGACGGCGAGAGCGCGATCGCGGACAGCTTTCGCCGGAAATCGACGATCCTGCGCGTGCGCGATCGATCGCGTTCCGCCGTTTATCACGAGGATCGTCTCTTCGCGCGCTTTGCCGCATACCTTTGCGTGCCGTTCGGATGCGGCGCTTTCGCATTGGCCGCGAGTGAGCCAATCGAGCCTTCAACTGTCGCCGCTCTGGAAGCACTTGCTCTCAGAATCGATCCGTTGGTGCGTGCATGGCTTGCCGAGGCGGAGGCCGAGCGTCTGCGCCGGCTGGTGCACAGTCTCGGGTTGCGAATATTTGGTGCGATCGACCTCGAGCGCGCTCGCATTGCGCGCGACCTCCACGACCATCAGGCCCAGCTTCTTGCTGCCGCGCGAATCGCGATCGAGGCTGGGCCGGAGCAGGCGCGCGGCGTCTTCAAACAGCTCGAGGGCGATTTGCGCCTGCGTGTACGAGAATTGCGCCCCGCCACGCTTGGCCGCTCGACGCTCGAGCAGGCGCTCCGCCGTGAACTCGGGCGCCTCGCCGATGCAACGATCACAGGCAGGCTAACCGGCGCCGAACGAATGGGCGCGCTTAGCCGGCAGGTGCAACAGTTGTGCTATCAGATTACGCGCGAAGCGCTCTCGAACGTGCTGCGGCATTCTGAAGCCACGCATGTCGAAATCGGAGTCGAAAAACGCGGTGAACAGGCACTTCTTACGATCTCCGACAACGGCAAAGGCATGGATGGGAATGGCGGCGGCCGCAACGGGATGGGACTAGGCGGACTTGGCGAACGGCTCGAGCTGATGGGCGGTAAACTGCGGATCGATTCCCGCCCGGGGTCGACCAGGATTATCGCAGAAATCCCGGAGTCCGTATGACTTCGAGCCAGAAAATCCGCGTGATGCTGGTGGATGATCACGGGATCTTGCGCGGTTCGCTGCGCGCCTTGCTCGAAAAACACGGACACGAAGTCGTCGCTGAAGCGGGAACGGGCGAGGAGGCATTGGCGCTTGCGGCCAGGTTCCGTCCCTCGGTAGTCCTGATGGACTTGGAAATGCCCGGAACCGGTGGTCTCGCTGCTATCCATCGGCTGCGCAAGCTGTCGCCTGCGTCCAAAGTATTGATCCTTTCAGCGCATGACGACGAGGAATACGTGCTGGAGGCGATAACCATCGCCGGTGTTGCCGGTTATCTGGTGAAGGCGGACGCGCCGGAGGAATTGCTGGGTGCACTGCACGCCGTCAACTCCGGCAAACGTTACCTGAGCCCGTCGATCACGCCGATCGTCCTGGGCCGGCTTAATCAGACGCGTCCCGGACGGATGAACAATTCTGCATTGACTAGGCGGGAGCGCGAGGTGATGCGCCTGATCGGCGAAGGCAGCAGTGCGAAAGACATAGCGCACAAGCTCGGCATCAGCCCCAAGACCGCACAGGTCCATCGCGACAACCTCAAGCACAAGTTCGGGCTGCGGACGACGGCAGATATGGTGCGCTGGGCGATCAAGCACAAAATTGTACGACTGAAGTAGGAAATCGCCGGGGCGAGAAACTCCCGAACGGCGCGGGTCGAGCAAGTCGGTCCGCGCCCTTTGCCACAATCAGTGTGCGAAGCTTGTACTGGCCGAGATTTCCTTCTGCGGCAGCTCATGACGGGAGGGGCGTGCGAAGCGGCGTTGCTGCTCCGTGGTCAGCAGCCGCCTGAGGATTGCCCTCTGCTTCACGGTTCCGATCAGGTTCCCGCTGCGCCGGTCATATACTTCGACCGCATTCCGATAGACTATGCGGCTCGAATCGACCAGGGTGAACCGGCACGTGTAGTTGTAGTGGAGTTCAGCGTCGTCGGCTTCGTAATGCACGATCGCCTCTACAGGGCTCAGGACGGATGCTCTCGGCCTCCCTAGAATTCGTTGGCTGGGCGAACTGTAAAGTTCACCGGCGATAAACACGGTATCGCCCTGCCGGCCAAAGATTATACTCGCGCGGTCGGGGTTTTCTCCCGTCAAAAATTCCGGCCGCACGCTGTGTAAAGTGCTGTGGGTATATCCGCCCCAGAATCCGACAAAATCCAGGCTGGCCTTGGGCAATTCCAGGACATTCGATTCGAAACTATCAGCCTTGGACTGCGAGGCAGAAGGGACGAGCGCGAGCGACTGAGTATGCGCAAGCGCAAGCGCCGGCGGCGTGCCCCCCGGATGGGCCGATGAGAATCCGTCCCTGGCCGCGTCGTTGTGGAGTCGTATTGCCAATTTGAGAACAGTCCCCACGCCAAGGATTAGCGCGGCGGCCAGTCCGGCAATGTACGCGAGGCGTCGTTCGTTCATCCAGACCTCAAAAAGAAACCGGATCGTCGTCCGCTCAGGTTTCCCCTTTCTCGGCCGAAGTGGTAGTAATGGATCACGGGGCAGCAGAGCCCGCGGAGGGATCGCAATGCAGGGAAAAGGCGTGCACCATCTCGGCCTGGCAACGCTCGACATCGACCGTACCATCGACTTTTACACCAGGAACCTCGGCTGGAAAGTCGCTTGGTGCGATGTTCTCGAGCCGCCCGAGGGCGGTCGTATCAAGCATGCTTTCATGGATACCGGCGACGGTACGCTGGTCGCCTTCATGGCTCCGGAGAAAGTGCCCGGCATTCCTGCCGAGTTCAAAACCGACATCAGCAGCGCTCAAAATCTGCCACAGGCTTTTTATCATTTTGCCTTCGAATGCAGTTCGGTCGAGGAGCTCGAAGCTCGGCGTGAAGACCTCGCGAAAAAGGGCATCGACGTGACTCCGGTGGTGGACCACGAATGGTGCCGCTCGATCTATTTCAACGATCCAAACGGCCTCCTGCTCGAATACTGCGCGAGCGTGCGCGAGTTCAATGAAGACGACAAGATCATGAAGCATCGGGTTCAACCCGGGCCGATGGTCAAGGACCCGCAGGACGCCAGGAAGGTAATCGCCAAACTGATGGGCCGTGAGGCTCCCAAGGCCAAGGCGGTCTGAACGGAATCCATGACGAAGAAACGGGCGGCGCGGTGGATCGCCGCCCGTTTCATACGAGCAGCAGGATAATCGCGTAGGCTCCCGACCCGCCCAGAAACCACCAAAAGCGGCCCTCTTCAGCGCCCGGCAATTCTTCGTTCATACTCGTCATCACCACGCCTCCGGCGACGAACGCGAATAGCCGTGATATTACAGCGTGAGGCATTGGTGAAGTCGAAGCGATCAGCCAACCGATCAAGACACTGGCCGAGAGTATCCACCAGACCCACCGGTTGTAGACTTGTCCGTGCTCGTCGACGAGCGTGTGTCCCACGATAGCCAGGTGCAATCCCATCGCGGCCGCATAGAGGCCCAGCGAACGCTCGCCCTCGGCGGCGACGTCCACAAGCAGGTAGCCGATAAGCCAACTGTACAGGGCGAATCCGGCGGTCTCGAGCCAAAACGCCGCGGTATTTTGTGTGCGCCCTGCGTGCGGCTCTGCCGATGACGCCAGGACCATGTGCTCCAGTCCGTAAAAGAATACGAAGCCAAGCAGTGCAACAACGTAGATCCGCCGCTCGGCGAACATCAGCTCGGTGGTTGCGTTCTCCAGCAATCTTTCCTGATGGGCGCTTAACTCGGGCAGAATGTCGAGAAAGACGTACGCTACCGATACTCCCGCAGCCAGCGAGAGCCAGTGCCGGTGGAATTTGATCTGAAGGGGATAAAGCCGGCTCGCCGATGCGTACACAGCCACGAACACAACGGCGACGATCAAGGTATCGAAGTTTTGCATGCGTCGGACTCCGAGCTGTACGGTATCCTGCGCCTCGCTGGAAAGCATCGTCTGGCTTGTGACAGGTGGCCACTTCGCGCACGCGTTGTGGGAATGGCCCGGCGTTGCCGATCGCTAGTCGAAATGATAATTGGCGAGAGCAGCCAAAACTCCAAAGCGTGAGGAATTCAATCGTGGCGGAAACAGGATTGTTCGAAGTCATGTATTCGGCCGGCGCCATCAGGCGCCTGCGGCCCGACCCGGTGCCCGACGAAGTGATCACCAAGGTGCTTGACGCCGCCATCCGCGCTCCCTCGGGTAGCAACGCGCAATCGTGGCTGTTTATGGTGGTGAAGGACGCCGGCAAGCGTAAGCAACTGGGCGCGGTCTACAAGAAGGCGTCGGAAATTCTGATGAAGCTCTATGCCGGCGCACCGCGGCCCGAGCACATGGACGAGAAGAAGTACGCGCGTTTCATGCAGTCGGTGCAGCATCTCTTTGACCATATGGGCGACGCGCCGGTGCTGCTGGTCCCCTGCCTCAAGGCCTCGATGTGGTCGGGAAGCACCAATCTGCCGGCGGACATCAAGGCGCGAATGGCTGGGTCGGTGCGAATCGCGGGCTCGAGCATCTATCCCGCGGTGCAGAACATTATCCTGGCTTGCCGCGCGTTTGGCCTGGGCACCGTTCTGACCACGATTCATGCGTTCTTCGAGGAAGAGGTACGCGCGATCCTGAATCTGCCGGCGGACGTGCAGACCTACGCGCTGATGCCGATTGGCTATCCTCAAGGTCATCATTTTCCCGTAAAGCGCAAGGCCGTGAAGGAGGTTGCCTGCCTCGATAGTTACGGCAAGGCCTGGCCCGGATAGCCACTCGGCCTTTCGCGTTCCGTTACTGCTTTGGACGGTAGAAAAAAGCACGGCGGGCGGCGCCTGAACTGGCGGCGCCGCCCGCCGTGCGCATGGTGTCGGCGTGTATCGATCAGCCGGGCCTGCACGGCTGGCCGATACCGCTCAATTAGCCCAGCTTCTCTTTGAAGAACGCCACCGCCTTGCCAAACGCCTCTTTCGCGTGCGCCGCATGGTATGAGGGACGCTCGTCGCACATGAAGCCGTGGTCGGCGTCGGCGTAGAGGACAATCTCGACCGGCTTGCCGGCTTGGTTGAGCGCGTCGCGGAACTTGTCCACCTCGGCCATCGGGATGAACGCGTCCTTGCCGCCGAAGAACGCTAGCACGGGTCCCTTGAGGTTCGCCGCGTAATCAATCGGAGCCTTGCCGCCCGGCTGTCCCGCCCGCGTCATCCCACCGCCGTAGAATGGCGCCGTCGCGTAAACGTCGGGATTGCGCACTGCGGTCAGGAACGCCACGCGCCCGCCCATGCAAAAGCCGGCGGTTCCGAACCGTGGCTTTGCTTCCTTCATCGTCTTCGCGTAATTGATCGCCGCGGTCATGTCGGCGACGATCTGGTCATCGTTCAAGCTCCCCATCAGCTTGATCGCACCCGGCAAATTGTCGTATCCGACCACGTTGTTGGGTTGGCGGAAATAAAGGTTCGGCGAAATCGCGACGAATCCCTCAGCCGCGAATCGGTCGGTGAGTCCCTTGATATTATCGTTCAAGCCAAAAGCTTCCATCACCACGACCAGGCCAGGATAAGGGCCGCCGCTCGCCGGGCGAGCCAGATGGCACGGCATCTTCTCACTGCCGGTCTGCACCGTCAGGTCCTGCTTGACGATCTCCATAAGTCCCTCCGTGTTTTGGTTTTGCCCTCAGGTGAGGGCCCTGAAAACTATTTCAACAGCGCAATCGCGCCGACGCAGAGCGTCGCACTCTGCATTTCCGGCTACGCTCGCTCGCAAAAGCGTCGCGCCGGGGCGAAACTCGTCGCCGCGGGCCGATTAGCCGGCAAATCGTAGCAAATTTCGAGACCTTTCTCAGCCTTCTTCGCACAGATGACCTCGGTCCTCAAGAACTCGAACTCGATTGCTCACAACTTCCCGCCAGGCATCTGCGCGAAACCGAAAACAGTTCGAGGGAAGCACGCTCGCCCCAACACAGTCGTGCGGCTACTATAGCGGCGAATGCGCATGCGGCAGGCCGCCCCCGCGCATTCACCGCGACCCGTGCGTAACCCATGATACCCTTGCGCGACAGCGAAGCCTCGCGCCGCCTCAGTGCGGCCAACTCGCTGTTGATCCTCCTGAACTTCGCGGTCTTTGCGCTCGAAATGCGGCTCGGGCCAAATGCCGAATCGACGCTCGCGCCATTCGCGATGGTTCCGGCACAGATCTCACATCTCGGTGCCGCGGCGGCGGCGGCACGTCTGCAAGCGCTCGCGACGCTCGCGACATCGCTCTTCCTGCACGGCGGCTTGCTCCACATCGCGGGAAACATGCTCTACCTGTTCATCTTTGGTCCTGCCGTAGAAGAGGCGATGGGGCATCTGCGCTACGTATGCTTCTATCTGCTTGCCGGAGTGGCGGCGAGTCTCGCGATGGTGGCGATGGGGCCGGAGTCGGGTGTCCCGGTAATCGGAGCCAGCGGCGCGATCGCGGGCGTGCTCGGCGCCTACTTCGTGCTTTATCCGCGCGGCCGCATCCTGACGATCCTGCCGGTCTTCGTCTTTATCCAGTTTGTAGAAATCCCCGCGGTTTTTTACCTGCTGATCTGGTTTGCGGTGCAGCTCTACGCAGGGATCACTTCCGGCGCGCAAGGGCCGCTGGTCGGCGGCGTCGCATGGTGGGCCCATGTCGGCGGCTTTCTTTTCGGGATTGCGGCTGCGCCAATCTTCACACCGCAACGCGTGACCGCGCGGCCGCGCCGGCGCTGAATTGCCCTGCCGGAGTCAAACGCGGCGACTCGCACAAATCTGGTTATCTCGGAGATCCAGCCTTGACCGTGCGCTCACGCTGACGCTCGAGCGCCGCGGCCGCGAGTTGCGCGTAACGCGAACCATCTGATCGTGCGGAGTGCCCCGTGTCTTCCTTCGCGGCCAGGGCCGAGGCGGCATTGGCACTGTCGAGCCGGATCGCGCTCTCGGCTATGGCTCTGGCTATTCCATCGCATGACGGCGGCGGCTCACCGATCAGCAGGCGCAAGACGCTTTCCCCGACCGCGGTTTTGTAGTGCATGACGTGCATGAAGAACTGGTCCGACCTCGCAATTCGGTTGTAACCCGAAAAGTCCCACAGCGGTGCGATTGTCGCGAGTGTGCGCTTCCAATCCTGAAAAACCGGCCACTGACCGCTCTGTCGGATGAGTTCCAGTTCGTATTCGCTCATCGGCGGCACGAACAGGATCACCCGGACGCCGCCGCGGCGTGCCTCTTCCACCGTACGGCGAAAAAGCTCGAGAAAATCTGCGGAGAGATGATAGTTCAGGTAACCGGGGACGTCGTCGGAGAGCTGGCGTTCGATCTCCGGCGCGGGCGTCACCGCCAAACCCAGATTGCGCATGGCCTCGAAGTTCTCGCAGATCGTTTCCTCGGGCCATGGCACGATGCGCGTTGCCGTCACCGGGAGCTTCGCGCGGCCTCGAATTGCGCGCTTCACGTCCGCCCATCCGTCATCAAGCGCCGTCAGGCTTAGCAGCGTGTCTTCGACCCAGCTTCCCAAGCCGCCTTCAAGCCGCCGATCGAACTCGCGATCGTCACTGTTCCAAATCTGGTTAAACGCGAAAAAATCGACGCCCCAGACGACGCGCGTGAAGTGCCGGTTCTTTAGCGCGGCCCGGATTATCGCACAGGACTGCGGTATCGTCGCGGCCCTGACCCCGCCGTTCAGCACGTCGTCTCCCGCGATCTCGTCGATACGCATCCCGAGCACTATCCGCGATGATCCAACCAGCAGCGTGTGAGTTGCAGCGCTTTGGATGAGATATGGCAATGCCACATGCTCGTCCTTCGGTTTGCGAAAAACCGGGTCGATCAGCCGGCTCTGCCACACCCCGTATGGATTAAGCAAATAGTTCGCGACCGCTCCGAATCCGACCACGGCCGCGCTGATCGCGAGCATTAGAACCAGTCGCCGCGTCATTGCCGCAGAACCGTTATCTAGAACTGGAAGTAAATGAAAGGTGGCGGATTGGCCATGCTCATTATGCTGATGCCTGTGAGGATGGCGAAGACGCCCGCGTACGCATAGTCACTCTTCCAGGTCCGTGCCAGCAAGGCCTGGCGATTGGGGCAGAAGAGCACCAGCACAAGACCGATTCCGATCAGCCGCAGCTCGTGCCATCCGATCGAATACCAGTGCGGATCCCACGAGAAGCCGGAAAGCCCCGCCATCCCCTTCAGTATGAGAGCGGCCTGCGTGAAGGTAGTAGCCCGAAAGAAGACCCACGCAATAGTCACCAGAAGAAACGTCAATGTCCAGGCAACCGCAGCCGGCAGGCGCCGGTGCGACTTTACCCACAGATGGTTGATCGCAAGGAAAAACCCATGAAGTCCGCCCCACGCGACGAAGGTCCAGTTTGCGCCATGCCACAGTCCCCCCAACAGCATCGTCACAAAAAGATTCAGATAGCGGCGCGGCTCGCCATGGCGGTTGCCTCCCAGCGGAATGTAAAGATAGTCACGCAGAAAGAACGAGAGAGTCATATGCCATTTGCGCCAGAACTGGATTAGGTCGCGAGCCTGGTAGGGCGAGTCGAAGTTCTCCGGAAATTTTACGCCGAACATCCGGGCGAGGCCGATCGCCATGTCGGAATAGCCGGAGAAATCGAAGTATATTTGAAGCGCGAAGCTTAGCGCCGCCCCCCAGGCGTCGAAGAAGGCCAGCGCATGCTCCTGCATGAAAAGCGGATTGACTATTTCGCGCAGCCGTCCGCGATAATGACCTTCTTGAACAGACCGATACTGAAGATCATCAGGCCGTCGGCGAGACCGCCCGCGTCCAGCCGCAGGCGCGATTTACGATTGAACTGGGGATAAATCTCCCCATAGCGCACGATCGGTCCCGCGATCAGATGAGGGAAGAAGGTGATGAACATGCAATAGCTAATGAAGTCGCCGGTCCCGGCTTCGCCCCGATATGCGCTTACCAGGTAGGTGATCTGCTCGAAGGTGAAGAACGACACCGCGAGCGGCAGTACCAGCGGTGGAAGGTCCCACGACGCGCCAATCAGGCCGCCGATGCTCGAGGCCACGAAGTTGCGGTATTTGAAAAAACCGAGGATCGCGAGGTTGACCGCGATCCCGCCCGCCAGGAGCAGCCGCGATCGGCGGTTTGGCTCCGCTGACGCCCCTCCGTGCTCGATTTCTGGAATGAGCAGGAGCGACCACACGTAGTTGAAACCGATGGAAAATCCGAACAGAAACAGGTAGTGCCAGTTCCACCAGCCGTAGAAGAACAGCGACGCGAAAATGAGAAACGGTCCGATTGCCCGGCGCAGCCCATAATGAGCCAGCGCCGCGAAGCCGATCAGAACCAGCGGGAGAAAGCCGAAGGTAAACGGATACGAGTTGAACAGCACGGCCGGCTAGCTGCGCCGCAGGACGTCGGTGAGCAAATCGAAAACACGCCATGCGCGATCGCGAGGCTCCTCGCACGTATGTCGCCGCGGTATCGGTGGCACGTTCCCGACTGAATGGTCTGTCGCTATCGGCATGTTCTGCCATCGGCCAGTCGCTTGCCGAGGGACGAGGCAATCATAGCTTGGGGTAGCCCGACGTTCCACAAAGCCACCGAAAGCTCCGACGCGAAACTCCATCCCTTCGACAGCTCACGATGGCCCCCCGTCCGGTTTGTGCACGCGCTTGGGGATTTCGTGTGAACAGATCTTTGCCCTCGTGTTGCGCCGCGCTTGATGGCGCATCCCGCTTGCTGGATACTTAAAAACGTTCGAGGCATTCTCGACGAATCATCCTGCAAACCGGTTCGGCGCTCGCGCCGGGGAGAGTGGTAGAGGTGGCTGCGGCAGCGGCGGACGATATCCTGAGGCGCGTTCCTCCCCAAAATCTCGAAGCCGAGCAATCAGTGCTTGGCGCGATTCTGCTCGACAACGAGGCGATCAACCAGGCCCTCGAGGTGGTCCTGCCCGAGGACTTCTATCAGGAGCGCCATCGCGTCATCTTCCGCTCCATGACCGAGCTTTCGGATCGGAACGTTCCGATCGATGCGATTACGCTCACCGACGCCTTGGGAGGCAAGGGCCTGCTCGAGCAGATCGGTGGTCCCGCCTATATCGCTGAATTGG
>Ga0187771_10003963_pt1 | contig 10409 bp, 6 predicted proteins | sample 0116_SJ02_MP15_1_FD_133139 | JGI IMG/M metagenome (GOLD analysis project Ga0187771, IMG submission 133139) | Tropical peat soil microbial communities from peatlands in Department of Meta, Colombia - 0116_SJ02_MP15_10_MG | ecosystem: Environmental > Terrestrial > Soil > Wetlands > Peat | place... | reverse complement strand
TCTCCTGTTTTTGAGGTTATCGCCTTTCGCCCCACCCTTCCTCCGCGTCCAGCACTTCCCTCACTTTTTCCGCAAGTTCAGCCATATTGAAAGGTTTTTGAATAAAATTCACTCCTTCGTCCAGAACACCCCGATGGGCTATCACGTCGGCGGTGTAGCCGGACATAAAAAGGCATTTGAGGTCCGGCAGGAAAGAACGAAGTTTCTCCATTAGTTCCCGCCCGTTCATCCCAGGCATCACCACATCGGTCATCAGAAGGCGCAGGTCTTTCTTGTGCTCCAGGGCAAGCTGTATAGCGGGCAGCCAGGTCTGTGCAAGGAGCACCTTGTAACCCAGGCTCTCCAGAAGCATCCTGCTGAGGTTCAAAACGGCTTCATCGTCCTCGACCAGCAGGATGGTTTCCGCGCCTCTTCTGACCTCGACTTCCGCCTCTTTAGGCGGCGCCTGCACAGCTTCAGCCTCGAACCGGGGTAGGTAAATCCTGAACGTCGCCCCTTCCCCCGGCCGGCTTTCCACATAAATGAAACCCTCGTTTTGCTTAACGATCCCATAAACAGTGGAAAGCCCCAGGCCGGTCCCCTTGCCAAGTTCCTTGGTGGTAAAAAACGGCTCGAAGACCTTCTCGCAGACCTCTTCGCTCATACCGGCCCCGGTATCGCTCACTGTCACCAGGACATAATCTCCGGTAATGAGCTCGGGGCGTTCGGCCCTCCAGGAATCATCGATGACAACGTTCTCGGTCCTGACTGTGATGTTGCCCGGGCCTGTAATGGCATCGCCTGCATTGACCACAAGATTTGCCAGAATCTGGTCGACCTGGGAGGGATCGATTTTGACCTCCCATAGATTCATTGCCGGTATCCAGGACAGGTCAATATCTTCTCTTATGAGCCGCCGCAGCATCTTGAACATGCCCGAGATCGTGTCATTGAGGTTCAGTATCTTCGGGGAGGCAATCTGTTTGCGGGCAAAGGCCAGCAATTGCCGTGTAAGGTCTGCCGAACGCTTGGCGGCTTGGAGAATTTCCTCGAGGTTGGTCCGGACCTGAGGGGAAACGTCTTGGAGCAGGGCCAGCTCAGCACGGCCTGTGATTACGCCCAGCATGTTGTTGAAATCGTGCGCCACACCTCCTGCAAGCCTTCCGACCGACTCCATCTTCTGGGCCTGTTCGAGCTGGGCTTTGAGATGCTTGCTGCGGGTGATGTCCACTGCCGTGCCATCCAGATACGCGACCTTTCCATCGTCGCCGCGAACGGCGCGAATGGTAAGGCTCGCCCACACGACGCTTTTGTCCTTTTTTGATAATTCGACCTCAAAATCCTTTACCAGCCCCTGTTCGTCAATCAGGCGAAGCATTTCAGCACGCCGCTCCCGGTTGACGAAAAGTTGCCGAACATTGCTTACGGCTTGCAAAAACTCTTCAGGTGAATCATATCCATGAAGATGCGCTATAGCCGAGTTGGCATTGAAGAGCCTCCCATCAACATCGACCTGGTATTTGCCCGTCACTGAATTCTCAAATATGTCCCTGTATTTTTTCTCCGCCGACCCGACGGCTTCCTCCATGAGCCGGCGCTCGGTAATGTCGCGTATCGACTCTATCGCCCCGACCACCTTGCCCCTGGAGTCGTACAAGGCGCTTGCATTTCCGAAAAGATAGGTCCCGCCTCCCTTGAGCGCCGGCATATAGGCTTCCCCGGACAGAACGCCGCCTTTTCTTTCCAGGGCGACGTAGGTCCCTTCGACTTCTTCCGTGGGGTTGAGAACCAGGTCAATTAAAATGGGTCTTCTTTCACCGTAAAACGGAATGGCATATTCGTAGTTGCCCTTCCCCACCATGTCCGCCGACTTCACACCCGTCATCTCCTCAATCGCCCGGTTCCATGCTATGACCTTTCCTCCCCTGTCGATGACCAAGGTCGCATCAGGCAGGAAGTCGATAATGTCCTCAAGCTGCTGCTGAGATTCTTTAAGGGCCGCCTCAGCCTGCTTGCGTTCCCTTTCCTGCCTGTCCCGCTCCAGCCTCGTGTTGAGGATTGGCGCAATGTTGCAGGCAATGCGTTCCAGAACGGCCCTGTCCTGCTCGGAGAAACCCCCCTCCTTGTTGGCTGCGGAAGTAAGCCCTATGGTTTTGTCGGCAAAGACGACGGGCACAGTCAGAAAATTGTAAATAGGTAAATGACCCTCGGGGATTTGGAATGGTCCATCGGAGCAAAACGATTTTTTCTCCCTGATAGCCCTGCCCCAAAGACTTTCTCCCCACAAATGCCGTGGAAACGAAATCGATTTGCCTTCAACCCGGCAGTCGCTCCATATCTCCTTTGTCATGCTGGGAATGACCAGGTCTGCGCCTTCTCCAATGTAGCCAAATACGCCGAACCTGCATCCGAGCGCCTTGACTATAACGGCCAATGCCTCCTCATATACCTTTTCATCGGGGATCGTCAGGAAAACATCGGCGATCCGGTTCAATATCGTCTTTTCCTGTTCGGACTGTCGCAGCCTGTCTTCCGCCCGTTTGCGGTCGGTGATGTCTCGGCCTTCCGCAATCAGAAAAGAAACGCCGCCGGCTTCATCCATTATCGGTCTAAGAGAAAAATCCACATGACGGAGGTCCCCATCGGCTGTAGGATGGGTTGCCTCAAAGCGCGCAAACCCGCCTGCCGAAACCTCAGTTACCGCTGCGCGCAACATTTCCTGCGCTTCATTGGAATGCTTCCACCACGCGGTCTCCCGGAATGGTTTGCCGGTTACCTCCGATTCCTCTATCCCGGCGAATTGCAAAGCGTTCCTGTTTGCCTCTATCACCCTGCCGTCTACCGTGAGCAACCACATCAACTGGCAAGACTGATCGAAGATCGCCCGGAACTTTCGCTCCTGTGCTTTCAGGGCCTCTTCAGCCGGCCCGGACCCAACAATGTCACAACCCGTTTTTCTCAAATCTTCGATTGGACGACGCAGTCCGCTCCGTTCCATGACAAGTTGCTCTTTGGTTTTGTCGTCATCTTTCACTCTGACTGTAACCTCCAGTTAAGGGCAATGCCGTCGACTTGACAAGAAATCATAAATTCTCCACATCAGGGAAAAGGAGGTTTTCGAAGACCTCGAACATACCCGACGATCGGCAAAACCGCAAGAGATGAAGCTCCCTCAAGAGATGAAGCTCGCGACAATCCCGGCCCGCTAAACGAGATGCGGTTTTGTGTTTGAAGACCCCACGATGTATCCTCCGCCGGCGATGGCAATAACCGGATAGTAATAGCAGCGTGGCGGGAAGCGAGTCACTATAGCAAGCGTCAAAAGAAAGTTGACACGATCTTACGGCCCGTGGAACGTTTTTCTCTGTCTTCCGACATCCGACCTCTGTCGTCCGTTATAGGTCCGGGTAAGTTCCGGGTCGTCAAGCGAGAAAAATCACCCTCATTGACATCTCATTTGCATGTTCGATGGGGAAATCGTATAGTTTTGCGGTCTGTCGATCTGTCGAGACACTTTCTCGGGGCGGAATTCGGCCCCAAATGTTTTCAAATTCTTAGCGTGCGGCTCGATGCAGTATTCCTGTTCGCTGCCGCGCGTTTCCGGGCTGTTCGGTCCCGGCTGACGGAACTAACAAGGAGCTGATCGGATGAACCTCGTAGCAATGCTGGATATGAACGCGAGAAAATTCGCCGATAAGGATTGCTTGCGTTACAACGGGAAGAGCTTTTCCTATCGTGCTCTCAAAGAAACCGCTGAGAGGGGAGCCGCAGTTCTTCAAAGCCGCGGGGTGCGCAAGAACGACAAAATAGCCCTCATGAGCCAGAATACGCCGTCTTTTGTGTTCGCTTTCTACGCCGTCATGAAAGCTGGCGCCGTTGCCGTGCCGATCAACCACAAGCTCATGCCGCCCGAGGTGCAATACATCCTCGATCACAGTGACTCAAAGCTCATTTTCTTCGACGGATCTCTTGTGCCGGTGGTAAGCAAGGTTTCCACTACAGCCGTCAAAGTGGCTATGGACAGCGCTGCGGAAGGCTTCGAGCGGTTCGAAAGCCTTCTGGAAAAGGCGCGCGAATTTGTTCCGGTTGAGGTGTTCGACGAAGACCTCGCTGAAATACTTTATACCAGCGGCACTACCGGCAAACCCAAAGGATGCCTTCATACCCAACGAAGCGTCATAATGGCTGCCGCTACCGGCGCGCTGGCTGTCAAGCTCGACAGGCACGACCGGCTTCTCATGGCAATGCCCATCTGGCATTCCTCTCCGTTGAACAACTGGTTCATGGGAACTCAGTACGTTGGCGGCGTCACCGTGATGATAAGAGAATATCACCCCCTGCATTTTCTAAAAGCCGTGCAGGATGAGAAGTGCACCGTCTACTTCGGGGCGCCCGTCTCTTACATATTGCCCATTAAGACGGTGCCTCAGTTTTCCGAGTTCGATCTTACGTCGATGCGCTGCTGGATCTATGGTGGCGGCCCTATGGCTGCCGACACGGCCCTGATGGTTATGAAAACTTACAAGTCGGACAACTTCTATCAGGTTTACGGTATGACTGAAGCAGGCCCCACAGGGACGGTCCTGTTTCCGGATGAACAGGTGCATAAAGCTGGCTCGATAGGAAACATGGCGCTGCCTGGTGCGGACATGATTACCGTAAGGATCGACGGCCGGCAGGCCGGGCCCGGCGATGTTGGCGAAATCTGTCTTCGGGCGGACAGCATGATGAAGGGCTACTTCAAAGATGACGCTGCGACGCGGGAAGCGTTCAAAGCCGGTTGGTATCATACCGGGGACTTGGCAAGGATCGACGAGGACGGCTACCTTTTCATCGTTGACCGCATCAAGGACATGATCGTGACCGGGGGAGAAAACGTCTACTCCAGGGAGGTCGAGGACGCAATCGCGACGTGTCCGGGAGTGATGGAGGCCGCCGTGGTAGGGCTGCCCGACCCGGACTGGGGAGAAATCGTCACGGCGTTCGTTGTTCCCCACAAGGATCAACAGGCGGACCCCGACACAATCAAAGCATTTCTGGCCGATAAGCTTGCAAAGTTCAAAATACCGCGGGTTATCCATCTTGTAGACTCGCTGCCGCACACCCCGAGCGGAAAGGTCATGAAGTTTGAACTCCGGGAGCGGTTCAGATGATGCACATCCAAACCGGATAGGACTGATGAGGTAGGAATGTTCGATTTTCTTCTGAGCGAAAAACAGATCGGTATCCGTGAAGAAGTGCGGGACCTTGTAAGGTGGGTCCCGAAAAAAATGATCCTGGATATGGACGCTGACAAGATCAGGTTTCCAAAGGAATTCCTCCGGGAAGCCGGCCGCCGCGGCCTGTTTGGATGCCGCTACCCGAAGAAGTGGGGCGGCAGGGACATGGATTGGGCCACCACATGCATGATTATGGAAGAGGTGGGTGCGCTTGGATACATCTTTGCGTGCACGTTCGGGATCGGAGCGGAACTCGTCTGTGATGCCGTCATTTTGCACGGCACTGACGAACAGAAGGAAAAATACGTCAAACCATTGCTCAAAGGCGATTTGTTTGCCGCGGAATGTCTTACCGAACCAAGGGGCGGATCGGATTTTTTCGGGACCACCACAACTGCGGTCCAAAAGCGGGGATATTTCCATCTAAACGGCCAAAAGCGATTCATAGTCGGGGCGGACAGCGCGGACTTTTTTCTGGTTTATGCCCGCACCGACCCGAAGGCCGAACCTCACAAAGCCCTCACCTGCTTCATCGTGGATAGAGGTCCCGGTGTCGAAACAGAATACCTCTACGGGCTCATGGGATGCCGTGGAGGCGGAGCAGGCCGGATAGTGTTCAAAGACGTCAAGGTCCCCAGGAAAAATATAATCGGTGAATTAAATGGAGCCTACGCGGTGTTCAACACCATGATGATCCCGGAACGCCTGGGAACGGCGGCCATGACCATAGGATCTGCCCGGCCCGCCCTGGAAGTCGCCACAGGATACACCGCGAGGCGAAAGGCTTTCGGGCAGATCATCAGCCAGTTTCAGGGCGTGAGTTTTCAGATAGCCGAAGCAGTCATGCTTCTTGACGCATCCAGGGCTATGGTCTATTCGACAGCCAAGGCAGTCGATTCGGGGGCCTCTCCACTCCTGGTCAGGCGTATGGTTTCGGAAACGAAAAAATTTGTAACTGAATCCTGTCAGAAGGTTGTTCACAACGCCATGCAGGTCATGGGCGGAATCGGATACACGAACGTCTACCCGATCGAACGTATTTACAGGGACCTGCGCCTTTCTTCCATCTGGACCGGAACTAATGAAGTAATGTCGGCCATTGTCGCCAATGAGTGGTACAAGGAATACGCAAAGGTTCAAAAGGCCCGAAGGGACCATGAATCCGACGCGGAAGCATCTGACGCCGTGGAAGAAAAAATCTATGAATGAGAGCAAAAGGGGCTTATGCCAAGTTACGTTCAAGGTTGGGCGGGAATAGAACCCGCCCCTACGTAGGGGAGGGCTTTACGCCCTCCCGAAGGCAACGATTTGAACGCAACCTGGTATTAATGCCCGGTTCGGTGACGATGAAGCCCTTCCTTGGAATCTGTCACCAACATAATTTGCAACAAAGCTGTAACCTAAATTGAGCGATTTGAGCAGCAACATATCGTCATGCCGACGGAAGTCGGCATCCAGTTGGTTCTTGGCCCAGCCACACTCCTACTTTTACGTCATCAAGAACCGGAGTCGGCACGGAAAGAATGGCTCAATTTAGCTGTAAGCCTCGTCCTATTACGCTGGAAACTTGATGGCAGGTTGCTCGTGAACGCAGCCTTCCCACAGCTCCTGGGGAAAGATGATGCTGCTGGTCCCGGGAATTGCCGGAACCCCCTTTCCGGAATTGAGGTCAATGCCGTTTTTCAAATACGCCTCATACGCCAATTGGCTGCAGTAGAAGGAATCTTCTGTCGAGGAGTCCAGAAAATTTATATTGTACGGCTTTCCAACCTGCGCCAGGCAATAGGCGGCCACGTTCTCCCGTATGGTTTCCTCTTGTCCCGGAGCTAAGGGTCGTCCGCTAAGAGGATAGGCAACACCATAGAGCTGGTCGACCAGGAGACGCTGCGCTAACATGCCGGCGGAGTCCCAGACGGAAGTGGCCGCAAAAGCAATCACTCCCTTGGCTCCGGCCTCAACGCACCGGCCGTCAGGTCCGACATAAATGACGATATGATCAACCTCACCGGGAATGAGCTTGCCCACCAGCCGCCAAAACTCTCCCGGCACCACAGGCTCACCTCCATCCACAGTGCAGATGAGGTCTCCGGTCTTTAGCAAAAGTCCGTTTATCTCGAATGAATAGACCATCCCATCTCCTGTTCGGTTTTTGAAAAACCAAATGATTAGGTCTTTTCAATAAAACCAGCATATCCCTTGATGACGTTTTTCCCCGGATACTCTTTCACACGCACATAGAGCCGATTCCCATCTATTTCTGTTTCCACATAGTTACCGCACTTTCCCGCGTAATCCACCCATGTGCCGCTATTGGCATAGATGGTCTCGCAAGCAGTATCCTCGTCGACGACAAAGTCTGGAGAGGTGCTTTTGTAGGTGTTCCGCATGGAAGGCTCGTGTGTGTGTCCGAAAATAACCACTTTGCAAGAAGATTCAGGGCGAAAATAAGTGGAAGCAGCCGCTTCATACAGATCTCCGATCTCTCCGACAACGGCCTCCGACGCCGAAACATAATCTGCTCCAGGCACGCGTCCCCAGTTCGAAAAGAGCTGCCTGAACCGTTTGCCGATGTCGGATACCATCATACCTGCCCCGCAACCGGGAATGCCATCCAACTGGATGGTACTCGTAGGTTTCAGCATGCAATCATCGGCGATCGCCTCGAAAAGTTCTTCTTCAAAATCCTGATTTCCCTTCAAAATTTCTCTCAGGAAATCGAAGAAGATCGAGCAGGCTTCCTGCTGATGTCCGGTAGTCGAAACCTTATAGGCAACCATGCGGGAAATAAAGTATCCAAGCGGAAGAAAGGAGAGGCGTGGATCTGTCCATGTATCGGGTGCATTAAAAAGGCAGTATCGATTCCCGTGTTCGGCGACTAAAATTTTATCCTCATCCTGATATTTTCCCAATGGCTCGTCACCATCGCAAATGAAACGGATACCGGGAAAAGTCTTATTCTCCATAAAGTTCTTTATTTCATCTATTCCGGCAACAGTTATCGCCATATCATGATTGCCTGGAACATAGACAAGCTTGTCTTTCCCGGCCAGAGCCTCCAGACCGGCCACAACGTCTTTGTTGGTGGAGTTGGAGCAGATTCTATCAAAAGATGTGATCGATTGGTAATCGGTGGGTATGACCCACTCATCGAAAAGATCGCCTAGAATTATTACCTCCTTGACTTGAGCATCCTCCAACTGCTCATCCAAGAACTGCGCCAAGAGTCCAGCATTGTCCTTAAACCAGACATACGGCTTTCGTGGGGCAACGCTTTCATCACAGCCCATATGAATGTCGCTGATGAAAACTCTCTTATCCCCCATGACATCAACTCCTTCCTACAGGTCAAAAGGCAGGCTTACGGGTTCCGAGATACTGAATACTTTAAACTCTGGCTCTACCACCTTCATACACAGACGTGCCCGTTAGCCGGATGAACCCCAATTTCTTCTTTCACAACTACTTAGCGCCTGAAAGTCATAATCTCACCCTACAAATTGAAGTAACCGTCCCTTATCCAGCTCCACCTGCACTTTTGCAGCCGCCTCAGCTTTGGTCACCATGCCATCTTTATTACTATCCAAGCCCTTGTTGGCCTCATATTCCTTAGAGGGACTTTCAAACAGTACGTAGTCGTTATCCTTAGGAACCGCTTTCGGCCATAAAATGGCCATGTAAACGTCTGCCAACGTCTCAAGTCTCCCTTTGTAATCATTGAAATACTTAGCCACATAATCCAGTTGATCCTCGGCGCTCATGTTCGCGAGTGCATTGATCGTCGTGCCCAAACGTTTGGCTGTTTCCTCCATGAATTGAATAAGGCCGGTCGCACTGCTGTTAGGGTTCCTTATCCCTGGGCTGAATTTTTCTCCCGTCTCGAAGGCCATCGCGGCCATCAGGAAGTCGGGGTCGCAACCCAGGGTTCCCGCAATATCGCGCACTTTGTTGCGAAATACTGCTGACACCTTGGCGCCCCAGGCTAGCGGCCTGGGGCCAGGAGGATCAACAGGTGGAGAAACATATCCTGGAGGCGTGAAGACTAACGTCACAGCTCCCGAACCGTCTCCATCGGGTATCTCCTCAACCGACCAGCCTTGGATCGAATAGTCTTCTTTTACCTGCTCGCGTTCTTTGTCTTCGTCCGGACCGAACCTGTATATGTCTGGTTGTGTGCTCAAAGGTTTTCTCCTCATCTAAAGTTATATTTCGGATTGTGTGCTCAATCCGCTTCTCATCTCACTCATTTCTTGCGGCTTTCCAGACAGGCGCGCACTTTGGCTTGATCTCCTGCACATTCAGGGGCGTTGATGAGCCTTGCGGCGCTCGGAGTTCCGCCGGCGCATGGCAGATCGCTGCCTTCCTTGAATAAAGCGGGGTTCTCATATTTCCAGCACTCCATGATCTCATCCGCGCCGCCTGTCTGACGTAGGAACTGACGCAACCTTGTTTTATCATCTGTCTTGGTTGGGGGTGTTTCCGTCGACGCCTTGGCGGCCAGTGAGGCATTGGTGGCCGGTGGGACCTTGGTGGCCGGCGGAGCACTGGCTGAGGTCGGGGTTATGCTGCTCGAAGGAGCTGACGCTGCACTGGTCCCAGCGGCGTTAGTCGCCGTTACAGTGAACGTATAAGCCTTGCTCTTGAGCTCCGATACAGTGTGCGTAGTTGAAGTTTTTCCGGCGTCCTCGTCTTTTCCGCCCGCTGGATGCGAAGTCACGGTGTAGCCGGTAATGGGGCTTCCCCCGTTTGAATCAGGGGGCATGAAAGTAACTGTTGCCGTTCCCTCTTCCTTGCCTGGCTTTGCCTCTACTTTTGTCGGCGCTCCTGGGACAGCCTTTGCAGTCCCCTTTTGCAGGGTCTGGTATGCGGCTCTGGTGGTGCCGGCATCGTAATATGCCAGCAGGTCGTCAAAGGCTTCATATAGAGAATATCCGGTGATGCTTTTATCCAGTTTGCCTTTAATCTCTTCACGCTTCTGAGTGCGAAGGGTCTCCATTTGGCTAATAAAGATGTCAGTGGCCTGTTGTTTGAAAATGTTTTGATTCACTGACAAACGAGTCCCCGTCAATCCTCCGGAAGCCGCGGCCAGGATTGCCTTGATCGCTTCTCCCCCGGTGACTGTCCCTGCCGCATTCAGCCCGAGCACGGCCATATCGGTTATTGTTTCGTACGCGCCTCTTCCGGCCCAGAACAAATCGCAGAATTCCCGGAAAT
>Ga0187771_10003962_pt1 | contig 10412 bp, 12 predicted proteins | sample 0116_SJ02_MP15_1_FD_133139 | JGI IMG/M metagenome (GOLD analysis project Ga0187771, IMG submission 133139) | Tropical peat soil microbial communities from peatlands in Department of Meta, Colombia - 0116_SJ02_MP15_10_MG | ecosystem: Environmental > Terrestrial > Soil > Wetlands > Peat | place... | reverse complement strand
CATAAACTCATTCCTCTTACGAGACTATTCCATACAAGGTCGCATGGGGAGTCTTCATTTCCAAGTAGAACCGAATCTTTCCCAGAAACCTTCTCAAAGAGTTTTCCAAATATGAAAAGGATATCGTGTTCCTTTGAGGGGCGTCTCAAGTAAGCTTTTAAAGATATCTCAGAAGGAGTGAGTCAAAAAAATAGCCTTGGCTCCCGTGGCAGGGGTCAAGGCTGTTTCGGATAAAACGGTTCAGAAGAAATTAATCATCCCCTCGGTATTTGAAGGATAGATTGACCCTGGCTCGGAAAGAGGCGACCTTGTTTTTGTCGATGGTCATGTCTAACTTGACCACTTCAGCCACCCTCAGATCTTCAAGACTTTTGGCGGCGGTTTCTACGGCATTTCGGGCGGCATCCTCCCAAGAAGTCTTGCTTGTCCCTACGACCTCGATGATTTTGTAAATACTCCCTTCCATACCAGAGCCCTCCTTTGCGAAAAATTTATTTCAGTATGGCACCAAAGATATTTTAACACCTCTATAATTCATTGCAATCAAAAATCCAGTAAAGGGGAAAGGTCCCCATCGAGGCTGTACCCAATACGCAAAACCAGGAGGCAGGGCAAGAAACTGGCGCTCCTCTTTTTCCGGCATAGTTCAAACGATAATTGTTTCCTCGCAACACTATCTTGGCCTGAAGGTAGATGAAATAGGGAATTACAGAGAATCCGAGGTTATCCAAACGATTTCATCCTATCTAGAGAGTACAAGTGGGTTCTGGACCCTTCGTTACCAAAAGTCAAGAAAGAAAAAAGCCTATCTCTGGTAATTTCGAAATCCCCATTCCCAAATCAGAGGGCCATGTTTTTATTGCTAGTTGAGGCTTTCAATGTTATTTCAAATGAAAGATTTGCTCCAGTGGGGGTTTTCCGAGTAGAATATTCAAGGATTGACTTTCTGGATCAGCCAATTCCCGTGGGGAAAAGGAGAAACAATAAAGGAAAAAGGAGGTGCGATGAAATTCAAGTGGATTGCCGTTGTCGGAATTATCTTCTTGACCAGTCAGGTGAGTGCCCAAGAGAGCCAGACTTTGAAGAGCCAGAGGGAGAAAATCAGCTACATCATCGGGATGGATATGGGAAATAACTTTAAAAAACAGTCTGTGGATATAGACCCGGATGCTTTGGCCCGGGGAATGAAGGATGCCCTTTCAGGGGCTAAGCCCCAGTTGTCCAGCCAGGAAGCTCGAGAGATAATGGTGGGATTTGAGAAGGAACTGAGAGCCAAGCAGGAGGAGATTCGAAAAGCCGTTGGGGAAAAGAATAAGGTGGAGGGAGAAAAATTTCTTGCCGAGAACAGAAGCAAGGAGGGGGTTATAACTCTACCCAGCGGATTGCAGTATAAAGTGATTACCCCAGGTAAAGGGAGGAAGCCCCAATTAACGGATACGGTAATCGCCAATTATCGGGGGACGCTCATCGATGGAACGGAATTTGACAGCTCTTATCGCCGGGGGCAGCCGGCCAGTATCCGAGTCGGCGGGGTCATTCGGGGCTGGACAGAAGCCCTTCAGCTCATGGAAGAAGGGGCCAAATGGCAGTTGTTCATCCCCTCGAACCTAGCCTATGGTGACCGTGGAGCAGGCCAGGGTCCAGTGCAGATGATTGGTCCCAATGCCGTCCTGATCTTTGAAGTCGAGCTGATCTCTGTTCAGGAGAAGAAAGAAGAGAAGAAATAAGGGATTGGGAAATATGTTGCCCCCCGAATCCGGCCATTGTCCTAGAAAATTTACCCGAAGTATTTCTTTTCTGGCGAGATATGGAAAGCATCGGACTGAGTGAATCTGACTCGGTACCGGCCCTTACTTTATGATTAAGAACATTTCCTTGATGGGAAAGGGGGTTAATAATAAACTAGTTTTTGTCTATTGAATTATAGGTGATGGTTCTCTGCCGCCTACCTGAAGACCCATAAGGTATCTAGGCCGAGTGGTTTGGGGTCTGAAAGACGGATTGATTCGCCGATTTGAAGGGTTAACCCGTAAGGGATGGGGCAAAAAATTGCTGTGGTTGGGAGGGTTTTGGGTATGATTAAGAAAGAGATGGGTCGTAGGGATTTTTTGAAATCAACAGCGGCCGGATTAGGTGGGTTCGTTTATCTGAGTTCCAGTGAAAAGAGCCCTGATGAGAAAGGGCAGGAGAAAAAGGAAGGTAAGATTACCTACCGAATCCTGGGAAAGACACGGATGAAACTCCCTGTCATTACCATGGGGGTCATGAATACCAGCAACCCTGCCCTGGTGCGGGCTGCTCTGGATGGAGGAATGTACTACCTTGATACCGCCCAGACCTATCAAAGGGGTACGAATGAATCCATGATCGGGGAGGTCCTCAAAGGCCGGCGTCGGGATTCATTTTACATCGCCACCAAAGCCCGCCTTCCGAATAACCAGAACACGGGCATTTACACGGAAGAGGCCACCGAAGAAGCCTACAGCAAGAAGATCGATACAAGCCTGAAGAGCCTGGGGTTAGATTATGTAGACATCTATCACCATCATAATGTTTGGGTTCGAGAATCTGCGCTCTATGAACCGATCCTGAATTCTCTGGTAAAGGCGAAAAAGGCCGGCAAGATCCGCTTCCTAGGAATTACCACGCATCGGAACGAGCCCGAGGTCATCCACGCGGCCGTCGATTCCAAGGTCTACGACGTGGTTTTGACGGCGTACAACTATCGGCAGAAGCACGCCGAAGAAGTCCAAAAGGCCATTGCCCGGGCAGCCAATGCTGGCTTGGGAATCGTAGCAATGAAAACGATCGGGGGGAATGTCGGCGGTTCCTACCATGAGGAAAAGATTGATGCCAAAGCCGCTTTCAAATGGGCCCTGCAAGACCCTAACGTGCATACGATCATTGCCGGCTTCACCACCTTTGACCAATTTGAGCTGGATATTTCGGTTCTGAATGATCTAACCCTTTTGAGATCAGAAAAGGAAAACCTCCGCCGGGCGGCTCTCCGGGCAGGCCTGTACTGCCAGGGCTGTGGAAGTTGTCTGACCCAATGCGTGAGACAACTCCCCATCCCGGACCTGATGAGGGCCTACATGTATGTCTATGGGTACCGGAACCTGGGGGCCGCTCAGGACCTTTTATCCTCTCTAAGTCTTCCCCCGAACCTCTGCGGAGACTGCTCCTCCTGTCCGGTAAAATGTCTGAACCAGTGGAACGTCTCTGAGCGGGTTCAGAACATTGTCCGTCTCCGGGAGATTCCCCCGGAATTTATCGCCTGAGAAGAAGAAAGGGAGGCAGCAAGATGAAAGGGCCCAAAGCAAAGAAAATTTGCCGAACGCTTATTATTTTTTCCTGGACTTTGGCAGCGGCTCTTCTGGGAGGGGTCCCCGTGCTGGAGGGGAAGACATTCGTCTTCCCGGAAATAAGCGGGTGGAGAATGCCCGAGAAACCTCAGCTTTTTTCCCCAACAACTCTTTATGAATACATCAACGGGGCGGCGGACCTTTATTTGAGCTATGAATTTCAGGATTTGAACGTGGCCGAATACCGGAATGAAAGAGAAGCTGCGGTTACCGTTGAGATTTACCGGCACAAGAGTCCGACCCAGGCCTTTGGGATCTACAGCCAGGAGCGCCTGGCCAACGCGAACTTCCTGGATATCGGGACCCAGGGCTACCGGGAACCCATGGTCCTGAACTTTTTGGCCGGACCTTACTATGTAAAGATCAACGGGTACAATACCGGAGTGGAAGACGAGAAGATCATGCTTATTTTTGGGCGGAAGGTGGAGGAAATGCTTGGGGAAAAAAATTCTCTCCCTGAAATCCTTTCCTCTTTTCCCGCCGAAGGGAAAAAGAAGAATACTGAAAAATTCATTTCCAAGAACTTCCTGGGGTATTCCTTTTTCCATTCCGGTTTTACCGCCGACTATGAACGATCGGGAAAAAAATTCAAGATTTTCGTCATTCAGGGAAATGGCCAGGAAGACTGCCGGAGTATGATGGAAAAATACTTGCAGCAGACAGATCCTCAGGTAAAAAAGGCTTCTGAAGGGGCCTACCGGCTGAAAGACCATTACCACGGCGAAGTGGACCTCTTCTGGAAAGCAAAATTCATCTGGGGCATTCTCGACCTGGAGGACCCCGCCCTTCGGTCGGAGTACCTCAAACAATTTGAGAATATCGTTAAAAAGTAAAAAGGACTCACCCGGAGGTGGAAAATGATCATCGACCGACTGAGCAATGCCTCAAACTACGTAGGGATCCACAAGAGATTCGCCGCCGCATTTGATTACCTTCGCAGGACCGACCTCTCTAAGATTGAACCCGGTACCTACGAAATTGACGGGCGGAAGGTTTACGCCATGGTGCAACAGTATGATCCCAAGGCAAGAGAAAATGGGCGCTGGGAGGCCCACCGGAAGTACATTGACGTTCAGTATGTCCATAAAGGCGAGGAGCTGTTCGGTTATGCCAACCTGCTGGATTTGAAAGCGGGGACCTATGATGAGGCCAAAGATTTCCTCTCTCTTCAGGGAGGGGAAAGGGGTGATTTTTTCTTCGTCCGGGAGGGAACTTTTATTATCCTTTTCCCGCAGGATGCCCACATGCCAGGTATCGCCGGAGCCAACCCCCAATCGGTCAAAAAATTCGTCGTGAAGGTTGCGCTGGACTAATTCATGCTGCCCTGCAGGGCTGCCGGGGCGATTGACCTTTTCTGTCTGGCAGGGCCACAGCACTATCGAACGGCGGCATGCTGTTCCTGGAGCGCCAATGGCTGATTATTCTCAGATTGATCGGTCGGCCCTTTTGTCCTTTCTTTTTTATCCTCGAAAAGACTCCACTCCCTGTCCGGAAGGCGCGTTTGACCTTCTGATTCCGGTAGAGAGAGAAATCTCTATCTCCTGCCGGTTCTATGCGCAGAACAAGGGCTGGCCCTGGCTTTTGTATTTTCACGGAAATGGGGAAGTGGTCAGTGACTACGACGAGATTGCCCCCCTCTATCACCAAAAAGAGATCAATCTGGTGGTAGCGGATTACCGGGGGTATGGGGCCAGTGGGGGATCCCCGAATTTTACTGGCCTTTTCCAGGATGCCCATTCCATTTTGAAAGGAGCTCAGGAGGAACTGGCCCGAAGGGGCATGAAAAAGGATTTGTGGGTTATGGGCAGGTCCATGGGGAGTCTCTCTGCCGTCGAATTGGCCTACCATTACCCGGACCGGATGAAGGGAATGGTGATTGAGAGTGGGTTTGCCAGCGTGACCCGGCTCATCAAACACCTGAATCTTCCTTCACGGGGTATTAACCTGGAGCCGATAGAGAAGGAACGACTGGCCGTAATCCAGAAGATATCGACTCCCGCGTTAATCATCCATGGAGAGTTGGACATGCTCGTGCCACTCCAAGAGGCCAAGGATTTATATCAATTCCTGGGTTCAGCCCGAAAGAAATTAGTGATCATCCCCCAAGCCGATCACAATACGATCATGTTTGCCGGTCTCAAGCAGTATTTTGCGGAAATCCAGGAGTTTATCGAAGCCACCGGGCTTGGGTAAAAACTATCGGGAGGTTCCCTTTACAATTCGGTCCAGCGCCTGCAGCGCATCCTCCAGGCTGCCCGTGTTCAAGATACACTCATCCGCCAGGGCGATGGGGACCGTGGCGCCGTAAGAAATCTCTCTCCGGTCTCTTTTCTGAAAATATTCCGGCAAATCGTCCGATCGGCCTCTGGAAAGAATTCTATTGAAACGAACCTCTTTCGGCCCCGGTGAAGACCCCTGGGCCAATATGGGGTTTTCCCATCCGTTCTATACCCCAGAGACAGGAAAGTGTAAACGTAAATGTTCCCTCGCGGAAGAAAATTCGGTCGGCCAAATACTTGAGGCAGGATAAGGGTGGGGAGAGGAAATCATAAGTAGCCGGAAAATGCCGGCAACGCGGCGTCAGAGAAAATTGGAGTTGACAAGGGTTATCGCCTAAATTAATTTAAAATGTAGATTGTATTTCGGGAAGTTAAATCCCCGCGGTGCCCCGACAAATTCTCGATAAGGGAGATCAAATGGTTCAGGAACTGATGAATGGAGTTTACTGGGTAGGAGTCGTTGATTGGGGGCTGAGGAAATTTCACGGTCATGAGTTGAGCACCCATCGAGGATCGACCTACAACTCTTACCTGATTATAGACGAAAAGATCGTGCTGGTAGATACGGTCTGGGGACCCTTCCAGGATCAGCTCATCGAAAATATCCGGGAGGTTGTCGATCCGGCCAGGATCGACCTCGTTGTGGCCAACCATTCAGAAACCGATCATTCAGGCGGTCTGCCGGCCGTCATGCGCCATATCCCTCATGCTAACATCATTGTCTCCCCTCGGGGGGAAGAGAGCGTAGAAGGGCATCATCATCAGCCCTGGAAATTTAAAAAAATCAAGACCGGGGAAAAGGTGAACATCGGCAAGAACGATTTAATCTTTGTGGAAGCCCCCATGCTCCACTGGCCGGACAGCATGTTTACCTATCTGACCGGCCTGAATATTCTCATGCCCAATGATGCCTTCGGCCAGCATTACGCCACCGCCTTTCGCTTCAACGATGAAGTGGATCAAGAGGAGTTGTACGAGGAAGCAATCAAGTATTATGCCAATATTCTCACGCCCTTCAGCAATCTGGTCACAAAAAAGATAGAAGAAGTTCTGGCGTTGAAATTGCCCGTCGCGATGATTGCGCCGAGTCATGGGGTCATCTGGCGCAAAGACCCGCTCCAGATTGTAAAAAAGTACCAGGAGTGGGCGGCCCAGGTTCCGCAGAAAACGGCCGTAATTCTGTATGACACCATGTGGGAAGGGACACGCAAGATGGCCGAAGCCGTCGGAAAAGGGTTGGCCGCTGAAGGGGTAATCCATAAGATTTTCCATATGGCGGTCACGGACCGGAATGATGTGATCACAGAAGTCTTTAAAGCCAAAGCCATCGTCATCGGGTCCCCCACCCTAAATCAGGGGTTGCTGCCGACCATTGCTCCCATCCTGGAAGATCTGAAAGGCCTGAAGTTTCAAAACAAGATCGGGGCTGCATTCGGTACTTACGGCTGGAGTGGCGAGGGGGTAAAGCTCATCGAAGAGCACCTCAACCGTTGCAAAATCCCGCTTGCGGCCCAGGGGGTACGGGCCAAGTGGCAGCCCAAAGCAGCAGACCTGGCGGAGTGCGAAAAGCTCGGCCAGACAATGGGGAGAGCGGTGAAGGGGGGATGACAATGCAGCCGGGGATTTATCTTCAGGGCTGAAATCTAGGTGAGGAGATAAGGGGACATTTTTGACCGGAAAGGGGATAAGGCATGATCTACGTGATCGCTACCATCGAACTGGGGGAGGGGAAGAGAGATGCCTTTTTGAAAAGAGTGCAACGACTGGTTCCCATGGTCCGGGCCGAGAAGGGATGCCTGGAATATGGTCCGGCGGTTGATGCTCCGACGGGTATCAAGGTTCAAATGCCGATGCGGGAAAACGTTGTTACTATGATGGAAAAATGGCTAGATGTAAAATCCCTGGAAGCCCACCTGAGTACACCGCACATGCAGGAATATCGGCAAGACGTGAAAGGTATGGTGCTGGGCACAAAACTTCAGGTTCTTCAACCGGCCTTACCGTAGGTCGCAAGCGGTGAGCGGTCAGGGCAAAGACTCGATTGGCGAGCCCGGATCTTTGCCGCTTACCCGTTAGGCCTCATTCCTTGCGGCTTCTTAAATATTCTTCCCATTCCATGGGGAGGAGGTATTTCTTTTTGTGGTTACATTCTTTGCAGGCCGAAGCCACGTTCCCCTTGGTGGTCTTGCCTCCCCGAATCAGTGGAACGATGTGGTCCATGGTCAACTGAGAAGAGGGGAACTTTCGGGCGCAATAGTAACAGATGCCCCGGGCCAACTTCTGCTGCCACCATCGGGTCTGGCGCAGGACCCGGGCCTTTTCTTTTTCTCTTTTCATCTCTTCTGAACTGGCCTGGACGATGAAAAAGTCTGGTCTATTCGCTTTCCCTGGCAGATTTTTCCGTTCCCATGCCAATCGACATCCCTCGTGGTGAATCATCTTCTTTTCGAAGGGCTCCTCAAGCTTATCCGGTAAATCGGGGTAGTGGAGCCCAATTGCAGGAGTGAATTCTGTGACCCGGTTTAATCTCTCTTAACCGCTTCCAGGATCAGGAGCGGGGGCAGGGAGAGCATATAATATTGGGCCTGGACCTCCCCGAAGATTTCCTCTAAAGGGGTCTTCAAAATATCGGGGAATTGGAAGAATGACTGGTAGGCCAGAAATTTCCCCCCTTTTTTTAAGGCCGCATGGGTATTTTTCAGGATGGCCATTTTCCTCTTCCGTGAAAAAAGGGAGAAGGGTATTCCGGAAATGATATAATCGGCCTTCAGCTCGCCGGCCCCATTGCAGGATTTGAGGATGTCCAGGACATTTTCGGCAGAATCATGGAAGATCGCCAAACGGGGGTCGCAGATGCTCTTTTGCAGAATGCCGTAGAAATCTGAATTCCGCTCGATGGCGATCAGCTTGGAATGATCGGTCATATTTCTTAATAAGAGAGAGGTGAAATTCCCGGTTCCAGGGCCGTATTCCAGGATCAGTTTACTCTCCGGAAAGCTGATCTTTTCGCAGACCCTCTCCACGCCGAACCTGGAGGTCGGCGTTACCGAGGCGACATGAATGTCCGTGAATAAATTCTTTAAATAGATGAGCGTATTGATTTTCATTTTCCCGGTTTCCTATCCGAATTAGCCTAGACTCAGGTCCCCCCTTTAGGGAGAAGGATTCGTCCAACTTCTACCCCATTGTCAAAATTCAATGAAGGGAAAAGACTTCCAGAATTCTAATATTAATTCCTTCCGGGATCAATAAAATTCTGAAGCCGCAAAAGAAAAAGGCTGAGGTCCTCGGGATCGCCCAAGGAAGGCTTTCGGGCTCTTTTTCCCTTGAAAAAACATCTCTATTTAGTCTATAAGGTTCTCATAGCTTTCCGGGTATCCGGGGAGAAATTCCCCAAGGCGGGTATAGATCAGATTATATCCTACCAAAAAAGGAGGCCTAAAATGGAGAGACGGTGGTACCGATCTTATGCTCAAGGTGTTCCTTACCAGCTGGAGTACGAGAGAACGCCGATGCCCCTGGCTCTGGCCCGCACCAGCCGGGACTTCCCTGACAAGACCGCCCTGGTTTTTATCGATGCCAAGATCTCTTATCGGCAGCTGAATGACATGGCCAACCGCTTTGCCAATGCGCTAATCGGCATGGGCGCTAAGCCGGGCGATAAGGTTGCCATGCTCCTGCCCAACATGCCCCAGCTGGTTGCCGCCGTCTACGGCGCCTGGAGGGTCGGGGCAATTGTAGTTATGAACAACCCACTCTATACGGATCCGGAGCTGGAATACCAGTTCAATAATTCCGAAACCACTTTTCTAGTCACCCTAGACCTCTTAGGACCGAGGATGATCGCCCTGAGGCCCAAAACGAAGATTAAGAATATCGTGATTGCGCATATCCGTGATCATCTGGGGTTCCCCAAAAAGCAGCTTCTGCCTATTGTAGCCAAGGATAAGCACCGAAATATTCCACCCACCGCCCAGGTCCATGAATGGACGGATATCTTGAAAAAATATCCGACCACTGATCCGAAGATTCCGATTGATTTTGAGGGATTGGCCTGTCTGCAATATACGGGAGGTACGACCGGCGTCAGCAAGGGAGTAATGCTAACCCACGCCAATCTCTCCAAGAATGTCCAGCAGATCATTGCCTGGTTCCCCGGTTTCAACAAAGGAGAGATTTCTCATTTAGGAGTACTCCATCTTCCACTCTTTCGGGTTGACCTGCTGCATGAACATTTGCGTCTGGATGGGTTGGACGGATGTCCTGATCCCTCGACCGGAACCGCAGGCGATCCTGGAGGCGATTCACAAATACAAAATTAATTTTTTCCCGGCCGTACCCACCATGTATGTGGGAGTGCTCAATCATCCGGACGCCTCCAAGTACAATTTGAACTCCATCAAGGGATGTTTTTCCGGGGCTGCCCCCCTGCCGGTAGAGGTCATCAAGGACTTTGAGGCCAAGACTGGCTCTCAGATCTGCGAGGGGTATGGTCTTTCCGAAACTAGCCCGGTCGTGACGACCAACCCATACGGAGGGAAGACGAAAGTGGGGTCCATCGGCCTCCCGGTCTCCGATACCGATATCAAGGTCGTAGACCTGACTGAGGGGACAAAAGAAATGCCCGTGGGGGAAGCAGGGGAGCTCATCATCAAAGGACCCCAGGTTACCGGCGGGTACTACAAAATGCCTGAAGAAACTGCCGGCGCCATCCGGGATGGATGGCTCTATACGGGGGACATCGGTAAGATGGATGAAGAAGGGTACT
>Ga0187771_10003961_pt1 | contig 10415 bp, 9 predicted proteins | sample 0116_SJ02_MP15_1_FD_133139 | JGI IMG/M metagenome (GOLD analysis project Ga0187771, IMG submission 133139) | Tropical peat soil microbial communities from peatlands in Department of Meta, Colombia - 0116_SJ02_MP15_10_MG | ecosystem: Environmental > Terrestrial > Soil > Wetlands > Peat | place... | reverse complement strand
GGGTCGGCGGCTGGAGGAGGGGGAAGAGCGGTCACACCTACCCCGTTGCCCCCGGTCGGGAAGTAGGCCAGGTTCGCCTCCGCGAGCGGGCGGCTGGTAAGCGAGTTGTTATCGGTGGCGAAGACGAACCCGGATCCGGGGGAGACCGTCACCTGCACGCGGACAGCGCCCGGATACGCGGTGGGCCCGTAGTAGAACGAGGGCGTCGTCCCCCACAGTCCGTAGAGCATCGACGGGCCCTGCAGGAGGGATTCCACATGGTTCGTCGCGTCGTACGTGACCGCGATACCTTCCGCCGTCTCCCCGGAGTCGAGGCCGAAGTCATACGCCGAGGGGACCGTCGTCCAACTGGAAGCTAAGGTGTACCAGTACCTCAGCGACACCGTGGCGTTGATCCCCTGGACCATCGCGTTCGACCCGGAGCCGTCCCCCCCGAAGATTACCTCGGCGTCGTTCCAGTGGTTCGCGCCGTCGACTCGGACCCCGTTCACCTGGAACCAGGGCGTCGCGGTCTGGGTCTGCGCGAACGTCACCGCGTCGTACGACCCGGACTGTCGACCCACCAGGGTGTAGTTCAGGTGGACGACGGCGTGGTGGCTCACGAGCGCGATGCTGTTGACGAGCTCTAGAGTGAACGGATAGGTCAGGGAGGAGATGGTCGGCCCGTTGCGGAAGTAGTACTGACCGGAACTGATCGTGCCTTGGGGATTCAACAGGGTCCCTGGCCCCAAGCCGGCGGTTCCGGTGAAGTTCCAGACGTTGTCCTCGAGCTCGAGCGTGGAGCCGTTGAAGTGGACCACGTTCTGCACCCAGAACGTGCCGTAGAAGCCGTTCGGTGCATGCGGGTAGCTCACATTGACCGCGACCGTGTTGAGCTGGATGGTCGCCCAGTTCGGCGCCTCCGCGAACGCCGAGTAGCCCGGACTGTAGGACGAGAACGGGCTGTTGAACGTGATCGAGGCCATGAAACTGGACGTGTTGTAGAGGTAGGAACCGGAGATCCCTCGACCCAGGTCGGCGAGCCCCATCGGCGCGGGGTTGCCGCTCCAGCCGACAAGCTCCCCTCCGCGAGACCTGCTGTTCGGGATCGGCGGGGACGGGGGGAACACCTCGCGGGGGCTGACGCCCTCGGCCAGGCCACCGTCCCGTGCGGGAGCCCGAGGGGAGCCGACGGCTCCCGCCCCGACCCGGGAACCGGTGGGAGCGGCCCCCCACGCCGTCGTCGCCTGAGCGGCGTGCGCGGGAGGGGGTACCGCTGGGGCCAGGGACAGGGGTGGGAGAACCAGGAGCGCGGCCAGGGCCGCGATCGCGAGGCTCGAAGCAGCGCGGGGGCGAAAAAAGCCGCGAGGAGGAGCCTGAATCATGGCCGCCGCGGAAGGCCGGAAGACCGTATTTATCCCTTTATGCAGAACTCGGACCCCGGGCCGGCGGGATGCCCGTCCCCACAGGTCCTAGGTCAACTCGCCGCTCCCCTCTCCCGGGTCGTCCAGCGCAGGGAGGGATCCAACCCCTTGGACCCACCCAGGGGGATCAGAGCTGCGTGACGAGGGCGCTGAAGCTGGTGACCGAGGTGTCGCCGGCCTGGGTTATGTCCAGGGCGTAGACGGCCATCTCGGGCGAGGTGATCCTGACCGACGTCTTGACGTAGGAGGTCACCGCGACGTCGTTGGCCGAGGGCGTGACGGCGAAGGATACCTGGACCTTGAAGATCGTGGCGTTGAGTGCTGTGGCATTCCAGCCGATCTCCATGGTGAACATCATGTCGCCGGTCGCGAAGCCGCCCGGGACGTGGTTGGCGCACAGGCCTGACGTGTTTCCGCTCGAAAGGAGAACCGGGCTGGAGATGTTCCCGAGGTTCGAGGCCGTGCAGGCACCTGTGGCCGGTATGGTCGAGGCATTGACCATCTGAGCCTGGGCGATCACGAACCACACTCCCGGAGGAGCGTTAGGGATCCCACCGGCGGCGCTCTGCGGAGGCACCGACGAGAACGACCCGAAGACGAACGAGCCGGCGGTCAAGGCCCCGACCGCCGCAAGGATTCCCGCCCCAACCCCCAGGACGACGAACCAAGCGCGACGGTTGGGCCGCCGGCGTGGAGCCACGCGGACTCGGCGGTGGTGACGGATCTCGCCTCCGATGATCTGTGCAGGTTTCATGCAGCCCCACCATCCCGGAGCGGGCGCCCGAACCCCACGCCCCTATTTATAATCACAAACTCGTACTCAAGTAACGCGCGCGGGTGCCCGGGCGAAGACTCCCGGGTCGTAGACATCGGCCCGGTCACGTCGGAACAGGCCCGGGTCCTCTCCCATCCCCCGCCACGTCCCTCGTGGACTGGGGGCCAGCGCCCCCTTCGGAGGACCGGGTTCAGTTGGTCGGGGACGAGTTCTCGGAGTTCCGCGGAGTAGGCGCCCTCTCGGCCGTCTCCCCGTTCATCGTCTCGGGTTCTTCGGCCTCCTTCCGCTCCTCCTCGCACTCCTCCTCGGTGACCCACTCGAACTCGATGTCCTCGGGGTGGTCATGGGCCACGAACGCCCCTGACTCGAACGCCGTGGAGATGATCTCCTCAAGCTTGTCCGACTCGTGGGGTCCGAACGCCCCCACAAGCCGCCAGTACCAGTCCGGGGCCTTCCCAGCCGCCTGGAGGAACTCCGTGACCAGGTCGTAGTAGGTCGCCCTCTCGTCCGTCAGGTGGACGTGGACATGGCGATCGTGATGGTCATAGCCGGCGCTCGTCTCGACCCGCGCCATGGACCAGCCCCGCGGCGGAAGGCAAGCAGCCCACTATAACCCTTCGCAGCGCGTTGAGGGGTCTTTCGGCCTCTCCGAGACGCGCTCGGGCCGAGGGCTCACCGCCCCCGACGGACTGCCGCCGTGCGGCCCCCCCCGGGGTGGTGGCGGGGTAGACGACGACCGCCGAAGGCCTACGGGATCAAAGAGGGACGGGGGGGGGTTGGCGACCTTCACTGGCCCGTCCCTCCATGCGAACTTGCGAACCCCCTCAGCGGCCATGGCGACGCCGGCCGGGCCTCGTGCGTCCACCTCCCGCGTACGCCTCCCGGTCCGGGAGCCAGTCCCAGGCGGTCGGGGGGCAGTAACCCCCGGCTGAAGGCTTTAATAGAGCGAATACTTCCGCTCCCACAGGTGGGCTGATGCGTCGAGAAAGTCATCGACGAAGGGGAGCATATAGGGCGAGCACCGGCGGCTGGGGCCACCGGGCGGTCTACATCGGGGCGATTGTAGCTGCCGTCGCGATGGTCAGCGGTTTCGGTGCTGCGTTGCTGCCGTACGGGCCACTCGGCTTGGGGGTGCCCTCCCGACAGATCTCGGGGAGCTCAACCGGAGTGCCGCCGACGGGCGTGTACTTTGGCAACGCCACGGAGCTTTTTGCTTCGGGGTTGAACCTCAACGTCAGTGGAACGGGCGCCTGGGCGTGGACGACCGCCGGGAACTTCACCGGGCCGTGCAACGGCTCTGGGGTCTTCCAGAGCGGGGTCTACAACCTCACGAACTACTCGAACCTGGCCAACATCAACTCCACGGCTCCTGTGGATCTGGTTTGTCTGAACTCGGTCTACGGTGGAAATGTGACTGCGACGTGGTACAACTCCACGTTCATGAGCAACAGCTACGACCCGATCACGTGGGTCCCTAACGGTTCGACCTACAACAACGGTGTGGAGAACATCTCCTCGTGCAACGAGTGGACTCCGGCCGGAGCGTCCTCGAGCGGGACGATCTGGAACGCCACGCACGTCGAGAACCTGACCACATTCACTCCGTGCAACACCTACTACGAGATGAACAACAACACGACCTACGTTACGTCCTTCGTGGGTTCCCAGGCGGTCTACAACGGCTCGACCGGAGAGGGGCCCTGGTACGAGTGGGCGTACAACGAGTCGGGCTACCTGCCGGGCGATGTCCTCTACGAGGTCCCGGTCCTCTTCACCCCTATGTCGGTGAACGGGACGTACGAGATCTCGATCGCCATCGGGGGCGTTACCCCAGTCGTGCAGACGTTCTACTTCAACGACTCTCTGTACGGTGGGACCACCAACGTCACCGTCGAGTTCGTGTTCGACATGACCGCGGCGTGGCTGATGGACCTGAGCTTCAACATGGACGGAATGCCTGCGACGACGCCCATGATCTACGGTGCGATCGGGACTGTCAGCACGATCGTGACGGAGTGCGCCCCGACGGGCTGCCCCGTCTAGGTAGTCTAGGTCGGAAGTAGATCCGATCGACGAAGGCCCCCGCCGCCCGGCGGGGGTCAACCCCTTCTTCCGTTCTTCTTTCTCTATCGAGAGGTTACGCTGGCATAGGTCCGTCGTGACGTATGCCTGCCGCCTCGCGTGGACGGTGCCTTGTGAGCTGTCTACAGACCGCGCTGTGACGCTCGTCCGGTCAACGATTGCAACGGTTGGGCCGAAACCCAACCCCGAGGCTTCGCCCGGCCGCCCGACGACCCCAACGCCCACGATGGGGGTCGCGCGAGTGGGCGAGTGGCTAACCAGCCGTTCGGTCTCCGCTTCGCCAGTCGGATCGATGGCCGCTCCCCCAACAGCTATCAAGGACCATGCCTTCCCCCCGCCGGTGGTGGGACGCGTGGGGCAGGCCGTTCCCTCGCGGTGTGCGCCGGTCGGTCGTTGTATCTTCGTGCCGGGGCGCGGCGTCGCCTCAGGTAGTCACGGTGGGGTGCGCTGATGCGGCGGGAGAGCCACCGCCGCAAGGGAGTGGCCCGGAAAGCATCGCGCATGGCGGGCCACCGCGCCGTCTACGTGGCCGCTGTTCTGGCGACGGCCGCGATGGTCACCGGGTTCAGCGGAGCGTTGCTTCTCTACGGCCCCATCGGGAGGGGAGTGCCCTCCCGCACGATCTCCGGAAGTTCCACCGGGGTACCTCCGACCGGGGTCCTGCTCGGAACGGATCGAACGGTCATCGCCACGGCTCTGAACTTGACCGGTGCCGACGGGTTCGCCACCTGGAACTGGACGAACTCCTCGGGTGCCTACACGGGTCCCTGCAACGCCTCAGGGATCCTGAGCCCTACGAACGGTTCGTACTCCTACTATGACACTAGCACGTCGGGCCAGAACCTCTCGTCTGGCGGAGGGAACGTCACTTTGGTCTGCCTCAACTCCGTCGGACCAAGCCCTCTGTGGCCGTACGGGGGTGTCTTGAACGCGACGTGGTACTACAACGCCTCGGGCGCCACGCTCCTGACGAATTCCTACGACCCGCTCGACATGGTGGGCGACGGATCGACCTACAACGACGGGAACGTGAACATCTCGTCGTGCAACGCGTGGGGGCCCGCCTCCGGCTGGTCCCCGATGTGGAACGAGACGCACCTTGAGGACGCGAACTTCACGCCGTGCAGCTCGTACTACGAGCAGAACAACAACACCACCTGGGTGCTATCGTTCGCGGGTCAGTACGGCGGCATCTTCGCGAGCGGCCTCTACGTGGGAATGCCGATCTACAACGGCACGACCCTCTGGGCCCCGGACGAGATGGGGTTCGGCCCGGCGGATGTCGTTTACGAGGTCCCCGTCATCTTTACGAACGCCTCGGTGAACGGGACGTACCAGATCTCGGTCGACATCGGAGGAGTGACGCCGGTGGCGCAGACGTTCTACTTCAACGACACGATAGGCCAGACGGGCGCCGCGGCGGACACGGTGGTGTTCCTCTTCGACATGACGGCTGCCTGGATGATGGACCTGAGCTTCGGTATGCTCGGCCAGCCGGCGACGACCCCGGCGATCTACGGAGCAATCGGCACCGTCAGCACGGTCGTCACCGAGTGCGCTCCGACGGGCTGTCCGCTCTGAGCCCAAGCGGTCCTGGCGACGGCAGCCTGCCCAAGAGGTGGCCGCCCCTTCCTTCGCGGTTGGAAGGGGTCCCCCTTGGCCCGCCCCCAACAAATATCTGGGAGCACGCGCGTGAGGGGTTCGTGACCGATGACCGTGCGGCCCGGGGAGGGTCGAGGACAGAGACCGGCCCCGAGGAGGCGCGCGGGTCCCTCCGCCGCGGCGCGGGCGGTCGGCGCCCGGAGGGACTCTGAATGGCGGAGGAGGGGGAGGTACAGCCCCTCTGGCGGGGCTGGCACGTCATCGGCCGATTCCTCCCGATGGTCTTCCTCGGATGCATCTTCGTCATCTACGGGGTCTCCCCAGAAGCCCCTCGCCGGGGGGTCATCCACCTAGGGCCGATCTTCGTCTGGATCGGCGGGATCCTGCTCGTCGGCGCGGTGATCGGGATGCTGTTCACCAAGTGTCCGATCTGCTACCAGTCGAACTGGATCTTCTGCGTGCAGGAACGCGACGTCGTGCGGATCCACGACCACGGGGCGGGCGACTACTACGCCCGCGACCTGGCGTACCCTGACAACGAGCGCTGAGCCCTCGAGGGGCCGATGGCCGACCGGACGCACCGTGCGGCCTCGGAGTCCGAAACCAGGGAGCAGCGCCCTCCCTCGTCTACCGCCGGGACGGGCGAGCCTCGCGGGCCTCGGCTGGTCATCCTCAGCGACGCGGACCCCGTCGGACGGGCGGTCGCCGCCCGGTGGGGTGCCGCCCAGCCCACCGGCCTTCACGTCGAGGGAGCGTCCGTCCGTCAGCTCGAGCCGGGGGTTCTCGTGGTGCGTCGGCCGGGGCCCCACCTTCATGACGAGCGCCTGGATCTGCGCCTCCCGGCCCCCCTCCTCGAGGCCCATCCTACGCTCCTCTTCCCGTCGATCCACCGGAGCGAGAGCCAGACCCGATGCTTCACGGTCCACCCTCTCGGGAACCCCGGGGGCCGGGCCGACCACGGGGGTCGCCCCCGGACGCTCGTTCCGACGGACCCCCGCGGGATGGCCGCCGTCCTAAGGGCCCTCATCGAGGTCGCCCCGTCCGTGGGCCTCTCTGCAACGTTCGAGGCCACGCACCACGGCCCCGAACTCATCGTCCCCGCGTTCTTCGCCGAGGTGGCGGTCCCGGAGGGCTCCGAGCCGTCGGACGCGGAGGTCTCCGTCCTCTCCAGCGCGATCCTCGGGGCCGTTCCCGATCCGCGCGACCGTGTCGCCCTCGCGGTCGGGGGAGGGCACTACGCCCCGCGTTTCACCGACCTCGTGACGGCCCGCCGCTGGGCGTTCGGCCACATCCTCTGCCGTCACGCCTTCCCGGACCTGGAGACGACGACCGCCCGTGCGGCCTGGGAAGCGACCCCCGGCGCCGAAGGGATCGTGTACGCCCGGGCCCAGGACCGGGAGCAGCGGACGTTCGCGGGGCTCGGGGCCGAGCTCCGGGAAACGGACGCGCCGCGGCGGGACCGTGGTCCCGCGCGGCCTACTTCGACGAGCCTTCCGACTTCTGGAACATGATCGCGCCGGAGCGGTAGACCGCCTTGCCCAGGCGGAGGACCTGGGTCGAGGCGACGGAGGGGGACCGCTCGGCGAGCATCATGCTCTCCACGATCTGACGGAACAGGGCGCTCTGGTTGATCTCCGGGTGACGGTCGAGGAAGGCAGCTTCCTCAGGAGTGATGGTGATGTTCTTGCGAAGCATGCCGGACGGCGAAAGGTCGGCTCGGGGGCGCGCAGGCATGCCCCCGCATCTACCTCCACGTATAAATGCGCATGGGTGCGCGTGGGAAGGCCTGGGGCCGAACGTGGGCGTCGCTCGGGACCCTACGCCCCGCGGAGCGGGCCCACGACGACCGTGACCATACCCGCCGAGCCGAGCGCCTGACGGGCCGCGTCCCGGACCTCCCCGGGGCGGACCGCCCGCAGGGCGGCCGGCCAGGCGCGCCAGTGGTCCTCCGGGAGGCGATGGTACGCCGCGTCCACCGCGAGCTCGTGAGCCTCGGCGGTCGACTCGAGCGAGAGGGGGATCTCGCCGATCGCACTCTCCCGTACGAGGTCGACCTCCCGCTTCGAGGGGCTCACCTCGCGGATCCGGCGGAGCTCCGCCTCGAGCATCGGGACGACCCTCCGCCACCGGTCGGCACCGGTGCCGGCCTGCGCGAGCCAGTACCCGCCGTAGCGCATCGCCTCGAGGTCGCTGGAGGCATGGTAGGCGAGGCCGCCCCGCTCCCGCACCTTCTGGAAGAGGCGGCAGAGCAGCGGACGTCCGCCGAGGAGCTCGTTCGCGAGGAACGCCGCCGGATAGGCAGGGTCGGTCCTGGCGATCGACGGCCCCCCCAGCCGGAGCTCGACCTGGGAGAGGCCCGGGAGGTCGACCTTCCGAAGCCCCCCGCGGTTCCCCGGCACGCGCGGGAGGCGAAGGGCAGGACCCCGGGTTTGTTCGAACGAGCGGAACGACCTCTGCGCGGCACGCCGGATCGCCTCGGCCGGTGCCCGCGCGGTGACCACGAGGAGCCCTCCCTCGCTCGTGTAGTGCTCGCGATGGAACCGGACCAACCGCTCCCGCGACAGGTGGCGGAGCGAGCCCGGGGTACCGAGGCCGGTGCCTCGGTAAGGGTGGGCAGGGGGGAAGATCCCTCGCAACAGCTCGCGTTCGGCACGGTGGGCGGGGTGGGTGGCCTCGCGCAGCTGTCGTTCAACCAGCTGGCGGCGGGTGCGCCGGAGATCGTCCGGATCGAACCGCGGCCTCTGCACGACGACCCCGAGAAGCTCGAGGAGCATCTCCCACGCATCGGCAGGGCCCCAGACCGTGACCTCGGACGATTCGGGGGCGGACTGATGGTTCAGCGTCGCGCCCGCCCGGTCCAGACGGCGGGCCAGGGCGACCCGGTCGTACGGCCCGGCGGCGATCGCGACCAGTTGGTTGACGAGCCGCGCGGTCCCCTCGGCTCCCGGGGGATCGAACCCCCATCCTGCGGGCGCCACGTACGTCGCCGAGAAGCTCCCCGCGCCGGCGGGAGGCGGCTGTCGAACGACCGTGAGGCCATCGACCGGGGGAAGGTACCGGAACCGGAGCGGGTCGGACGGCTCAGCCACCGTTAGCCTCCTCCGTCGGCCGGTACCGGACCACGACCCGGCGATCCGGCTGGAACAGCTCCTGCGCCCGGGCCTTCACCTCGCGCCCACGGACCCGCAGGATCGACGCGAAGATCTCGTCCTCGAGCCTCGGGGACTTGAAGACGGAGAAGTACCCGAGCCGGAAGCCGGTCCGGGAGGCCCCCTCGTAGGCCAGCGCGGTCGCCCGCCGGACCTTCGTCCGGGTCTCCTCCATCTCCTCCGGCGTGGGCCCCTCGTGGGCCAGGCGGGTGAGCAGGCGGTGGATGGCCCTCTCCAGCCGGTCGAGAGAGACGCCGGCGGCGGCCTGGGCCTGGACGGTGAACAGGCCCGGGTAGCTCCGGGGACGCCATTCGCTCGTCGCGCGCACGGCAAGACCGGGGTCCACGAGCCCCCGGTAGAGCCGCGAGCTCGGGTGTTCCCCGGAGCGGCCCCAGCCGGCGCCCGTCGAGAACAGGCGGGTCTCCCCACCGAGGATCGCGTCCAGTACGATCGTCGCGGGGGTCTCCCGGTCGGCGAGGGCCGGCGCCCGGAAGCCGACCTGGAGGTAGGGCGTCGTGCCGGGCCCGGAGAGCTCCGCCCGTCGCTCCCCCCGCGGGGCCGGCTCTACCGTCCGCACGGTAACGTCGTCGCCCCCCTCGGGCAGCGTCCCGAACCGACGCCGGATCTCGGTCTCGACCGCCTCCGGCTCGAAGCCTCCGGCAACCACGAGGAGCGCGTTGCGCGTCCCGTAGAAACGCCGGTAGTACTCCCGGAGCTGCTCCGCGCTCATCCCGGCGATGTCGTCGCGCCGGCCGAGCGGGTCCCACCGGTAGGGATGCTCCCGGAAGGCGAGCTGGTAGAGCTCCTCCTCGACGCGGAACTCGGGCCAGTTCTCGTTCCCCTCGCGCTCGGAGAAGATCACCGTGCGCTCCCGAGCCACCTCCCCGTCCGTGATCAACGCCCGGGTCATGCGGTCGGACTCGATGTCGAGGGGCACCCGGAGATGCTCCCGCGGGACGGTCGTATAGTAGGCCGTGAAGTCCACGTCAGTGAAGGCGTTGAGCTCCCCTCCGACGCGGACGACCGCGCGGTCGATCTCGCCCTTGGCGTACCGGGGCGACCCCTCGAACAGCATGTGCTCGACCCAGTGCGACGCCCCGGTGATCCCCGGGTGCTCGTTCCGGGAGCCGACCCGGTACCAGACCCAGACGCTCACCGTCGGGCTGCGCCGGTCCGGGGCGAGGAGGACCCGGAGCCCGTTCGCCAGCGTGAAGCCGCGGGTCGGCGGCCGGGGCACGCGGTCACGGGCCATCGGCGGGCCCGAACCGCGGCGGGATATAACGGCCGGTAGCCCTCGGCGCTACGGAATACTGGTAGGCAGGGAACCCGCCGACGTCTCCCTCCGGCACAACCGTTATCGCCCTGAGGCGGGCATCGCGGCACGTGCGGGCGACCCTGCGGCTC